>Ga0209633_10000317_pt1 | contig 57005 bp, 54 predicted proteins | sample Cruoilmetagenom1_FD_187290 | JGI IMG/M metagenome (GOLD analysis project Ga0209633, IMG submission 187290) | Oil polluted marine microbial communities from Coal Oil Point, Santa Barbara, California, USA - Sample 1 (SPAdes) (version 2) | ecosystem: Environmental > Aquatic > Marine > Oil seeps ... | reverse complement strand
CAGGGAATATTATTAAATACAAGTCTTTTCTAAATTTTATCATTTATAATTTCCTTAGAATCCTGTTTAATCATAGGTTCCGTAGTATGCAAATTCTTGACTACGATTGCTGGGAAAGGTAGTTTTTTACAATTATAGAATTAGAAGTAAAGAAAATGACTTAAGGCTATTTCAGGGTAGCTTTTTTCGGAGGAATTAATCAATGTCAATTAAGGTCGGAATTAACGGATTCGGAAGAATCGGAAGGAGTATTCTTCGTATTGGGCTAGAAAGGGGTGGGATAGATTTTGTGGGAATTAATGATATCTCCGATTCAAAAACACTCGCGCATCTTTTTAAGTATGACTCAATTTTCGGACCATATAAGGGTGAAGTCAAATCTGAGAACGGTCATATGGTAATAGATGGTAAGCCTATTAGGGTGTTTTCTGAAAGAAACCCGGTAAATATCCCATGGCAGGATGTAGGCGCAGAACTTATTGCTGAAGCAAGTGGTATTTTCAGAAGCCAGGAAGAAGCCTCCGCACATTTAGGGAAAACAGTTAAAAAAGTCATTATAACTGCTCCTGCAAAGGGTGAAGTTGACCTTACAACCGTGCTTGGAGCTAATCAGGATAGTTATGACAGCGCTAATCACAATATAATTTCAAACGCATCTTGTACGACTAACTGCTTTTCAATGATAGTGAAAGTTCTTCATGAGAATTTTGGTATCAAGAAAGGACAGATGACAACTGTTCATTCTTACACAAATGATCAGCAGATACTTGATGCACCTCATAAAGATCTTAGAAGAGCTAGAGCTGCAGCATTGTCAATTATTCCAACAAGCACTGGAGCTGCGACAGCTATTGAGATCATCTTCCCTGAGCTTAAAGGCAAACTGAGCGCTGTAGCCATGAGAGTTCCAACAGCCGACGTTTCTGTTGTTGACTTCACTTGTGAAGTCGAAAAATCAACCACAGTCCAAGAGATTAATGAAAAATTCAAAGAAGCATCTACGGGTGAGCTTAACGGTTACTTAAGATATGTAGATGAAGAACTTGTATCATCTGATTTTATAGGCGATCCTCATTCTGCGATCTATGATGCGCCTTTAACTTCAGTAGTAGAAGGTAATCTTGTTAAAGTAATAGGCTGGTATGATAACGAATACGGATATTCATCTAGGGTAGTTGACTTAATAGAATATGTGGGAGACAAGGTGAAATGAGTAAGCTGGTAATATCTGATCTGCCGGATTCGGAATTTAAAGGAAAACGAGTATTCGTCAGAGTTGATTTTAATGTTCCTATAAGAGATGGGAAGATCAGTGAAGATTACCGAATTAGAAGAGCGATACCAACAATTGATTATTTAATAGAAAGAAAAGCCAAAGTAATTATTGCCACTCACCTCGGGCGACCTAAAGGACTTTCAATACCTGATCTTTCTTTAAAACCTATCCAAGCCAGATTGTCAGAACTTTTAGGGAAATCTGTTAATTTCACTGGAAATGTAATTGGTAGTGAAGTAAAAAAGGCTATTGATTCACTTAATGATGGCGAAGTAATGCTTCTTGAAAATCTGAGGTTTCATAAAGAGGAAACTGATAATGATCCGGAATTTTCTAAAGAACTAGCTTCTTTTGCCGATATATATGTCAATGATGCATTCGGAACATCACACAGGAAACATGCTTCTACTTATGGCATGGCCTTAGAGTTCGACCATAGGCTTGCCGGTTTTTTGGTGAGCAGAGAGCTCAAGTTTCTAACAAGGATTCGTGAAAACCCTGAGCGCCCATTTGTTGTTATAGTGGGCGGTGGTAAGATCAAGGACAAGATACATGCTCTTAAAAGTTTAATAGAAGAAGCTGATAAGGTTCTTCTTGGCGGCGGTGTTGCCTATACATTCTTGAAAGCAAAAGGTATGAACATAGGCAATTCAATAGTAGAGAATGACATGCTGGATTGGGCAAAAGACTCTTTAGAGAAATACGGAGATAAGATCTATCTTCCGGTAGATCATGTAGTAGCCGGCGGCTTTGAAAAAAGAAAAAATTGTATGGTTATGGATGACAATATCCCTGATGATTTGCAAGGTTTTGATATAGGTCCCAAAACAGCGGCTCTGTTTACTCATCAGATCCGTGGTACCGGGTCTATTTTTTGGGGCGGACCTATGGGGGTATTTGAAGTAGGCGACTTTTCTGCAGGAACCACACAAGTAGCCCGCGCTGTGGCGCTTGCCACGTGGCGTGGAGCAACAACTGTTGTTGGAGGCGGAGAAACGATAGCATCTATCAGAAATGCTGAAGTGCTTGATTCGGAAATTACACATATCTCCACTGGCGGAGGGGCTTTATTAGAATTCCTTGGCGGAGTGGAACTCCCCGGTATTTCAATATTAAACGATAAAGAAAAAGATATTTCTCTTGCTGCTAACTAATTCAATCTAAAATTGCATAATCTTGTAGTTGCCAATCTGTGTATAGACCTTTAATTTTGAGTGAATCTGTGAGACAATAGTATATAAATTCTACAAATGGAGCAGCAGATAAGAGATGGCAAAATCAAAAGAAGGCATAGACTCTACAGTTAAACTTTTAGGTAAGGAAGCGGATTATCTTTTGAATCATAAGTGCAAGACGGTTTCAAAGAAACTGCTTCACTTACCGGGACCATCTTTTGTTGACGATATTTTCATTCCTACTGATCGTCCTAACTCTGTTCTCAGAAACTTTGAACTGTTATTCAATACTGGCCGTCTCGCTGGTACTGGATACATGTCCATATTGCCTGTGGACCAAGGTATAGAGCATTCTGCTGGCGCTTCATTTGCTCCTAACCCAATTTACTTTGACCCCGAAAATATTGTTAAACTTGCGATTGAGGGCGGCTGTAACGGTGTTGCCTCTACTTTGGGAGTTTTGGGATCGGTTGCAAGAAAATACGCGCACAAAATTCCATTTATTGTGAAAATTAACCATAACGAATTCCTGTCCTATCCTAATACTTATGATGAAATTTTGTTCGCAAATGTAGATCAGGCATTTGAGATGGGAGCTGTGTCAGTAGGCGCTACGATTTACTTCGGCTCTGAAGAGAGCCATCGTCAGATACAGGAAATTTCTGAAGCATTTCGGTATGCTCATACACTGGGGCTTGTAACCATACTCTGGGCCTACTTGAGAAACCCAGCTTTTAAAACAAATGAAGTAGATTATCATTTGTCTGCAGATTTAACCGGTCAGGCCAATCATATTAGTGCTACAATTGAAGCAGATATTGTAAAGCAAAAGCTGCCAGAAAATAATGGCGGGTACACAGCGCTTAATTTTGGTAAGACTGATCCAAGAGTCTATTCAAAATTAACCACTGATCATCCTATCGACCTTACGCGTTATCAGGTTGCAAATTGCTACATGGGACGTGCGGGACTAATTAATTCAGGCGGAGCTTCTACTGGTGATGAGAGTAACGACCTGGCTCAAGCAGTAAGAACTGCCGTTATTAACAAGAGAGCAGGAGGCATGGGGCTAATTACCGGCCGGAAATCTTTCCAGAAACCTATGAAAGACGGAGTTGAAATATTAAACGCGGTACAAAATGTCTATCTCGATAAAGATATAACTGTAGCTTGATATATTTTTTAACATTAAGAAGAGTACGAGGCGAAAGAATCGAATCTAAAGTCCTTTCACCTCGATAACTTCAATCTGTTGTATTAAACTCCTTTATCTTCAAGACCCTCTGGTACTTCTCCATAATAAATAGAATCTTCTTCGTAAAGGGCTTTAATTTTATCCTTAGGCATATCAGGCATACCTTCATTAAGTCCGAACATTTTGCAAAGGTGTTTTAACTCTTCATCTCTTCCGGGATGAGGAGCCATTGGTTGAATCATCTTCTCTTCTCTAAGCTGCTCTTTAACTTCATCATCTTGTTTCAGCGGTGTGCCGTACTCATTATAATGGAATAGTTTGTCGAACCTTTTTCTGGGTCTTTGCCCAGGAGTCTCTGCTGCATAACCTACTGCCATGAGCCACAAAGGTACTACATTTTCAGGTGTACCTAGCACTTTTGGGAAATCAGCCGGCTTTCTTCCTGTTGCGAGAAGGCAAGCCCCCAATCCAACTTCCGTTGCCGCTAATAGAGCATTCGCAATAGCCTGTCCGGCTTCTATTCTGAGCAAATCCTCTGCCCTGTCTTTTGGGAAGCTCATCAACCGCGGGTAAGTTGACTCGGTAAGAATTTTATATGTCCATCCATATGCGGCAGTCACAGCTCTAGCAGGGAAGAGTACTGAGAATGATTCTACAAGCTCTTTGTACCAAGCATCCATGTTAACAAGCCATGCAATTACAATAGGCGCTTGTCTTAGGGGCTGTTCGTTAAAAGGTGAAGCGCACTCAATTATCTGCTCAAACTTTTCCTTGGGATATGTTTTCTTATCGATAACTATAGCTTCAGTGGAGCCGCAGTTTCCCTGACATGATGCATATCTTGCAGCTTGAAGCATCCTCTGGATTTTCCAATCCTCTACCTCTTGCCACGGTTTGTAAAACCTGATACTTCTTCTTGTTCCAATTGCTTCTAAAAGTTCCATAAATAAGCCTCCTTATTTTTTCTATATACTTCTTTAGTTTAATGACAGTATAGGAAATAGCTAACAACCAAATTTGCCGAGCAATCGCTCGTTTTTTATGTTAGATCATTTAAATTGCTAAGTCAAGAGAAATAATTTGGTGTAGATCTTAAATTATTGCTTCCAATAAATCCTGAGCTTCTATTACTTCAGCATCCACATTATTCCTTATTTTTTCAACTACATTTTCTTTATCACATTCAGGGTAAAGATGAGTTACAATGATTTTTTTTGGTCTTGATTCGTTCACTGTTTTTATTACTTCGTTTGGGATTAGATGCCCACTCATCTTATGACTGTCATTTGCCAATGCGCATTCTATTATTAGAAGATCGGTATTTGTTGTGAGGCTAATTAGAGACTCAGAATAATCCGTATCTCCGGAATATACTATTGTTTTTCCATCCGACTCAATTTTGTATGCCTGACTACTTTCTATATGAGGAGTTTTGGTGGCCGTGATTTTAAAATCATTAAAAATGCCTGAACCACCTTTGAGTTCATCAAAGCTCAGCCCCTCGGGTGAAATCCAGTTTCCGTAAGCCCTTTTTAAAGCATTGAAAAAAGTAGTGAAACCCTTTCCGCCTCATAAGAATAGAGGCTTCTCTCTTTTTTTGTTATGAGAGTATTTAGTAGCAAATAAAAAAGGGACTAAATCGCCCGTATGATCAGGGTGAATGTGTGAAAAGAATATGTGATCGATTTCTAAATAGTTAATACCGATTTGTTCAAGTTTCCAGGTTGTGCCACTCCCGCAGTCTAGGAGCATTTTAGAAACAGAAGTTTCTAAAAGATACCCAGATGACCCTCTTTTTTTGTTTGGTATACATGTTCCAGATCCCAAAATGGTTAGCTTCATTTCTCAATGACTCACATTTGAGTTATTTTAATTAATAAGCGCTTTATCACTACTGGTATTAAAGGGCAAACGAAAGTGAAGCGAATAATAACGCTAACAACTGATTTTGGCATGAACGACCATTATGTTGGTTCTATGAAAGGGGTTGTTTTGGCGATAAATAGTGAGGCTGTTATCACGGATATCACTCACGAATTACCCAAATACGATACCTTTAAGGCTGCATATACACTCAGGAACTTTTACAAATATTTTCCAAAAGAGACTATTCATATTGTCGTAGTTGATCCAGGGGTGGGAAGCAAGAGAAAGCCTATTATTGTTCAGTCTGAAGATGGCATATTCGTGGGTCCTGATAACGGGGTGTTTTCATTTGTTTTGGAGGAAAGTAAGAGAGTAGAAGTTTTCGAAATTAAGAATCGAGAGTATATGCTAAATGATGTTAGCAGCACCTTTCATGGCAGAGACATATTTGCACCAACGGCAGCTCATCTTTCGTTAGGTGTGGACATAAAAGAACTGGGCGAAAAAATTGAATCACCTAAATTGTTGAATATTAAGAAGCCCCAAGTGCGCGGCGATGAAATAAGAGGCGAGATCATATATACGGACTCTTTTGGGAATTTAATTACAAACATTGCTGGAGATATGATAGATAGTCCTAGAGAGATTCATGTAGATGATTTTGTCATTGACATCGTTGCCAATTCTTATCAAGATGTCGAAAAAGGCAAACTACTTGCCATAATAGGGAGTTCCGGTTTTTTGGAAATCTCAGTAAACCAGGGAAGCGCAGCAGACCTAATAAAAGATCATAGAATCACAGTTAGAAAATAAAACGGGGTCAGATAGACTGCATATTAATAATGGAACAAGAACGACAAGAAACATTTGAAGTTACAGAAGAATTATCTGGTACAAGAGCTGACATTGTGTTATCTCATTTCCTGACCACCCATACTCGCTCGCAGATAAAGAAACTTATAGACGATCATCATGTGTTGGTCGAAGGCAAGCCCATCAAACCCTCAAAGAAATTTGATAAAGGTGAGGTTGTTCATGTCACTTTGCCTGCCCCGGTGTCTATTGATGCTGAGCCGGAGGATCTTGATTTAGAAGTTCTTTATGAAGATAGTTTTATCATTGTAGTGAATAAGCCCGCCGGTATGGTAGTGCATCCGGGCGCAGGGGTTAAAAGAGGAACTTTAGTCAATGCTTTACTATTCAAATGTGATGATCTTTCAGGTATAGGAGGTAAGGTTAGACCTGGCATAGTTCACAGGCTGGATAAAGACACTTCAGGAGTAATAGTGGTTGCAAAAAATGATCATTCTCACAATTCTCTTGTAAGTCAGTTTAAGTCCAGAACAGTTAAAAAGCGATACTTAGCTATAGTCGAAGGTAATATTAAGAGGGAGTCGGGATCATTTGATTCTGTAATAGGCAGAGATCCCGTACATAGGATTAAGATGTCATCTAAATCTAAATCAGGAAGAGAGTCTCTTACATTTTGGAAAGTTCTTAAAAGATTTGAATCCGCATGTTTTGTCGAGGCTGAACCCAAAACCGGAAGAACTCATCAGATAAGAGTGCATTTTTCTGAAAACGGTTATCCGATCCTGGCTGATAAAGTTTATGGCAATAAAAAACAGAAAAATAAGGTTTTATCTAGTGCTGAAAAAATAATTGCCCGCCAAGCGCTCCATGCATCAATGATAGGCTTCTATCATCCTCAAAATGAAAAGTGGGTAGAATTCACAGCGCCTATACCTCAAGATATGAAGCGAGCTCTAGAGTATTTTGAGAATATAAATGAGGATGATTTATAAAAATGAATTTTATTCAATCTGAAAAACTAACTTCTTTTGATGTAGTACACGGATTTGCGAATAGGACTATCGGAACAAATAGCAATGAGATTAAAAAACACTTTAAATTGCCAAAAATTGCTCAGCTCAATCAAATACACAGCGGAGATGTAATTATAGTAGACGATATAGAAAATCACGACGATCTTATAGAAGGGGATGCCCTTGTAACCGATTTAAAGGATGTAGGTATTGCTATTAGAACAGCAGACTGTGTCCCAATTTTGATTGTCGATAAGAGCAAATCCATTATAGCTGCAGTTCATGCTGGATGGCGCGGTACATTGTCTGAAATTGCAATTAGTACTATAAGAAAGATTGAATCCAACTATGGAATAAGTCCAACTGAGTTAACTGCTGTAATCGGGCCTTCTATTAAGAAATGCTGTTATGAAGTAGGGGAGGATGTTGCATCTCTTTTTGAAGAGAGGATTCAGAATTGTGATGAATATTTATTTAAATCAGGAGAATCTAAATATATGCTTGATCTGAGTCTTACTATTAAATTTGGATTACAAAAAGCGGGAGTTATGGATATAGAGGTTGTTGATATTTGCACTAAGTGTAATGATAATTTTTATTCATACCGCAGAGAAGGCAAGGGTGTTAATACACAACTTAGCTTTATTGCCTTGAAACAGTAGCGGCTCAAAATAGTATTAATATTTTCCTGAGAAGGTATAATGTTTCGAAATTTTAACACTCAAATAATTTGATCGGAGACAAAAAATGCTTCAAATATTATGCATGGTGGATTCAGAAGACTATTGGAATTTGAATTCTTTTAATGAGGCAGGCAAAGCCGTGAATTATTACGGTTACACCTTTGACGTTGAAGGTAGTCCAGATGGCAAAGGTAAGAGTGTTGTAAGGCTCATTGTAATGGAATTCGCAGATTCCAAGATGGCTGTGGGTTTTGTAACTCCTAATGATTTAAAGATAGATAAGGAGTTGAGAATAAAGTTCATCAGTAACGATAGCCCTACTAAAGACGTACATGTGGACTGCAAGTTGTCGGATGAAGTGAAGAAATCGGCATACAATGGAGACGATTTAGAAAAAATAGAGTACATAGGTTATACACTTGAGAAGTTTTATGATAACAACAACGTCAAATTTTATCTCCACGATTTAAGACCGCAAACTCAGACAGAAGGGCAGCAGGAACAACCCTAAAGAAATTTATATCTGATAGATAAGAATATTAATTAGTTTCATCAATTATATGTTACGTTACAGCTAACCTCAGTTTAAGTGCGGTTAGCTCTTGGGATTCAGGAGGAATTCTGGTAAATGAGTGAGAAAAATAAGATTGTCCTAGCTTATTCGGGCGGGCTCGATACGTCTGTGATATTGAAATGGCTTGCTGAAAAATATGATGCTGAAATTATAGCCTATGTTGCCGATGTTGGTCAGGGGGAAGACCTTAATGAAGTAAGGGAAAAGGCAATAAAAACGGGTGCAAGCAAGGTGTACATTGAAAATCTTACAGAGGAATTTGTTTCGGACTTTGTCTTTCCTGCTATTAAAGCCAACGCAATATATGAAGGGGTATATTTGCTCGGAACCTCTCTAGCCCGTCCTCTAATTGCCAAAAGGCAGATCGAAATTGCTCAGGAAGAAAATGCGTTTGCAGTTTCACACGGATCGACTGGAAAGGGAAATGATCAAGTCAGGTTTGAACTTACGTACTATGCTCTTGATCCTGACATCAAAGTGATTGCTCCTTGGCGCGAATGGGATCTCAACTCAAGAACGGCTTTACTAGACTATGCAAAGAAAAATGATATTCCTGTGCCCGTAACTTTGGAAAAACCATATAGCTGTGATAGAAATCTTCTTCATATTAGCTATGAGGGCGGCATACTAGAAGACCCTTGGAATGAACCACCTGAGAACATGTTCGAAATGACCGTCTCTCCGGAAAGAGCTCCTGATGAACCTCAATATATTGAGATCGATTTTGAAAATGGCGTTCCGACTAAAGTAGACAGCAAAGAGTTGAAACCGTCAAAACTCCTGGACACGCTGAATAAAATAGGCGGCGCTAATGGAGTTGGAAGGGTAGATCTGGTTGAAAACCGGTTTGTAGGTATGAAATCAAGAGGTGTTTATGAAACCCCCGGCGGCACAATATTACATGTTGCTCACAGAGCTCTTGAATCGTTAACCATGGATAGAGAGGTTATGCATTTAAGGGACTCCCTTATTCCAAAAATATCCGAGCTGATCTACTATGGCTTCTGGTATTCTCCAGAGATGAATATGTTAAATGCTGCAATTGAGGAATCTCAGAAAAATGTGACCGGGACAGTAAAGTTAAAGATTTACAAAGGCAATATAATAATAGCTGGAAGACGCTCTCCATTTTCACTCTATCAAGAAGATCTTGCAACTTTTGAAGAAGACAGCATATATAATCAATCAGATGCAACAGGGTTTATTAAGCTTAACGCCTTGAGGCTTTCTGTTCAAAAGCTTCTAGATAAGAAGGGATAGTGAATCGTTTCTCCATGAAAGCATCAGACTTTGATTACCACCTGCCGGAGAAACAAATTGCATATCACCCGGAAACTGAAAGACAGAATTCCAGGCTACTTCTCTTAAACAGGAACAATGGCGAGATAAATCATAGAAACTTTTACGAACTCCCCAACCTTCTTAAACCCGGAGACCTGTTAGTACTCAACAATACAAAGGTTATTCCTGCGAGACTTTTTGGAAAACGGAAATCGGGCAAGGTAGTTGAAATTCTGCTCGTTCATAAGCTTGGCGAAAAGATTTGGGAGTGTTTAGTTAAAAATCCGAAAAATAATGAAGTGATTGAGTTTGATCATGGTCTCAGGGGAACATTGTCAAAAAATGAAAGTAATGATTGGCTTATCAAATTTGAGAAACATGTAGATGATTACATTGAGTTATACGGCAAAATGCCCTTACCTCCATATATTAACCGTGAAGCTGAGGAGTCTGATAAAATATCTTATCAGACCGTGTATGCCGATAAGAAAGGCGCAATAGCAGCACCGACGGCTGGTCTTCATTTTACTCACGAATTAATCAATGAGATCAAATCTGCTGGTGTCGAGATTGAATATGTTACTCTTCACGTTGGAATCGGTACTTTTAAGCCAGTGAAAGTAGAAAATATAGAAGATCACAAGATGCATGGGGAATATAGAGAAGTTCCAGAATGTACGGCTTCTGCAATTAATAAAGCAAAATCAGAGGGTAGAAGGGTGATTGCGGTTGGCACTACAGTTGTAAGAACACTTGAATCTTCAGTAAATGAAGATGGTGAGGTAGTACCTCAGTCTGGGCAAACCGAACTTTTTATTGTGCCGGGATTTGAGTTTAAAGTTGTAGATGCGCTTATTACTAATTTTCATTTACCGCGCTCCACACTGCTCATGTTGGTATCAGCGTTCTCTAACTACGAGTATATATTTAAAGCATATGATGAGGCTAGGGAGAAGGGTTACCGTTTCCTTAGTTATGGCGACGCGATGTTTATAAACTAATCAAAGGATAACAATTTGCAGATAGAAATAGAAAGTTTAGCATTTGGCGGCGCAGGTATTGCAAAAAAGGACGGAAAGGTATTTTTTGTAAGAAGTGGGCTACCGAAGGACATATTAGAAATAAATATTATTAAAGACAAAGGGAATTACGCAGAAGCTGTTATAGCCAATATTGTCAAACCTTCTCCTGACCGAATAGAACCAAGTTGCCCGGTATTTAATTTGTGCGGAGGGTGTCAGCTTCAAAATTTAAATTATCCAGCGCAGCTTAGAGAAAAAGAGCATATTTTAAAGGAAACGCTCGGCAGATTAGGCGGTATGCACGATGCTCCAATAGAGCCAATTGTCTCTTCCCCGAATGAATTTGGGTTTAGAAATAAAGTTACTCTTTCCGCATGGTTTTACAAAGGCCAGTGGCATTTGGGTTACAACCAAAAGGGAAGTACTCGAAAGGTTCCGATAGAATCCTGTCCAATATCGACGGACGTTGTTGACAAAACAATAAGCCGCATATCAAAGGTTCTGGCTTCACTTGGAGATCCTCATTTCCCGCTCGATAAGATACATATTTCCTCAAATGGAGTTAAGTCACAAACAACCTTAGTCCCAGTACATAATAGAAAAGGTGATACGTTGAAGACTCTTCATAGACACCTTAAAAGGCATGAGGAAACTGAGAACGTCTCTATCGCCGGAATAGGGGAAACCGGATTTGAATTTAGCATTCTAGATAACAAGTTCATGACAACACCTTCAGCTTTTACTCAGGTAAATAGCGGAGTTAACGAGCTGATGATTAAAACGGTTCTCGAGTGGGCTGAATTAAATGAGAACATGACAGTTCTTGATTTATATTCTGGAATTGGAAATTTCTCTATCCCGCTAGCTCGTCAATCAAAAGAAGTGCTTGGTGTAGAGATTAGCAAAAATTCAGTAAAACTTGCCAAAAAAAATGCAGATCTCAATTCAGTTAAGAACATAGTTTTTCAAAATGCTTCATCTGAAGATGCTGTGTCAATTTTAAACGACGAAGAAGAGGAATTTGATCTAGTAGTTTTGGACCCTCCAAGAGAAGGTGCTAAGGAGATTGTTGACGGGGTAGTTAAACTAGGTCCTGATAAAATAATTTATGTATCTTGTGATCCGGCTACTTTAGCAAGGGATTTGAAGAAGTTTACTGAGCAAGGATACAAAGTTATCAGAGTCCGCCCTTTTGATATGTTCCCGCAAACTTTCCATATAGAATCAATTACAATGCTCTCTAAATAATTTCAGTCAATACAATTTCCTGTAACCCAATTATATTAAGATTTCGAGCCACCTATGTTTTAGCATGCACGATCAGGTACATTTTTTGTCTGTGTAGGCTTGAAGGTGAACGTCATTAGAATAGGGAGAGTTTGACTAGCATGATATGGCTACAAGCTATATAAAGACATGCTAATGATGAATGTAAAGTAAATATGAAGATTCTATTTGGTATTCAGGGTACTGGTAACGGTCATATTATTCATTCCAGAGAGGTTCTTAAATACCTTGTTAAAAAGGCAGAAGTCGATGTGCTGGTGAGTGGTCTTCATCATGAAGTTAACCTGGGATTTGAGATTAAGTACAAACTGAACGGGTTGGGTTTTATGTTTGGGAAGAAGGGCGGGATAGATTACTGGAAATCAATTAGATCTACTAGTCCGAGTAAACTGATGTCAGATATTTATAGTTTGCCTGTTCATGAATACGATCTTGTAATAAGTGATTTTGAACCAATTACTGCCTGGGCTGCAAAGTTGAAAGGTAAACCTCATATCTGCATTTCTCATCAAGCTTCTTTGCTGTCTTCTAAGGTTCCGAGGCCAAATCGTAAAAACCGATTTCAGCAATTAGTTATGAAATGGTATGCGCCCGGCGATAACTTGATTGGACTTCATTTTAAAGAATATGATGACTTCATTACTACACCGGTCATCCGTCAAGAGATAAGAGATTCAGATGTCAAAAATGACGGACACTATACCGTATATCTGCCTTCCTACGATGAACGTTACATTATTGAAATCTTAAAGAAAATTGATGTTCCTTGGGAGATATTCTCAAAACATTACAAAGGGGAGCCATTTACTGAAGGCAACGTCAGAGTTTGCCGGGTAGAGAATAGTAGTTTTGTTCAAAGCCTCTCAAGTTGCCAGGGGTTACTTTGTAACGCTGGTTTTGATACCCCCGCAGAGGCGCTGTATTTGGGAAAGAAACTTATGGTCATTCCTATGAAGCGACAGTATGAACAAGAATGTAACGCAGAAGCCCTTAAAGGTTTAGGTATTCTGGTTATTAATGAAATTGGGGAAGATTTTTCTAACATACTCAGTGATTGGGTCAATTCTTCCTATGTATATCAAGCTAATTATAAGAACAATTTGCCAAATATTGTAGACCAGATAATTGACTCAGCAGTTTGATAGAAATAGCTCAGTTTGTTTGTGATTCAATACTACGAATACAATTAATGCTTCTCTATGTAATTAGACACCAGGGAGAGGCTTACTAGTTTTTCAGCAATATTTTTATAAATTTCACCGATTTTAAGTAAATTTAGAACCTCATCCATATTGTGCCAGTCCTGGATTAAATAACTCAGAAGAACCCTCTTATGCTGGTCTTCTAATGATTCAATAAATGCATAATCTTTCTCGAGCTTTTTGGTATCAAGATTATCTGACCAGTTGTCGTATTCTATCAAGCATTTAATGTTTGGAAGTAGAATGTCCAGCATCTGTTTCGTATCGAATTCTTCAAAAAGAGGCTTTTTGGATTTCAAGTTTTCCATTAGCTCAACTGAACATGTGAATTTTTGAATTATTGAAAGCATAAGTTTGAGAGAAGTTAAGTAGTTTGCATCATTACCTTTTTCTAGAGTATCTAATGCAAGATTGACCCTGTCCTTTAGATTTTCGATATCATCTCTTAATGAAACAAGTTCATTTTCGTTTCTTGTTTTAATATAATTCTTTGATTTGGAAATCAGTGTTTCAAATTTTGACTCTATCAGCAATCTATCGGAAGTACGAGTTTCCATCTGAGCGTTCTCCTTTAAGCTGTAACAACAGTGTCAAAATTCTAACAGAGAAATGTTAAGATTGTGTTAAGATTGGGATTCTTTTTCTTTAGGTTATGAAGGGTGCTTTATTAAAGAATATTGGTAAAATACAAAAGAGTACTAACAATTACAGCACCCATAAACACACCAGCAGCAGTTTGAGCCAATGTGTGTCTTTTGAGCCGTATTCTGGACCAAGCCACCAGGGGTATTAGTAGAATAATAGGTAGAATATCTCTACCAAAAAGCGCTAAAGCCAGAACTATAAGTCCGGTAATAGCAGTACAGTGACCGCTTATTTTCCATTTCAGAGTAATAAGAAGCATGAAAAATAACTGTAATGCTGCTGTTGCTATAACAATTAATATTAGTTTAGGCGCTCCCAATAATAACATTACTAAAAACACAACCGCGGTGTTTGCTGTCATCAATAAAAATGGTTTAGTTCTCTCTTCTCTTATATTTAAATGAAAATCAGTAACTATCCCTTTTCTGACTAAATACATTATATATAAGGTTGGTGGCAATATGGACAATGCTATATAAAGCGCAATCCAGCTAAGTGCAGATTCATTATTAATTGCATAACCTGCAACCGCGACTGCGGCGATTGCTATTGAGAGAGGGCTTAATACGCCTGAAACTATACGAGCCCATCTGTCTTTCCATTCTGGGGAAATAAATGTATATTCTGAAAATCTTGTGTAATAACTTTTATTTACTTGCATTATGACCAATACCCCTAATCATAACTCCGACGCTTTTCGGAATAAGATTGAAATATAATAATGAACTCGTTAGTATCGAATGTAAAGTCTCACAATTGGTTTTTACCTCAAAACCAATACATTTAAGAATAGTGAGTTTCGCTAAATTTTCTGCCATGCTAAATAATACCTTAGTAGTTTAATGTGAATTCTAATTTAATTCAGCGTTAATGGTGTGTTAAAAACGGAAGTCTTGAATGCAGTCTAATATGATGGCACTCTAAAATTTATTGGGCACAATCAAGGTTCTTCAAAAGTTACTTTTAGAGCGCCTTTGTCTAGGTTTGCGCTACCAACTTGTAGCTTCGCAAGAAATTTGGGAAGGAAAATGTTTCTTCTCTGGTTTTCAATTTGTATTGTTAATTCTTCTCCTACTTGATGGAGTTTGACCTCTTTCTTGCTTACAAAGGGCAACTTAATAATAATACTATAAGTTTTCCCTTCTTTCTCTATTTCATAGGGTTTACCTCTGTAGAAAATTTGCGCTGGATCTTCATCTGAAAATAGGGCTTTACCAAATTCAGAAAGGGCATTTTTACCCAAAATTTCTTTTGATACTAACGGCGCTTCATGGATAGGGATTGTATTAAAAAGTTGTTTTACTTCCTTCATATATTTTTTTTGAAATTTTTTCCATTCGTGAAAGTACGGATGGTCGAGGTCATGGGGCATGACTCGGTTTACAATTGCCGAGTCTACAGGATATCCATAGAGGTTGAGATATGTATATGCCCTTTGCGTTTCATTGATAACCATCTTTTCCAAGTTTATTACCAGTCTGATCGAAGTGATATCCGGGTCTGAAAAAACTTGATGTATTGCATTTAACTGAGAGAAAAGGTTCTCAATCGCATTATAAGTATCTTCTTCAGGTAATGGCATGTCAGAAACAACCTTTATGGCTGGCCTTACAACTTTTAATACTTTTCTCTCAATTGGAAATACCTTAACCAGCCACCACCTAGCTACATCTGGTAGAGATAAAAGCTTAAGCGTTTCTCCGGTTGGAGCGCTATCAACAATTATTACATCATATTGCCCTTCCTTGAAGTGGTTATATACCCAAAGAAATGAAGCGACCTCTTCCATTCCTGGAAACACGCTGAATTCCTCAGCCAAAATGTCATCTACATTCATCCAGTTAAAAACCGATTGAATATAGCTTGTTAGTTTCCCCCAATATTTATCGACAGAATAGTAAACATCTATTTCCTGAGCGTATACGTTTTTTGCAACTTTAACTGGTTCCGGGCCTAATTCTTGGTTAAAAACATCGCGTAAACTGTGAGCAGCATCGGTAGAGATAACCAAAACTTTATTTCCCTTTTTTGCCGCCTGCAGTGCAGTCGCCGCGGCCACAGTTGTTTTACCTACCCCGCCTTTGCCTGTATAAAGTATTATTCTGGTCACACTTTTAGGATAGCATCGAAATTCTTAACTTGACATAAATTTCTCTCGGCTTAATATAATTATCCCAATATTAATTAACGAGGTCGGAGCAATGTCTGAAGATAAAAATAAACCAAATTCATATCAGGGACTATTCGCATTAGTAGCTTTTGCTATTCTTGGAGCAACAGCGCTTTTAGCAATAGGCGGTATTTATTACAGTTTCATAAATCCGTCGTTCTAATCTTGAGTAAGCAGATTTATCTGATTCTGAAATTATCTTAAATCTCTAAGTAACTTCTCCTACAGGGTATATATTTTGTTTAGCCGGTTTATAAGTGATATACTGGTGATAAGGAGAAGAATATGAGCGAATTCAGCACCCCTAATTCAGAACCGCCTGCAAATTCAACCACTGATAGCATTACTTCTAAACCCAGCATAGCAAAATCGGTTAGGCAAGAAGAGTCAATATTAATTACCCTAATTGTGCTTTCTACTGTTGGGATAGCAATTACTAATTTCAGCCCTTTTAAAAGTTTCTATTTCTGGGTTGCTATGGTTCCGGTATTCGGATTAACCAGTCTCTACATAGGTTGGTCGAAAGCAAGAAAAAGAGGAGAAGGGATTTCAAGAATAATTTGGGTACAAGTTCTTCACTGGATAGGGTTGCTGGCAGCTATAGGTCTAATCTATCTTTTGTACTCTACTACTGGGCGTATAGATAATAACCAGCTTGCACTCTTAACACTGCTATCTTTGGCTCTAGCAACATTTCTAGCAGGTGTTCATTTCGAATGGCGCTTTATGGTTGTAGGGGTAATCCTTGGAGCAGCAGTTGCAGGCGCCGCACTTATAGAGCAGGTTATCTGGATGATTATAATTCCTATTGCCGCTATGTTGGTTCTCGCGATTTTCTGGTGGAAAAGAAAAGCATAACTCATCTCACTATTCTAACTATATTCAGACTTCGATAGTTATTATCTCATAGTTATTATCTCGTCGTCGGTTTAGCACTCGCTGGTAATTCCGTAGAAACTTCCTTTTCCCCTCTCCATGTTGACCACTTCTTCTTAATATAAATGTTTAAATCATCCAGCATTAAGTATAAACACGGGATTAGTATTAAAGTTATAAATGTCGCAAATACCAGTCCGAAACCTAGAGCTATAGCCATAGGAGCGAGGAATGCAGCTTCTCCCCTGAACTTGATCATCAGAGTCGCAAGACCTCCAAAAGTTGTTACTGTTGTCAAGACAATAGGTCTGAATCTATGTTTAGCAGATAACGCTACAGCAAGCACCCTGTTCATTCTTTTAAAACGGCTGTTTATAAAAGTCATCAAAACCAAGCTGTCATTGACTACAATTCCCAAAAGCGCAACCACCCCTATCAGCGCCGGCAAAGTGAGGGGTTCTCCACGGAGTAGAATCCCGACCATAACTCCAATAATTGCAAACGGTAGAACGGTCATGATAATAACAGGCTGAGTGTATGATTTTAGTATGCTGGCAAGTATTATGTAGATTAATAGAACAGCTATAATTGCAGATCTTTGTATGCTTTCGAGCGACTCCCTTGTTTGTTCCTCTTCCCCTCCGAAAGCATATGTATAACCTGGGTATGCTGTAAGTTTATCATCTAGAAACGATGAAATAAGAGAGTTTACTTCTGTGGCTGTAGTTGCCTGTTCGTTGATTTCTGCTGTAATCCTAACTGATCGTTCCAAATCGTAGCGGGAAATATTCAGCATGCTCGGTTCAGTCGACATAGTAACTACATTGCTTAATGGGACCCATCCGCCTTCAGGTGTAGGAATTTGATATGACTCAAGTAAAGACATCAGATTCCCCGAAGGGAGTTCGTACTTGACAATAATATCGGCCTCTTCGGTTCCTAGGCGCGTTTGAGAAACAGTTAATCCATCTGCTGCTGCTCTTATGGCCCTTGCGATTGTTCTAGTATCAAGACCATATATTGCCGCTCGAGTTTCATCCACATTTATGCGGATTTCCGGTTTCCCCCAAATTAAATTATCGCTAGCCTGATAAACCCCGGGGACAGTCTCTAGATAGTTTGAGATTTCTGTAGCGAGGTCTTTGAGTGTGTTAAATTCTGCCCCCTGTATTCGGAAATCAACAGGTTTTCCAACAGGAGGGCCTTCGTTACTTACAAAATCGATTTTAACAGGACCTACAACTTCAGACTCGACATTCTTTCTTATCTCTTCCATAAGCTCAATGCCGTTTTCTTCGCGCTTATCAAAGTCTTCGTACTCTACGATTAGAGTAGAAAGATGATCTCCGAACTCAGACTGATCATTAGAGATATCCATCCCGATCATTGCTACGGTGTCTTTTAGGACATGATCCGGAACTACTTTCTTTACTACGTCCTCAACTTCGATCACTGATTCTTCTGTGGAATCAATATTTGACCAGGTTGGATTTTCAACTCTGACATAAAATTGGGCTATGTCTTGAGAATAAAAAAGAATGCGCGGTATTTTGACAAATATAACTAATGTTAATAACAGCATTAATACAAAAGTTATTACTGTTACATATCTGTTCTTTATAGTAAAAACGAGTGCTTTTAAATAGTAAAAGCGCATTTTATATACCCACTTTCTGACAGGCTTATTTCGCGGCTGGGGTTTTAGAAAGTCCGCGCAGTGAGAAGGTAGTATTACAAGCGCTTCAATGAGTGATACTAAGAGTGCATATATTGCTACAGTAGGTATAACAGACATAAACTTGCCTATTAATCCGCTTGCCAATAGTAACGGAAGAAAAGAAGCAATATTAGTGAGAATAGTGGCAACGACCGGGAGCGCCACCTCTTTGGTTCCTTTTATTGCGGAATCTACAGGGGAGTATCCCAGCTGAAGATATCTCTGAATATTCTCAGCTACAATTATCGCGTCATCTACTATAATTCCTAAAACAAGTATCAAACCAAACATAGATAAAATGTTTAGAGTTACACCTGAGAACTGCATGAGGATAAAAGCCCCGAAAAAAGCTACCGGTAATCCTATGGCCGCTAAAAAGGCGGATCTGAAGTCAAGGAATAGGGCTAGAATAATAAGAACAATTACAAGTCCAATCGTTCCGCTGCTTACCATGGTGTTAAATCTCTCCTGGACCCAGTAAGAGGTATCATTCGTTACATAAATTTCTATATTTTCAGGCTTTGTTTTCTTAAATTCCTCAACTTTCTCCTCTATTTTCTTAACCGTCTCTATTGAATCGGCGCCTTTTTGCTTGTTGATCCAAAAGTTTATGGCAGGAAGGCCATTTACGCGTGCTTTTGTTCTTGTTTTTTGCTCACCTTGTTCAATTTTTGCGATATCTTTTAATAGTATGTGCCTGCCGTCAGGGTTTCTTTTAACTGGGATGTAAAGTAAATCCTGCACTTCCTCTACTCTTCCCGTAACACGCACTAAAAACTCAGCGTCTCCCTGTTCTACAGCGCCCCCGGGAAGGTCAAGGTTTTTTTGCTCTATAACGCTTGCGATCTGCTCTAGTGTAATTTCGTATTGTCTTAATTTTTCAGGGTCTACATAAACCCAAAAAACAGGATCTCCCAATCCGGATGTAACTACGTTATCAACCCCTGATACAAGTTTGACCTGGTCTTCAAATCTAAGACCATAGGTTCTCAAAGTTTCTTTGGAAACATCCCCCGCTATAGCTACACTAATTAGAGGGAAGTTTGCATCAAATTCCTCTGTTATTGGATCTTCGGCGTCTTCTGGGAGCTTGTCTTGAATTTTGGCAACTTCAGATCTTATGTCTTGAGCAAGTTTTTGGGTATCTTCCCCGGCTTCAATTTCAGCGAGTATTTGGGACAATCCCTCAGATGATGTTGAGCGTATTACTTTGATGCCGCTTATGTCGTTTATTTCATCTTCAATAGGAATGCTTACTAACTTTTCCACATCTTCTGCTGAAGCGCCTGGAAAAACAGTAGTTACCGAGACTAATTCAAGCTTGATAGATGGAAATAGTTCAAGCGGTAGTCTAAGCGCGGACATAACGCCTACTATTAAGATAGCCAGCATCAATAGGTTTACTAATACGGGATTTTTAACTGAGAATTCAGCTATATGCATTAGAAATGTGTTACTGCATTAATTTAACTATTTGACCACCGGCAAGTCCAGAGTGACCTTCTACTATTATTCTACTGTCACTGGGTATCAGGTCTGCAGAAATTGTGCCTTCTCTATCATTAATCCACTCAACGTCGACTGGGATTTTAAGGGCTTTTCCATCTTTATAAACAAAGATAAAGAGCTCGCTGCTATCTGACAAAACAGCGGTTCTGGGAACTACTACTACATCTGATAACAGTTCAATTGGTATCTCCATATTAACTATTTCTCCGGGAAGCCAGTTGTATTTATTATTTATTAGTTGAGCTTCAACTCTATAGGTTCCCGATAAGGAGTCTATGTTGGGGCTAACTCCCAATATCTTTCCCTCTGTCTGCTCAAGTCTGTTGTTTATTGTAGTGCTGAGACTGACATTCATGCCCGGCTTTATGATGCGGGCCCATCTGGGCCCCACACCGGCCAGAACACGTTTTTCATCTGTGCTCACCATCTTTACTGCAAGCTGACCCTCGGTTATTTCCTGTCCGACGTCCGGTATTACCTCTATTATTTTCCCAGAAATCGGAGATGTTACAGTTAAGTTGTCCACATCCCATTTCATAAGCCCATATGAGGCGTCAAGAGAGTCTACGTTGGCTGATTCGGAAGCTACCTGGTTAGCAAGTGAATCCAAAGTGTCGCGGGCTACAATACCTTTTTCCACTAAGGTTAATGATTGATCATATTTTCGTTTTAGTTCATTTAAATTTGCATGGGCTGACTTTAAGCGGGCTTCAGATTCTTTTAATCTTAGAACTCTTCGTGGATCTTCTAAGACGATCAGCGCTTGGCCTTTTTCCACTTCTTGTCCAAGCACTACTTTCTTTTCTGTGACCCAACCGCCTACGTTTGCAATGATGTCAATTGTTTGTCCACCCTCAACTCGGGCCAAGAAGCTAGTTGTTCGCCATACCTCAGTTGAAAGAGTTTCCTGTACTCTGACAGGAGAGATCCGTTCTTCGCTCTCGGCTTCATAAGCTGATGATCTAACTGAAATCATGCGAACGTATAATCCCAGCAAAAGCACTATAAAAGCGGCTAATAATCCGAAAAACCATATCCACTGTTTTCTAGTTTTTGAATAACTCATTTTCATGGGCCTATGTCTATAAACTAATGCTAATTAAGTTTAGCACAAGATATTTTATTGAATATAAGTAATTTCTCTAGCATGGTACTTATAGGCTGAATTATTTCATTTCTATTGATAGATTATAATAGTCAATGCTTATTAGCTTTTCTCAAGGTTTGATTTACTTTTGTTTTAAAACATTCAATACCCTAAGTCAGTTGGGGGGTGATCTTAAAGTTGTTTTTATTTTTTTCTCAGAACCTGTTGATTTTTTTGGGTATTTTTAGTAAGATTGAGTTAAAACCCAATATTTAAAGGAGTAACAGATGGCACCTAGAGGACCCATGACGAAGTCACAGCTTTCTAGCCACATAGCGGGGAAAGCTGGAATTACAAAAAAAGCAGCTAATGAAATCCTTGATGAAATAGCTGCAGTAGCCTATAAAGAGGCTAAGAAGAACAAACAGTTCACAATTCCTGGTATTGGCAAATTAGTTCTAGACAGACGCAAAGCTAGAATGGGAAGAAACCCCGCAACTGGTGAGTCAATTAAAATTGCCGCCAAGAAGGTAGTAAAATTCAGGGTTGCCAAGGCCTGTAAAGATTCTGTTTTAGGTTAAGTAATCTTCTAACTGTTTATTCTGTGTTCTTATGCAAATCTTGCAGCGGATGTGAATACTCCAAAACAAGATTGCAGTATTGTATGCTCAAATAGTAAGTAAATGTTGAAGAATAAGTAGGAATTTCGATTTGGTAATTGAGGTTTTAAATCAGTTGGTCTCTTTACTTTTTTTCATATCTGAAATTTTGTCGAATATCTTCTGAGCCAATAAAGATTTTGGCATAAGTGGAAGCTCTTCCTTTTTATCGTCGTATATAAGATGGGCTATATTTGTGTCCTCTTCAAATCCAGCGCCAACTTGAGACACATCATTCGCAACAATCAGATCAGCATTTTTCTTTTTTAATTTTTCTTTAGCATTTTTAACTAAATTATCCGTCTCTGCGGCAAAACCAATGACAATCCTGTCATTTTTCTTCTTTCCAATATCATGAAGAATGTCTTTGGTGCGTTTAAGTTCTAGTATTTTATCTTTGTCATCCTTTTTGATTTTCCCGTTTCGCGTTTTTGTAGGAGTATAATCACCTACCGCAGCAGCTTTAATTACAATGGTTGACCAATCCAGATATTCCATAACCGATTTATACATTTCTTCTGAACTTTCTATGTTTATCGTTTTAACACCTGGAATAGGACATAGATTGGTCTTTCCTGATATTAGTACAACACCAGCGCCCCTGTTTGATGCTTCCCTGGCAAGAGCGTAGCCCATTTTGCCACTAGAGGGATTGGAGATATATCTAATTGAATCGATAAATTCTCTGGTTGCGCCAGCAGTCACAAGCACTTTTTCTTTACTCATATCATGGGGCGTTAATGTTCTTTCGATTTCTCCCAAGATAACCTCAATCTCGGGCAGGCGGCCTTTGCCTTCCCAGCCGCACGCGAGATTGCCTTCGCCGGGCTCCATAATAACAAATCCACGCTCCCTTAATTTAGCTATATTTTCCTGAACAGCAGGGTTTTCATACATGTTCACATTCATGGCAGGGCATAATACGATCGGCGCCTTGGTTGCCAAGATTACTGTAGAAAGAAGACTATCTGCTATACCCGAAGCTACTTTTCCAATAAAGCTGGCAGTAGCAGGAGCAACGACTATTAGGTCTGCATTATCTGCTAAACTTATGTGTCCGATTTCGGATTCCCACTCTAGGTCAAAAGTATTAATTGCTACTTTATTGCCTGACAATGTTTGAAGGGTAAGGGGAGTAATAAACTCTGTGGCATTTTTTGTCATCACAACTTGTACCGAGGCTTCTTTCTTGATAAGTCCTCTTACAAGCTCGCAGGATTTATATGCAGCTATTCCCCCTGTGATTCCAACAATTATATTTTTCTCATTTATTATAGACATATCTTTATATTCCCTACTTACATATTATAGGAAATATAGGCAATTAGGCAAACTGGATTAAATACCATTTTGCGAATCTTGAAAAAAAATGCTTGACAAAATTTTAATAGGTGTATATACTCCTATATATGATGAAAGAAAATGATAAAGCGAACGAATTAAGTAGGCACGAAATTGCTGAGGGCATAGAATGTACAGCTTTCAATTTGAAGAGAGCTACGAGGGTTGTTCAAAATCTTTTCGATGATGCTTTTAAACCCGTTAGGCTAGAGGGGACTCAATATACAGTTTTAGGCCATATTTTTGTTTACGGACCAATTTCTTTAACAAAGCTGGCTGATTTGATGGATGTTGATAGGACTACGCTTGCTCGGAATCTTGGACCTTTAGAGAAGAGGGGACTTGTAGAGATGAAGCCTGGGAGTGACAGAAGGGCAAAATTTATAAATATTACGATCAAAGGTAAAGAAGTTTTATCCGATGCCCTGCCACTATGGAAAGAAACACAGGAAAAAATAAAAACAGCACTAGGTTTTGAGAACTGGGATTCTATGATGTCTAATTTGACAGGTCTGGTCACAAATTTGAAAGAGAGCTAAAAAAATTTAAATATCTACGTGTATATGCACGTATAGGAGGAGTTAAATGAATAAACCAAGAATACTTGTTACATCCGCCTCAGGTCACACAGGTTCTATCGTAGTTAAGCAATTACTTCAGAAGGGCTATCCGGTAAGGGCCTTTGTGCGTAGGCAAGATGCACGTTCGGAGCACTTGAGAAAAGCAGGCGCAGAGATTTTCATCGGAGACTTGTTCGATATGAGGGACCTTCGCAAGGCGCTCGTAGATGTGCAGCGCGCTTATTACTGTGCTCCATTCGCCGCAAACGTGTTGCATGGCTCGATGCTTTTCGCTCTGGCTGCGGAGGAAGCGAGGCTAGAGGTTGTAGCTCTAATGGCAGCATGGAATCCCCATCCGATTCATCCTTCTATACATCAGCGTGAGCACTGGCTGACAGATAATATCTATCAGTGGATGCCGACGGTCGATGTCATTTACGTCAACCCTGGATTGTTTGCTTTCACATATTTCTTCGGTCTACCAGCAGTTGCCAACTTTGGCAAGCTCATGCTTCCATTCGGTGAAGGGCTAAACGCTCCACCTTCGAATGAGGACATTGCTTCCGTAATAGCGGGAGTTCTCGAAAATCCTGAATCACATATAAATAAGAACTACAGACCCACGGGACCAAAGCTTATTTCCGGGCACGATGTAGCAGAGATCTTCGGGCGCATTTTGGATCGTGAGGTTAGCTATCAGGACGTTCCAACCCGAATGTTCACAAAGGCTGCCAAGGCTCTTGGGTTCCCGAACTTTGAGATCGCTCAGATACGCCACTACGCAGAGGAGTTGCGAGGTGGGACTTATGCTATCGGCGCCCCAACGGATCATGTGGAGCTGGTGACTGGACGCCTTCCTGAAGATTTTGAGATTACTGCTCGTCGTTATATAGAGAATCCAGAGTTAGTGTTCCCAGGTTTTAAGGTAAGAAACAAGCTTGAAGCGGCTTGGCTTATGCTTAGGACTATATTGACCAAAGCACCTGACCTCGACAAGTGGGAGTCGGAGCGTGGATATCCTTTATTGTCAGAACCGGTTCTTGCACACGATAGTGAAGAATGGATGGTGACGGCAAAACTGCAAGGGCTAGCTCTCCTTGAGCCTGACCATGAGGAAAGAACAGTTAATAAACACGGAGTTGCAGTCTAACTTTAAAAAAATGCATAGAAAAAGTTTGTTAATAATAATTGAGGGATAAAATGGTAAAACTGGATGAGCACCCAACAGTAAAACATTTCTACGAGAATCAGCTTAATGATAATTTAATTGAAGATTATCTAAACCGTTTTGGAAAAATAGATTCAAGCTGGCTTATTGATTTATGCAAAGAGTCTGGCGCAGATGATGTAGGGTTTGTTGAAGTGGGCTGTTCGGATCTAGCAAAAGATAGGGAAGATATTCTGAAATATATTCCTCATTCGAAAACACTTATCAGTTTTGTCTGCAGAATGAATAGATCACCTGTACGCAGCCCCGCGCGTTCAGTGGCCAATCTTGAATTTCATCATACGGGAGAGACCGTAAACAAGGTTGCAAGCGCAATAGTATCAAAGCTAGAGAAGATGGGTGTCAGGGCTGTTAACCCTTCAATGGGTTTCCCAATGGAAATGGATAAATTCCCAGGAAAAATCTGGCTGATATCACATAAGACCGTAGCTGTAGCAGCAGGGCTCGGGCAGATGGGTATTCACCGAAATGTGATACATCCCAAGTACGGCAATTTTATATTGCTTGGCACAATCCTGATCGATTTCGAAGTAGATATATACGCTGCTCCGATTGACTATAACCCGTGTCTAGAATGCAAGCTCTGTGTTGCAGCATGTCCTGTAGGGGCTATCTCCTCAGATGGACATTTTAATTTCTCGTCCTGCTATACCCACAATTATCGTGAATTCATGGGAGGTTTTACAGATTGGGTTGAAGGAGTAACAGACTGTGATAGCGCTAAAGATTACTCCAGAAAATTCAGTGATTCCGAGTCGGCTTCAATGTGGCAAAGTCTATCTTTTGGCGCCAATTACAAAGCGGCTTATTGTATGGCGGTATGCCCTGCCGGGGAAGATGTAATCAGACCCTTTCTTGAAAACCGGAAGACATATTTAGATGACGTCGTCAGACCCCTTCAGGAAAAGGAAGAAACCTTATATGTTGTACCGGGCTCCGATGCAGAGGAGTATTCATCAAAAAGGTTCCGTAACAAAAATGTAAAACGAGTGTCAAATGGATTGCATCCAAAATCTGCAAGGGGTTTTATGCAGGGTCTTGGAATTACATTTCAGCGTGAACAATCTAAAGGTCTTGACGCGACATATCATTTTACTTTTACTGGGGAAGAATACTACGAAGGGACCGTTGTAATTCAAGATAGATCAATTCAAAGCTCAGAGGGACATAATGGAGAACCTGATCTGCATATATCAGCCGATATTGGAGTATGGCTTGGATTTCTAAGAAAGGAACGGAGTTTAATTTGGTCAATATTAACCAGAAAAATTCGTCTGAGCGGATCTATAATGCTCTTAAAAAAATTTGGAAAGTGTTTTGCTTCATAACTATTTCCAGGTTTGTACTTTACCCTCTGATGCCTCCCCTTTTTTTAATTTCACTCCAACCGAGTCTTAAACACTATGTTTGCCATCTAAACATCACATTTATATTAGACTTTATTACTTGAGCAAAAAGAGATAATTCTTTCTCATTCGGGTAGGATAACGTTGCTTTATGTCCACTACGAAGTTGACATTTCATATACATAGATAAGGTTAGTACGGTTTTATAGAGATATAGATGACGAATAAAGCTTTAGCCCACGATAATATTGATGCCACTTCAGCCAATTTCCCTGTAAGTAAAAGTGTTGGACGGTGGGTATTTGTTGCAACCATTTTAGGTTCCGGGATGGCTTTTATTGATAGTACTGCTATGAATGTCGTTATTCCGGTACTTCAATCCGAGCTTAACGCTACAATACCGCAGGTACAATGGATCATGGAAGCGTATGCTCTTTTTATGTCTTCACTTATGCTTTTGGGGGGAGCACTAGGGGATAAGTTCGGAAGAAAAAGGATATTTGCACTCGGGATATTATTATTCACAGGGGCTTCCATATGGTGCGGTCTCTCTCCGAATACCAGTCAACTGATTGTTGCAAGAGCGTTCCAAGGGGCAGGTGGAGCGCTACTAATACCGGGAAGTCTGGCTATAGTAAATATATCTTTTAGTGATGAGCGGCGGGGGAGAGCAATTGGAATCTGGTCTGGTTTTACGGCTATAACAACTACTCTGGGTCCTATCTTGGGCGGCTGGCTGGCAGAGAACCTATCTTGGCGCTTTGTATTTTTTATTAATGTTCCACTTGCAATAATTGTTCTAGCTACTCTTTATTGGCGGATTCCTGAGAGTAGAAAAGGCAACGGAGAGGAAAAGCTTGATATATTCGGTTCATTGTTTGCCACATTGGGTTTAGGCTGCATAGTGTTTGGATTAATAGACTCAGCTAATGTTGGATTTGGACATCCAAAAGTTATTATCCCTTTCATTGCAGGGGGGCTTTTCTTGTTAGGTTTTCTTTTCCATGAAAGTCGGACGTCCTCGCCTATGATGCCTCTTAATCTTTTTAAGTCAAAGACTTTTAGCGGTGGAAACTTTATTACGCTGCTCTTCTGGGGCGCCTGGAGCGGGGCGATATTCTTTATCCCGTTTAATCTAATACAGCTCCAAGGTTACTCTGCTGCAGGTGTGGGTCTTGCTTTTGTTCCTCTTGTACTTGCACTATTTATATTTTCTCCCTGGGCAGGAGGACTTGTTGCAAAATACGGTGCCAAATTGCCTTTAATCGTGGGTACAATATTAGCATCTATCGGCTTTTATTTATTTACTCTGCCGGGTATTGGAGGCAGCTACTGGACTACTTTCTTCCCCGCTATTACCGTATTAGGAGTAGGGATGGCTATTATAATCTCTCCTCTCACAACTGCGGTGATGGAATCTGTCGAGCTTAAAGAATCAGGGGTTGCATCAGGTGTTAATAACACTGCCGGAAGAATAGCTGGGCTTTTGGCGATAGCTATAATGGGAGTATTTGTATTATCTACATTCAATAAAAGTCTAGATTTTGAGCTTGACTCTGTGGACCTAAAACAGGAGACGAGACAGTCCATCGATGAACAGCGCATTAAGATATTATTGATTGATATACCTGAGAACATCGAAACGCAGACTAAGACTTATATAAAAAACGCAATTGATATATCCTTTTTAGCCAGCTTTAGATTAATGATGCTTATCTCTTCAGGATTAGTATTATTAAGTGCTTTTGTAGCCTGGTTTACAATTCAAAGAAGAAAACCTGGATAGCGGATCTTATATGTGAAGTATAAAACCTTTTTAGAGTTACACTCGTATTTCTGATAGACTATATACTCTAGTATTTCTTGTGAACTGATATTAGTCTATAAACTCTCAGAAGGAGATATATAACAATGACTAAAAAAATTAAAAAGACTGAAGAAGAATGGCGTGAGATTTTGACTGAAGAGCAGCATTATGTTACAAGACAAAAGGGAACGGAAAGACCATTTACTGGAAAATACCATAACCACAAAGAAGAGGGTGTATATAGGTGTATAGGTTGCGGAAAGGAACTATTTAAATCAGATGCAAAGTTTGACTCAGGTACAGGCTGGCCCAGTTTCTCGGAGCCTGCAAACCTCGAACATGTAACTACCGAAGCTGATGGAAGTCTTGGAATGATGAGGACCGAAGTCATTTGCAGTAAGTGCGACGCGCATTTAGGCCACGTATTTCCTGACGGACCTAATCCTACCGGGCTTCGTTACTGTATCAATTCCTGTGCGCTTGATTTTGAGAAAGAAGAAAATGAGGAATAAATTCCCTTATTTGTACAGCTAAATCTGCAAGCATAAGAAAATATATGCAGCTTTTAGTATTCTTTCATCTATAATTTACAAAAGTGCCCTAAAGTTACACAAACCAGAACGTAAGAAAAGGAAAATAATGGAACTAGATACCTTTATGGATGAAGTTGTCAGAAAAAATCCGGGCGAGACGGAGTTTCATCAAGCGGTAAGGGAAATTGCTGTCAAAGTCATCCCTTTTATAAACAAGAATCCCAAGTACGAAAATGCTTGTATTCTTCAGAGAATGATTGAGCCCGATCGGATAATTATTTTCAGTGTATGTTGGGAAAATGATGACGGGAAACCTCAGATAAACAGAGGTTACAGGATACAATTCAATAACGCGATAGGACCTTATAAGGGTGGACTTAGATTTCACCCCACTGTTAATTTGAGCGTGTTAAAGTTTCTTGGCTTTGAGCAGGTATTTAAAAATAGTTTAACAACTCTTCCAATGGGTGGAGGCAAAGGCGGATCTGATTTTGATCCTAAAGGTAAATCTGATAGAGAAGTGATGAGGTTCTGCCAGTTTTTTATGACAGAGCTGTCCAGGCATATCGGTGAGGATATTGATGTGCCAGCAGGGGATATAGGGGTGGGTGAGAGAGAAATAGGATACATGTACGGCCAATATAAAAAATTACAGAAAGAATTTACCGGGGCACTTACCGGCAAGGGGCTTGATTTTGGGGGCAGCCCGTTAAGAAAAGAGGCTACAGGTTATGGATGTGTGTACTTTGCATCTGAAATGTTAAAGAACAAGGACCAGTCTCTTGAAGGGACAAGGTGTCTTGTTTCGGGCTCAGGGAATGTATCTATTTACACTGCCGAAAAACTCATTGAGGAAGGAGCACATGTGGTTACGCTTTCCGATTCTTCTGGTTTTATACATGATCCACAAGGACTTAACAGTGAAAAGCTTTCATTTGTTAAAGAACTTAAGGAAGAACGTAGAGGCCGTATATCCGAATATGCTGAAGAATTTGAATGCGAATACTATGAGGACAAAAAACCCTGGATCGTGCCTTGCGATATTGCTTTCCCTTGCGCAACTCAAAATGAGATATATGAAAATGATGCTCGTATGTTAATAGGGAACGGCTGCCAGCTGGTCTGTGAGGGCGCTAATATGCCGACCACTTTTGAGGGTATAAAAATCTTTGAAAGTGCCGGTATAATGCATGCACCTAGTAAAGCCGCAAATGCCGGAGGGGTTGCAGTATCGGGGCTTGAAATGTCCCAAAACGCACTTGGGCTTACATGGTCGCGCGAAGAAATAGACGAACGGCTCAGAGTTATCATGAGAAGGATTCACGAGCAGTGTGTAGAATATGGTGCCAAAAACGGCAATATAGATTATTTTAGGGGCGCCAACATAGCCGGGTTTGTAAAAGTTGCTGATGTCATGCTCGCTTACGGAATAGTTTAATATGAAAAAAATCTAAGTTTTAAACCACTTGTCATTATTTCCCAATTATGATATTTTCGAAGAGTGGCGGTGTAATAAAAAGTTGTAGAGTTTTAACTACAACAAAAGAAAGCCTTATAAAGGAGGAGGGAAGAATGAAGAGAGGTATCCTAACAGCTTTGTTTTTTATGCTTTTATTATTACCTGCAGGAGCTGAAGAAGTCATTAAAGAATTCAGCGGAACTGAGACGATTAGTACCGATCCTATTACAGTTCCTGATAACTGGGAAATTCAGTGGGAGACAAAGGGTCAATACCTGCAAATCCTTATGAACACTGCTGACGCGATTCCGCTTGGTTATGCAGTGGAGCAAATAGGACCTGGCAAAGGTACATCCAAGCAGGAAAAAGGCGGAAGTTACATTCTGGATATGAATGCTCAGGGTGAGTGGAAAGTCAAGATTCTGAAATCAAAATAAGAGACTTGTTGTAAAAATAACAGGTTGATACAATACGATGTTATATCTTTGTTTTGATTAGTATTGTAAGTTCCAATTATCATGCCTTCAATTAATAAAACTCGAGCTAAAATACTATTATCATCTTTAGTACTTACCTTTGTGGTAATTCGAGCTTGGCTCTTCTTTTACCCGAATGCTGATTTTAACGTTTTTGGTTATAACATTCACCACTTATATACCGGGCTTTTATTAATCACCATTGGAGGCATACCCCTAATTTTATTTTCCAATCCGGGGCGAATTCTGGACCTAGCAACAGCTGTTTTCGGCATTGGACTAAGCTTAGCGCTAGATGAATGGGTATATCTCATTACAACCGACGGCAGCAATATGTCATACCTGTTACCTATTTCATTTTGGGGAGGTATCATTTTAGTTGGATTAACATGTCTTTATATTGGAGCATTGTATTTTTGGTCTAATAAGGGGCAGAAAAGGTAAACTTTGAATTATACAATAGGATTAATTATGGTGGCGACGGGTGGATTTGAACCACCGGATCTGACTTTATTAGAGCCTCGATTCAATTATGTAGCCATCCTGAATTATTAACTAAATTGCATCCATTGTACTTCAATATAATTGTGGTGTTATTGTCATTCTGAACCACGTCCTGTACTTGATCCGGGATTTATTCAGAATCTAATCTTTTATCTCGTTAGCAATTACTTTCCTTTTTCTCATGACCATAAATCCTACTATTCCTAAAATCCCTGTCATAGCAATGAGCCCCCATTCGGATAGGGTTGGGACATTAATAACAGGTGTAAAGGTAAGAACTACCATACCGTCTCCTTGTCTTACTCCAGAGGTTGTATCGCTGTTGGTTACACCTTTAATATATGATGAGCCACCACCGCCGCCAATCCCTGCACCTCCGCCATACCAGCCACCGCCGCCTCCTGCGCAGATCCCATTGGGGCCATTACCTCCTCCGAGACCAAATTCTCCATCCAAACAATCAGATCCAAACCCAACCCCCCCAGAGTCTTGTGTTCCGCCCCCTCCTGGTGACGGGCCCGCTGTACTGCCTGTCAATCCCCCTCCATCACCACCGTCGAGGTTGGTTGCACTGGCAGCTCCGCCGCCGCCGGCTGCAACAATTACTCTGTCATCCAGGGTTGCTCCTCCTGTTCTAACGTCGGATGCTCCTCCCCCCCCACCACGTGGAAAACTAGGAGTACCCCTTGCATCCCCACCTCCGTTAAAACCTCCACCCCCGGGCACATTTGCATTTACGACACTGCCCTGACCACCGACAAAGATTTCAAGCACTTGTCCGGGTGTAACGGCTAAATCGCCCTGAGCAAAACCCCCTAGTCCGCCCAAGCCCGTTGTGTCTAAAGGTGTAACTGCTAAATTGTTTACAGGAAAACCGTCTTGACCTATGATCTCTGACTCTCCAGTGGCATCCGCTCCTTGTGCTCCCCAGGCTTGGATGTGGATACTATGAACACCATTAGGAACCACAAAAGACTGTTGGCCATCTGTGAAGTTAAAACTCACCTCATGTGGCTGTGACCATGTGGTCTCAATACTCATTAAGCTCATAAACAAAATTAGGAGCGCAATCTGGAATTTGTGTAACCTTTTCATCTTTTAATATCCTCCTTTAAATTATATAGTTCTTACAGTCCAGGTATGTCTTGTAAAGTTTCTATAACTTTTTGGAGTTTTGGTTTATTAAGTGAATAAATTCTGCTTTGCTTAACTCTTCGTTCTTTTATAAGCCCAGCTTCTTTTAATATTTTTAAATGATTTGAAACGGTAGGTTGGGAAATCTTAAACCTGCGAGCTATCTCTCCGGCGTTGGCCTCTTCTTTCCCTAAAATGGTTAATATCTTTCGTCTTCTCTCGTCACTGATGGCTTTGAAGGAACAACCCATTTTTATAACCTCCTATATGGAATTAGTATATAACTCAGTACACACATAAAATCTTATAATTCAGGAACAGGGTATTTTTAACCCTGTCCCGTTAAATTGGTGTTCTTAATATCTAATAGCCCTTCTTTGTCTGAGAGACACTACAAATAAAGAGGTTCAGGACAGAGACGATTCCTGGCTTATCGGCGCTGTACACAATAAACTGTCGCTTCTTCTGGGAATTACATCCGAGCCGCTTTTTTCCATGGTAAAGAGAAACCCCGAATCCATGCCCCAATACGCTGTAGGTCATCTCGAGCGAATAGCTCAGATCAACCGGAGAGCGGAGCGATACCCGGGTATAGAACTTGCGGGTAACGCTTATAACGGGGTTGGCATTCCCGATTGTGTGCGTTTAGGCGAGGGAGCGGCCGAGAAATTATTTAAATATATTAACAAAATTCGGATAGAGCTTAATAAATATTCATCCAAAGTAAATTAAGGAGGTGTTGAGTGAAGGTTTCTAGCTCAGCCGGAGATATGGAAGTGTTTATTAAAGATAAAGCTATTATAGTAAAGGATGCCGTACTCTTAAACGCGGAAATGGGAGTCTGGCAATTTCAAATATACCTCAGTCCCGGAGATATTAGATTTTTCTTCTCACTTATTTTTAGCTTCCCCGTTTTACTGTTTCTTATAAAGTTGCCTTTTCAATATATATTCAGACAAATTAAAAAATAAAGAGGCTCAGAGTTATTTCAAATAGACAGTCAAAACAATTCCTCTAATCTCTTCCTCTAGAAATTGATTACGGATTGAGCATAGAACCAATCGAGATCGTCCTTCTTATCAAAAACCACTCCTACACCGTCGCCTCCAAAGAAGTGAGAATAGCCGAGTTGAAAAGACAGAAAATCCAGAGCTACTATATTTACGCCTATATCGATCTCCCCACCTAGGTCTTTCTCGATATCATTTCCTTCAACCGGGTTTCTAAACGCATAGCCGAAAAGCGCGTCGTTAAAAGGTCCTGATCCTCCGATCCAGACTTCGTCATCCGAGGCTAACCAAAACAGATGTCCGTCAACTGCCAGATTGACCCTCTTGTGCGGGGATAATAAAAACTGAACATATGTATCTACAAGATTGCTAAAAGCGTTTGCATCCACATAACCGTAAAATTTGTGATTCGTAGGAACCATATTGAAAAAAGTTCCGTTATCGGAATCATCGGGATCACCGTCCCCCGAAGCATATGCTACTCCTGCTCTAAACCACGGTTTCCACGGCACTGCGGTAAACTGGTATCCTGCCTCTGTGATGAATGCAGCTGCTTTTTGGTTTCTGTCGCCAAAGTTTCCGAACTGAAACGAAAGCCACATCATCAAGTCTATCTCCCCCGGGCCTGCAGGATAAGCACCTACGGCACTAATACCAATATTGTTAATTTCCAGGTCGTCACCGGCAAAGCTCCGGGCTACGTCTCTGTTATCAAAGTAGAAATAGTTGAATAGTTTTAGTTGAGTGTTTTTTATAAGAACGCCCTCTTTTAGGGTGACCGATCCGCCCACAACGACTACGTTATCTAGGTCTTTCCAGTAACCGTCGTCAAAATCAAAGCCGCCGAACGTGACCCATGACCCAAATAGATTTATATCAAATGTTTCGTTGTGATAACCAAAACTGCCGCCGTCGAATCTTCTCCCTATATTAGTCCAGTCCCAAGTGCCAATCAAGCGTTCGGAAAGTCTTTTTTTGATTATCCAGTTAAGTTTAGGACTATTTTTATAAAGAACTTCCGCCCCATCTTTTATCGGTATCCTTCCTCCTTTAAAGTAAAATCCGATTGGATCGTTGTACTGGAGAAAGGCTTCTACGAATTGGAAATTCCCAGGGCTTGTTTTTTGATCACTGGCATTATAATAAAGCGGTCCCGGTCCGAAAGCTCCGTTCCTGGGAAAATCGAAGGCTTTGACCCCTTGTACTAAAACATGAATTTTGAAATTCTCCCATGTGAAGTCTGCAAATGCTCTCGCTCTTATGAGGAAAAAGTTGTAAGACTTCTCAGTGTCTGTTCCTCTTTTCTCAAATGTATTCCAATATTCATCCCTGAGTCTTATATTAACTCCGAGAGTTGTGTGGTCTTTAATATTTTGTGAGAAACTGGTTGAATCCTCCGAAAAAGCTTTTTCTGTCCCCAAACCTATTATCAGAAACTGAATGATCAAAAGTAAGGAAAAGGTTTGAATAGTCAGCTTAAATATATTTGCTGTGATTTGACGCATTGTACTCCTCCTCTTGTAATTATTATTATTTTTGCGGGGAAACTCATTTTGCTGATAACTCTATAAAATTTATATTCTTCACCGCCTTCCGGATTTTTTTCTTGCCTTTACGATTTTATCAATGGTATTACCCGATAGGAAATTAATGATTTTCTCTTTCTCCTTAGACCAAAACGGGTGAAATGTACATCCGGTTTCTTCGGAGCAATTAGGCATCCCTATGAGACATTCTTGCTTTAAAAAAGGATCATCAAATGCAACGCAGATTTCACAGACGCTGATTGACTCGGGGTTCTTTGCGAGAGTAATTCCTCCCCCTATGCCGCGCTGTGATTTGACAAAGCCTTTTCTGGTCAAATCGTTGACTATTTTCGCCAGATAAGGGTGTGGTATCCCTGTGACTTCGGAAATTTCTCTAATCAAGGCAGGTTCGCTCCTTTCAGCTAAATACACTAGACATCTGACGGCGTATGCGACTTTTTTGCTAAACATTCTTTAAATTGTATACCTGCTTTTTTGTTGTTAGTCTAACAATATGACAAAAAGACTTCAAGGTCTTGTTATATTTTTATAAGTTGGGTAGAATGATTTTGCATATAAGATATTTGTCAAAATTTTTCTAGATTGTTACAAATTGAAGTTTGATGAGGGAGGACAAATATTATGACATCTAAAGATAAAACAACCACCGCTAATGTAGTGAGAATGAATACTAATGAAGCTAGTAAATATCTTGAGTGAAAGAGTTGAAAGCTCAATAGCAAATGAGTTATCGGACGTCCGGGTTTTAATCAAGACCTCCTCGGGGGTTCGCATAGCAGCTGTGGGGTTAAATTTAGAAGATGCTGTACTATTTTCTGACACCTTACACTCGAACAGATTATAGAAGGTAATAATATCAACGGGTCGGGCTTGGCATTCTAGTTGCAATATTTAAGTCGTAATATGAGATGAGGAACTTCATGAAAAATCAAAACTTTCAATTGATCGCTCAAAAAACTAACAAAGTATTAAATTACTGCGCTCTGTTTTTTATTGCGGTATTGTTGCTTGTAATTGGAAATACAGTCTGCTATTCCTCAGAAGCGGATCAACTCGAAGGAGCCCAGTATTTTAATCAGATATGTTCTGCCTGTCATACGATCAACAAAGGCAGACTCGTAGGTCCGGACCTGGCAAACGTTCAAGAAAGAAGAAGCGATGAATGGCTTCAGAAATTCACAAAATCATCTCAAACCCTTATTAATAGCGGTGACCCGGATGCAGTTGCCATCTTTGAGGAATATAACAAGATGGTTATGCCCGATGCTCCTTTCTCAGATGATCAAATAGCTGCACTCATCATCTATATCAAAGCTGCAAGCGGCGATAGCGAAGAGACTGCCAAAGCGGGCGGTGAAGAGACTGTCGATGCTGAAAAGGTTGGCGAAGAGGCTGCTTCAATTGAAACGGGCGCGGAGAGTAACGAAGTAAATGTTGTGCTGGGTCAGAATCTTTTCCAGGGAAAAGTGCGGCTGGCAAACGGCGGGCCTTCATGTATCTCCTGTCATCATGTAAAAAATGACGCTGTAATTGGAGGCGGGATCTTAGCGAGGGAGCTTACTACCGTATTCTCAAGGATGGGTGAGCCGGGAGTTCGTGCGATTTTAGGAAGCTCTCCTTTTCCAGTAATGCAGCAGGCGTATTTAAATAAACCTCTAACGGATGAAGAAATATTCTCAATAGTTTCTTTTTTAGAGCAGGCGGACAGAGACCATATGTTTCAGCAACCAAGGAACTATGGTGTTAAGTTGGCTGGCACAGGAATTGTAGGGCTGATAGTGCTACTGGTTGTTTATTCTCTGCTGTGGCATAATCGCAAGAAAAAATTGGTTAACGAGGATATTTTTGATAGGCAGGGTAAATCACAATAATGGTTAATTCTATAATGATAAAAAAAGGGTTCAACAAATCTAAATAAAAGACGAGGAAGGCCAAATGAGCTGGATACAAGACATTATCTCCCCGCAAACTAGAAAATGGGAAGAGTTCTATAGAAATCGCTTTCAACATGATCGTGTTGTGAGAAGTACTCACGGGGTAAATTGTACCGGTGGATGCTCCTGGCAGATTTTTGTTAAGGATGGAATTGTTACCTGGGAAACACAGCAGCTGGATTACCCGCTTCTTGAAGACTCCCTGCCTCCTTATGAGCCTCGCGGATGTCAAAGGGGAATATCGTTTTCATGGTATTTGTACAGCCCGCTTAGAATAAAATACCCTTTAATCAGAAGTGCGCTTATTGATGCCTACAGAGAAGAAAAAGAGAAAGCAGGCGACCCACTTACTGCATGGGAGAATCTTCAGAAAGACGAGGAAAAAAGAAAAAAATATCAACAAGCTCGGGGCAAGGGCGGTTTTAGAAGAGTTCACTGGGACGAAGTCCTGGAGATAATGGCGGCTGCCAATATTTATACCGCTAAAAAGTATGGTCCTGACAGGGTTATTGGGTTCTCCCCGATTCCTGCAATGTCCATGCTTAGTTATGCCGCGGGCGCAAGATTTTTACAGCTCTTTGGTGGTGTAAATCTCAGTTTCTATGATTGGTACTGCGATCTCCCCACAGCTTTTCCCGAAATATGGGGCGAACAAACTGATGTCTGTGAAAGTGCCGACTGGTATAACTCAAAAATGATTGCCGACATGGGGGCATGCCTCAACATGACACGAACCCCGGACTGTCATTTCTTTGCGGAATCTCGGCATAATGGAACGAAGGCAGTTGTCTTCTCCCCTGATTTCAGCCAAGTGTGCAAGTATGCAGATCAGTGGGTACCGTTGCACGCAGGTAGCGACGGTGCTTTTTGGATGGCCGTTACTCACGTTATTTTAAATGAATTTCATCATAATAATAAGACGCCTTATTTTATCGATTATACAAAAAAATATACAGACAGTCCTTTCCTGATTAAGCTCGAGAAAGAAGGGGACCATTACAAGCCTGGCAGATTGCTGAGGGCAAATGAATTAGAGAAATATCGGGATATTGAAAATGGCGACTGGAAGTTTCTTCAGATTGATACAGGATCGGGCGACCTGGTCGTGCCCAAGGGTACCGTAGGGGCGCGCTGGGATAAAAAACAGGGCAACTGGAACATGAAATTCGAGAATATCGAAAATGACCAGCCCTATGATCCGTTGTTAACCTTACTCGACAATAAAGAAGAAGTTTTACAAACCGAATTTACAGAATTTGGCTTGGATAAAAAATCACCGCGTGGTGTTCCCGTTAGATACATTGAGACAGTGAATGGAAGAGTACCGGTTACTACTGTCTATGACCTCATTATGGCTCAATATGGAGTTGGAAGGGGGCTGGACGGCGATTACCCCGCAGATTATACAGATAAGAATGCAGCTTACACTCCTGCATGGCAGGAGATATTTACCGGAGTGGACTCCAATACGGTACTGCAATTTGCAAGGGAATGGGCGAATACCGCCAACGCAACCGAAGGCAAATGCATGATCATCATCGGTGCCGGTATAAACCACTGGTACCATTCAAACCTTATGTACCGCGCCGGCGCTATGGCCCTGATGTTATGCGGCTGCGTAGGTAAGAATGGGGGCGGGCTCAATCACTATGTAGGACAGGAAAAACTCGCTCCTTCCGATTCCTGGGGGAGTCTTGCTTTTGCAAAAGACTGGCAGGGGCCGTCCAGGCTTCAGCAGGCGCCTTTATGGCATTACATTAATACGTCCCAGTACCGCTACGACGGTCAGTTTTCAAAATATAATACTGTGCCTGACAATGAAACAACAAGACAGCACACAGCTGATCAGATCTATAAATCGGTGCGAATGGGAAATATGCCGTTTTATCCGCAATACAAACAAAACACTCTGGAACTTAGTAAAGAGGCGATCGAAAACGGTGCGAGGGATGATGAGGGCATCAAACAGCATGTGCTTGAAAAGCTGAAATCCAAAGAACTGGAATATTCCGTTGGGGATCCCGAAGCTGATGAGAATTTCCCTAGAGTCTGGTATATATGGCGTGGAAATGCCATTATGGGCAGCATGAAGGGGCATGAGTACTGCCTTAAACATTATCTCGGAACGCATTCTAACGCCATTGCCGAGGATTCTGAAGACCATACGCAGGAAGTAAACTGGCATGAAGCGGCCCCTACAGGGAAGATGGATTTGGTTGTTGATCTGAATTTCCGGATGGATTCCTCTGCACTTTACTCGGACATAGTGCTTCCCGCTGCGTCATGGTACGAAAAAACAGATTTGAACAGCACTGACATGCATTCTTTCATACATCCGCTTTCCGCCGCAATTGCACCTGTATGGGAAGCGAAAACCGACTGGGATATATTTAAAGAGCTCGCCAGGGTAACCAGCGAGGTAGCCGAAAAACATCTGGCGGAGCCTCAAAAGGATATTGTAAATCTTCCCCTTTCACATGACACGGCGGATGAGATATCTCAGCCCGAAGTAAAGGATTGGTATAAGGGAGAATGTGAAGCCATTCCCGGAAAAACCATGCATAAAATTGCTGTTGTAGACCGGGATTACACGCAATTGTACAATAAATTCATTTCCCTGGGCGAAGGCATTAGAAATAACGGTCTGGGTGCCCACGGGAATCACTACATGTGTGAAGACGAGTATGATGAGCTCATTGAGTCCAATCATTTCCCGGTTGAAAAACGAAACGGAAATACGCTCCCTTCATTAAAGGAAGACAAATCTGCCGCTAACGTTGTGCTTCACCTTTCTACTTTGACCAATGGAAAGCTGACCCACCGGGCATATGAAAACATGGAGAAAAAGACAGGGCTTAAGCTGGCTGATCTATCGGAAGGCAGTCAGGACGTAAGGATCAGCTATGAAGACCTGCAAGCCCAGCCCAGGAGATATAACACCTCTCCACTGTGGTCTGGCATTATGAATAACGGACGGGCTTATGCGGCATACACATACAATGTTGACAAGCTCATCCCTTGGCGGACACTGACAGGACGCCAGCATTTTTATCTGGACCATGAAATGTACCTTGACTATGGAGAGAACCTACCTACTTACAAGCCTTCCCCAAAACCCGAGGTTTACGGCGATTTGAAGCAAACCCTCAAAGACGGAGACGCCAAGGTGCTTAACTGTCTGACTCCCCACGGTAAATGGCATATTCATTCGACCTATATGGAGAACCTCAGAATGCTGACTCTTTCACGCGGATGTGAGCCGTGCTGGATGAGTGAACCTGATGCCGCTGAGCTGGGAATAAAGGACAATGACTGGGTAGAAGTCTATAACGATCATGGAGTTTACTGTACCAGGGCAGTAGTTAGCGCGCGTATTCCAAAAGGTGTGTGCATTGTGTACCACGTTCCCGAACGAACAACGGGTATCCCTAAGTCGCAGGTTCGCGGCAACAAACGGGCAGGGGGACACAACAGTATGACACGTATTCACCTCAAACCCAATTTCTTGTCCGGAGGATACGGGCAGTTCACTTATCATTTTAATTACTGGGGCCCTATAGCTCCCAATCGCGATACCCATGTAACGATAACTAAAATGGATAAAGTCATATTTTAATGAAAAGCATCTTTATTAAATACAGGAACAGAGGATAAAAAAATGGATGTTAGATCTCAAGTTTCAATGGTTTTTCACCTTGATAAATGTATAGGGTGCCATACGTGTTCGATTGCCTGTAAAAATATCTGGACCGATCGTAAGGGTGCGGAATATATGTGGTGGAATAATGTAGAAACCAAGCCCGGCACTGGATATCCGGGGAAATGGGAAGACCAGGATATTTACAAAGGCGGCTGGGAAAAAGACGGCGACAGCATCAATCTTAAGGGCGCAGGGAAGAAAAAGGGACTACTCAATATCTTTCATAATCCCAATATGCCTATGATCGATGATTACTATGAACCGTTTACCTATAAATACCTGGACTTAATTGAGTCTCCCGCATCAGATGACCAGCCTACGGCGCGACCCGTTTCCCTTATCACGGGCAAGCCCATTGATATTAAAATGGGGCCAAACTGGGATGATGATTTAAGCGGTACCCCAGATTACGGGAGAAACGACCCGAACCTTGAAGGGCTTACTCCAGCTGAGCAGGATGCCATGTTCCAACTGGAAAAGATGGCTTTTTTCTACCTACCTCGTATCTGTAATCACTGTTTGAATCCCGCATGTGTAGCTTCCTGTCCCTCGGGCGCAATTTATAAAAGGGGCGAGGACGGTGTGGTTCTTATTAACCAGAATGTTTGTCGCGCATGGAGAATGTGTGTAACCGCGTGTCCTTACAAAAAATCATATTATAACTGGAACAATGGAAAGTCGGAGAAATGCATCCTGTGCTATCCGCGTATAGAAGCAGGATTTGCTCCCGCATGCATGCACTCCTGTGTCGGGCGCATAAGGTATCTGGGCGTTATACTCTATGACGCGGACCAAATTGAGAGTGCGGCATCCGCGGACGAGAACGAGCTTGTGGATAAACAGCTCGAGATGTTGCTGGATCCCAACGATCCCGAAGTTATAGCAGCGGCCAAGGCCAATGGAGTCTCGGATTCAACCATAACCGCAGCACAGAGCTCACCTACGTATAAATTTGTTAAGAAATGGGGATTGGCGCTGCCGCTCCACGCCGAATATCGAACCCTACCCATGTTATTTTACGTGCCGCCACTTCTGCCCGTTATGGCTTCTGTAAAAGATGTATCGAAAGATCAAAATGATAATTTGAACCCTATTGCCAAACAATGGCCGGATAGTTGGCTTTATGATACGAGCACGGAAGAGCTGTGGGGGACCATCGATCAGGCCCGCCTACCCTTAAAGTATATGGCCAATATGTTCGGCGCCGGGGATGAGAGCAAAATAAAGAGTCAGCTTCAAAAGTTGATGGCGGTTCGTATCTATCGAAGATGGAAAACCGTAGGTGATATTTCTGAAGAAAAAGTAAATGAGGTTTTAAAGGATACGAATCTTACCGCGGAGCTTGCTGATGAAATCTACAACCTTACTTCTTTAGCAAAATTTGATGACCGCTTTAATGTGCCTCCCGCACACCGGGAGCAGGCGATTGAAATGCTTGAATTTGCCGGTGATGAAAGGGGAAGCTCGGGATTTGGTATAACAGAGAAAGTACAGAGGGGATTGTAGATTATGAAATTAAATCACTACGCACTGCTGGCTGGTTTGTATCAGTATCCAGACGACGGGTATCCGCAAAAGGTAAAAGATATTCAGGCCTTTGTAGACAGCAATTACCCCGAAGCATCTGAAGATATAGACAATTTTGTGGAGCTTCTTCCTGCGCACGACCTAAATAAAATGCAAGAGCTATACATCCGCTCCTTTGACGTTCAGTCCATTACAACCCTGGATATCGGATATGTCCTTTTCGGCGATGACTATAAAAGAGGAGAACTGCTTGCAAATCTGAACCGGGAACACACACAGACCGATAATGATTGCGGAAGTGAGCTGGGCGATCATCTGCCCAATCTTCTGCGATTAATTTCAAAATTAGGTGACCAGAATCTGATTGATGAAATGATGGAAGAGCTTCTTGTACCCGCGCTTCAGAAGATGATTAGCGAGTTTGAACCGGGACGGATGAAGAAGAAAAACGAACTTTACGAGAAACATTATAAAACGTTAATTGAAACTCCTGAGGATGGTTCGTTGATGTATTTAAGCAGCCTTAAAGTTCTGGACAAAGTAATAAGAAAAGATTTCTCCATAGTTGATAAGCCGGAAAAAAGGCAAACCGTTGATTTTTTGCAGTCGCTTGACACCGAAATAGAGATTGAGAACAAAGTTAAAACATAGACAAAGAGGGTGACAGTTATGGACCTAGCAAGCACATTAGTTAATCTGTTTAACAATTTCTTCTTTATTGCGCTTCCCTATATCGCAGCTATTGTCTTTTTAATAGGCACAATTTATAGATATAGGTCCACTTCATTCGGGTATTCTTCATTATCTTCTCAGTTTTTGGAAGGAAAGAAACTATTCTGGGGAAGTATTCCTTTCCACATCGGCATATTAGTCATATTTCTCGGACACTTGATTGCTTTTCTGTTCCCAAGAGAGATCCTTCTCTGGAACAGTGAGCCCGTTCGTCTCATTATCCTCGAAGTATCGGCTTTTATCTTTGGTTTAAGTGTCCTTTTTGGGCTGATTAGTCTGTTTATACGGAGAATAAGCAACGCCAGATTAAGAGTAGTCACGACTAAAATGGACATTTTTATTGAATTGTTCCTAATTGTTGAAGTAATTCTTGGCTGCTGGATCGCGCTTGGGTATAGATGGGGTTCGTCATGGTTTGCCGCTGATTTATCGCCCTACTTATGGTCTATAGTAAAGTTAAGTCCTCAAATAGATGCTGTATCGGCAATGCCAGTAGTTATTAAACTTCATATAATCATAGCATTTTTTATAGTGCTTATATTCCCGTTTACAAGATTGGTTCATTTTTTAGTTGCCCCGTTGCACTACATTACTCGTCCGTATCAAATAGTAATATGGAATTGGGACCGTAAAGCAATCCGGAATCCTCAAACCCCTTGGTCACCAACTCCTCCGAAGAACAATTAAAGCTCAATCTCACATAGAGGCGATATGAAAAATAAATTTGATAAAGTAACAAAGCAGGCCGAGAAAGATGTTCAAGATGAGCTATCTCCGATGGATCCTCCTGATGGCTACCTGCCTCCGGCTACAGAGTCGGTTCCATATGAGGAAATGCATGTTTTCTTACAGAAGCTGATTGACGAACATAAGGACATCTCCAAAGAGCTGAATAATTTTGAAGAAATCCTCCTTTCGATTCAGAAAAATGGCATAGAAAAAGAAACTAATAGCAAGCTGAGGGACTTCTTCCAGTTTATTGATAATCATTCCATTCCCCATCATCAGAAAGAGGAGAAAATCCTTTTTCCATTATTAGATGAGAGGTTGATTGAGAAAGGTGAGCACAGTCAAGGCCCGTCTCCCACCACGGCTGTAGATATGCTTGAAGACGATCATATTAAAAGCATGCAGCTTGCGGCTACCGTGTTCAATCTCTTTGCATTATCAGGTCGCCTCCCCGACCACGATTCTAGGCTGGTTGTTTTAGACATCGCACTTGAGCAGGGGAAGGCACTCGTTGAACTATTGCGTTTACATATTTTTCGTGAAGATTCCATAGTGTTTCCAATTGCGCATAGGCATATAAGTAAAGAGGAGTTCGATACGATGGAGGAGAAAGGATAATCATGGGAAAAATCAGCTTAGATAAGTGGGATGTTGAGGATAATTCTTTCTGGGAATCAACCGGGAAGAAGATCGCTACCAAAAATCTGTGGATATCCATCCCTGCGTTGTTGCTGGCTTTCGCCGTTTGGATAATGTGGAGTATCATTGCCACCAAGCTCAAAGAGTTTGGTTTTAACTTCGGCATGATTACGCCTGAGATGGGACCTGAGCAGATCGCCGAAAAACTCAAGGAAATTAACAGCCTGTATTATACCCTTCCAGCAATCGCAGGTTTAGCCGGCGCTACATTAAGAATTCCGAATTCATTTTTGATTGGCATAGGGGGAGGCAGGAATGTAATCTTTATAACAACATTGCTTCTGTTAATTCCCGTAATCGGGACGGGGTTTGCCCTTCAGGATGTAAATACCTCATATATAACCTTTGCTGTTTTGGCCGGATTATCCGGCTTTGGGGGCGGGAATTTTGCCTCTTCCATGAGCAATATCAGTTATTTCTTCCCGAAAAGGGTGCAGGGTACGTCACTTGGACTTAATGCCGGTATCGGCAACCTCGGCGTAGGTGTGATGCAAAAGGTTATCCCTCTGGCCGTAGGGTTTTTCTTGTTCTCCGCAATAGATCAAAACGGCACTATAATCAGCGGCGAAGCCCTTTCCGGTCTTCAGAACGCAGGCTGGGTGTGGGTGCCTCTTTTAACTATTTCTGCTATTGCCGCATTTTTCGGAATGAATAATGTGATTACCGGAACACCTAAACTGCCGAGTACTACTCAGGGAATCGGCAAAACACTATATTTGATTGTGCTGGGTTTAGTGGCCGCCAGTGTTGGCGCGTACTTGCTTGTAATCCTCAAAATCAACATGTGGATAGTGCTTCCCGTCGTTGTTATATTGACGCTAATATTGATGAAATTTGCAACACCCGGAGAAATAAAGACAAACCTTAACGATCAGTTCGCCATATTCAATAACAAGCACACCTGGGTCATGACAATCATTTATACCATGACTTTCGGTTCCTTTATCGGGTTCTCTGCTGCCTTCCCAAAGCTGTGTCAGGATATTTTCGTCTATACCGACCCGGGTAATCCCGGGTTCATCAATCCTAATGCCCCCAATTTCCTGACGTGGGTTTTCCTGGGACCGGTTATAGGTGCATTGATCCGCCCCGTTGGAGGCTGGCTGTCCGATAAAATAAATAGCGGCGCAAAAGTTACGATGTTCAGCACCATCGCTCAAATCATTGCTACTCTGGCTGTTGCATTCTTTATCATTCAGGCGAAAAACAGCGTGAATCCCGAAGTTTACTGGTGGCCTTTCTTTGCCTGCTTCATGGTATTGTTCATGACTACCGGCATTGGAAACGGTTCAACGTTCAGGAGTATTTCAAATATTTTCAGCGAGAATCAAGCTGGCCCTGTCCTGGGCTGGACTTCCGCAATTGCCGCTTACGGGGCGTTTGTTATTCCCAAAGTATTCGGTGAGCAGATTAAACTCGGCACGCCTCAATATGCGCTTTACGGTTTTGCTATCTATTATTTTGTTTGTTTGGTGCTGAACTGGTGGTATTACCAGGGTCCTAAAGCGGAGATCAAAAATCCTTAATAAAAATTCAACCTGCCTAGAAGGGGACACGAAATGGATATTAAGAATAAAGCGACTGGTATAAACCTTTTTTCTCTTTCAACGCCACAGATGCGGGCGTTTCATATGACCTGGTTTGCATTTTTTCTATGCTTCTTCGCATGGTTTGGTATCGCTCCTCTGATGGCAATCGTGAGAGAGGAACTACACCTTACAAAGGGTCAGATAGCTAACACTATAGTTGCGTCGGTTGCCATTACAATTATAGCTCGTTTGTTTATCGGATGGCTCTGTGACCGCATAGGCCCCAGATTATCTTACACGGGGCTGTTAATTTTCGGCTCAATTCCAGTGATGGCTATCGGGCTTGCTCACAGTTATGAGAGCTTTTTGCTCTTCAGGCTCGCAATAGGTGTGATAGGAGCGTCGTTTGTAATTACTCAATATCATAGTTCCGTAATGTTTGCCCCGAATGTTGTCGGTACGGCAAATGCTACAACTGCCGGTTGGGGCAATCTTGGAGGAGGGGTAACACAAATAGTGATGCCTCTTGTCTTTGCAGGTTTTATCGCTCTTGGTTTCACTGATTTCTGGTCCTGGCGTCTTTCGATGGTTGCAGCAGGTGCTGTTTGCTTCTTAGCCGGTATTGCTTATTACTTCTTCACAACTGACCTGCCAGATGGGAATTTTAAGGAACTGAGAGCAAAAGGCGAATACCGACCTGCAACACAGGTTAAAGGAACCTTTGTAGAGGCAGCCAAGGATAAACGTTCCTGGGCACTGTTTCTTGTTTATGCGGCCTGTTTCGGCATTGAATTAACCATTAATAACATTGCTGCACTTTACTATATGGACTATTTCGATTTGGGCCTCACAACGGCGGGTCTCGTAGCAGGTCTATTCGGACTCATGAATATATTTGCGCGAACCACAGGCGGTATCATAGGTGATAAATTCGGCATCAAATGGGGGCTCAAAGGTCGGACAAAGTGGCTCTTTATTGCGTTGGCAGTAGAGGGTATCGCTCTGATGTTTTTCTCTCAGATGACAATCCTACCGCTGGCAATAGGGGCTATGGTGATATTCAGTTTATTTACACAGATGTCCGAAGGTGCTACTTATTCCGTTGTTCCTTTTATAAATAAAAAAGCCCTTGGCTCGGTCGCAGGAATAGTCGGAGCGGGTGGAAACGCGGGAGCAGTTGCAGCTGGATTCCTTTTTGGCGTAGAAGCGCTGAACTGGCCTCAGAGCCTGTTAATCCTAGGCGGTGCAGTATTTTTTATTTCATTTGCTACCTACTTCATAACATTCTCGAAAGAAGCCGAAGCCGAAGCGAAAGCTGAGCATGATAGGGCTCTTGAAGAAAGAGCGGCTTTGAGAAAAGATCTAGAACCAGCATGGACAATTCCATCACTGCCTGAATTGGTTAGGAGTCTGACGGTGGTTGATGCAATAAGAATTTATCTTGGATTTGCCCTTGTAACTAAAGGTATATATTTCATTATGAATCTGGGAGAATTTGAGGCTATTTCTGGAGGAGCACTGGGTTCATTTCTGAATATAGCTGTATGGTATGTAGTATTTGCGCACACTATCGGAGGTGCGGCTTTAATTGTGGGCATAGCGACACGTCTTGCGGCAGTTTTAAACATCACTGTCTTGGTAGGAGCGATTATTTTCGTACATTCCTCAGAAGGGTTATTCGCGCCGAGTCAGGGGCTGCAGTTTAGTCTATTTGTGCTCTTTGCCTTATGCTTGCTGGTGTGGAAGGGAGCGGGGAATGTATCTTTCGACAAAATCCTCCGGGCTTAAGTTTATAAAGAATGCAGGGTTATAGTATGAAAGGTCGTACGGTATATTGTGGGAGAAATATGTAGTACAATGAATCAGGTAATCCGAGCTTAGCCGTCTAAGTTTGATTCGTCGAATATGACGGCTAAGCCGCAAATATAGAAATATATTTGCCGGGGTTAGAGTCGTGAAAACGCCTGGCCTCCCGTGCTTGGAAAGGAGAGCTTATGATATCAGTTAAAGAGGCTGAAGAACTTATTCTCAGCCATTCATCACCTTCTGATTATACTCTATTAGATATTCAAAATATCCAGGGCGAAGTGCTCCGGCAGCCGATTGTTGCCGATAGGGACTATCCCCCGTTTAACCGTGTAGCAATGGACGGAATTGCTATATCTTCCTCCCGCTGGAAAGAAGGTAAGCTCAAATATCATATCGAAAATTGCCAAAAAGCGGGAGAACCACAGAAGACCCTCGAAGAGGCGGGCAACTGCATTGAGGTTATGACGGGGGCTCCGCTACCGGAAGGAACGGATATGGTCATAAGATACGAAGACCTAAATATAATTGACGGTAGTGCAAATATAGACGGAAGCCTCGATTTGAAGAAGATGCAAAATGTCCACCAGCAGGGGACGGATTGCAAGAGGGGAGACGTAATAGTCAGAGGGGACGTGGTGCTTGACGCTCCTCACTCCGCTATAGCGGCTGCTGTAGGGTGCTCTCGGGTTCGGGTATCAACACGTCCCGTGGTCTCGATAGTGAGCACGGGCGATGAGCTTGTTGACGTCGATCAAAAACCCGCTGACTATCAGATAAGACAATCCAATTCTTATGCTCTTATTTCTTCGCTCCGCGCAAACGGTTTTAACGATATCAACAATTTCCACCTGCATGACGATGAGGATGAGATTCTGTCCTCACTCGGAGATATACTCGATTCATCGGACGTAATTATCATTTCCGGCGGAGTGTCGAAAGGGAAGTTTGATTTTATTCCGGGCGCTTTGGTAAGGCTCGGCGTGAAAGAGGTGTTCCACAAAGTTAAGCAGCGTCCCGGTAAACCTCTGTGGTTTGGGCTTGCGGAAGGAAATAAAACAGTTTTCGGGCTTCCGGGAAATCCAAACTCCTCTCTGGTATGTCTTCACCGCTACGTGCTGCCCTCACTCTGGAAATCCATCGGGATTAATCTTGCGAAACTGAGGCCTTATGCCGTTTTGGAAGAGGATTACAAATTCGAAAAAGAGCTTACATGCTTTTTGCCCGTCAAGATTACATATAGCAATGACGGAACCACGGCTGCAAAACCGATAACCCTAAGTGGCTCGGGGGATTTTACGTCCCTTGCCAAGAGCTCAGGGTTCATAGAGCTTGAGGAAGAAAAAGATTATTTCGAGAAAGGGAAAGCATTTCCATTATATCTATGGAGAGGACAACCGATATGAATGTTAAACCGCTAAAACCGCTTATTGATAATTATGGGAGAAGGATAAGAAAGCTTAGGGTTTCTCTTCTGGACGCGTGTAACTTCCGCTGCGTTTACTGTATGCCGCTCAATCCGGTATTTATGGATTCATCCCGCTGGCTTCGTCCTGAGGAGATCGAGAGTGTATGCGCTACTTTAGTTGATTTCGGATTGGAGCAGATACGTTTAACGGGCGGAGAACCTACGTTAAGGAATGATTTTAGGGATATTGTGCTTCGTCTATCCTCTCTGCCGATTAAGAAGTTAGGGCTTACCACAAACGGCTGGGATTTAGCTAAAGAGCTCGATTTCTTAAGCGACACAAACTGCAGACACATTAATATAAGTCTGGACTCGCTCACGAAAGAAATCTTTAACCGCATTACCAGGAGAGACAATTTCGATAAAGTGCTGGATTCGGTATTAAGCGCCAAGCGGCTTGGTTTCCATGTGAAGATCAATACCGTACTCATGAAGGGAATTAACGACCATGAGATATTCGATTTTATAAGATTCTCAGCCGAGCATGACGTGGAGGTCAGATTCCTGGAGCTGATGAGTATAGGCCAGGTAAACGGCTCTAAAGATAAGCTCTTTGTCCCCGCGTCCGACATAATTCAGATGATCTCAAACACAGAAGAACTGACCGCCGAGCAAAATGAGTGCGATTCGACTTCCTTTAACTATAAAACTTTATCCGGGGCAAGTATAGGGTTTATCGCCTCCGAGACTCTTCCGTTCTGCCACAACTGCTCCAGGTGGCGGCTCTCTGCGGACGGTTTTTTGAGGGCGTGTCTAATGTCGGAGAAAGGAATATACATACGGGACGTTGAGCCTGAGAATTATAAAAGCAAATTAAACGAGCTACTTATAATGAAACCGTATAGAAAAATTGAGCGTGTAGAGCAGGATATGTATAAGATAGGAGGGTGATTTTTAAGCGATAGTAGGATGTAATTGTGATTTTTGAATGTGTCCAACAATAACTAGGGGTCTTGAGATATGACAGGTATTAGAAACAGCGTGGGGATAACGGATATGAACGGGGATTCAAAAGTGCCAAGCGCTGCTTTTCAAGGTGGGTATATGTTTCATCCGTTTGAAATCTCAATCTGCGGTTATTCAAATTCGGGGAAAACTACTTTGATTACGCGTCTTATTGAGAACTTAAGCTCGAAGTTTGATATAGGCTACATAAAGCACGATGTGCATAAATTTGAGATAGATAAAGAGGGGAAAGATACCCACAGAGCCTGGTCAAGCGGAGCTTCTCACATCTCGATTTCGAATTCTCACCATACAGCTTATATTCATAAAGAATCCCCGACTCAAAGGGAGACGCAATCCGCATTCAATGATTGTGATTTTATCTTTCTTGAAGGTCTCAAGAAAGCGCGGGTTAATAAGCTCGTATTAATCGATGAGAAAAAGGAAATTCTCGAATCCGTATCCAGGGGTGAAATCGATAATGTTATCGGTTTTGCCGGACCGGAAAAAGCCGTAAAGAGCCTCCCTGTAGACGCTCCTTACTTTAATCGGAATGACATCCCCGGAATTGCCAATTTTATAAGACAACATTTTCTTACATTAGCCGCAAATGTACCGCTTTTTGGTCTCGTGTTGACCGGAGGTGACAGCAGACGCATGAATAGGGACAAGGCATTGCTTGATTATCACGGACGGCCTCAGGCAGAGGTAATTTATGGGCTTTTGTCTAAGGTTTGTAATCAGGTCTATATATCATCTAGAAAGGACCAGTGGAGCGGGAAGAGCTTGGGGGAACTCCCTGAGATACAAGACATGTTCCTCGGGCTGGGCCCACTTTCGGGAATCCTGTCCGCAATGCACACTCATCCTAAAGCGGCCTGGTTGGTGGTTGCCTGCGATCTCCCATATGTGAACCACGAGACAATAGAGACGCTCGTAAAAAATAGAAACCCATTTAAAATGGCCACCTGTTTCAATAGCACTCTCTGTCACCTACCCGAGCCACTTTGCTCGGTCTATGAGCCTAAAATAAGGATCAGGCTTCTTGAGAATCTTGGGACAGGAAACCTATCGCCCAGGGATATTTTTATGAATTCACCCGTAAAAACGGTTGATCAAACCGAGAGTGAAAATCTCGAGAATGTTAACAGTGAAGAGGAATATAAAAAAGCAAAGTCCAAATTAGGTGAAGGAGCCGGATCATGAAAGAACCCAAAAAATTGAATATTCACTACTATGCGTTATTAAGAGAGAAGACCGGAAAGACCGAGGAAGATATAGAATCTTTTGCCACCACTCCGCTCGAGTTGTATAGAGACCTTGCCGGGAAATACGGTTTCCCTCTCGATTCTAGGGGCATAAGGGTGTCGATTAACGAGGAGTTTCAAAGTATGGACACCGCTCTTTGCTCGGGGGACTGTGTCATCTTTATTCCCCAGGTGGCAGGAGGTTAATTGAATGTTCAGAGTTTCTAACGAGCCGATAGATGCCGATTTATTAAGTAAGGGGTTGATAAATTCAAGCGCCGGGGCCTTTGTGTGCTTCGAGGGCAGGGTGAGAAATCATAATGACGGCAGCGAGGTTGTTTCATTAGAATATGAGGTGTATGAAGGGCTGGCGGTGAAAGAGGCAAAGCGCATCGTAGAGGAAGCGAAGGAGAAGTTCGACATACTGGATGTAGCGGGAATTCACCGTCAGGGACATCTTGAGATCGGTGATATAGCTGTATGGATTGGGGTTATTGCTACACACAGGGGACCTGCTTTTTCGGCCTGCTGTTATATCATAGATGAAATAAAACATAGATTGCCGATTTGGAAAAAAGAACACTACAAGGATAAAGAGGCCAAATGGGTAAGTTGCCATGAGGGAGAGAGTCACGGAATACGTTAAAGAGCTTATTGTAAAGAGTATAGAAAAGGGATTGGTCAGAGGTGCGGAACATTGACTCTGTTATTTTTTATAATTGCTCTCGTATATTCGGCGGTTGGATTCGGAGGAGGTTCTTCATATATTGCGGTGCTAGCTTTGTTTGACTATCCGTATGAGTCAATTCCTGTAATTGCGCTGATTTGTAATGTAATTGTCGTATCAGGAGGGATATACCATTTCCGCAATAAAGGGCATTTTAAGTGGTCCCTTTTCTGGCCCTTTGCTTTAAGCTCCATTCCTATGGCTTTTATCGGTGGAAGGATTCCCATAAGTAGGGAGATTTTCCTGCTGCTTTTAGGAGTGTGTCTCTTCTTAATTGCCGTGAGACTCCTTTTCGTTAACCGGGGAACGAAGGACTACTCGGAATACAAGATGCCCAAGACTTCCCTTGCTCTTGTGCTGGGCGCGGTACTCGGCCTTATTGCAGGCATGGTGGGAATTGGAGGGGGCATATTTCTTGCTCCCGTACTTTTGTATCTGAGATGGGGGCTTCCGAAACAGATCGCTGCAACGGCTGCGCTTTTCATTCTGCTTAACTCTCTTTCTGGGCTGGCCGGCCAGTTCGTAAAGGGTACGAGTATGATCGAGTTTCTGGACTATTGGCCGTTGTTTCTGTCCGTTTTTATCGGTGGGCAGATCGGGAGCCGCATTGGCTCTGGAACCATATTGTCTCAGAGGATAATTAAGGATTTGACCGCGCTCCTTGTGCTTTTTGTATCGCTCAGGATTCTTTACATGTTTATATAATCATCCGGTAAATTAGAAGATACTAGGCTAATTGGATTACAGGTAAAATTTGAAAAGTTTAATATGGAGATTGAGTAAATGATTAACATAAGTCATAAGATAACTACTCTTAGAACTGCGAAAGCGCGGGCTATTGTAGAGATGGTTCCCGAAACCGTTCAAAGAATACTAAACCGTGAAGTGCCCAAAGGGGATGTGCTTGAATTTATCAAGGCCGCCGCGATGGTAGGGGCGAAAAAGACCCCTGAGCTTCTGTTGTTCTGTCATAATATTCCAATCGAGTGGGTTCGCACAGAGACAGAAATTGAGGACGGAAAGAGGATAATAATCGACGTAACCGTACAATCATCAGCCAAGACGGGCTGTGAGATGGAAGCTCTAACGGCTGCAAGTGCCGCAGCGCTTATGGTTTATGATATGTGTAAGCCGATAGATAAGGATATGGAGATTTTATCCGTCAAACTCCTTAAGAAGTCGGGCGGTAAATCCCAGTTCAGGGAAAAAGTCCCCGGAGGGTTCAAGGCAGGAGTTCTTGTGATCTCCGACTCTGTATCTCAGGGGAAGAAAAAGGATACGGCGGGGGAAAACATTTTGCAGAAGCTTAAAGAAGTCGGTATTGACGGTGCTGAGTACAAGATTGTGCCTGATGAAAGCGAAGATATAAAAAACTCCGTCTGTGAGTGGTGCGAAAGCGGGTATCATCTCGTAATCACGACAGGCGGAACAGGCCTTTCCCCCAGGGATAATACGCCTGAAGCTATTCATCCGCTGATTGAGAAGGAAATACCCGGAATAATGGAGGCGGCTCGCAACTACGGCCAGCACAGAACCCCTTACTCCATGCTTTCAAGAGGTCTTGCCGGACTTAGGGGAAAGACGTTAATATTGACACTTCCGGGCTCATCAAAAGGCGCCGCAGAATCAATGAATGCACTTTTTCCGTATGTTATCCACCTTTATAAGATGATGGATGGAGGAAAACATTAATGGTAAACGTTGAACAAGCAAGAAAAGTACTTATAAAGAACATAAATAAGTACACGGAAACTTGTTAGAAAAGGGCTGAATTTTTGGTGTAATACTTATAACTTCCTGTAATCATTTATATATTCAATGAATCTAGAGGGTTAAAAATGGTGGCGACGGGTGGATTTGAACCACCGACACAGGCCTTATGAGAGCCCCGCTCTAATTGTCTAAGTATTTTAAATTATTAACTATTTTGTATGCTCTATGCTTCGATGTGATTGTAGTGAGATTGTTGGGGCTACAATTAAGCATTCCGAATTTGATTACACATAAATTCATTAATCATTCTATATTTTGAGCAAGCGGCTGTTAATCACTAGGTCGGGGGTTCGAATCCCTCCTCCGGAGCCAATATTATCTTATTATTTACGGTTAGTTGTAAGAATCCCTATGTTCTACTCATTCTCTAATTTACGTGGTACAGCTTTGGGGTGAGGTTCACCACATATTGTCCTACTATGGGGGCAGGTAAAGCCTATATACCTTCTATGTTTTCTCATTCTTCTTAGAAGTAGAGCCAAATGGCCATATTCCCGTTTTAGGAGGGTTATAGTCTTTGGGCAGATAATCATCGGGAATATTATCTTTGTTGCCATCACGATATGCCATAAGACTTGGAGATGCGATTTCTACACCTGCCTCATGAAACTTATCTTGAATATTTCTATGAAGCTCATTGTAGGTTATCGACATTATTTTAGGTTTTTTTGTATAGGCATTTATTTCATATTCTACGTAATAATCATTAAGGGCAGTCTGTAATACGAAAGGCTCAGGTTCTTTCTCTAAACCTTCTGTTGAATTAGCAGCTTGTTTTAACAGTTCATGTACCAGTTTCCAGGATATGTCATAGCCGATTGTTACCTTGGAATGTAAAATGAGGCCCTCATTTTCAGCAAGTGCGCTGTAGTTAATAATATGATCGTTTAATACCATAGCGTTTGGAACAGTAATCTCAACATTCTTGACTGTTCTTATTCGTGTAACGAACATAGTTTTTTCAACTATATCCCCAGTAGTGTCTGCGATTTGCACCGTATCACCGATTGTAAAGGCTCTCATATAAGTAAGTACAATTCCCGCAACAACGTTTGAAACAGCGCCTGTTGATCCTAATGAAATCAGGACTGCAAAGAAAATAGAAACTGCATGAAAAGCTGGAGAATCCTTTCCAGGCAGATAAGGAAAAGCAACTATGATTAAGAAAGCGATTATGAAAAATCGGGCGATACTATAAGTAGGTGATGCCCATTCGGGATAAAAACCGGACAAGGTTATTCTCTTTTCCTCTACACCTTTAAAAAATAGCCGGGTTAACTTAATCAAATAAAATCCGAATGCGAATATAACAATTAATGTAAGCAGGTTGGGGAGGTAACCCCATACTGCCCCTAATACAAAACCTACAGCATTTACAAAATGATTGATAAGAGAAGCTGATATGCCTCGGGTCTTAGGAAACAGACTAAATATGCTGTTCACATATAGATAAAATATTATCAGATAAGAAAAGTAGCGAATCCATTTAAATAATTTCTCAATACCCCAGGCGATTTGATCTCCTGTAAGTATTTCTTGATTTTGAAATCTTAGAGACCTAATCTTTTGCGAATGTAGAGATTGGATTTTCTTTTCTATAAACCTAGTAATAACTCTGATTAGAACAAAAACAATGAAAGCCAAAACAGTTGCTACAACCGCGGATATTAATATAAATAGCAGACTATTGGCTTCTATATTAGGCAGAATCCTACTTAACAAATTAAAAAGTGCTTCGTTAATAGAATCTATATGTTCTTTCATCTTAGTAACAACGCAATGTTTACCGCTTTAGAAATAACATAGATAATCATATTTATTATTGAACATTGTTGAGATCGCCATCTATCCAGACTTTAGAAGCTCCGATAGTAGCTCTAAGCGCTATACCATCTTTTGTCATCTGAAAGACAACAACGTCTGAGTCTAGAGGAACCTCAGCACTAGTAGCGCCACCGTCATCCTTATATTTCGCTGCAGCATCACCCTGAGCACCATAACTCCAGCCTTCAGTAATAAATTTGTCAAATACTGCTTTGTTATTGAAAACTATTACTTCTCTAAAATCTTTGAGAGCTACACCAAGTCCAACACCACCTTCAGCCATTTTCATATAGATGTTGTCACCATTTGAATTATCCACCGCCACACCGTACCCATTACCAGATCCAACAATAAGCAATTGAGTGTTAAAATTACTGAATACTGCGTAACCTGAAGCATTCTGAACTAATTCTTTAGCATAGGGTTTTTTTGCATACAACTCTGTCAATGTGTCATTTTTCATCTGCTGCACGTAATCTCTTTTCTGCGCTGGTGTTTCCCCCTTAGGCCTGGCACAAGCACTGAACATCAAACCAACTATAACTATGGACAAGATTAGACTATAAATTCTCATAATATCCTCCAGAAGAAATTTTGTTTTGTATTCATAAAACCGCCAAGCTTTTTGAAGTATATCTAAAACTTTCTCATTGAGCTAATAGAGCATTAACGCTCGCTGCGATGGATACGATTTAGGTTCTTCTTTATGAGCTTAATTGTGATGTAAGTATATTGATTTCGATACTATAACTCAACATTCGGAACTTTTTTAAGTTGTAATTCAGAATTTTATAACTCTTCCATGTTTTCATCAAGAAGGACTTTGACCTGCCCCCCTATAATAGGTCCATAAGTTAAGATATTTTTTATAGAGAAAACTGTATAGTGACCTTCCCCCTGAGATCAGAACCAGTTAAAAATAGTGCGATCTGAGGAATAACACTACTTAACACGATCTAAGAATGTGACCAAATATGTGACCAAATGAAATTACGAAAGGAAACAAACAGAAACTAAGCTACACTAATAGATTGATGAATTAGTTAATAAATGCTGAGTGTTATAATCAATACATACAAAGTCCTACTAACTCGCACAAACTATAAAATGGCTCTGTTAATCACTAGGTCGGGGGTTCGAATCCCTCGTCTGGACAATGATTTCAATACTTTCTATATATTTCTTAATTTCCTAATTATTCATTGCTAAAGCAATTGCTACAACTGTCAAGCCCCCAAAAACCGGTCCACCTTTTAAGTTATAAATTTTCATATATTTTCTCTAATGAGTTGATATAAATGTTTGTTCATTTTCTTTGGTTTTATTACCTGTCACTATAGCCTGCGGAGCAGGTGGTTTGTATCCAAGAG
>Ga0209633_10000316_pt1 | contig 57063 bp, 52 predicted proteins | sample Cruoilmetagenom1_FD_187290 | JGI IMG/M metagenome (GOLD analysis project Ga0209633, IMG submission 187290) | Oil polluted marine microbial communities from Coal Oil Point, Santa Barbara, California, USA - Sample 1 (SPAdes) (version 2) | ecosystem: Environmental > Aquatic > Marine > Oil seeps ... | reverse complement strand
GTATGATGTGCACCGAGGAATGACTGATAGGCGGGATTATTCGTTTCCTCGATACATCTCCAGCCCGGGCGGCGGAGCAAATCATGGAAACGGTCGCGTTGTTCGTGCGGAATCTGTAGCCCAACCAGCGCTCTGCCCGTATCTGAACTGTGATTTCTGAAATGAAACATGGTAATGTTCCACTGCTCGCCGATCCCGCTGAGAAATGACGCCAGCGCTCCGACTTTTTGCGGAAATTCAATGCGGTATAAAACTTCGTGCTCCAGGAAAGGCGCATGTCCGCCAACCATATAACGGATATGGAGTTTTGCCATTTCGTTGTGGCTCATATCCATGACCGAATAACCCATTGCCCTCAGACTGGAAATAACCTGCTCCTGCTCTTCAAGCCCGCGGGTCAGGCGGATGCCGGCAAATATAGAGGCGTCACTCGAGGAACTGTAGCGGTAATTAAACTCGGTGATTTCCCGCTGACCAATATCGTTGGCAAAGCGGCAGAAACTTCCTGCTCGCTCCGGTATGGTGACGGCAAGCAGCGCCTCTTGCTGGGCGCCGAGCGAAGTGCGTTCAGCAACATGGCGCAGACGATCAAATGTGATATTCGCGCCGCTGATAATTACGATCCAGTTGCCGCTTCGGATATTCTTGTTCTGGATAAACTGCTTTAGTCCAGCCAGCGCCAACGCGCCGGCAGGTTCAGCAACCGTTCGAGTTTCCTCAAAAATATCGCGGATCGCTGCGCAGATGGCATCGGTGGGAACCAGAATGATGTCTTCCACATAAGCCTGCGCCAGGCGGAAACATTCAGTACCAACTTCGCGAACTGCAACGCCATCGGCGAACATTCCGACATCATGCAGGCGTATCCTTTTGCCTGCGGCAAGTGAGGCATGCATGCTTGGCGCCTCTTCCGGTTCCACGCCATAGATGGGAATATCGGGGCGTACGGATTTGATATAAGCAGCAATTCCGCCGATCAGCCCGCCACCGCCAACCGGGACAAAGATGCCGTCGATTTTACCACCGTGCTGCTGCAGTATTTCCATACCGATGGTGCCCTGCCCGGCGATAACCTGCGGATCTTCAAACGGGTGAATAAAGCAGGCGCCGGTTTCAGTGGCGATGTCCATGGCATGTTCGAAAGCTTCATCATAGGTTTCGCCTTTGAGGATGGCTTCGGCGCCGAGCCTTCGCACTGCCTCGACCTTGATATCAGGGGTGGTCATCGGCATCACCACTCGGGCAGCGATACCCAGAGTCCGCGCAGAAAGCGCGACCCCCTGGGCGTGATTTCCTGCCGATGAGGCGATCACGCCATGTTTGATATCTTTTTCGGATAGCTGGCTCATTTTATTATAGGCGCCGCGCAGCTTGAAGGAAAAGATGGGCAAGGTATCTTCACGTTTGAACCAAATGCGATTGTCCAGATTCGCAGACAACCTGAGCGCTTCCTGAAGCGGCGTTCGGTCCATGATGTCGTAGACACGGGAAGTCAGAATATTTTTTAGATAAGCTAGTTCCATAGGGCAGGCGCCTGGTTGGGATACGCATGGCTAAAACGGGTCGAAATGAGACATTTTATTTCTTGCCTTCTCGCCCTTAGAGAACCTCTGATCAAGTCATGAACCCGGTTCTTGCGTCCATTATGCCCAGACTTGATCAGAAGTTCCTCAGCGGTATCAGGTGTAGCATGTGAAATCACTTAAAGAATCTCAAGATACGAGTTCAGAATTGATCAGAGGTTCCTTAAATGATGGTTGGTTCACTCCCCTTTATCTTATACTGAACCACAACCATGGATCATAAAATACATTCTCTGCAACAGGATCGGTTGTACCATCTGAATTTGCGTCTGGGCGGCAAGGCTCACTTTTAAAGCCCAACCAGTTGTCGCTCGTATTCACTCAACGCTCTATATCTGATTGCCGAGTATAAACTCCGTTGCCTGCGTTACGGAAATTGCGTAAATAACTCGCCATTTATATAGCAGTTTACTTTCGAAATGTCTTGGGTTGAATGCTGATTAATGCCAGAATCGTTGTCATAGATATTGCAGTTTGATATTGGGATGTTCAAGGAATGTTCTAAACTGATGCCGTTATTGTTGTTATAAGCAGTTATGTGATCTATGCTGGCATTGGTCACATTTAAAAAGTAGATGCCAGAAGCTATGTTTTCAGAGAATACACTATCATAAGCTACATCTTCAGAAGCTGTATTTTCAGAAGCTGTATTTTCAGAAGCTGTATTTTCAGAAGCTATACTTTGATGGACCACACAATTTCTTATGATGAAATGAACATTGGTATGCCTTATATCAATGCCGTTGGCATTACCTCCTTTTATATCATAACCTTCAATGACGTAAGGATTTTTTGCCGTGCCATCGCCTTGCCATCCTTCGATGCTTGCCTGAGAGGCGAAGTCGTGGTTATTAACGATCATGATAGGTTCATGACTTTGCATTTGAACCTCAGCGGACACGATGCCCATCGCCATTATAAGAAGCATTCCTGCTACAGGTAATACCTTCAACTTATTCATGCTTTGATCTCCATTTGAAATTAATGCCACATCTGACCTGTTTTTATTATATTATTAGTCGCCAAACCTCTGTTATGGTTGAGCATGTTTATTATTGTATGTTTTATAGCTCCGATTTTGAACGCGCAAACTATCATCACTTTTCATCGCTCGCGCCATCATTAAGGAACCACGATCACCTTCGCCCAGAATTAATTACAGGTTCCCTAAGATAGACCATTTCCCCATCAATTTCCAACAGTTTCAACTTGTTATGCTGTGATCTTCTTTGAAATTTATTCCACGCATGATCCAGCGCGTCTGCCAGCAATGATCCATTCTCATTATATTAATTAATAAGCGCGCCAAACTTGTGCATGGTTGAGCAATTTTATTTTTTGCTTGATATCTCTGATTTTTAAAACGCACATGCTATGATATTCGTCATTCGTGCGATCATTTAAGCATTATCTATAATTGAAGCTGCCGGACATTCCAATATGCGTATCATCATCATCGGTGCCGGAGTCATCGGCATGTTCAGTGCGTATGAACTCCGGCGTGCCGGGTTACAGGTCACCCTGATTGACCGCGGCCCGCCGGGGAAGCACTCATCATGGGCCGGTGGCGGAATTCTGTATCCGGTACTTCCCTGGCAGTTTCCGCGTTTTATGTTTCCTCTGATCACCTGGAGCATCGATTTTTATCGCTCGTTTTGTGAGGATCTGGCGAGCGAAACGGGTATTGATCCGGAGTTCGTGTCTTCAGGTGCCCTGTTCCTCGGCCATGGGCAAGATGCGGAAGCGCTGGATTTCGTTCGGAGTGAACAAATTAAAGCCGAACACCTGGATGCACAAAAACTCCGGTTTGAAGAGCCTAATCTATCGCCCCAGGGAAGCGCCGCATTGCGCTTGCCTGAGGTTGCGCAAATTCGCAATCCCAGGCTGATCAAGGCGATGATGGTATGGTTGCGCGATCATGGCGTAGAGATTATGAGTGAAGCCGAGGTGACTGGTTTTGATGCACCAACGCCCCGGCATGTTCAAGCCCTTCACACAACCATGGGCAAATTGAGCGCTGACGCTTTCGTTCTTGCGGCCGGGGCCTGGAGCGGAGACTGGGTGGCGCGTCATTTACATCAGCCCCTGGCGATCAGTCCGGTGCGTGGGCAGATCCTGCTTTATCACAGGGCGCCGGGATATTTACGCCATATTGTCCTGTCTCCACGAGGTTATCTGATTCCACGCAAAGATGGTTCCATCCTCTGTGGAAGTACCCAGGAAAGGGTCGGGTTCGATAGCGAACCCACCGATGAAGCTGCCCTCAAACTGGCAGACACCGCCGCGTTTCTGCTTCCGGAACTGGGCAATCAACGTCCAGAGGCTCACTGGGCGGGATTGCGCCCCGGTTCGATCAATGGCATTCCTTATATTGATCGCCATCCCGGGTTTGATAACCTGTATATCAACAGCGGTCATTTTCGTAATGGATTGCTGTTGGCGCCCGCAAGCGCCTGCCTGCTGGCGGATATAATACTCAAACGCGATTCTGCGCCTTTTTCAGCCGATCCTTTCAGACTTTATCCGTAACAATACCATCACCACAAGATGTGAAGATTTTTAATAGAGAGGGGGTTTTTTGAAACTTCCCATTCATGTTGGGTTCCTGATTTGGAACTGTTTTTCTATTAGCGTAGAACGATTTTATTTGTTGTTCGCTCCAACCATCCCTTTCTCATGTCCCCTTATTGGATAAACAAAGAATGTTCTGTTGACGCACTTCTTTAAGAGCTATATATTGAGTGTGCATACGAAAATGGCGCTTTCGATAGGTTGATTCTCGGTCCATGCGGCTTCAGCTTTGCCAATGGATAATTGCATATAAATTACTTATTAGCTCTTGGTTAATAAGTTCAGCTACGTTGAGAATAATTGCTGAATAATCAGTCCACACTTTTGAGTTGATAGGGAACAGCATGAACTTTTTTGCCAGAGTGCGTTATTGCTTATCGTTTCTATTTTTTCTAATTTTTCTGGTTTCGGGCCTGAACGCTCACGCAGCGGAAAATGCACTGAAAGGTGCGATGCGTATCCAGCAGAGCATCGAACAGGATGCGGCAACTACGCAGAAGAAAATCGATCAATTATCAGACGAAGCCAGGCAGATGCTGCAAGAGTTCCGTTCAGCTTCACAGGAAGCAGAGCGGCTTGAGGCTTATAACAATCAACTGGAAAAACTGGTTGATTCACAGATTGAAGAAGTCGCATCAGTTGAAAAGCAGATTACGGAAGTCGATGTGGTACAACAGGGAGTGATACCTCTGATGTTAAAAATGGTGGATGCGCTGGAACGTTTTAATGCTTACGATCTCCCCTTCCTTCCGGAGGAACGCAACCGCAGGTTTGGTGAAATCAAGGCTATGATGGATAAGGCTAATATCACCACAGCCGAAAAATACCGCCGCATTCTGGAGGCTTATCAGATTGAAGTCGATTACGGGCGCACCATGGAAGCCAGTCGAAGAAAATTCAGTGAAACGGACGAAAGAACCGTGGATTTCCTTCGGATCGGGCGGATGATGCTGTTTTATCAAACCCTTGACGGGCAGGAGAGTGGCTATTGGGATCGTGAGTCCAACCAGTGGAAATCATTGCCCGGGCAATATCGCCAGTCTATCAATTATGGCTTAAGAATGGCTCGGGATCAGGTGCCGCCTGATTTATTGGTGTTGCCCACACCGACCCCGGAGGTGGCGCAATGAAATTTTATTTCCAGCGCTTTGGATGGATTCAGTTTCTTGTGGTGCTGTTTTTGACCTTTTCTCTTCCATTGGAAGTATCCGCCCAGTCCGACAAGCTGGGGCAATTTCTGCAGGAACTGGAAAAGCAGCGTAAGCAGGAACTTGCGCTGAACGCCAGGAGGGAAGCGAAATTTATTGAGCAGCGCGATCAGCGTAAAGCCATGCTCAATAGCGCAAAGAAAAAACTGGCACAAGAGCAGAAACGCAGCGATAAACTTAAATCCCGGTTTGACGACAATGAAACCAGGTTGGTCGAACTTGAGGCGACCCTGAGGGTACGCCAGGGCGACCTTGGGGAGATGTTCGGCGTCGTGCGTCAGGTTTCCGGCGATCTGCATGCTTTGCTGGAAAATTCCTATACTTCTGCCGAACTTGGGCCAGAAAGGATAGAGCTTTTGTCAGAACTGGCGGTGAGCAGTGAACTGCCATCGCTGCAAAAGCTTGAACAATTCTGGCTGACGCTGGTTGAAGATATGACTTTATCAGGTCAGGTGTCCCGCTTCCCGGCTTCAGTATCCCGCCCAGATGGCAACAGTTATGAAACCGAGGTGATTCGCATCGGAACCTTCAATCTGGTTACCGCAGACCGCTTTCTTCAGTATCTTCCCGCCAATCGTGAAATACTGGAGCTGGCGCGTCAGCCATCCGGGCGTTATCGCAAGCTGGCCAACTCGCTTTATACCGCGCCTGCAGGAATGCAGGATATGGCCATCGATCCTTCGCGGGGCGCGATTTTGGGGCTCATTGTTCAGACTCCAGGTTTGATTGAGCGTATCCAGCAAGGGGCTTTGGTAGGGTATGTTATTCTCGCTATCGGTGTCATCGGGATCCTGATCGTAGTGCAGCGTTTTTTTGTGCTGGCGCGGGTGGAATGGCGCATTAACAGGCAAAAGAAAGATTTGGAGCATCCCACTGACAACAATCCTCTGGGACGGGTATTGATCGCTTATTATGAGCAACGTCATGCCGACCTCGAAGTGCTGATCCACAAACTTGATGAAGCTATTATCAAGGCAGGCGCCCGTCTGGATCGCGGTCTGGGAACGATCAAGATACTCGCGGCCGTGGCGCCCATGCTCGGATTGCTGGGTACTGTCGTTGGTATGATCAAAACATTTCAGACGATAACCCTGTTCGGAACCGGGGATCCTAAACTGATGGCGGGCGGTATTTCGCAGGCGCTCATCACTACGGTGCTGGGCCTGACAGTAGCTATTCCCCTGATATTGCTCCACAGTCTGATCGCGGGCCGGGCCGCTTCGCTCAACGCATTGATCGAAGAACAGGCGGCCGGAATCGTAGCAGAGCATGCTGAAAAAATAGCGTCAACCCAAGCAGCGCCATCTAATAACGCGGAAGATTCGGGGCGTGGTTAATTCCGTGATTAGCGTCCTGCGGGATTTTTTTGAGACTGGTGGTCCAGTGCTTTGGCCGATATTTGGCTTTACACTGCTGATGTGGGGTCTGATACTCGAGCGTTATTGGTATTTCTGGGTTAGTTATCCTCATGTACTGGCTTCATTCGTGAATGAGTGGCAACAGCGTCAGGATACGCAATCATGGTACGCGCAGCAGATCAGAATGACGAGAGTCTCAGAGCTGACCAGTGAGATGGGCCGTTTCGTACCGGTGGTAAAAACTCTTGTCGCTTCATTGCCCATGCTGGGTCTGCTGGGTACGGTGACCGGCATGATCCAGATATTTGATGTCATGGCGATAATGGGAACCGGGAATCCTCGAGCCATGGCTGATGGGGTTTCCAGGGCAACCATTCCAACCATGTCGGGACTCGTGGCGGCGCTGTCCGGGCTGTATTTCAGTATTAATCTGGATTATCGGGTCAAAACGGAGCATGTCAGGCTTATCAACGAGTTTGGCGTTCAATAATGTTTCAGGAGTAAGCGCTATGCGTAGAAGGCATACCAGTGTTCAGGAAGAGGCGACCATCGATATGACGCCCATGCTGGATATTGTGTTTATCATGCTGATCTTTTTCATTGTCACCACTTCCTTCGTCAAGGAAACAGGTATTGATGTTAATCGACCCACCGCCGATTCCGCGGAACAGAAAAAGGAAGGTAGCATATTAATCGCCATCAAGTCTAATGGTGAAATCTGGATGGACAGGCGTCTGATCGATCCGCGAGCGGTGCGTGCCAATGTCGAGCGTATGCTGGCAGAAATGGCGGAAGCCGGAGTGGTAATTATCGCGGATCGTGAAGCCACCACCGGCGTTTTGGTAGAAGTTATGGATCAGGCCAAGCTGGCAGGAGCGAAAACGATTTCCGTGGCCGCGGAGAAGAATCAATCGTGATTTTGCGATTCATGGGGGCAACCGGCGTCTCGTTGTTGGTAACGCTGAGCCTTTTTTTACTGATGTATTACATCATTCGACCAAGCGATATAGGGGATTTGATAAAAGCTGAACGGGTATCGATTGATTTTGCGCGAATCCAGCAGGATGAACAAATCCGCACGAAAGAACGGAGACCTCCCAAAGAACCACCACCTTCCGAACAACCACCACCTCCGCTTAAATTTCAGGTGGCCAAACAAAGCAAGCCTGTAACGCAAACCTTCAATATGGATATACCGAATCTTGACCTGCGCATGAATCTCGGTGGTGGGCCGTATATCGCCGCCATGGGGCAGCAGAGCCCTCGCGTGGCACAACAGGGGGAGGTCATCCCGGTGGTACAGGTTCCGCCCCAATATCCGAGGCGGGCTTTGTTGTCGAATATCGAAGGCTTTGTAACGATGGAGTTCACCATTAAACCCGATGGCAGCGTGACCGATATTGATGTGGTTGCAGCCAAGCCGCCCGGAATATTCAATGCTGCAGCCGTTACAGCCCTGCGGCGCTGGAAATTCAAACCTAAAATCGTGGATGGTCAGGCAGTTGAGCAACGTGCTCTTCAATCCATTAATTTTACTCTCGCTCAGGATTAGCCCATGAAGCGAAGAAATTATGATGCTGGATTGCTGGCTATTTTCCTGCTGGCAGTGATTCATCTTGCCGAGGCGCAGACCCTCTCGGAATACACTTATAATCAGATCAACCGGGCGCAGGAGTTGATCGCCGACAATCGGAGCCAGGAAGCTATCACGAGGCTTGAAAAACTGGCATCCAGAACGAAAGCTAATGACTTTGAGCACGCTGTAGTTCTTCAAAGCCTGGGTTATGCTTATCTGGGCATCGATCGGTATAAATCTGGAGCGCAGGCGCTGGAAAAAGCGTTGGACACCAATGCATTACCCATGGATGTTACAGCCAATATTATTTATGTACTGGTTCAGGTCCATGCTGGAATGGATCAGCATGAAACAGCGCTGGGTTATATCAAGCGCTGGTTTAAACTGAGCGAGGATCCTGCTAATAAACTCCCGGATCCCAAAGCAGAAGCTTATCTTCTTTGCGCAAACATACTTGCTCAGCTTGAACGATACGCCGAGGCGTTACCGTATGCAAAACAGGCGATCCAACGGGCCGAGAAACCCAACAAGAGTTGGTATCAATTCCTGATGGCGCTACATTATGAGTTGGAACAATACCGTGAGGTCGCCGGGATTCTTGAGACTATGATCGAATACTGGCCAGAAGATGAAGCTCTGTGGCGACAGCTTTCGAGCATATATATCGCGCTCAAGGAAGATAAAAAGGCTTTGGCAACCCTGGAACTGGCCTATCAGCGCGGGATGTTGAGGGATGAAAAAAATCTGCTCAATCTGGCGCGTCTGTCTTCATATATCGGTGTTCCTGAACGCGGTGGGCGAATCCTGAAAAAGTCTCTTGAGCAGGGACAGGTCGCTTCGAACGGTAAAAACTGGGAACTGCTGGCGAATTTGTGGACTCAGGCTAAAGAGATGGATCAAGCCATTGAGGCTTTGAAACGCGCAGCAGAGCTGAAGGCGGATCCCAAGCTGTATCTGCGTCAGGTTCAATTAAACTACGAGCATGGAAATTGGCAGGGAACCATCGAGGCAGCGCGTCAGGCAGTACGACGCAACGATAAAAACGTCGTCGGACAATCCTATTTGCTGATGGGTTTGGCGTATATGGAACTGGATCAGATGGAAACAGCGCGTAAAAATCTGATGAAAGCCCAAAAGTATAAAAAATCTTCGCGTCAGGCAACGCAGTGGATCAATTACATTGATCAATTGCGGGTTTATGAGTAGGAATAACAGATGGTCTGTGCCGGCTATCATCACGTCCTGGTGACCACTGTGCATACCAGGATCTCCGGATAATCGATGCATGGAGATAAACGCCATTTGACAATAGTATTGACCTTGTGATCGAGCGATTGATCAATCCAGAGGCTGAGACAAGGCGTTTCAGCGTGGTTCGTACAAGTATGAAATCGGTCGGGCAATGGGTTGGAGGTGGTCCAAAAACCATCCCCTGCGGATCAAGGCAGATGCTTGGTTCATGGTGTTCAGGGACCCTCTGAACAAGTCATGAACCCGGTTCTTGCATCCCTTATGCCCACCGCCGTGGAAGATACAAGAGGTTCCTTGGCTTGAGTTTTCATGAGCAGCCTTTCTCGATCAACCAATCGATAACCTCATTTTTGAATATTCCACCCTTAGGTCCACCTTCTTCCGCGTTCTGAAATGTTCGCGTTATATTGTCCTGATCAATGGTGATATCCATTGTAAAATGACTTGGCAGGTCGGTTTGGTTATTGGGGTAACTGACTCGCACTTCATAACGGATGCTTTGGTCCGGCAAGCCTATACAGAGAGCAACCTGTGCTTCCATGTAGCGCCAGTTCTGCTGATTGAAACCTGGAACCTGCGGTACGAGATTTGCTCTTTTCCCCCAACCACCGAGGCTCGCGGCGATCATATGTCCGGCATCAAAGGGACCTGGCCCACCGAGATCGTTGGTTTTGCTCTGACAACTCTGGCTGCGGCTTGCCTTGTTAATCGGCGGAAGCAGTTTATAAGCAGTTCGGGGTCTTCCTGCACTGTCAATGTAATAACGACCACCTGAAAGGCTATGCCATTTGTTGCGCTCGGATTCCGGAAATCGCGCGGGACAATCGTCCGCCACAAGCGGTTGAAAATTCCTTTCCCGCCCTTTTTCGGCGCTAACCCATGCGGAAACGAATATCGACAAGATTAAAATAACGATTCGACCCATGCTTCTCATTATGGAACTCTTTTTGTCGGCATTGATTTCTCCTGAAACTGAATGAAAAATCCCGGCAACATTTATGTTGCCAAATGGTTGATTGATGTGCAGCAACAACCATAAGCATGGGGTTTAAGCCGCAATCATTATGGTTCATCCCGCTACGACTAAAATCCCTTGAATCAGTGTTTGGGCGATCGAAAACCGGTGATTTTCAGGATGTCATCAGTAGCGTAACCATCATAATCCATAGATTCGGGATCTGCGCTGTGTTGAATGGAAAGATAGGCGCTTTTACCATCTGCGCTGAAAAAGAATCCGGTCGGTTCAGCGGAGCCGTCCACCACGGAGAGAATTTTGACGCAGCCATCGCTTTTGATATCATTATCCGCGCCATCGGGCAAGCAAGCAAAAATATCGCCATTGGGATGGTCTTCAATCACGTATAAAATACCCGTACCCGGCTGAAAAGCGACATTGTCCATTGAATTGAAATCGGGATCGCCTTCGATAAAACGGTTGATCGCCACACTCTGTTGGTCGAATATAGCCTGGTCAGGGGCTATATCAATCCCACACATGATCTCCGCATAATTGCCCGCGCCTTCGTTCCCTGTATTGGCCCAACAAAAACGAATTGCATCAGGATGATTCGGGTCATTGAACCCAGGATCGCGGTGAAGGTCTTCGGGGCGATAAAATCCGGTTGCGCCTTTGGCATTGGCTTCAGGGCGTGCATTTTCGGCATGGACCGGAAGCCATGTTCCGCTACCGACTTCACAGCCCTGCCCAAATTGCCGCCTCCCGCCACGGCATGAAATCTGCATAGCATAAACACTTCCTGCAGCTAAAGGCGAAGCGGAAAGGTCGGTTATTTGCGCAAATCCGGAAATCCAGGGCGTGTCTGGAATGAATTTGAAAATGGAACCGCCATCGGTATCGGGATTATTTTGTTCGTCTTCATAAGATCCCGGGCGTAATTCATCGCCGCCGATCACCACGCCGGAGGGTAAAATAGTGAATCCTTCCCACGACATGGTTGGCAGGGCATCTCTTAAGATAATGGAATCCGATGCGGAACCACTTGGCTTACGAATGATCCCGGAACCCCTCTGCCCCAGAAGCAGGGTATGTTCCGTGGTTGCCAGTGGATTGATGATCTCATAGGCACGACCGTCGGACGTCTCTTCCGCGACCAGTACCGTACCCCATGGGGTACGGCGAATCCCGTCGCATGACTTCATACCGCGTAAAATGGTTTCGATTTCGAGGGTTTTCATTTCAATTCTCTGAACCGAGGGATTCAATCGTCCGGTTTGAGAATTAATGATTTCATGGCCTGACTCAACGCAGGTGAGGATATGGGTAGGCGCTTCATCGTTGGGCCAGAAAATCATTTGATCGGTTTTGTGCGCGGCATGGCGAACAAAATATTCAACCGTTAGTCCATCAGCAAGTAAAACCTGTTCCGATGCCGGCTGACCAGAATGGCGCTGAAAACCTTCCGGGGTCACTGCGCTTTTCTGCAATGGAGATTTGATTCCAAACAGTTCCAGACTGCGTTGGTGTAATTCCTTCTGAAATTCCAGGCCGATATCCGCTGCCTGCAGAGGGCATGCGATGAAACATAGCATCACAAGTCCTGAGTTTAGGATTCTTCGCTCTAACATCAATCTATTCCTCTGGGTTAAATCTACCTCGGCCAATCAAGCCGGATATCGGTGGTTGAACGTAAGGTCTGCGGCAATGGGGATGTTTGTTCCGGCGTAACGTATTCATATACGTTGGTGGCTGGGGCAATGGTGGCGTCCCTGCCATGGATAAAGCTCTGCTCCATCACAATCAATCGGTAAGCCTTGTTAAGAGCGTAGGCTCGAGTTGCAGATGGTGTAATCAATGTATAAACATCGGATTGGCGGATCTGTTTGTTTTTGATCTGTCCGTCGGGGGTAAACCAGCGTTCCAGCATTTCCTCATTCTGCCTGAATTCGTCACCGCCCCCAACGCGACTCAGGTACAACAGTATTTCACCCGTTGATTCTCCCTTGGCGGGAGCGTCTGGCATACCATGCAAATTCAGGTATCCCCAGCCTTTTTCACCGGTTAACTTTCTGGGAAATGCAAAAGTTTGGTCAATTGTCGCGCCAACGCTGGTATGACATCCCATGCAAAATAAGGTTTCTTCATAGCTCTGGGGCCGTAATGCACCATCCTGGTCCTCAATAAAGCCCTGCACATACCAGCCAAAACCGTTGCTTATGCCCTGATCACCCAGATCAGCATAATAGGGCAGCATATTTTGCTCTTTCTCCAGTTGTTCGTCGGCATATAACGAACCGATCACATGCACGGGCAAAAACTGCGCTTTGCGCATGTAGCGCAGTTCTTTCATTCGCGGTGCGGGATAGATCATTTGTTTTTCATCCACTCCCAGGTAGCGCACGCTATGCAAAAATTCGGTGCCTTGCGGATACAGGAAGGATATCACCGGAGTTTCCTCAGCCCCGCCCAGGTAATGATCCGGACGAGGGAAGTCATGGATTACGCCAAGCTCGCCATCATCATTCAGATCGAACCCGATCTCACGCTCATCGATTCGCCCTGCCGGAACCAGTGCCATATTCTTGATAGCGCTTTCCATTACAGCCAGATTCAGTTGATAGATCAAAGTGGAAGATGAACCGGCGGCAGTAGTTCGGAAGTTGGGTGGAAGACGGATCATGACATCATCGGTCGAACCGTTGGTTGGCCAGAATGTACTGGGAAAAGGCTTATAGTGAAACGCTACCCAGCCGCTGCCATCAAGTGCAAATCCATGGGTATCGAAAGCATCGGCGCCTTTTTGCAGATTCTCAAGATCCGGGATATAACCCTTAAAATCTATCGGTTCAAGCCGGGCAACCAAAGGGGAGTAATTATCCTGCTCGATATAATGTTGGATTTGAGTATCACTAATGGTGTTGATCTGGGCGCGACGATCCACAAACAGGTTACGCCAATGATTCTGGCGCGCTACATCGGAAAAGTTGTAATCACCTTGAAGATAACCGTCATCAAGATAGTTTGACCGCCCCTCACCGCGGGCATAATCCTGATGACATACATAGCAGGGATTATACTGACTTTCCGTCCGGGTATAACATTGCGGTGGAACTACTGCTTCGGGATTATATAGAATGCGTTGTCCACCCGGCAATGCAGATGCTATACCTGTCATGGCACAAGATAAAATCAGGGTAATCGTCCATGATCTACGGGAATCAATCATAATAATCAGAAATAGAGTGCATTGCATTTGCTTATTGCGAGTGTTCATTTTCCAACCAAGAATAGATGAAATGCATGACATGAATATGACAACCAACGAGGTCGCCGAGAAACGGCGCTATAGACAAAAAATACCCTGGCCGGGTTTATTTGGATGGTATAATCGGTATGTCCATAATCAAAAATAAAAAACGCACCATGGCTTCAGTCTAAGAATTGGTAATGGTCTCCATTTCCAGCGATTCAATGCGCATGACAGGCTAAGGAGCCTCTGATTGATTCTGGGCGCAGGTGATTGTGGCTCCTTATGTAAAGTTGTACGTCAGGATATTGCGAAGATTGTCAACGAAGAAACTGGGCCAGTAGCGACGCAAGAACCGAGTTCATGAATGGATCAGAGGCTCCCCAATGATGAAACCCAATGACGATTCCGTCGTTGTTCAAAACATGCGGGCATTTCTTGCTTTGGATCTTGATCCATTCAGCCAGGACAAATTGCTCCAGATGGTATCCGAATGGCGCAGTGTGGAACGCGAGTTTCAAATTCTGCGCTGGGTTGCTCCGGCGCAGTGGCATATCACCCTTCTATTTATGGGGGACGTTGCCCCAGAAGCGCTGCTTAAATTTTGCCAGGCCGTTGAAAGACAGTATCATTACTGGCAGAAACCCATGATCGAATGGAGCCATTTTGAATGGTTTCCATCGCCTGAAAAACCCAGGGCGCTTGTTCTGGTGTTGCGTGCTGATCCTGCGTTAATAGCTATCCGTGATGCAGTTGCGGATATAAGTCAGCAGTGCGATATTATCATAAACCCGGAAAAGAAGTTTATTCCTCATGTAACCATCGCGCGCGGCAAGTCTCGATATAAGCTGCCTGCTGTTGAACTTCCATCAGAATCAACGCATTTGTCTGAATTGATTTTATTTCGCAGCCTGCCTGAAAAACGTGGCACAGCCTATCAGAAACTGGCTCATTGGCGATTATCAGTATCTGGAACCGAGAATAAGGAGAAACTTTGATATGTTATGTTATCTGGTACGTCATGGTATCGCTGAGGAACTCGGGCAAGGGCTGGCGGAAAATGATGAAGAAAGACCCTTGACCCTCGAAGGCATCGAAAAAATGCAAAGCGCCAGCAAGGGGTTTTTCCAGCTTGATCCGCGGTGCCAGAAGATTCTCACCAGCCCTTTGGTGCGGGCTCAGCAAACAGCACAAATTATTGCCCATACACTCGGCGTGGAAGTTGAGATTGAACAAAGGTTGGCACCTGGAGGCAATCATGCCGAGTTGCTTAATCATATGTTGACTGTGAATCCTGGCGGGATCGCCCTGGTAGGACATCAGCCCGATCTGACATTTCTGGCATCGCGATTGCTTACAGGAAAACCACAGGCGTGTCTGTTGGAATTCAGGAAAGGAACGATAGGATGTATCGAATGGTCGGGACAATCTCACGGTCTTCTGCTCTGGCATGCCACGCCCAAGATGTTGCGCCGGGTTGCCAAAGGCAAATAAGGACGGGTGTACCTGCCTGGATTAAGTACAGGTGCTTATGCTACCGGTTGTTCAATCAGTACCACATCGGATAAGAATTGAGACACTCGAATACCCGCAATGTTTGGATGTCAATGAAAACCCATGACATGGATGCATGCCGCAATTAAGCGGCATGGTAAAATCAATCAGGGCACAAGGGAGCCTCTGATCAAGTCTGGACGAAGCTCAGGTGCGATTCATTATGTTCAGATTCTCGAGATAAATTGCGCGGGTTAGCAGAGCCTATTGCGAAGATTGTCAACAACGAAGCTGAGCCAGTAGGGACACAAGTGCCGAGTTTATGGCTTGTTCAGAGGTTCCCAAGGGGTTGATGCTTTGATTTTGACACGGAATTGAAAATATGCGAAAATCCTCAATTCAATTCGGCTACGTAGCTCAGCCGGTTAGAGCGCGGCACTCATAATGCTGAGGTCGGTGGTTCGAGTCCACCCGTAGCCACCAATCGAATGCCTGGTGCATAAGTTTCCGATCACGGAAGCCCCGCAGGTCGAACCGTTGCGTATAAGACAACCCTGCGAATTCAAGCAGGTCACTGACGCGGCTATCACAGGAAAAGCGCATTTCCAGAGCGACCGGACAGAAAAAATATGCGGTAGATGCGGGCATCAAAGGGCTTAAGGACAGCATGCCTTACCTGAAAGATGAGGATGCGGAGAAAAAATGGCTGGCTGGTTCAGGCCCCAAAATAGACTGTCAATTCAACTCATCTTAAAGTTAAAGTCCATTTGCGCTAAATTTGCATTATGGCAATGACAGATCCCCCTCATCCAAATACACGACTGGTTTCAAGCAAAGTGGTTCGTGTACTGCTATTAATAATTGGTAGCATTTCAATTATCCTTGGGGTTGTGGGGATTTTTTTACCTGTATTACCCACTACACCTTTTCTGTTGCTTGCCGCTGCATGCTATGTACGCAGTTCTCACAATTTTTACACCTGGCTGGTTTCCCACCCGGTTTTAAGCAAGTATATTCTGGCTTATCTGGATGGCAAAGGCATCCCTCGCAAGGCAAAGTGCTACACCTTGGCCACAATATGGCCAACCATGGGAATTTCCTCAGCCATCGTACCCTTGTGGCAAGTCAGGATCTTATTGCTTTGCATTGGGCTAGGCGTTTCCATCTATATCTGGCGATATCCCGAGCTCGAATTATAAAAAACCTGTCACCCGTATTCCCTCAAACGAAACCTGATAGTTCAAGCAGATTGTTACGGGAATATACGGTTCCCTAAGGGGAAAAACGTTGATGCACCCAATGATACCTGGTTGCCGTTTTTCCCCTTAATAACACCCTCAGCTCAATTCAAATCACAGCCAACGCATACAACCCATTTCAAAAGGATGACTTAGAAACACATTGTTCGGATACATTCTCACTTTGTAGTGCAACAAGCCATTTCTTGGAGGGAGAAACTCGAGTCCGAATACCGCATATTCGCCATCCATATGTTTATAAGCGAATTCATGGATCACTTCGTTGACCAGATCTTCTCCATGAGCATTAAGCCCAAACAATGATTCAACGCATAAATCCTCGGGCGTTAAACCATGGAGCCTGACCTTGACTTCAATATGCATGGTTTGCTTGGTATGGATAACGGTAGCAGGACTTGTTGAAAGTTCAAGGGTGACACCTGACCAACACGAACGTATTTTTTGTTTCCAGCGCGCCAGGTGGACAGCCTGTTCGGAATTGTTTTCATTGATGCGCCAGTTCTGCCGCGTGGCGGGACCGTAAAAACGTTGCAGATAATCGCCGACCATCCTTTGGGCATTGAATTCTGGCATCATGGTTTTCATGGAATTCTTTGATTTCTGCACCCATCGTGGACTATACCCCGCGTTGCCACGCGCGAAATACGTTGGTATGACTTCATCCTCAAGTATATCGATCATTTCTCTGCTTTCGATTCGGTCTCGCAAAGCGGGATCATCTTGAATATTGGCAGGGCGGATCGCCCAACCATTATCACCATTGTAACCTTCGCCCCACCAGCCATCGAGTACACTTAAATTCAGTGCGCCATTGATAGCAGCTTTTTGCCCGGAAGTTCCGCTGGCTTCAAGAGGATATTCAGGGCTGTTGAGCCAGACATCTACGCCGGCGACCATATACCGGGCTAGAGCCAGATCATAATCCTCAATCATCACCACCTTGCCCTCAAATTCCGGCTGCTCGGATAACTGGCATAATGATCGGATCAGGTGTTGACCAGGTTCATCTTTAGGATGAGCCTTCCCTGCAAAGAGCAACAGGACAGGGCGGGCTGGATCATTGAGAAGTCGCGCCAGGCGTTCTTGGTCATGAAAAAGCAGCATGGCCCGTTTATAGGTTGCAAAACGACGTGCGAAACCCATTACCAGAATATCGGACTGGGTGGCATGCAGATACTGCGTTCTGCGCTGGATATGATGGGCGCTCAACCGATTGCGCTTAAGCTGCTTACGAACTCGCCGACCCACATAAGCCAGCAAATCCGATTTAATGGATTGATGCAGGCTCCAGTAACGATAATCGTCGATGTCCTCGACGGATTGATCCCAGAAAGAATTATCCAGCATCCTGCTGGTCCAGTCAAAGGCGTGGACATTGAACAGGTTGGCCCATTCCTGGTGAAGAAAGGTCGGGACATGAACACCATTGGTGATATAGTTGATGGGATTGTCTTCTGGCGCAAGTTCCGGCCAGATATAACCTTCCATAATCGAGGCTACGTTGCCGTGAATGCGACTGACACCATTGAAAAAGCGTGCGCCATGCATGGCCAGTGCCGTCATGTTGAAACCATATTCGGCCTGGGCGGAATGCCCCAGAGCCAGAAAGGCATCCATGCCGATGTTGAGCTGAGCGACCAGGGGATCAAGATAATGGCGCACCAGATTGGAATCAAAAATATCATGACCGGCTGGTACCGGGGTGTGGGTGGTGAAAATGTGAGCACAGGCAACGGATTCCATGGCAGCATCGAAATCCAGTCCTTTCTGGATGGCTTCACGGCAGCGTTCCAGCACCATAAATGCAGCGTGACCTTCGTTCATGTGCCATGCTGTGGGGCGAAGTCCAAGGCTGCGTAAAGCTCTGACGCCACCGATACCCAGCAGCATTTCCTGCATGATTCGGGTTTCCTTGCCCCCTCCATATAATTGATGGGTGATGGCGCGATCTTCAGGCTGATTGCATTCCAGATCGGTATCGAGCAGGTAAATGGTGATATGCCCCAGGCGGCCCGCCCATATGCGGCAATAGACGTCTCTACCGGGAAAACATGTCGCCACATGTATTTCTGCGCCCTGATCATCAACACAGATATTAAGAGGCAGCGCATCAAAATCGGTGGAGGCATAAATAGCCACCTGCTGACCATCCGCCGCGATTTCCTGATGGAAATAACCCTGCCGATACAACAAACCGACTGCAACAAACGGCAAGCCAAGATCACTGGCAGCTTTGCAATGATCGCCTGCCAGAATGCCCAATCCTCCCGAGTAGATGGGCAGGCTCTCATGCAAGCCGTATTCGAGGCAGAAATAAGCCACCAGATCATCGGTTGGCTTTAGATGTTGCTTGACAAGTGGTGACGGGCGCTCTTTCTGATAGCCATCAAACATCGCCAGGGTGCGCTGGTACTCATCAAGGAATGAACGGTCTTCTGCCAGATCTTCAAGGCGCGCCTGGGAACAGCGCCTCAAGAAGACTCTGGGATTATGCCCACACTCGTGCCATAAGATGGGGTCGATCCGGGCAAACAAACGTCGAATACGCCGATCCCAAGTATAAAGCAGGTTATGCGCCAAATCAGGCATCCGGGCCAATTGCGCCGGAATATTGGGTCGAACTTCAACATGAAAGGATTCACCTGGCATAAAAATACCCTTTTCTTTGTTTTATCCGTTGGACTGGAACAAATCCAGCAGCAACACTATTGAGAAGTTAAAATTCTATAACCTTCTATGACGCAGCGTTACAGAAGACGGATCAATACCAGTTCTATAACTACACATAGGCGCGAATCCAAGACGCCCGCGCCTATGTGTATTTCGGCGATTCCGGTGTGATATACGCTGCACCCACGTATCGCTATGCGAATAAATCAGCGCTTGTTATTGCTGTGTGGCAAGTTGGCGCAACACATACAGCAAAATGCCACCATGCTGGTAATACTTCCATTCCATTGGCGAATCGATTCTGATCCGGGCGCTGAAAGTCTGGCGTTGCCCATCTACATTTTCCACCACGACATCGACGCTGGAGTCGCCAGGATCGGGGATGCCGATTGAAAATTTCTCATTCCCGTTCAGTCCGATCGTTTCGGCACTCTCCCCTTCATTGAACTGTAGCGGCAAAATGCCCATCCCGACCAGATTGGAACGATGGATGCGCTCGTAACTTTGTGCTATAACGGCGCGCACTCCGAGCAGCATGGTGCCCTTGGCCGCCCAGTCCCTCGATGAACCCGCGCCGTATTCCTTGCCCGCCAGAATAACCAATGGCACATTTGCTTTCTGATAGCGTATGGCCGCATCATAAATGCTCATCTGCTCAGCGTCAGGGAAATAGGTAGTCCAGCCACCTTCGGTTCCTGGCGCCAGGCGATTGCGCAATCGCACATTGCCAAAAGTTCCACGCATCATTACCTCATGATTTCCGCGCCGAGAACCATAGGAATTGAAATTCTTTGGCTCAATGCCATGTTCGATCAGATATTGACCGGCAGGGCTTTTGACGGGAATCGAGCCGGCGGGTGAAATGTGGTCGGTGGTGATCATATCGCCCAGCAGCGCCAGCACGCGGGCAGAATCAATGTCGCCCGGCGGTGTGGGTTCAAGGCTCATACCTTCAAAATAGGGCGGATTCTTGACATAAGTAGAAGTATCATCCCATGTATACAGGCTATCTTTCGCTATTTCCATGCTGCGCCATTGGTCATTACCTTCGTATACCTTGCCATAAACTCGCGCATACATTTCTTTTTGCACATGATCGTGAACCGCCTGAATGATGGATTGCTGGCTGGGCCATATATCCTTCAGAAAGACCGCTTCACCTTCTTTATCCTGCCCCAGAGGCTGGTTTTCCCAGTCAAAGCGCGTTGTTCCAGCCAGGGCATAGGCTACCACAAGCGGCGGAGAAGCAAGAAAATTCATGCGTATCAGCGGATGAATTCTGCCCTCAAAATTGCGATTACCCGACAACACAGCGCTGACTACGAGGTCTTTTTCTTCGATAGCCTGCCCCACGGGATCGGCGAGAGGACCAGAGTTTCCGATACACGTGGCGCAGCCATAACCAACCAGATGGAATCCGAGCGCTTCCAGAGCTTGCGTCAAACCGGCATGGTTGAGGTATTCGGTGACCGCCATAGAACCAGGTGCCAGGGAGGTTTTCACCCAGGGTTTGGAGCCAAGCCCTTTGGCGACGGCATTTTTCGCAAGGAGCCCTGCTGCTATAAGTACGCTGGGATTGGAAGTGTTGGTGCAGCTGGTAATAGAGCTGATCACCACATCACCATCTTCCAGATCAAAGGTTTCTCCGTTCATTTCGACCGAGTTTGCCTTGTGATACTGTCCGCCATGAAATTCATCAATCGTTTTGGCGGAAACATTTTTGACATTATTGAGGCTGATATGATCCTGCGGCCGGCGAGGACCGGCCAGGCCGGGGGCGATTTCACACAGATTCAATTGCATGGTATCTGAATAAAGCGCGCTTTCGACACCTTCCTCCCGCCATAGTCCCTGTGCTTTGGCATAGGCTTCCACCAGCGTAACCTGGGCTTCATCGCGGTCGGTCAAGCGCAGATAATTGATGGTTTCCTGATCAATGGGGAAGATTCCGCAGGTAGCGCCATATTCTGGCGCCATATTAGCAATCGTGGCGCGATCTGCCAGAGAGAGTTGCGACAACCCATCACCATGGAATTCCACAAATTTCCCTACCACCCCTTTCTCGCGCAGCATTTTGGTAACCACCAGCACCAGGTCGGTAGCAGTTACCCCGTCGCTGAGCTTGCCGCTAAATTCGAATCCCACTACATTGGGGATCAGCATGGTAATGGGTTGTCCAAGCATGGCGGCTTCGGCTTCGATGCCTCCGACGCCCCAACCAAGAACGCCCAGCCCATTGATCATGGTGGTGTGGGAATCGGTGCCTACCAGCGTATCGGGATAAGCCCATTTTTCGCCGTCGATTTCGCGCTGAAAAATCACGCGTGCCAGGTATTCCAGATTGATCTGGTGCACAATGCCGGTATCAGGAGGCACTACCGAAAAATTATTAAACGATTGCTGACCCCAACGCAAAAAGGCGTACCGTTCCTTATTGCGCTCAAACTCGATTTCGGCGTTGCGTTGGTAGGCATCCGGCGTGCCATAGACATCGATTTGAACCGAATGATCAATGACCAGATCCGCCGGAACCAGGGGATTGATGAATTGGGGATTGCCACCAAGGGCTTGCATGGCATTACGCATCGCCGCCAGATCTACCAAAGATGGTACGCCTGTAAAATCCTGCAGGATCACCCTGCTGGGTGAAAAAGCAATTTCTTCTCTTGTTTGAGCTACCGGTTGCCATTGAGCCAGTGCTTCGATATGCTCTTTGCGTATATTGATGCCATCTTCATGCCGAAGGAGGTTTTCAAGCAGGATTTTCAGGCTATAGGGTAAACGTGAAACCCCGAAATCGGGCTCGAGCGCGCCGAGGCGCATAATTTGATATTCTTCACCACCCACCGCTAATATCGATTTGGCATTCATAGTGTTTTTCATGATAATCTCCTAAAAATCCTGATAGAGTTGATTCAGTCAGGGATCTACAAGTTTTGTTCAACTTCATTCAGAAGCTGGTAACGAAACACGCGTTATTGCAATTCATCAGGCATCGATATACCCGATTTTCTTTCCACTTTGCTGATTGACGTATGATGAAACCAATGCTGCAATGGTTTGAATTGGATAAGCCTGCACTCATCCTGAACCTTGATTCATCATAAATATCGGGGAATGATTCAATTGTAACCAGGAAATATTGCGGCTATCATACCATTTTATCGACATGATGCAGCCAGCGCTGTGCTTCCTGCGCCAGAGTCGAGCGGTAAAATATCAGTGCAAGGCGATTGACGCCAAGTTGGCGCCACAACCAGGCTGAACGAATACCCGCAAATAGTAAAGCTCGTACTGTGGCGGTGGATTGTTCCTGTTCCAGGTGTGCTTTACGCCCTTTTACCACGATGCGAGGCCTCAATTTGCCCACGGTTCCCAGATACAATCGAGCCAGATCGGGCACCAACTCCTGCATATTTCTTTCGTCTTTCTGTCGGAACAGCGCAGGTAATTCCAGTTCCAGATGCTGGATCATGTCATGATTTCTTCTGAGTTTTGATTCAAGCGTGATCAGTCCGAGCAAATAGCGGTCGCAATCCACCGGTATGGACGTACGCAGACCGTGGCAGTAATTCACAACGATACGAAGCCCTTCCTTGAGCCCGGAAGTACCGCCGTATACGTCTTCAACGGTGACGGGCTCGAATTGAAAAAGGCTTTTCAATAAAGGTTCAGCCTCGGCTTCGTCATGACTCCCATTCAATGCGATCTGATTGATCAGATGGATGCATTGAAACATTCCGGCTAATGCCAGAGACCGTTCAGCCCAGGTGTGTTGCATGGAGAGATTCCGTTTCAAGTTGCTTGTGGAGGGAAGGAGAGCGAAGCCTGTCAATAACGCCGCCTCCAAGACAACGGCTGCCTTGGTAGAATACCACCGCTTGTCCAGGCGTTAGCGCTCTTTGCGGCGCATCGAAAATCACCGGAAATTCTCCGTTGTCGTGGATTGCACGCTCTATCATGCATTCGCTGGGTTGCTGACGGTAACGGCTGCTGGCCTGGCAGTGCATGGGCAGGACGGGAGGATGATCCATTAGCCAGTTCATGGAATTTGCAATAAGTGCGCGGTGATACAGGCGCGGATGATTTCGTCCCTGACCGATGATAAGGCTGTTGGCATCGGGATTCTTATCGAGGACATACCAGGGCTCGCTTGATGTCTGCTTCTGCCCTCCAATGCCCAGGCCGGACCTTTGACCTATGGTATAACAGCCCAAACCCTGATGCTTCCCAAGCAGGCGACCCTGATCATCGTACATGGGTCCTTCCTCAAGAGCCGGGAGATAGTGTTTTACGAAATCAGCATAAGGGCGCTCGCCAACAAAACAGATTCCGCTTGTTCCCGGGCGATCGTGGTTGGGAAAGCCTTGCTCCATGGCGATACGCCGAACTTTCGATTTGGTGAGATGACCTGCGGGAAACAATATCCTGGGCAGTATTTCATGTTTGATGGCACATAGGAAATAGCTTTGATCTTTGGCTGGATCGACGCCTTTGTGCAATTCCCATTCCGACCCGCGCTTCAAGATGCGCGCGTAATGCCCGGTAGCCAGAAAATCTGCGCCTAAGCGTTTGGCGTACTGCCACATCAGGTCAAACTTGATTTCTCGATTGCACAGAATATCCGGATTCGGCGTGCGCCCTTTGCGGTGTTCTTCGAGAAAAGATGCAAAAACCCTGCTTGTATAAGCATCGCTCATATCAATCTGATGGACCGGGATATCGAGTAATGCTCCGATTTCGAGCGCGCTTTCAAGATCGGAGCGAGCAGTGCAGTATTCATCATCTGGCCAGTTGCGTGCAAACAACGCTTCTACGCGCCAACCTGCTCTTTTCAGCAGCCAGGCACTGACTGCTGAATCCACGCCCCCAGACAGGGCAATCATAACCATGGCGTTGTTCTGGTTTTTTTTCATAATCTCGAAGTATTCAAATACCGTGCCACCAAAATAGATCTCGACCGATCACACATAACAGACCTGAATCCAGTATGAAAGTTTGAGTTGTTACATTTCTCAATCAATTATAATCGTTTGGTTTGCCGATACACTTGAATGCACACTATTCACTCAAGAGTCGCAGTGGTCAGCTTTAATTGTCCTTCAACCAGTCCGGGGGCGTCGCCGCGTTGCAACTGGCTGCTTTCCATATAAACGCCATAATCGCGGTCAATCGTATCCAGCCATTGCAGTAATTTTGGAAAAGGTACCTGGGAGAACCAGAGGCGTACCGAACGTTCGGAATCGGGGCGCACCCTTTGAATGGCGGAAGCAATGCCATGTTCTCGCGCACTGCGGTCGACAAAACGCAACATATTGCCAACCGGTGTAGAAGGGCGTGTCCGTTTTTGTTGTCGCAGCGCTATGGCTTGTTGTCCCAGGATATCAAGCTGGTGCAGCTCGTTTCGTTGGGCTGCGATCTGGCGCTTTTGTCTCTCAATGCTTTCAGATAACGGCGCTAGAAAAATAGCGTAATACATCAGATTCACCGCCACAAATCCCCCGAATGTCAGCAATACCTGCTCTCTTTTGCTTAGTTGTTGCCACCATTGTTTCAATAGGATCATCCTGGGTTGAACTCTGAAATTATATTAATGAGAAATGATCTGCTTGATGCTTCGGTTATGCTCAGGATTTCATCTGAACGCGCATCTGGATTCCGTTATCGGTCTGTTGGACTGAAATGACGCTCAGTTCATAGAGGTTGTGGGCATTAACCCGGTTTTGCACCTGTTCAAAGCTTTGCAGAGAATCAAGCGCCATGCGCACTTCAAGTTGACCGTTTTGGTAAGTCAGGGCTTCGACTTCATAGGCGTTCAATCCATTCATGGCAGTTCCCAGCACCGATAGCATATCCATCCATCCGGTTTCTCCATTGCTGGCTGACATTCGGCGCAGACGATTGATTTCCGCTTCAGCCTGAGCCGGCAGGTTCACCAGTTTCTTGATCCCCGGGAAGGCATCATGGAAGCGTTGTTCTCGCTGCCGGGTTAATTGCTGGTTGGTTGAATATAATTTTTGCCAGGTCAGCCACTGGCTTCCGGTATGGATCAGTATATTGAAAAGCAAAAGTCCGGCTGCCACCCATAAAAATCTTTTAGAGCGAGATGAAGCCATCGGTGTATAGGAATTCTGGGCCAGAGACCAACTCGGTAGTTGAGACGGTATTTCAGTGATGCACTGTATCAGCCAGGAATGGCGCAGCGTTCGGTAAACCACTTCACCGCCGGATGCTTGCCAGTCTGTCAAAAGTTCTTGAGCGCTGCGCAGTTGTTTTTCCGCTGCGTAGCAAATGATCTTAGGCCTGTTGCTGTCTTTCACCTCGGTTTCCAAACTTTCAAGGAGAACTGGCAGGGTGTCGGGAAGAATCGCATACCCGCTATCATGTCCAGTACGCAGCAAAATACGCGCATCTTCACACACCATCGTCCAGCTATGTTCCTCAAAAGGCAGCGCCAAAAAATCCGGTATGACTTGCTTCTCCAGGCCATGATCGCGAGCTTCTTCCAGCCAGCCTTGCATTTCGGCATGGGCAACTACAGCCACTGGATAATTCTGACCGCCCCTATCAGAACCAATGGCAAAATGCGAGGCATCAAGATCGCCGACCAATTGTTCTTCCAGCAGATAAGGGACAGCTTGAATGATCTGGGATTTCCGGCGACTGGGTACATGAATGCGCGTAACCAGGACTGATTCCCCCGGAACCAGCAATATCCGTGAGGGCGCCTCATAGCCCGGCAGGTCATTCCATGATCCGCGTCCGCTTGTCTCAACGGAGAGGCCATCGGTTGAGACCCATTCTACGGTTTGTTCGAAGCCTTGCGGCAGGATGCGCGCGAGCAGATAAGGCGCTATCATTAATCTGGCACCTGAGACCACATAAGACGTTCAATTCTATCGCTAAAACGCGCCAGGTGGCTATGATAATGTTGTGTTCGGTCGCCAATGCGTACCCGCGCATCAAGGAGAAAATACCGGCTATCGACGCTCAGCAAAACCTTTGGAATTGAAATGCCTGCCAAGGGATCGAGCCGGAGAAAATCCTCAACTTTGGCAAAAGGTTCATTCTGACGGGAGGTGATCAATTGCTCCGCCAGTTCCAGGGTTATTTCTTTATGCAGTGATTGCAAAATCAGAGCAGGGGCTGTATTCACGTTAATGGGCGTGGTTGTGGGTAATGCGCTGATATAGGGGCGTATTTTATCGAAAGTGCCTGAGTCTACTCCAGCTACCAGACGCAATTCGCTGATATGGGTCATCAATCGGTTCGCGCTGCGGTATGGCGGGTCGAGCGAGAGATAATAATCGTCTTCTGCTCCAAAAGGAATGCGGGCTTCGCTATCGTGATCCAGCCAGTCCAGAATGGCGGGGATCAAGGTGGCCGGTAACTCAAGTTCTTCGAGCAGACGGGTGAAAACTTCGGCGTAAGCCGTATCTTCGGCTTTCGGAGAGATCGCTTGTAAATTGTTGATATTGAATCGACCCTGGAGATCCTGCATTTTGCCCTCAACTCCAATGCCCGGAGTGATGGGTGAGGTTGTTTTTATGGCCCACGGCTCACCGAGATGATCGTTATTGTTATCCAGAAGATCAGCCAGTAAAAGTGCAGACCCCCAGTTTTCCGCGCTTCTGGCGTATAACAATTGGGTTTCGGCAATCAGCCAGGCTTCGCTGCGCCGCATGGCGGTGACATTTTCCGATTCCATTAATGAGGCGAGTGCAACGGCTGTCGCCAGTACCATCATGACGGTCAGAAGCGCTACGCCTCGCTGACGGTTCATGATGACAGTACCACAATTCGGCGCACGGAGCCGAAATAAGGCACGTCCATGATCCATTCTACAGCTTTGGGAAGCATGGTCATACCTTTATTTTTCTCGACGCTGGGGGGTGGCCAGGTTTGAAACCATTCATGTTCTTCGCCAAGGAAACGAATGGTCTGTACCCGGATGCCTGATAACAATACATCCCGCTCAGGCTGCATTCCCGGCGCCGAATCCAGAACAGGCCAGAAATAGCGTACCCATTGATCGTCCTCAATAGCATAAGCTACCCGCATCATTGCGCTGCGGCGCCATCCCAGGGGATTGTTACGCCCAGAGCGGGTAAATTCAAGCCAATAGGTATTGCGCTGGCTGGCGATGAAAGCATCCTGTTCGGCGCCCAATGGGTCACGCACCGGTCTGGCGCTTGCCTGGCTTAGGTCACGCTGCATGGTTATAAATGTTTTATGTAGTATCTGGAGAGAAACCATGCGCACATGTAAAATTTCTTCATTTTTGAGCAGTTGATTTAATCCATTAAAAGCCATGGCGCCGATGATGGCAAAAATAGATACGGCGATGAGCATTTCCAAAAGGGTGAAACCTTTCCTAATCACTATCTATTCCAAACCTGTCTTCAGAAGCTTTTCTGGCATCGACACAATTGAACAAGTCATAAACTCGTATTTTGCGTCCATTATGTCCAGCTTCATTGTTGTAAATCTTCGCAATAGTCCTGCTTAACCCGTGCAATTGTCGCCTGGAATCTGAACATAATGAACAATTACCTTCGTCCAGACTTGATCAGAGGGTCCTTGGTGGAAAAGACGGAAAAACAGCAGCGAATTCACGAAGCCAAAAATTTTAAAGCAACCCGATTAAACTCATCAGCCTGTTCGTAGTTAGGCACATGACCCGCCGGACTAAAGATTTCAAATTGGGTACTGTTGATCAGTTTATTCATTTCCAAGCCAAGTGTTAAAGGAATCCCCTTATCTTGTTCTCCCCAAACCAAGAGCCTGGGCACATCCATCTGTCCTAATCGCACGATGTCATCGTACAGTTTGTCGAGATATTGCTTTTTCATGATGGACATCAAAACCTCAGTAGTTCCTTTGATCTTATGAAAGCGGGTAACGTTATCAAAATAGTCTTGAGTCACCATGCTTTTATCATGAATCCAGCCCCATCTCAACATACTCTTGCGAATGAAATCGTTATCCAAATCAAACAACCTCTCCCCCATATTGGTTTTCAGAAACAGGGTTGTACCGGGAGGCAGAGACATGGGCATTCCGGCAGGATCAACCAAAACAATTTTATTCACCCGGTCTTTATTTAGCACGCTGAATCGAATTGCGGTTCCACCGCCCATGGACTGACCGATAAGAGTTGCTTTTTCAAGCCCTATGTTGTCCATAAATTCAAGTATTTGGTCAACATAAAGCTGATAACAGTAATCTAAGGGCTCACGGCTGCTATAACCAAAACCCCACAGATCAATGGCATATACTTTATATTTTTTCGCAAACGCATCGATATTTTTTATCCATTGAAAGGAATCATAAAAAAATCCGTGAATAAAAATGACCGCATCGCCGTCACCTTTTTCGATGTAGTGTGTTTGTAAACCGTTAATTTCGACAAACTTTCCCTTTGCATATTTATTTCCCCACTCTTTTAGCGGCTGGCTATTCCAAGGTACGGTTAAAGACATAATTTATTCCTTGGTACTTCAATATAGGTTTAAGAGCACGTCAGGCAGCCATTCACTACTTGGGTTGTTCATGCATTATATACAGCCAATAAGAGCTTAGCCAGGCTGGTAATTAGGAAACTTTTTGAAGATTGAGGCAGCATCTTTTGCCGCGTATCAGGTCGGCGAATGATCTGAAGCACAGACCAATGAATCATTTCAGGCTTCTGGTTTCAACGGGGGGCTTCAAACGTCGCAAATCACCATGGTTGAGTTCTGGTGTCAGGCTGTCATCTTCCGGATTTTGAGCAGGAACACCGGTCGGTTTGCCATCGGGCGTGTACCATTGCAATGAAGGTCGGGTTATGAGAATTTCTGTTTGCGCCACGCTATTGGTGGGCCGTTCTTCCGCTGCGACGGTCACACGCAACAAACGCACATTCGGAACGGAAGTTTCTGTGATGTTGCCTTGCCAAATCCAGATGCGTCCGGCCATATCCAGTTCACCGCTTCGATGCTTCCATTCAGGCCATTCCTGTTCAAGACGGAGATCATTCAGGGTGTTGAGCGCCACCCAGTGGGCGATTGTGTGTTCATGGATATGATTGACGCTGCGCGTGTACTGACCGGCGGTTTGTACCACCGCGCCGAGAATCAATGCCAGCATGACCGTAGCAATTAATACTTCGATTAGTGAAAAGCCCCGCTGGATCCTGAATACTAGCGGGTTCGGTCTGGCTTTTCTTTCGAAATACCGCATAATCCATTACCTTGAATGGTCATCCCGGACGTTTGATTCTGATCGCGATGACGTACCTGAGCCTCAAAAGGCGTACTTTCTCCGCTGGATAAGGCCAGGAACACCATTTGACCCTGATCCATTTGTGGTAACGGCATGGAATCAGGAATATGCGAGCGCCACTCTATAAGGATGGATTCAGGTAGAACATGGGGTGCGTAGAGCCTGTCATCCGGATTATATAACCATTCCTTGTGGCGCATGCTGATCACCTGATAACGGTCTGGCTCCGACAGCAGGCCATGTTGTATACCCTGAAGAATAGCATCATCACACATCATTTGCATGACCGCCACCAGGCGCGACGATTCTTTTTCCACCAGATGCTGGTATCCATTGGTTCCCATAGACAAAGCGGCGACGCTTACCAGAATGCCAATGATAGCGATCAGTACCAGCAATTCGATGAGCGTAAACCCGGAAGCGGGTGTCTCTCGATTCATTGGTTCCTTACGCCCGGCTCCATGACCATGGAAAAGCATATCGCCAGCGTTGGATTTGCAGGTTGCCCGGTTGTGGTTTGAATTCATAGGTTGGAATAAGCTTGATTCGCCAATATCAGGTCAGGTATCGAGATTCCAGTTGCCGATATCGTTGTCAATGCCTTCGCCGCCTGGCATGCCATCGGCACCAAGACTATAAATGTCGAGTGCGCCATGCGTACCGGGATTGAGATACTGATAAGGTTTCCCCCATGGGTCTTTGGGTAGATGGTCAATATAACCTCCCTCCTGCCAGTTTTGTGCTTCCGGCATGCCAGACGGTTTCTCGACGAGCGCTTCAATACCCTGATCGGTGGAAGGATAGGTATAATTGTCTAGTTTGTAAAGATTTAAGGCGTTTTCAAGTGTGCGGACATCCTGCTTGGCTTTTACGACTCGCGCAGCATCCGGCCGATCCATGACACGCGGAACTACGACAGCGGCCAAAATGCCGAGAATAGCGACAACCACCATCAGTTCAATCAGGGTAAATCCGGCAGAGGATTGTCTGTTCATAAAAATTACTCCAGTATTTTTTTTCACTGTCATGCGCGTCAACTTTAGTTTATCTGATGCTGCATCAGGTGGCTAAACAGCCAGCACCGTTAACGGCACAGCATCTGTCGAAATTATAGACCCAATCATGATAGAGAGGTTCAAATCGCTACACTTCCTGATTTTCATATAGGATCTGGAGCTTGGAATGCGACCATATTTTTAATCGTGATATTCTAATTTACTGTTATGATGGCATAGGTCTTGATTAAATTGGATGCCCTGATACCATTAAATATTGAAATTCGTGTGTTTGGTGTGCGGGTAGGCGGGTTTATTGGGGACATGAAGAAGAAAACCCATGGTTTTCTGGTCAATTTCAGGGGATTTAAGAACTGGTGCAAACGAGAACAGTATTGGTGACGGGTGCTTCGCGCGGCATCGGCAAAGCTATTTTTTCAGCATTGGCTCAGCAGGGTCATTCGGTGGCAGGTACGGCGACTACTGCTGAAGGCGCTGCGGCTATAGAGGATGCAATACAGAAGAACAACTGGTCCGGTGCCGGGTATGCGCTCAATCTGGCGGATGAGAGTCAGCTGGAGCACACGGTAGCTGCGATTGAAAACCAGTTTTCCGCTCCGCTTGTTCTGATCAATAATGCCGGTATCACACGCGATAATCTGTTGATGCGCATGAGTATGCAGCAATGGAATGAAGTTTTGAATGTCAACCTGACGGGAACATTTCAACTTATGAAACGTTGTTTGCGCGGCATGATCAAGGCCCGCTGGGGTCGGATTATTACCATAGGCTCGGTGGTCGGGCATATGGGCAACGCGGGTCAGGCCAATTATGCCGCGGCCAAGGCGGGGATTTGCGGGTTATCCAGATCGCTGGCGCTGGAAGTGGCTTCGAGAGGCATTACCGTCAATGTGATTGCGCCGGGTTTTATCGAGACGGACATGACGGCTGCCCTGAATGAACAACAGCGCGAAGCTATTCTCTCCGGGGTGCCTCTGGGCAGAATGGGTCAGCCAGGTGAAATTGCTGCCACCGTCGCTTTTCTTGGCAGTGAGGCGGCGGGTTATATCACGGGACAGACCATTCATGTCAATGGCGGGCTTCTGATGGTTTAATTGCATTTGGATACACCATGAGATGTTGAAACTCATGTTATAATGAAGATTAACATTTATACAGTATTTTGAATTTATTTAGGAGGCTTGCACCAGGATGGATAATATTGAAGAGCGCGTGATTAAAATTATTGCTGATCAGCTCGGAATCAAGGAAGATGAAATCACCGGGGCTTCATCGTTTATAGATGATCTCGGCGCGGATTCTCTCGATACTGTTGAATTGATCATGAAGCTGGAAGAGGAATTCGGTTGCGAAATTCCCGATGACGACGCAGAAAAAATAGCCACAGTTCAAGACGCGGTTAACTACGTTGAGAAAGCAAGTAATTAACTTTTTCTATCCTGTGATCAGGATATTCCAGTCTATCTGTATAAGGTTGTTATGATGCTTGGCCGAAGAGTGGTCGTTACGGGAATGGGCGTGGTTAGTTCTGTAGGGCTCACCGCACGTTCATCGTGGGAGAATGTTGTAGCAGGCCGTAGCGGAATCAAGCCCATTGAGCGTTTTGATGTCAGCCGTTTCCCGGTGAGATTTGGTGGCATGATTGACGGATTCGACCCTTTACAGTATGTTGCGGCCAAGGATGCCAGGCGGATGGATCACTTTGTCCAGTATGGTCTCGCTGTCGGCGCGCAGGCGGTGCGTGATGCGAAAGTGGAAATAACCGACGCGTGGGCGGAGCGATGTGGGGTATCTATTGGATCTGGCATTGGTGGATTGGAGGGAATCGAAGCCAGCCATCTGGCTTTGTTGAAGGATCATTCCCCTCGAAAAATATCACCTTTTTTCGTTCCAGGTAGTATCATCAACATGATTTCGGGCAATTTATCGATTATGATGGGTTTGAGAGGCCCAAATATCGCTAATGTTACTGCCTGCACTACCGGGACCCATAACATAGGTCTGGCGGCTCGCCTGATCGCTTGCGGTGATGCTGATGCTATGGTTGCCGGAGGCGCAGAATACTGCATTACGCCTCTTGGGCTGGGTGGTTTTTGTGCCGCCCGCGCCCTTTCCTGCCACAATGAAGATCCTCAAGGGGCTTGTCGTCCTTTCAGCCAGGATCGGGACGGTTTTGTTATGAGCGACGGGGCTGCTGCACTTATGCTGGAATCCCTTGAAACGGCTCAAGCGAGGAATGCCCGTATTTATGCGGAATTGATCGGATTTGGCATGAACGCTGATGCCTATCATATTACCCAGCCAAGCGTGAATGGCAGCGGTGCTGCCCGATGCATGGAACTGGCGCTAAAAGACGCTGCAATCAATCCTTCCGATATTGATTATGTCAATGCCCATGGTACGGGAACGCGTGCCGGTGACGTAGCGGAAACGCGGGCCATCCATCAAGTGTTCGGATCCCATGCCAGGTCATTGATGGTCAGTTCTACCAAATCGTCCACAGGACATATGCTTGGTGCTGCGGGCGCTGCTGAAGCTGTATTCTGTGTGTTCGCGATGCAGGATCAGGTTGCTCCGCCAACTATCAATCTGCATCATCCTGATCCCGAATGTGACCTGGACTATGTTCCCCATCATTCCCGCGCTGGTTCCATCAATTACACGCTTTCCAATTCATTTGGCTTTGGTGGCACGAACGGGACGCTTGTTTTTCGACGCTGGTCATAAATTGGCGGCTCAATGTTATCGCATCATCCATGTCCTATTCCACGGCTGAACTGCCGGATTCGATTGATTTCCTCGAACTGATTCAACTGGACCATGAGCGTTATCCCCATTTGCTCGAGAGTCGCGGTACGGTTTGCGCAGAGATCCGTTTTGATATGCTGTTTGCTTTTCCGGAGCAGTGGTATCAATGTGATCAGACAACCCAAAGCCAGGATAATTTTCTACGTTTTTTAAGTTCATTGACTTCTGCGCCTTCGCTTGGCTCAGGGCTGAACAAGGTTGATATACCTTTCCGTGGCGGTTGGTTTGTATTTTTCGGCTATGAATTTGCCGGAGTTCTGGAACCTCGCCTGCGTCATTTGCCTGCTGGAGAGGATGATCTGCCTCTTGCTTTCGCCAGCCGTCATAGAGTCGCTGTGATTCGTGACCGTTTGCAACAGCGCTGTTATGCACTTGCCGAAACCGGGGCTGAAGATCTTTTACGCCAAATTATCCGCGATGTACGTTTTTGCGAGAAAGTACGGGGAAAAGAACCTGCTGCGAGACTGGCAGAACCAGCCCACTGGGCGGTTGAAGCCGAATCTCGTTTTATGGATAACGTTGCTGCCGCGAAACGCTATATTGATGCTGGAGACATATTCCAGGCTAATCTCTCAAGGATGTGGCGAGCTCAATGGCGGCATAGTCCTTCTCCAGTGGCTTTATATCATGATTTGCACCGATCCAATCCGGGCGGGTTTTCGGGGATATCGCATTGGCAAAAATCTGTTGTCGTCAGCAGCTCTCCGGAGCGGCTGGTGGAAAAACGCGGATGTTTTATGCAAACCCGCCCCATAGCTGGAACCTGTAAACGGGGAGCGTCTGTAGAGGAAGACCGCGCATTGCGGGAAACACTCCTCAATGATGTCAAGGAAAGAGCCGAGCATGTGATGCTGGTGGACATGGAAAGAAACGATCTGGGGCGCGTATGCTTGCCTGGAAGCATTCATGTCAGTGAATTGATGACTGTGGAAAGCTATGCCTATGTCCATCATCTGGTTTCCAATATCAGGGGACGGATGCGTTCGGATTGCTCCATGCTTGATATTATTCGCAGCATTTTCCCAGGCGGGAGCATTACGGGCTGTCCGAAAATTCGCTGCATGGAAATCATTGCCGAACTCGAGAATCGGGGTCGGAGCGCTTATACTGGTTCTATGGGTTATATCAACCACAATGGGGATATGGATCTCAACATTTTAATACGAACCTGGGTCCTTCAAGGGAAGGAAGGACATTTTTCCTGTGGCGCTGGAATCGTTCACGATTCGGACCCGGGTCGAGAGCTGCTGGAGACGGAAGCCAAGGCTGCGGGATTGTTGCGCGTTTTCAACGCTATCCCATCATGAACGATCCGCGGATCCAATGTTTTGTGGACGGTCAGTGGTGTGATCACGCGGCATGGTTGGTTCGTGGTTTACATTATGGTGATGGCCTGTTTGAGACCATGCGGGCGGACCACAATGGCCCACTGGGCTGGAAATGGCACTGGGATCGACTGACAGTTGGATGCAAGGCCCTGAACTTGCCACTGCCACAACAGGACGATCTAAGGGCGGAATTAACAGCGATTGCCCGTATGGGTTCCGGCCAGCCATCAAGTATATTAAAGCTGATCATGACACGGGAAATGAATGAACGTGGGTATGCGATTCCTGTAAATTCCCGGGCTATCCGGATCATTTATCGTTATCCGCTGAAGGGATCCCCCGAAGAACGCCTGCCCACTCCAATCCGGGTAATCCCATGTAAGACCCGTTGCAGCGTCAATACTTCTCTAGCCGGCATCAAGCACCTTGGGCGCCTCGAACAGGTAATGGCTGCTTCGGAATACCGTCAGGCTCAAGCCGACGAAGGTTTGATGCTCGATGATGATGGAAATCTCATCAGTGCGACCAGCATGAATATTTTTCTTTATACCGGATCGCAACTGCTGACGCCATTGCTTGATCACAGCGGTGTCAAAGGAACGATGCGTGCCCGTTTGATTCAGGTCGCCCGGCAGATTGGAGTGGAGACCATTGAGCGTTCCATACGCATAAGTGAATGTTATGATGCCCACGAGATTCTACTGACCAACGCTGTTCGTGGCGTGTGGCGCGTACGTGCGATTGGTGCGCGTCCTTGTGCGATGAAAGACGAAGCGCGGGTTCAACAAATATATGATGGTATTCGTGATCATGCCCATGAGTTTCCGTGTACTTCCTCCAAATGAAAGGAGCTATGACCCGAATGCCAAAAAATATCATACCGAACCGGTGGAAAATGCTGTTGGTTTTCCTGGCAGCGGTTTTGCTTTTCCTGACTCTGGGCGGGGCGTGGTTCTACCGATTATCTCATCGTGCCATCATTGATGAGAATAACTATATTTTATGGATCGAGCCTGGCAGCAATATGCGAGCGGTGACCGTAAAAATCGGACGTTCAACTGAAATTCCGGCATGGGCGCTTGAGTTGCTGGGACGAGTTCAGGGACGAGCTTCGCGCATAAAAGCTGGAGAATACCATATTCCAAAAGGAGCTTCTGCCGTCGAACTTCTCGATATCATTGTGGCTGGCAGGTCCATACGCCATAATTTCACCATTATTGAGGGCTGGCGCATTGAAGACCTGTTGGCGGCCATCAGGCAGAATCCCTATCTGGATTCTGCCGATAAAAAGCTTTCGCCAGAGGAATTGTTGCGATATGTTTCAATGCGGGATTATCCTTCAGTTGAAGGGCTTTTCCTGCCAGAAACCTATGCTTTTGAAAGAGGCTTAGCCTCAAGCCAGTTGTTCGAACGTTCGCATCAGGCGATGATGAAAATATTAAATACAGCCTGGGAACGAAGGGCGTCAGGATTGCCTGCGCGATCGCCCTATGAAGCGTTAATTGTGGCATCCATCGTTGAAAAGGAAACCTCTGTCGCCGATGAAAAGCCCATGATTGCCGGAATCATTTACCGGCGTCTTGAACGAGGCATGCGGCTGCAGATGGATGTAACGGTGGATTATGCGCGAGGCTATGCTGCCAAGGGCCCCATAACCCAAAAGGATCTGCGTGATCCGAATCCTTACAATACTTATGTCGTGCGTGGTTTGCCGCCTGCGCCTATTGCTTTGCCCGGCAAGGATTCTATTATGGCAGCGCTCCATCCCATGGATGAGACTACACTTTATTTTGTGGCCAGAGGCGATGGAACCCACGAGTTTTCAACAACGCTGAGGGAGCACCTGCAAGCGGTTTGCCGTTACCAGAAACGGTGCGGCGGGTGAACACTTCGGAACCCACCTTACTATCTGACCGCAGGGGATGCCTGATAGCTTTGGAGGGATGCGATGGAGCAGGCAAAAGCTCACAGGCGGGTAAAATTCTGGAGTGGTTGCAGGAGCAGGGTATTCGGGCCATATTAACCAAAGAACCAGGGGGATGCCCACTGGGAGATAAAACACGCGAATGGCTTCTCTGTGGCGAAAACACGCTGGCGCCGGAAACCGAACTGCTCCTGTTGTTCGCTGCACGGGTTGAGCATATTCGAACGGTGATCGCTCCAGCGATCGAACAGGGTATCTGGGTCGTATGCGATCGTTTTGTCGACGCAAGTTATGCCTATCAGGGCGCAGCGGGCGTAGAAACGCGTTACATTGATCAACTCAGCCAATGGCTGGTTGAGCCATACCAGCCTGATCTTGTACTGCTTTTCGATGCTTCACCTGAACTGTTAGCGCAAAGAATTCATAATCGTGGCGCTGCGGATAGTATGGAGAGCCGCCATGGAAACTACCACGAAAAAGTTCGGTCTATCTATCTGGGACGTGCCGGACATTGTCCTGAACGATATCGGATTATTGATGCCGGATGTTCTATTGCCCAGGTGAGCGCGGCGCTTTATTCCATCCTGTTGGACTGGATCCATCGTAATGATTGAACGCCGATGAATCCAGTCATGCCCCCATGGGGGGCACCACCTTATCCATGGCAGCAGTTGATTTGGGACCATTTGCAAAAATCCGAACGCCATGGCTATTTTTGGGGTCGAACTTTTTTATTCACTGGATCTGAAGGACTTGGGAAACGCGCCTGTGTTAAAAGACTGCTTCAGGCAATTCTGTGTCGATCGGAGCATGACAGGCCATGCATGCGATGTCATGCTTGTCGTCAGGTCAACGTAGAGGTTCATCCTGATGTCTTTAACATTGATGCCGAAAATGAACGGACATTGGGAATCGATTCTGTGCGTCAGCTGCGCGAAAAAATGGCGCTGATGCCACAGGAGGCTCATGGACGCATTGGTGTGATCAAAAATCTTGATCAATTGAGTGAGCGTGCTTTTGATGGATTGTTAAAAACGATTGAAGAACCACCGGCGCTTGGTACCATTTTAATGATTAGCGATGGATTGAGGGTGCTTCCGCCTACCATCATGAGTCGCAGCCAACGGATGGTGTTCTGTCCGCCCTCAACCGCTGTTGGTCTGAAGTGGCTGTCGAAACATGCTGTAACGGAAAATTGGAACCCGTGGCTGGCACTGTCCGGAGGTGCGCCTTTGCTGGCGATCCATCTGAGAGAGCGCGCAGATGTTCCAGACTGGGATGATTTCGTGAAGAATATGCTGGATCTGATCTGTCGGCGTGTTCAAATCTCGACAGTATTGCAGCGATGGAACAAAATGGCGTTAGAATGGATCTATGGCTGGATATGGCTATGGACGCGAGCTGTTTTACATAGATGTTTATCTCTGCCATTACCATGTCCGGTCCCTGATGCCAGCTTGTCTGGTCTTGACGCGATAGCCCGCCGCATATCTGTATCCGGATTGTTCGGTTATATGGATGAAATCAGGGCTTTGCGTCATGCTTTCCGACGTCATGGCATGGATTCTATAAGCCTGATGGAAACGATGCTCATGCCATGGATGGACGGTTTTAAAATGATGAATTCGGAACATCCTCTGTGGTAAAGTATGAGATAGATGTATGAGCCAGATCTTGGGATTGATCCATGTCGAATAAAAAAGAAGGTAAACCCAGCCGCGGCATTCTGCAATTGAATATTCGTGATATCGCGGCATTGGAAGAGCATTACATGCCGTTTTTGCGCAATGGCGGATTGTTTATCCCCAGCAGAACACCGTATAGAATTGGCAATCAGGTTTTTATTATGCTGACATTAATGGATGAGAAAGAACGCTTGCCGATTCCGGGTACGGTGGTTTGGATCACGCCTCAGAGCGCTCAGGGTACGGAAAGGCCTGGTGTGGGCGTTCAGTTTGAGGAGCAGTTTGGTGAACAGGTTCGCATAAAAATAGAGCATTATCTGGAGAGCAAACCGGTTGGTAGAGGCAAGTCCGGATTGAACGATGATATTTAGGGAACCGCTAATCCATTCATGAACCCGGTTCTTGCGTCCCTTGTGCCCGGTTTCTTCGTGGTAAATCTTCGCAATAGCTTGTATTACGGTCGATTTCCGCCTCGAATCTGAACATAATGAACCATGCCTGGGCTTCGTCCAGAATTGATCAGGGGTTTCTTGGGCATACTGCCGCAGGGTATCCGGGTCTATACTTATCCATAATCCATCCTTGATTTTCGGAGCAACACGGTGAAAGATTTTGAGGGAGAATCGAGCGATGATCTGGATATGGCCACGGAGCGCGCCAGGCCGCGCCTGAAGCCACCTCCGCGATACAAGGTTATTCTGTTGAATGACGATTTCACGCCCATGGAATTTGTAGTCCATACTTTACAGAAGTTTTTTGGTTGCGATATGGAGAAAGCAACGCAGCTCATGTTAGAGGTACATACGCATGGCAAGGCTATTTGCGGCGTATTCTCATCGGAAATAGCCGAAACCAAGGTGACTCAGGTCAACCAGTACGCACGCAATCATCACCATCCACTTTTATGTACCATGGAAGAAAATTGATCGATATTCAGCCCATGGCAGGAGAATCAGAGCATGTTGAGCAAACAGCTTGAAAAGACTTTGAATCTGGCGTTCCAACGCGCCAGGGAGCAAAATCATGAGTACATGACGATAGAACATCTTCTGCTCGCGTTGATCCAGACGACGCCCATCGTAGAAGCCCTGAAAGCTTGCAATTGTGAGATGGAAACGCTGGAAAATGATCTGCAACACCATATTGAAGCCAACACGCCTGTTCTCCCTGAAAATGATACTCGAGAAGTTCAGCCCACTCTTGGTTTTCAACGTGTTTTGCAACGCGCCATTTTTCATATGCAGTCGGCGGGAAAGAACGAGATTACAGCGCTGAATGTTTTGCTGGCGATGTTCAGTGAGAAAGATTCCCATGCAGTTTATCTCCTGAATAAACAATCTATAACCCGGATTGATGTGATGAATTTCATCTCCCACGGTATTCGTAAGATTCCGGATGGTGATCATTCCCGTGCTGGTGAAGAAAAGGAGGAACAGGTCTCTGTCGGCAACGAGCGTTCGGAGCAAACCAAAGATGCACTCCAGGCCTTTGCCACCAATCTGAATGTGCTTGTGGAGGAAGGTCGTATTGATCCTCTGGTGGGTCGGGAAGCCGAGCTTCAGCGCCTGACACAGATCCTGTGCCGTCGACGAAAAAACAACCCCTTGCTGGTTGGCGAGGCAGGCGTGGGGAAAACCGCACTGGCGGAAGGGCTGGCGTGGATGATTGAGCAGCATCGTGTGCCCGATATTCTGAGTGACACAACCGTGTATTCGCTGGATCTCGGCGCGCTGGTCGCGGGTACCAAATACCGTGGTGATTTTGAGAAACGTCTCAAAGCGCTGCTGAACGAATTGGCGCGGGACAAAAAAGCCATCTTGTTCATCGATGAAATACATACGATTATCGGGGCAGGGGCGGCATCCGGCGGCGTTATGGATGCGTCTAATCTGCTCAAGCCCGCCTTGAGCAATGGTGAGCTTAAATGTATCGGCTCCACCACTTACCAGGAATATCGAGGGATATTTGAGAAAGACCGGGCGCTTTCAAGACGCTTCCAGAAAATCGATATTCTTGAACCAAGTACGGATGAAGCGTATCGAATCGTACGGGGCTTGAAAAGCCGTTTCGAGGAGCATCACGAAGTGCGCTATACGCTGCCCGCTTTACGGGCAGCGGTTGATCTCTCATCGCGTTATATCACAGATCGTTTTCTTCCGGATAAAGCCATTGATGTGATGGATGAAGCAGGCGCGCAATCCCGGTTGCGTCCACCTTCCCGCAGAAAAAAAACCATTGGTGTATCGGATATCGAAGAGGTGGTGGCACGCATTGCACGGATACCGCCCAAACAGATATCCAATTCTGATATGGATATATTGCGTCATCTTGATCGTGATCTGAAACTGGTCATTTTTGGTCAGGATCGTGCGATTGAAATCTTATCTGCTTCCATAAAAATGGCTCGTTCCGGTCTCGAAGTGGGCGATAAGCCTATCGGCAATTTTCTTCTGGCAGGTCCAACCGGTGTTGGGAAGACGGAGATTACCCGTCAGCTGGCTCGATTGCTCGGCATTGAGTTGCTTCGGTTCGATATGTCGGAATACATGGAGCGTCATACGGTGTCCCGTTTGATCGGTGCGCCCCCGGGGTATGTCGGTTTCGACCAGGGAGGTCTGCTGACCGATGCGGTACTCAAACATCCGCATGCCGTTTTGTTACTCGATGAAATCGAAAAGGCGCATCCAGATGTGTACAATCTATTACTGCAGGTAATGGATCATGGTACGCTGACGGATGCCAACGGGCGCAAGGTGGATTTTCGCAATGTTATTCTGATTATGACCACCAACGTCGGCGCTTGGGAGATGAACCGGACTTCCATCGGATTTTCGGAACAGGATCATTCGAGCGATGCCATGGTTGTGTTACAACGCGTCTTCCCGGCTGAATTCAGAAACCGGCTCGATGCGATCATTGAGTTCGCGGCGCTTGATAAGCGTGGGATTCTGCATGTGGTGGACAAGTTCATTCTTGAACTCGAAGCGCAACTCGAACTAAAGGGCGTGCATCTGCGGGTAGAAGAGTCCGCCCGGTTGTGGCTGGCTGAAAATGGTTTTGACGAAAAAATGGGTGCAAGACCTATGCGGCGATTGATCCAGGAACGCATCAAAAAGCCGCTGGCTGAAGAATTATTATTCGGGAAATTGAATCAGGGCGGTACCGCTATCATCGCTACCGATGAACATAATGAACTGGTCGTATCGACTAAACAGAAACAGGAAAAGGAGGAGTTTTGTTCACCGTAGGAAATCATCACCGATAGCGATAGGTAATTCGACCTTTGCTGAGGTCATAGGGCGTGATTTCGACTCGAACCTTGTCTCCTGTAAGAATCCGGATGTAGTTTTTGCGTATCTTGCCGGAAATATGGGCGGTCAGTACGTGTCCATTTTCCAGTTGCACGCGAAACATGGTATTAGGCAAGGTATTAATGATCTCACCATCCATTTCGATATGGTCTTCTTTCGCCATAGTCTCCTCTTTTTTTTGGTCACTAACAAGGCATAAAATAATGTTACATTGTCCAACTTTAATGCTTCCGGGTCAACTCGGATCATTGGTTGCTCCAATCTGCTCTTGAAAACCATGCAACAAGTACGATAATGGATTTGTTAAAGCGGTGCCCGTGGTGCGGAACTGATCCATTGTATCTGGATTATCATGATCATGAATGGGGTGTTCCAGTCAAAGATGACGGGCTTTTATTTGAATTCATGGTGCTTGAATCTTTTCAGGCCGGATTGAGCTGGTTGACCATCTTGCGTAAAAGAGAGGCTTTTCGCCACGCATTTTTGGGTTTTCGCCCTGATGAAGTCGCTGAATTCAGCGCAGCTGACAGGATACGCCTGCTCAATGATCGGTCCATTGTGCGCAACGAAGCCAAAATTCGCTCTGCTATCCATAACGCCCGTATCGTGTTAAAAATAAAAGAATGTTATGGCAGCCTGAGCCATTATTTCTGGCGCTTTGTGGAGGATCGCCCCATCGTTCATCATTGGGACCGTCTGCAGCAGGTGCCTGCAACCATTCCATTGGCTGTGACCATCAGTAAAGATCTGAAACAGCAGGGCATCCGTTTTTTTGGTCCGGTGATTACCTATGCGCATATGCAGGCAACGGGCATGGTGAACGATCATTTAAGTCAATGCCATCGCTATGAGGCTATTCTCCAGGCTTACATCAATGACAGGAATACACCAACCATGGGAAGAAACCGTTAAGCTGTTGAAAACAAAGAAGGGTCTATTTTCAAGCGCACAAGCTGACCACCAGAAGAGATTGCTTACGCGATTAAAGCGCCGTTTGCGCCGAATACTGCCCAGAAATGCGCTTATTCTTGAGCCCGATGCGATGAAACCGTATGAGTGCGATGGTTTATCCGCCTATCGGCGTTTGCCTTTGGCTGTGGTCATCCCTTCAGATATGGATCAGTTGCGCAAAGTGGTGGCTTTATGTCACCGGATGAAGGTGCCGATAGTTGTGCGGGGTTCAGGCACCAGCCTTTCCGGTGGTTCGATGCCCCACGAAGGCGGAATACTGATTAGCATGGCGCGATTCAACCGCATTTTAGAGCTGGATGAACGGCGATGTCTCGCCCGCGTCCAGCCCGGGGTGCGTAATCTGAAAATATCAGAGGCGGCAGCGTCTCACGGCTTGTTTTACGCGCCCGATCCATCCTCTCAAATTGTCTGTTCTATTGGCGGGAACGTGGCGGAAAATGCCGGTGGCATTCATTGTCTCAAATACGGGCTTACGGTTCATAATATTCTGGCGTTGCAGATATTAACCATCAACGGAGAATTGATGGAATTATCAACCATCGCCGACGAAGGACCTGACGAGGGGTTGCTTGCCTTGATGATCGGTTCTGAAGGGATGCTCGGCATTGTGGTGGAAATTACCGTACGTTTGCGCCCCATTCCGCCGCAGCGCCGGGTTTTAATGGGTTCATTTGCTGAAGTAGAGCACGCCGCAGCCGCCGTTGGCGCATTGATTGGAGCCGGAATCATACCCGCCGGTCTTGAGCTTATGGATGGTCCGGCGTTGCGCGCGGCGGAAGATTTTGTTCATGCCGGTTATCCCAAGGATGCAGGCGCTATATTATTATGTGAACTTGACGGCTTGCTGGAACAAACCGAATCCGATGCCAGACGCAGCGAACAGATCATGAATGCGCATTATGCACTGGCAGTCCGATGTGCCATCGATGATCAGGATCAGCAAAAACTATGGGCGGGACGTAAGGCGGCTTTCCCCGCGATTGGCCGAATCAGCCCCGATTATTACTGCATGGATGGCACCATTCCAAGGCGGCATCTTCCGAATGTTTTGAAGCGCATTGCCATATTGTCCAGTCAGTATCAGCAGCGGGTTGTCAATGTTTTCCATGCCGGCGACGGTAATCTCCATCCCTTGATTTTATATGACGCCAGTATTCCAGGGGAATTCGAACGCACTGAAGCTCTGGGCGCTGAAATATTAAGGCTTGCGCTTGAAGTCGGTGGAAGCATTACTGGAGAGCATGGCGTCGGAGTTGAGAAAATTGACGTGATGTGTGATCAGTTTGGCAGTGATGAACTAGAGATTTTTCATGCCATCAAGAAGGTTTTTGACCCGGATGGATTGCTTAATCCCGGAAAGGCAGTGCCTACCCTGCATCGTTGCGCGGAGATGGGCGCCATGCACGTGCATCATGGCGCGTTGCCGCACCCGGATCTGCCCCGGTTTTAGGATAAAATATACCGAGCTATAGTGTTTGAACCATAATGAACTGCTGATTCATTTATGAACGCGTATTTTCCTGAAGGATAAACATGATCAATAAAGCGCCTCACTGGACGGCAACTCTGCTGGAATTCGCTTGCATGTTAAGCATCGGTCGATGCCAGAAAGTCTAGCTATGCCAACCTTTGACGCCACGAACGCGCTGCGCGAGCGCGTAGTGCAAGCTTATGGCAAGGGCGAGCGGATGCATATTCAGGGTGAAGGCAGCAAATTCTGGCTCCAGCCCGATCCATCAGACAGCGTGGTATCCACGCAAGATCATAGCGGAATTCTGGCTTACGACCCAGAGGAACTGGTGATGACCGTACGCAGTGGAACCTCGATTGCGGTATTGGAATCCCACTTGAATGAACATCGGCAAATGCTTTCGTTTGAGCCTTTGCTCATTCATGGCGCAGGTAGCATCGGTGGAACGGTTGGCGCCAACCTGTCGGGGGGGCGTCGATGGTATGCGGGCAGTGTGCGCGATTCAATTCTCGGCGTGCGCTTGCTGGATGGTCAAGGACGCATTCTGCGTTTCGGGGGTCAGGTATTAAAAAACGTGGCGGGCTATGATGTTTCACGTTTGATGGTGGGCGCAAGAGGTCATTTCGGGTTATTGCTCGATGTCACGCTGCGTCTGTGGCCAAAGCCGGAAAAAGAAATAACCCTCATGACGGTGAGGCCTCTGGAAGCATTTTACCTGTGGCTTGATCGGAAATGGCGGGAGGGCTGGCCCGTCACCGGTGATGTCTATTACGATAATAGAGGTTATATCCGCCTCGGCGGCGCGCAGATAGCCCTTAACGCGATCGTGGCAACGATGCGCGAGGATGAGTATGAAATCAGTGAAAACCATGACTGGATATGGGAATCTATGCGCAATCACGAGCATGCGTTCTATCAGCGGGGTGATCGGGTGTGGAAAGTCACAGTAGCGGACCTTAAAACCCTTATCCCCTGGATGTCAATCCTACGCAATGATCAATTCATGTGTGAATGGATGGGCAGGCGTTGGTGGATTGGGAGCCCTGGAGCGGATCTGGTGCAAGCCATTGTTGCAGGCGGCGGTTATGTTGAATGCTGTTACGGCAATTCGAGGCACCAGTTAGCAGACCGAGCTATGCGCCGACCTTACTGGCGGGAACTTAAAAAGGTTTTTGACCCGGCTGAATTGTTTTTCTGAATAGGTAATGCAGGCGTGAGGCTAAAGGTGTACTGAACATTCGAATCGAATCCCGGCGAGGGAACGCGATGCGAAAGCTCTGTTTTTAGCGGCTTACCCTGCGATGATTCCAGAAAAGATCAGCACTGTTGGCGCTGATCTTTTCTGATTATTGCAAAGCGGGTTACTCTGGCTTGAAAGTCGCCTTGGCTTTGCTTAATACCTCATTGCCCCTATTGGTTTCGGCGCTGATAATGGCTTCACCATCACCGACAATCCACATTTTGGTGATAATCTCATCGCCCGGATAAACCTGGTCGGAAAAACGAGCTTCAAAAGAGCCAAAACGCGCTGGATCACTGCCGCAAAGCGTATGTAAAATCGCCCGACCCACGAATCCATAGGTGCATAAACCATGAAGAAACGGTTTCTGGAACCCACCCATTTTGGCGAAATTGGGATCGATATGGATAGGATTCAGATCTCCGGATAACCGATATATGGCGCCCTGTTCCGGACGGGTAAGATCCTTGTAAACATAATCGGGTTCACGATCAGGCTTTTCATTGATGCCTTTGGCTGAAGGGCCGCGCTCGCCACCGAACCCGCCGGCATCACGTATAAACACGGTGGCCTTGGTGGTAAACAAGGGCCCATCTTTATCGGAACAGATGCCTTCGACACCGAGTACTGCAGCCTTTCCTTTGTCCCACACTTCGCTGATGCGTCCGGTGGTGGTTACTTTGGCATTGGGTGGAATAGGGCGATGCAGGACGATAGATTGTTCGCCATGCAGCAGTTTGGTCAGGTCAAATTTAACCAGACCCATCATGCCGCCCATGGATGCCATTCCTGCTACGACGCCATAGGTAGGTAACACCTTGGGGCCTTTTTGCTCATAGACAAATTCCAGTTCGCCATCTGGTTTGGCACCGACACCGAGCGCGTAAAGCGCCACATCTTTCCATGTCCATGCCGAACTGCCTGCCTCGAACGTTTTTCCAACCAAATCACTTGAAATTCCCTGTGCCATGGTATCCTTCCTTAGTTACACATTTGCAAGAAAAAACCGAAAATCAATTTTTCTGCAGATTTTCAGTTGTTGATTTACACCGCTGAATTTTTCACGGGACGAGCCTATCAGTCTCACCTGAGTCTAATAATTATCTGTATCCCTGCCCGCCAACGGCTCCTCATTACGTTTAGAATATCATTTGCTATTCTAAACCTGCTTTTTTAGTATAGCATATAGAGATGAGCAAGGACGCTGAACCCACATCTACTGCCACTTTTCAAAAAATGAGCCATCAGACCTTACGTATCGCCACACGCTCCAGCAAGCTCGCTTTATGGCAGGCAAACTGTGTGTTGGAGCGATTGAAACGTTTTGATCCTTCTTTACAGGCTGAACTGATCCCCTTGCGAACACAGGGTGATATTCTACAGCAGCAGTCTCTTGCCCAAATCGGTGGCAAGGGGTTGTTTGTCAAGGAACTGGAAGTCGCCTTGATGGAAGGCAAAGCTGATATCGCCGTGCATTCAATGAAGGATATGCCGGCGCAAACTGATGAGACCATGCCCGTTGCGGCCATTCTGGCCAGAGATGATGTGCGTGATGCCCTGATTACCTCGAACCGTATTTCTTTTGAGCAATTATCTGAAAACGCTCGGGTGGGTACATCAAGTCTGCGTCGGCAATGCCAGTTGCAGCGCCTGCGCCCGGACCTTCGATTTTTGCCTTTGCGTGGTAACGTGGATACACGCTTGAGAAAACTCGACGACGGGGAATACGATGCCATTGTACTAAGCGCCGCAGGGCTTTTGCGGCTCGACCTGGGTGATCGTATCAGCCAGTTTATCCCGCCGGATATGTGTCTGCCTGCTGCTGGCCAAGGCGCGATCGGCATTCAGGTACTTCATGACAACTATAATGTGCGCACAAAGCTGGCGTTGCTTGATGATCCCGACACCAGCCAATGTGTACAGGCAGAAAGGATCATAGCTCGGGAACTTGGCGCATCATGCCAGATTCCGCTGGCGGCGAATGCCAGACTCAATGGCAGCAGAATGACATTAAAGGCGCGCATCGGTCATCCAGACGGGCGTACCATGATTGGCGTTTGCATCCAGGGTCCGGCGCAGGATGGAATAGCCATGGCTCGAGCATTGAGCCGCTCTCTGATCTGCCAGGGAGCTCAAAAGCTGATTAGCCTCTTGCGTTATCAAATAGCTCATGAAACGGCCCTTGGATCAGGCTGACGATGAATGAATCGTCCCATGCACATCCCTGTGTGATTATTACGCGTCCAGATCATCAGGCGCAACCGCTCGCCGACGCTTTGAGGGCAGCCTCATTCGAGCCTGTTCGTTTCCCGGCGCTTGAATTGATTCCCATGAATGTATGGCAGCCGGGCGGCGTTTCAATCACCGGACATCTGGCGGCGGTTATTTTTGTCAGCCCCAATGCTGTGCGTTTCAGCCTATCCTGCCCTTATTGGCAGGATCCTGTCGTTCAAAGCTGTCAGTGGTGGGGAGTCGGTGCTGGAACCGCGCAACTGGCGCGCCAGCATTATCCGCATCAGCGGATTCAATACCCGCATCAAGGCGGCAGCGAATTTCTGCTACAATCCGGCGTATGGGAAAATCTGCGCGGCAGACAGGTCTTGATTGTGCGCGGAAGGGAAGGCCGGGAAACGCTGGCACAGCAATTACGCCAGCATGGCATTGACGTGATCCAGCATATCGTGTATAGAAACGTATGTCCGGCGTATGAACCTGATGAGATCCAAAGAGTGTGGAATCAGGCTATTGCTGCTGTCATTATAACCAGTGCGGCGATAGCCGTTCATCTCAGGATGATTCTCCATTCCAGCTTGAGCTGGCGTGTGGCGCAGACAACGGGCCTGGTGGCGATAAGCTCCCGTGTGCTGGTGGCAGCCCGGGAATCGGGTTTGGGGCAGGGGAAAACTGTTATTGCCGGATCCGCCGATCCGGCAGCATTGGTGAACGCCGTTCACCAGCTTTCAGGTCGGACGTGAAGCAAGCACGGCAATATTTGAGGGGATGATTGTGGTAGATAAACGGAATGGAGACATCAGCGGGCAGTCCGAGGATGCGCATGAAAATGATAGCGGAAAACGGGATGCTTCTGAAGTCGAGTTGTCACAATCCGAAGAAGCGATGGCTCATTCGACTGACAGTGGTCAAATCAGTGATGAAACCCATGCATCATCTTCGCAACTCGAGTTCGACAATCATGATTCTATAGAAAACCCTCGTTCAGAAGATATCGACCAGGTCGTTTCTGCGGCTGAATCTTCGCTGGATTATTCCGGTGATGAAAGGAGCGCCGAAGTCGCTGGATCATCCACTGGAAGGACCGGTAGATGGCTCAGCCGGTTTGCTATTTTGCTTGCCTTGGCTGCCGCCTCTGTTTCCGGTTTTGCGGGGTGGCAATGGTATCAATTGCGACAGACTCCGCCGCTGATCAGCCAGGAAGAATTGTCGCGTTCAAGAAACCGTATTGCAACGCTTGAAACACAGGTTGGCGCGTTAAAGGAAACCATGGCGCGTGTGGAGGGCGGCCTGGCTGCGCGCCCTGATGTGGCTGATATCCTCAGCCGCCACGGAAAAAGCATAGGCGCCCTGGAATCACGTGTCGAATCAATGAATTATGAAGCATTGCACCATGATCTAATGGCGTTAAAGGAAGGGTTTCAATCACAGCAAACAACAGTGGCGGATTTGCGGTCCATAGTGGGTCCGGGGCAGCTGCGCTGGGTGATTACCGATGTTGAAGAATTGTTGAGCTTTGCCAATCAGGCTTTGTTAATTACCCTCAACGTGGATAGATCTGTGGCCGCACTGACCCTGGCGTTGCAACGTCTTTCTGATAGTTCGCAGCCCATGTTTAATCCGGTGCGCGCCGAAATCAGGGAAGAAATTCTCCATCTGCAGAGCCTGAACTTGCCGGATAGCGTGGCGATCATCAAACAACTGGATCATTTATCCGGGGAACTAACGAAATGGTCTCTTGCGCCGATCCTCAGCCTTTCGTCCACCGAACCGGCGGAAACCCTGTGGGATTATTTGCCTGAACGCATGTCTGCCGAGTTAAAAGGGCTTGTGGAAATCCGGCGTGATGAATCGGGTATTGAGCCTGTGATGCCGCCTGATCAGTCGTATTTTCGCTATTTGCACCTGCGTTTGCGACTCGATGGCGCGCGCATGGCATTGATTCGGCGCCAGCCGGAGATATTCCTGAGTGAAATCAAGCAGGCGCGCCAATGGACGGAACGCTATTTCGATTCGGGCGAAAGCGACGTCAAGCAGGGATTGACACAATTGAAAAAACTTGAAAACACGCAGTTTTATTCTGCGGATCAACTACCGGATATTTCCAGATCTCTGACTCTATTGCAAACCCTTGTCTTCCAGGCGAGCACGGTTGATGCAACGCAGTGGGACACGCCATGAAATTCGCACTCTGGTCGCTGGTCGCCCTCGTTGCGACTCTGGTGGTTACTCTGTTGTTGCGACAGGATAATGGATATCTATTAATTCAGGTTGCGGGATGGCGCTGGGAATCTTCTCTGGTCATGATGGTAACCTTGTTGCTGGCAGCCGAGTTGATTCTACTGCTGGTGGTGACAATATTGTATCGCATCCTGACCTTACCATGGCGCACCGTTCGCTGGTGGCGCCAGAGAAGGCAGCGCAAGGCCGATGAATCGCTGGAGCGGTCGCTTGAGGAACTCAATGCCGGACATTGGCACAGCGCAGAAAAATTATTGAACCGTTATGCGCATCTGAGTTCAAATGCCGGGCTATACTGGCTGACCGCTGCGAGAGTGGCGCAATTGCAGGGTTCACATCTGCGCCGCGACCGTTATTTGCTGGAAGCAAAAAATCATACCAGGGAGCATCCGGATAAAAAAATATGCGTTTGGATGACTGAAGCCGAACTCTGTTCTTCTCACCATCAACTGGATCGGGCGATCGTCTGCCTTGAGCAGGTATTGAAGGTCGAGCCAAACCATAGCCATGCTCTGGATATGTTGAGTCGAGCCTACCGGGAAAGCGGGCGCTGGCATGCGCTCAAAACCCTTTTACCTGCCATTGAACGAAATGCGGCATTCAGTCATAACCATGCCATTGATTTGAGTGTCCAGACCTATGCTCAGCTATTTGCCGGGACAGCAGAACACGCTGATAAAGACATGGTGTTTGAACTATGGCGCAGGTTACCGCGAACCCTTCGCTATGAGCCTCTGGTTTTGGCTGCTGGCGTGGAGGCTTTGAGCGGCATAGGTGAAACTGATAAGGCAGTTGACACCCTTGAGGATGCCTTGGGGCATTGCTGGGATGCGGCTTTGATTCGAGTATACGCCAACCTGTCGCTGACAGATTCCAGTCATCAATTGCGGCAATTAGAGCGCTGGGCCGTAAATCATCCGGATGATGCCTTTCTGTTCATGATGATGGCACAGGTAGCTTTTCGGCATGGAGAATGGGCTATAGCCAGAACCCACATTGAAAAGGCATTGTCGTTGCAGCCCTCTGCCCATGCTTATGCCCTTTATGGTGAATTGCTTCAGCGCCTTGATCAGCCTGAGCAGGCACAAAGCGCTTTTCGGCATGCCTTGAGTATGTTTCTAGCGGATGAGTCGAGGAAGAAGCTGGTGGAAGTTCCGGCTTTGTCTTTAATATAACGAACGCAAAATTCAAACCCGGGATGACTTGCCGAAGATGTTTTTTAAAGGTCAAAGCCGGAGGGTTAGGGAACCTCTGACAGAGGTATCTTAGTGAAAAACCAATACTTCTGCCAATGGAGGCTTGCATGTCACCGATACTTATAGCCGGATGTGGTGATATTGGTCTGCGCTTGATGACTTGCTGCCATGGCGATCAGATCAGAGATATCAGCGGTATTGTCGCCTCGGGACGCAGTTGTCTCCGGTTGCAGGCAAGAGGCGCCCGTGCCATCCAGCATAATCTGGATGATCCGGTTCCAGATGGTTTATTTCCAACCAGGGATGCGTGGGTATTTTATTTCATTCCACCGCCCAGAGAGGGTCGCTCGGATCCTCGGATACAAAACTTTCTTGCCTCCATTCCCAAAAATAGCCTGCCGAAGAAATTGATTTATATCAGCTCAAGTGCAGTCTATGGCTGTTGTCAGGGTGAATGGGTGAATGAGGATCGCTCTCCAGCCCCGGGTACTGATCGGGGCAAAAGACGCTTGGCGGCGGAACAGAAACTTCAGCGCTGGTCGCAAAAAAACCATGTTGACGTGAACATCCTTCGCGTTCCAGCCATTTATGGCCCCGGAAGGCTTCCCATTAAGCGTTTGCGAAATGGGCTCCCAGTGGTTGATGAAAAAGAAAGTGCCTATATCAATCGCATTCACGCCGATGATCTGGCAACTATTTGCCTCGCTGCCGCGAAAAAGGGCGTGCCAGGCGCTGTCTATAACGCATCCGATGGCCATCCCTGCACGATGTCTGAATATCTCATAACGCTTGCCGATATGCTGGGCTTTGACGCGCCACCAGTGATCAGCTTCGACGAAGCACAGGAGCAGATGAGCCCGGGCATGCTTGCTTTCATCAAAGAATCCAAGCGGCTTGATAACAACCGCATGCTGAAAGAACTCGATATCCGTTTGCGTTATCCAGACATGAGCAAAGGTTTGATGGCATCCATCGAAGCGATGAATGAACTCGAGATTTCCAGGGCCTGACTTCGTTGCTCAGTGGCTTTGCTGGCATTCAGCGACAGCTTGATAAGTATGTTAAGGGGTTAAAATGATGGAAACCGTATATATTCCCCCGATCGAACGACCAGTATCACGCATTGCGCTTGGCACATGGGCTATCGGGGGATGGATGTGGGGTGGTAGCGATGACATTAATGCCATTGCTACGATTCAAAAAGCGGTATTGGAATGCGGGATCAATATCATCGATACCGCTCCTGTTTATGGCTTCGGGCACGCGGAAACCTTGGTAGGGCGCGCGTTGAGTGGGGGATTGCGCGAGAAAGTCGTCATTGCCACCAAGACTTCCCTTGATTGGGATGACGATGGAAACGTGATGCGTAATGCTACTCGTAAGCGTATTTTCAAAGAGGTTGACGATTCACTTGAGCGCCTGCAGACTGATTACATCGACCTTTATCAGGTGCACTGGCCGGATCCGCTGGTTTCCGCTGAGGAAACTGCGAGCGCTATGAATGAATTGCTGGAAATGGGAAAGATACGCGCCATTGGCGTCAGCAATTACAGCGTGGAACAGATCGAATCATTTCGGCAGTATGCGCCCCTGCATTCAGATCAGCCGCCGTTCAATCTGTTCGAACGTCAGGCTGCGCAGGAGATTCTGCCTTTTTGTGAAAAAAATGGGCTCGCCACCTTGACCTATGGCATTTTATGCCGCGGTCTGCTGAGTGGACGCATGAAAGGGGATACCCGGTTCGAGGGCGATGATTTGCGTCTGAGGGATCCGAAATTTCAGCCGCCCCGTTATGTACAATATCTTCAGGCCGTAAGCGAGCTTAGCGCGTTGGCGCGCTCGCGTTATGGTAAGTCGGTGATGGATCTGGCTGCACGCTGGGTTCTCGATCATCCGGGCGTTTCGGTGGCTATATGGGGGGCGCGCCGCCCTGATCAACTCAATGCTATCCGGGAAGTGACGGATTGGTGTCTTGATGCGGAAACGAAAAAAGAAATCGAGTCGATTCTGGAGCGTTGCGTGCGTGATCCGGTGGGCGCGGAATTCATGGCGCCACCCTTAGCAGGTTGTTGAAATTCGGCTGTATTTAAAGCCAATCACATCTGAACGCTGCAAAGTTCGAGAAAAACATTACCTTTTGATGGTCTTATGGTCATGTTTAGCCGGTATTTCCGGCCAGTTCTGATTTTCACGCCCACTGCTCCTGTAAATTGCAGATTCGTATTAGATTCCAGTAGCCAGTCTATCTGTGTTAAAGCTTGATCTATAATAGCTCTAATCCAACGTAATGGATGATCCGCAGGGATAAATGAATCCAGCTGAACAGTTGTGAAAAGTGTCTCTTGAAAAACATCAATTCCGCGCATTTATATTCATTCCATAAAATAATACTAATTTTCGTATTATATTGACCCCTCTCTATTCAGGGGAGAAAATCAACAACCTGCCAGTAAGAACTGGAAGCTGTAAGAAATAAAATTGGAGGTAATATTAAAGTGGGAATTTATGAAAGGAGAATTTTCCCGTTTATTTTAGATAAGCAAATGAATAAGGACAACTATAAGCATGAGCGCGATTCAACTTTATCAAACGCAACAGGGCGTATTCTCGAAATTGGCTTCGGTACTGGTTTAAATTTACCTCACTATCCAAAGCATATTAAAAAGATTGTGGCGTTAGACATAAACCCAGGCATGAATGTGAAGGCACAAAAACGGATGCTGGAATCGGGCCTTAATGTCGAATACCATTGCTTAAATAGTGAAATGCTACCTTTTGAAACCAGTTCCTTTGATTCTGTAATTTCCACGTGGACGCTTTGTAGTATTGCCGATCTTAATTCCGCGCTATCAGAAATACACAGAGTTTTAAAACCAACTGGAAAGTTTGTATTTTTGGAGCACGGTTTAGCCGAAGAGCCTGGAATGCAAAAACTACAGTATTGGATGACACCAGTTCAGAAAATAGTAGGTTGTGGTTGCCATTTAAATCGAAAAATTGATGAATTAATACGGCAAGCCGGGTTTCAGATCGAAAATCTGGAAAGGTTTATAATGGATGGAGCCTCAACTCCCCTGGCAAGCTCAATGTACCGTGGAGTAGCAAATCCAGTTTAATGTAATAATCTCATAACGTTTTTTTTATACTCAGAACTATAGGCTATAGCAGTTTAAGGCGTTCGGTTTTAATGCAATCCAGTGAAAACATAGCTTCCTTCGTAGAGGGAGCAATAGTGCAACTTTGTGGAAAGTGAGTCTCACTGTTTGATTTCAGTGCCGCTCGCTTATAACAAGTTGCTGCAATAGGCAGACCTTAAGGAAGATCAACAATTGCAACGTTCTCTTGCGCGCAAACGATTCGATCAAGCCAAATGCGCTGTTTTCATGGTTGGATATCTACCCAAACCGCGTGATGATCGGAACTGACCCAACCATGATCGCCCCTTGCTACCAGATATGCCTGAGAATCGTCCGGAGCTGGCCAGAATACGCCGGATCCTGTGACCGTAACATTATTTGAAGGCAGCACATAATCAACACGCAAGCCACCGGCAAAAGCGGCAGTATCCCGAGATGGTGCACTCTTGTGATTCGGACCATATTTGGCTCCATTGATAGCAGCGCCTTCACTTGCAGGAACCTGTTCACCTACTGCCGCTTTCGGATGAAGCCGTGGCTGTTCGAGCAATTGCATGATCGCGCCAGGATAGCTGTCGCCATCAAAAGGATCCGCGTTCAAATCCCCCATCACGACAAATAGTGCATCATCCTTGAGGCCCCCTTTGATCCCGTACTGATCATAAAGATAATCCTCACCGGAAATATAATCTTTCCAAAGGCGTATTTCATCGAAATTACGCTTGCCGTTGCGATCTTCAGGCCCGTCAAACGTTGGCGGCGTGGGATGACTGGCGAGTACATGCAGCGTTCCCCATGGAAGATGTACCGGCAAATCAATGTGATTCTTCGAAGACAAAGGTAAAATGGCGAGCATCTCCGGAGTATAAAAATCTTGAGCTTGCGGCGTGTCGGGGGAATCTGGCAATAACGCACCGGGCATATCTCGCCACAGAAAAGTACCGAATTCTCTTTGCTTGTCCACATCCAGAGGATAACGGGAAATAATGGCGAACGCGTATTGCCCTTCAAATTGGCCAAAACCCAACGCATCATTCCCCCCCGATATTTCACCATCACCGTTCAGATCCTTACCACTGGGCACCCCGGTATTGGACCGCACCGGGTAACGATAAGGGTAATCAAGCGGCGCGCTGCCGTGGTGCGGAACACCGAGATAATCCTGATTAAAAATACTCAGCGCTCTGCCCGATTCATCATAATCAAACTCATTGAGCAGCATGACATCGGCCCGAATAGCCTGAATAATCTCGGCAATCATATGTGCTTGGGCGTCGTCATTTTCCAGATCGTGAATCAACCGACCTGCTTCCGGGCGATAGAGTGAGCAGTTAAAAGTAGCAACACGTAGCGCATCCTGAGATGGCGGCTTTATTTCCATAGCCATCGCATGAAAAACAGCGGGGATGAAACAAAACCATGCGCATAACATTCGCTTGAACATTCAGGCATTCCTTGGTCGCACTCATTGAATGTCGGGAACAAAACTTCGATCAATCGGATAAAGTAAGTTAACACGCCTGTATTAAATTTTTATAATCATGTTTTCGCTACCTGCCATGGTTGCCAGGGCAACCAAACCATGAAGCAACTGCCTTTATGCGGCGTACTGTCGACTCCAATGACTCCCCCCATAATCTCAACGAAATTTCTGACCAATGCAAGCCCCAATCCCGTGCCTTCATAATGGCGGGACAAAGCTTGTTCCGACTGTTCAAAAGGACGGAATAAACGATCAATCTGAGTGGACTCAATGCCAATTCCCGTATCAATAACTCTGATTTCAATAAAGTAATTAGCTTCACCGAGCGTTTTTGAATAACTTAGAGCATATTGCTGCCATTCATTTTTCGCTTCAATACCACTGATTTTACGTATTTTAACCACCACAGAACCCCCTTCAGGGGTGAACTTGATCGCATTGGACACCAGATGGATGATAATCCCCTGCACTTTCTGCGCATCCAGCACTACCATTCCAATTTGATGATCCACCTCAAGCAAGAAATTAACACCTGAGCTGCGAGCCCTCCAGCTAACGTCGGCAATGACAGAATAGAGCATTTCGTCCAGAAGCACCGGTTCGAGGCTGATCTCCTGAGACTCTGTTTGTGTTTGGGTAAAATCGAGAATCTTGTTGATCTCTCGCAGAAGTTTTTCTGCTGCCGAAATCATATACGAAAGATATTCTTTATGCTCCGGATTTTGAACCCCCGTCTCCTCATCTGACAGCAACGAGGCAAAACCGATCACCGCATTGAGCGGGGTGCGCAATTCATGCGAAACCATGGCAAGAAAATTGTCTTTAACTTGATTGGCGTCGGATAATTCATGAATCGTTTCATTGAGTTTTTGCGTGCGTTGCGCTACCTTTTGTTCCAGTTGCTGATGTACAGTCTGCAGATTGTGCGCCATTTGATTGAAGATGTGTGCCAAAGAGGCAATTTCTTCCGGCCCTGTTTCTTCCACACGCATATGAACTTCACCCTCTCCGAACAAACGAGCGCCATGGCGCAGTTTTTCCAAAGGATGAATCACCGAACGCGCCAAAAAATGTGCGATCAATAACGCTATGGATAGCAGAACTGTGAATATGAATATAATATTTCGTGTCAGCCGCCAGCGTTCATGTTTCAATTTAATCTGTCTCTCGCTCAGGAACGCTGTGAATTTATCCTGGGCTATGGTCATCAAAGGTTGCACCTGATCTTCACTGATCAGCAGTATCACATTCCAGTCCATACCATCAACAGGATAGATCTGGATATGATAGGTTTCCGAGTCCACCTGGAAGACTGCGTGCTCGGGGTTCCTGGCTGAAATTATCTTTTGCAATGCATCCGAAGCCACATTTGCCGCTTTCATATTCAAAATGGCATTTTCGTCCACCTGATCGAATAATAAGCGGCGCAGCGAAGGTTCGATTGCAACGATCCTTCCATCATGGCGGGCGATCATAACGCGACCTGTTTCACCAAGCTTAAAGTTATCTATGAGCGAATAGATCCCCTCCAGAGTCATGTCCGCCCCCTGTATCCCCAGAAAATGATCCTGCTCATCATAA
>Ga0209633_10000315_pt1 | contig 57112 bp, 41 predicted proteins | sample Cruoilmetagenom1_FD_187290 | JGI IMG/M metagenome (GOLD analysis project Ga0209633, IMG submission 187290) | Oil polluted marine microbial communities from Coal Oil Point, Santa Barbara, California, USA - Sample 1 (SPAdes) (version 2) | ecosystem: Environmental > Aquatic > Marine > Oil seeps ... | reverse complement strand
GCCGGTGTCCATGCCGGTGTCCATACCGGCGTCCATACCGGTGTCGAGGCGAGCCCCCTGTGATGCTGCGTACGCCAAAAAACGCCGTAGGATGCGTGCCCCTGCGCTTTTACAGCGTGCGGGGTCCATGTCGGGAGCGCCGAAGGACGAGACGACCGTCATGCGACGGCGTGCTCGTGTGATGGCCACATTGAGGCGGCGTTCGCCTCCTTTCTCATTGAGGGCACCAAAACGGTGATCGACTTGTCCGTTCGGGGCTTTTTTGAAGCCGAGTGCCAGGATGATTGCCTCACGTTCGTCGCCTTGCACACGTTCAAGGTTTTTCACGAAGAATGGCTCGTTTTTTCTGCTGTCGTTGTCTTTTTTGTCGTCCGCGAAAAACGCTTCGACCCCAGGGTCTTGATGTGCAGCGCGCGCGGTACACAATGCTGCTTCGATACGTTCCGCATGGACGAGGCCCATTGTGATCACGCCCAGACTTTCGTGAGGGTGTTCTCGGGCGTGGGAGAGAATGAGTTCTGCAGTCACGCGGGCTTCCCTCTTGGCTTCTTCTTTTGCATCGGTTTGCTGCAGCTCTTTTTCCAGGCTGGGCTGGAAACTGCCATTGTCCGCAGCCCTCTTTCGCTTGGGGTCTCCCGGCAGTTTTTCGTGCAGCGGGCTTGGTCCTGCTCCCTGGAACTCTTTGAATGTTTCGTCTGATGTGGTTGGTGGTGTTTTGTCTGGTGCGTGGCCGTTTTGCAGGGAAATGCAGGCTGTCCCTTGTGCGAGATCTTCTTGGAAAAGATCTGCCCGCACATGCGTGAGACAGCTTGTTCTTGTTGGGCTGGGGAAGGTCGTGAGAGCTGAGTCGTACACCCAAGCATTTGCGGCCGCAATCAGACGTTCGTCTTTGGCGCGATAGTGCCAGGACAACGTGTGTTGGGGGAGGAAAGCACTGAGAGCGTCCAAGATGCTTTCAGTGCCGATGAGAGGTTGTGACAATCCTGCCTTGTTCCCCGTCTGCTTTGTGTTCTTCTCTGTGTGTAGTGCCGTCTTTTGTGCGGGGTTGGGTTCCCTGTTCACACTGTCGGCACTGGTGACACTGGTTTCGGTACCAGTGTGCGCGATGTCGTCGATATCGCCATTGAAGCTCTCATCGAAGTCGCCATCGAAGTCGTCACGGTCGTCATGGGAGCCTGCGAGGTCTGTGTTGATGGCGCTCACAAAAAAATCTGTGGGGGGGAGTTGCCGGTCGTCTCCAGCGACAATGCACTGTTTGGCCCGCAATAGGGCGCCGATGGCGTCTGCGGGGACGATCTGGCTGGCTTCGTCGAAGATCACGATGTCGAAATAAGGGCGGTCTCCGGGGAGAAGCCGGCTGATGACGAGAGGGCTTGCTGCCCAGCAGGGTTTCAGTCGGGTGAGAACGTGTGGGGCTTGGGTGAAGAGGCGTCGTATCGGAAGGTGCCGGGTTTTCTTTCGTGCCTCATGTGCCACGATGTCCGCTTCTTCTGGCCAAGTTTGCAGGGCGGTAACGCACTGTTCAGCATGCGCGCGTAAGGTGCGCTGGGCGTTGACGCGCAGGTGTTGACGATCCCATACGCTGTATTCCTGCACAGTTCGCTGGTGATGTTCGCCGTCAAACGCGCCGAATGTGTCGTCAGCCAGGGCAAAATGTTCGAGTATTGACTGGTGCCATGTCCAGTCAAAGACTGCCTGTGCCATGTCGGTATTGAGGTGCTGTTCTTTTGCGTGCGTGAGGATTTCCCCGGCACCTGCCGCGTGTAGTTGATGTTCGATTTTTCGTAGGCGTGGCAATTTCAGGATTGTTTCGGTGTCAGCGGCAAGCTGTGAGAGTTGTGCGTGCAGTTCGTTTTGTGGGAGGTCGTCGAAGTGGGCGATTGCTGCCCAGGTGCTGAGGACGCGTAGCTCTTTTCTTATTTCGTGGAATGCCGCTGTTGCTTGGGCCATGTGCGGAAGAAACGCGGGTGGCTCTCCGGCTTTCTCCCAATCTGGCTCTGCCCATTCTGTGGGCCGGCGGTTTTTTTGCCGTGCTGCCGCGATGAATGCGGTTTGATATTCGTGCCGCCTTATTTTTCTGTGCAGACGGAGATTGCGGGCGTGACGCGAAGCCTCGCGGTAGCTTCGTTTGGTGAGGAATGCTGAGAGGTGTGCGCTGCGGGAACGGTTTCCCTGTTCCAGTGCCCTGGCCATGTCCTGGAATTTTGCAGTGGTTTCTCTGTGATAGATCGCTGGAGATAACACGTCGAGTACGTGTTTGGTTTGCCGGCAGAGGTGCAGGATTTCTTCCCATTCTGCAAGCGAGCGGGAGTGCGAGAGCCCTGTCGCGTTTTCCGCCTTTTGTAAAACTTCGAGGGCTGCTGGTGCGGTCACATGTGCAAGTCGGCGCGCTGCGGCGAGCGCAGCGGTGGCCTCTTCTCCGGTATTGATGTGCGCTTTGGCCCAGATGCTTTCTGCAAAAGAGGCATCGGTTCCCCCGATCCCGGCGTATTCGGCAATGGCTTCTCGTAGCGAGTTTGCGGTTTCGTCGGTGAGACGAGACAGCACCTCGGGGGGAAACCGGAGGGGAGTGCGTGCCTCGGGCGGAATACCGGCGCAGACAAGCTGAGCTTGGTAGGGCGATACTCCCCAGAGTGGATGGGGGCTGTGCAGGGTTTTTGCATAGTGGGAGAGGGCAGCGCGTCGTTCTGTGAGTGCCTTGTGAAGTTTGTTGGCATTAATGGGTGGGGATTCTTGTATGTGTTCTAATGTCCGAGCAAGAGATTGTGCGATGCGACGACGATTGCCGGCGCCGTCGTGAATGTCAAGCACGAGTTCCGCGATGCCGACAGCCTGCACACGCTTGAGGACGGCATCAATGGCGGCACGTTTCTCGGCGACAAAGATCACACTTTTTCCTTGTGCCGCGAGACAGGCAATGAGGTTGGCGATTGTCTGGCTTTTTCCTGTTCCCGGTGGTCCGTCCAGGACAAAGCTATTGCCCTGCAAGGCTGCGTTGACCGCAAGAGACTGGCTGGAATCTGCGTCCAGGATGAGGTGTTCTTCTTGCAATGCTTGCTGGTCGGGCAGGCCGGCAGCAACCCTGTTTTGTGTGGCGCGCAGGCTGTGGCGCGCGTCTTGTGCGCCTGCGACAGCTGCCACGATCGGGTGCGCGACGAATGCGTCTGTGAATCGGTCGAGGTCTTCGACCATTTTGAGTTTCGCGTACGAAAAGTTTCCGAGAATGAAAGTGTCTTGTATATCGAAACCTGGTAAATCCCTGGTAATGGCGATGAGGCGGTCCCGTATGTCTTTGTAGATGCTGTCTTCGAGCGAGACACTGCCTGGCGCCATATGGTTTTCTGAGCTGCTGGAGTTGGGGAAGGTGGTTTCGTGGGGAATGGTGGAAGCAAGTGCATTGGAGCTGTTGCGGTGCACCGACCCGGGACTTCTTTCGCTGCTTCCCCCGCCTCTTTCTTCTCCGGGTTTGTAGCTATTTGTAGCGAACTGGGTTGTAGTGAACTGGGGGTTTTGCAGAATTTCCTGAGCGCTTGTGTGGGGAATGGTCGGGGCAAGGTTCGGCGTGTCGAGCGGTGCGTCGTAAGGCAGGTCCGACGCTGTCGTCGACGCTGTCGTCGACGCTGATGCCAATGCTGAGACCAATGCTGTTGTGTCGATCCCGAATCGTTCTTGCAAGAGGTGTCGCAAGGTAGGGTTGATCTCAGGGGTCGTCTCGATGCACAGGCGAAAAGAGGCGTTGGCGCGTGCAGTGGGGAGCAGGCGGGCGCTGTAGAGGAGCAGCGGAGCCGCCGGACGTGCTGTGTCAGGGCTTTCCCAAGTGGCAAGTCCTCTCGTGAAAAAGAGCGTGTCAATCCCGCGTTCCTCAAAGTTTTCTTGTGCCTTGTGACAGATTGCTTTGCAGCGAAGTCGCGCGTCATCTTGCGCGGCCTTTGCCAAAAATAGGGAATGTAGTAGTACTTTTTTTCCTTGAAAGAGGGAGCGTAGGCCCGTTGGATCAGCCTGATCGAGACAAAGCGTGCCTTTTTTCAGGGGTCGATAGTGCAGCAAGGTGTTGCGGTGCCCGAGGTCGACAAGGGCGTGTTGCCATTCTTTGAGCCCCGCGCGCACAAGGGCGTGACGGGATGCTTCGTCAAAAGTGGGTTTTGATGCTGTAGTGCTTTTTCTATTGGGCGCGGTCATTGCTCCCCGAAACGCCACGGCTTTCCGGTGAGACTACCGCACAGCCCGGAGCGGAGCGCGGTGCAGCGGCTGTGGTGCGCGCTCGGCAGGAGAACCGGAATAGTCAAGATGGGTCTTGCCACAAGTGTGCGATCATGGAGGAGACGCAGGGTGGAAGCATGCAAGGGAGCTGCACCATGACGACAGAACGACTGAGCGGTGCAGACAGCGCAGACGAGCAATCCCTCTCCTCGTCAGAAGAGCGGGGCAAACCGCGAGTGAAAATTCGGTATTGCACACAGTGCCATTGCTTGTTATGTGCTGCTTGGCCGGCACAGGAATTGCTCTCGACTTTTGCTGGAGATCTTGGGGAAGTGGCACTGGAGCCTGCGACCGGGGGAGTTTTTGAGGTGCGCGCGGGGGGAAAGACCCTTTGGTCTCGTGCGGTAGAGGGGCGTTTTCCTGAAGCAAAAGAACTGAAACAACGGGTGCGAGACATTGTGGCGCCAGAACGGGACTTGGGTCATTCTGATCGGTGAGGTGTTCTCCATTGCCCTGTTTTTTGGGGATATGCGGAATGACCTCGTCGGGAGGAGACGCGTGGGTGCAGAGCCCAGGCCCTGCACCTTGTCCTGGTGGATTGTGCCGCTGCGTGGCTGTGGAACAATCGCGGTTGAGGAGTTGGGGGAAGCGGCGTCAGTCGCCTACCACGAAGAAGGTCCATTCCCCTGTCTTTGTAATCCCAGTGCGGTAGTAGAGATATCCGTCTTGGGGGAGCGGAGAGATCCCGCTTTCTCTGCCGAATGTGTTGACAAGAGCTTTGAGTTCTGCTTTTTGCGCAGCGGTAAGTGGGGTAGAGGGGTCCCATGTGGCGGCTGCGGGCCACACGTATCGGGCATCCTGATTATTGTCGAACTTCTCGAAGGCTGGTTTGGTCTGCAGGAGGAGGGCGAGCACGCGTAGCACTGGTTCTCCTGCGGCCTCTTGCTCTTTCCAGAAGACGATGGGGTCGGGTGGGCCGCCGAAACTGGCGGTGAAACCGGGGGCGAGAAGGCTCTGAAGCGTGTCGTAATTGCAGGCAAGGGCTGCAGTCAGGATGGCATTGCGTTTACTTGTCACAACGGCGGGAAGACCCCGTGCGGTTGAGGGGGGCTTTCTTGGCGTGCCGAGGTCTCCTGCAGAGCAGGTTTTTCCTGTTGTGCCGGGGTTTTCTGCACGTGTTGAAACAACAGTGTTTTCAGCGGGTGTCGTGGTGTCTTCAACGGGTGTCATGGTGTTTGCATTGTCTGTCGTGTCATCGTCTCCGCACCCCGTGACCCCTACGACAAGACCAACGAGTAATAGCAGTGCCCGGAAACGCAGAGGTGTGTGTCGAAAGCGCTTTTTTTCAGTTGGGCCGGCAAAATTGGCGAAACCTCTGCTGGGGAAGCACATCTGCCGAAAGAGATGGTGAGGGTTTCCTGCCATGGCTATTTCCTTTTGATGACGGCAGCGTATCTGATTGCTGGAATCTTTTGTCGGGGTGTTCTTGCAGTGGGGTATTTTCGGGGAATCTCTCGTCTGCAGCACTGTCTGGCGTCTGGTACCTGGTCGTTCTGCTATGATTCTGTCCAGCTTGTTTTGCAGTCGAGTTTTCCGTCGGATGTTTTTTCTCGGCTTCGCTCGCTCTACGCTGAAGCGGGACCAGATGGAGCGCGCGAACTGTCTGGAACAGTTTTTTTGTTCCAGTGAGGTTTTGGCGCGAAGAACTTGCCTGGAGGATCTCTATGAAGGCATTGCAACTCTCTCCTGGGGAGACTACTCCCCGACTTGTGGATGTGTCGCAACCTGAACCTGGGCCCGGGCAGGTTCTCATGCGTGTCGGGGGTGCAGGGGCATGCCATTCTGACCTGCATTTGATGGAGGGGCTGGCGGCCCTTATGGGGCAGGATGCTTTCACGTTGGGGCACGAAAACGCTGGATGGATTGAAGCCCTTGGTCCGGGTGTCGCAGGCTTTGAGGTTGGGCAGCCTGTGGCCGTTTATGGTCCTTGGGGATGTGGGGTTTGCCGTACGTGCAGACAGGGAAACGAGAACTATTGCGAGACGGGATCTCTGACGAAAGGCGGGGGAGGGGGCCTCGGTATAGACGGCGGTATGGCTGAATACCTTCTTGTGCCGTCTCCGCGACTGCTTGTGCCTCTTGACAAATTGGCACCCTGGCAGGCGGCCCCTCTCACCGATGCCGCGCTGACTCCCTATCACGCGGTGAAACGTTCGTTGCCCCGTCTGGTGCCGGGATCTGCTGCTGTTGTGATTGGGGCGGGAGGCCTCGGTCATATGGCTGTGCAAATTTTGAAAGCACTGACCCCGGCAAAAGTGATTGTGGTGGATGCTCGTGCCGAGGCGCTCGAACTTGCGACTTCCCTGGGAGCGGACAAGACAGTGCTTACCAGTGACAAAACAGTGGAAGAAGTGCGGGGCTTGACGAACGGGCGTGGGGCCGAGCTTGTGCTCGACCTTGTGGGGTCAAGTGACACTTTGCCTGTGGCAGCAGGGTCGGGATGCCTGCTCGGCGATGTCACATTGGTGGGACTTGGCATGGGCACGGTGCCATTTGGGTTTATGACACAGCCGTATGAGTGTTCTTTGACCGCTACCTATTGGGGGGGAATCATTGAACTGATGGAAGTGATTGCGCTTGCCGAGGCGGGCATGCTCGAAGCTCATATTGAACGGTTTCCTCTCGATCAGGCTGTAGAAGCCTATGACCGCATGCGTGAGGGGCGCCTGCAAGGGCGGGCGGTGATTGTGCCCTGATGCCGCGCTGTCCGGGAACTGCGCTGGACTGCGCTGCGCGAAAGAAAAAGCGTTTTTTCAACATGGAGCAGTCGGGATACGGGAAGTGGCCCAACTGCTCCATGTTTTTTTAGTCAAACTGCAAAAATTCTGCAATTCTTGTAAGATAGAGCATGTGGAGAGCATCTTCATCCGGCTGTGTTGCCTGCTGATCATGAAGAAACTCAAGCCTTGGGAACAAGGCTCTTTCTGATGTCCGTTTCGGAGTGTTCTCGCTGGTCACTGGCCTGATGTCAGGCTGAGGCCTGGCCTATTTGCCTGTTGGAAAGAAAGCAGATCATATGTCGGTGCAGCGTGTGCTTCGTCTTCGCAGTCCAATGATGCGTGGGGAGGATGTGCGTTTGGCGCAACAGCTTCTTGTTGCGGCTGGGCATTCCCCGGGAAGTGTGGACGGTGTTTTTGGTCCAAGGACGAGAGATGCTGTGCGTACTTTTCAACGCGATAAAGGGCTTGTCCCTGATGGGATTGTGGGGTCGCTCACATGGGCTGCTCTTTGTTCCATGCAGCGTGTGCTTCGTCTTCGCAGTCCAATGATGCGTGGGGAGGATGTGCGTTTGGCGCAACAGCTTCTTGTTGCGGCTGGGTATTCCCCGGGAAGTGTGGACAGTATTTTTGGTCCAAGAACCAGCAAAGCCGTGCGTGCTTTCCAAAGCAGTACAGGGCTCGATCCTGATGGGATTGTGGGGTCGCTCACATGGGCCGCTCTTTGTTCTTGAAGAGAGTGCTCCAGCGTGAACCTGGCGAGAAGGAGTTCTGTGGTCTCGTGACCTCAGAACTGTGAGTCGATCTCAAAGTTTCAGGGTGGAAGATCTTGTGCAGGCCGGTGTACGTTACGCCGCTCCCTCGGGCGTGGAGTTGAGCTTGTGCTCGACCTCGTGGGATCAATCGGGACGTTGCCTGTGGTAGCAGAATCGGGATGTCTGCGTATTGTGCTGTGCGAGAGGAAAAGTGTTTTTTCATCATGAAGCAGTTCTGGGGCAATGACAGGCTCTTTTTATTGCTGTTTTTCGTGATTTTTCGTCAAAATGTAAAAATCTTGTGTCCTTTGTAATATGGAACATATCGGGAGTATTTTCGGCTGGCTGTGTAGCTTGTTGATCATTGGCAATGTGAGGGTACGAGAGGACTTGCGAAGTTCTTTCTGATATCCGTTTCGGAGTGTTCTCGCTGGTCAGCGGCCTGATGTCAGGCTTGGATCTGGCCTATTTGCCTGTTGCAAAGAAAGCAGAGTGTATGCCGGTGCAGCGTGTGCTTCGTCTTCTCAGTCCAATGATGCGTGGGGAGGACGTGCGTTTGGCGCAACAGCTTCTTATTGGGGCTGGGCATTCCCCAGGAGGTCTGGACGGTGTTTTTGGTCCAAGGACGAGAGATGCTGTGCGTGCTTTTCAACGCGGGAAAGGGCTTGTTCCTGATGGGATTGTGGGGTCGCTCACATGGGCCGCTCTTCGTTCCTGAGCGGAGTGCTCCAGAGTAAAACCTGACGAGGAGGGGGATCTGTGGTCTCATGACGTCAGAACCGTCAGTCGATTTCGAGGTTCCAGGAATAGAAGATCTTGTGCAGATCGGTGTGCGCAACACCGGTCCCTTCTATCGAGGGCGTCAGGTTGCAGCCGATCGTTATGTGACAGTACAGGTGTTGCGCGATCTCTCTCTCGAAAAGAGAGAAGTGCTTGCGGAGACTCTCCCCATATTGGAAACGCTGAGCGTACACCCGAATGTCGCTTGTTTTTATGAGTATGGCAAGATCAGCCGAAGGGTCTACTATCTCCTCACGGAATATCTCCCAGAGGGCACATATGTCGACCGTCTGCTTGTCACGCGGGCACTTCACTGGGAGGAAGCTGTCGATATTGTTGTCCGTGTCGCTGGGGCACTCAGCACTGCCCATTCTCTTGGGATTGTGCACGGCGCGGTGTGGTTGGGAAATATCTTTCTCTCGCTCTCGGGAGAACCGGTTCTTACCGATTTCGGTTTTACTGGTATCGCAGCGTTGTCTTCCAATGAGCTGGCATATGCAGCCCCTGAAACTCTTGCCCAGCAGGGACTTTTCTCTCCGGCTGCTGACCAATATGCGCTGGGCGCTTCGCTGTCTGTTTTACTTCTTGGCGAGTCTGCCTTCACGGGGCCAGGGTCTGATGCCGGCACCTACAAAGAACATATATTCCCCAATACTTCCGCCATGCCGTATGTGGAAGGTGTTCCTGCCCATATCTGGCGCGTGGTTGAGCGCTCGATGTCCGAAGACCCGGAAATGCGGTATCCCGATATTTTTGAAATGGGGAGAGAACTGCAGGCAGTCCAGGAAGAAGCAGGTCAAGAGCCTTCTCCTCTGAGGACCGGGGCTGTTGTTTTTCCCACAGGAGTTGCTGAGAAAAAGGAAAAGAAACCTTTTGATGCAGTGTTCGCACAGGTTATGGAAAAACCTGTGTTTCTTGCAGTGTTTTTCGCAGTATTGCTTGGCTTTTTTTTCTATTGGTGGTGGGACAAGAGTGAAAATTCTGTCCCGGCCGGACGTGTTCTTCCTATTGCTGGGTCGGAGAGGGAACAGGGTCTTGTGTGGCAACGTGTCATGAAAGATGCCGCTGTTTTTGGTGGGCCGAGCGGACAGGTTGCTCGGGCTGTCACGCAAGTGGGGGAGCGCTTGGTTATCGCGGGAGGCGAGCTTTCTCTGGAAGATGGCGACCGAGATGGAGTGCTCTGGGTTTCGGATGATCAAGGGACGACCTGGCAGCGTCTTTCTCATGATAAGTCGCTTTTTGGTGGGCCAGGATGGTTGGAAGTGTCAAGCCTCCTTGTGATGGGATCTGAGACGGAACAGCGCCTTGTGGCAGGAGGATCTGAGCAGCCCCATGACGGTCTTGATATGGACGGTGTGATCTGGCTGTCTGACGATCAGGGGACAACCTGGAAACGGGCGCCCGGGGTAGAAGCACTCGGTGGTCCTGACAGTCAGACGATTCGGGCCTTGGTTCTGGTCGATGGCCGTTTGTTGGCAGTTGGGGCAGAGCAAGCCGACGCAGAGACGCGGGCTGCGGTGTGGGTGTCGGATGATCGGGGGGAGACCTGGCGGCGTGTCGCGCATGATGAAGCTGTGTTTGGGGGGGCAGGAGACCAGATGGTGCAGGGAGTGGTGACGGTGGGGACCCGGGTGATAGGTGTGGGTGTGGATCGGAGTGGTGACGGTGCGGCTGCGGTGTGGGTGTCGGATGATCGGGGGGAGACCTGGCGGCGTGTCGCGCATGATGAAGCTGTGTTTGGGGGGGCAGGAGCCCAGGCGATGGAAGGAGCGGTGACGGTGGGGACCCGGGTGATAGGTGTGGGTGTGGATCAGGGCGGTGACGGTGCGGCTGCGGTGTGGGTGTCGGATGATTGGGGGGAGACCTGGCGGCGTGTTGGGCAGCAGAGTGCCGTGTTCTCTCCAAAAGGAGGGGCCATGCTAAAGACCATTATTGTGCTGGAGGGGCGTTTGGTCGCGGCAGGACATGCCGGAGAGTTTGAGAGTGCGGATGCTGCGGTGTGGGTGTCGGATGATCGAGGAGATACCTGGGAACAGGCCCCAGATGATGGGAAAGAGCTTGGTGGGGTGGGCGCGCAGTCAGTCAATTCCTTGGCCGTGCTTGGGGGTCGTGTCGTCGGCGCAGGGTCTGACCGTGCGTTTCTTGAAAGTGACACCGATTTGGCAGTGTGGACGTCCGGTTGAATAGCGGTTCAGTAGCTGTTTTCCGCTTCTTTTTCCCAAGGTGTCGTATGCTCTGCAGAGAATTATGGAAACTACTCCTGCTCTGCTACGTCATATTCCCGTTGAAGTGAGCCCTGAAAGCTTGCTTGACAGTTTCTTCGCGTATGCCGAAGAAAAAGGGCTTTCCCTGTACTCGGCGCAAGAAGACGCGATCTTGGAAGTGATGTCAGGGAATAACGTCATTTTGAATACTCCGACTGGCTCGGGAAAATCTTTTGTTGCTCTTGCCGCCCATTTTGCTGCCCTCGTGAAAGGTGAGCGGAGTTTTTATACTGCGCCCATCAAGGCACTGGTGAGTGAAAAGTTCTTCAGTTTGTGCCGGGAACTTGGTGCAGAAAATGTCGGCATGATGACAGGAGATGCCGCGGTGAACTCCGACGCTCCTGTTATTTGCTGCACTGCAGAAATCCTTGCAAATCTTGCGTTACGAGACGGTAACGACGCTGATGTGGACTCTGTGGTCATGGATGAATTCCACTATTACGCTGACCGTGAACGCGGTGTCGCATGGCAAATTCCTCTTATTGAACTTTCGCATCCCTCTTTTTTACTCATGTCGGCGACTTTGGGAAACACGAAACGCTTTGAAGAAGAGCTCACGCTGCGAACTGGTCGTGAGACTGCGCTTGTGAAGACGACGGAACGTCCTGTGCCGCTTGATTTTGTCTATCGAGAGACCCCTGTGCACGAGTCCATTGCTGACCTGCTGGAGCAGGAGAAGGCTCCGGTCTATATTGTGCACTTTACACAGCGGGCAGCCGCTGAGCAGGCACAAAACCTTATGAGCATGCCACTGCTCACAAAAGAAGAAAAAGACAAAGTCAAACAGGCCATTGGCGGGTTTCGTTGCGACAGTCTTTACGGAAAGGATTTGCGCCGCCATCTTTGTCACGGAGTGGGCGTACATCATGCGGGTCTTCTTCCGAAGTACCGGTTGCTGGTGGAAAAACTTGCGCAAGAGGGACTGCTTAAGGTGATTTGTGGTACAGACACACTGGGAGTGGGGGTGAATGTGCCGATCCGCACTGTGCTCTTTACGCAGCTTTGTAAGTATGACGGGGAAAAGACTCGAGTACTGAGTGTGCGGGATTTTCACCAGATTGCGGGTCGGGCAGGCCGCAAGGGATTCGACGATGAGGGCAGTGTCTGGGTGCAAGCTCCGGCACATGCTGTAGAGAACAAGCGGTTGGTTGAAAAGGCCGGTGATGACGCAAAAAAGCGTCGCAAGCTTGTGCGAAAAAAACCTCCGGAACGAGGGTATGCCCCCTGGGGCAAAGAGACGATGGAACGGCTTGTGAAGGGTGAGCCTGAACCATTGGTGTCAAGTTTTACCGTTTCACATGGCATGCTTTTGAATCTGTTGGATAGACCTGGTGACGGGTGCGCAGCCGTGAAGTACGTCTTGCGGGAGAACCATGACACCGTCAGTCAAAAGCGTGGGCACATCCGGCAAGCGATTGCGATGTATCGTTCCCTTCTCGCGGCAGAGGTGGTTGAGCGGCTCGATCAGCCCGATGAGGATGGTCGTGTCGTGCGAGTCAAATTGGACTTGCAGGCAGATTTTTCTCTGAATCAGCCTCTTTCCCCTTTTGTCCTCGAAGCCGTGGAGCTGCTTGACGAGACTTCTCCTGCGCATGCCTTTGATGTGCTTACCGTGGTCGAGTCGGTCTTGGAGAATCCCCAAGTTGTGCTCGCGAAGCAGCTGGATCGGGTGAAATCCGAAGTGGTGGCGGAACTGAAAGCGGAAGGGGTTGCGTACGAGGAGCGCATGGAGATTTTGGATCAGTTGGAGTATCCAAAACCCCTCAGAGATTTTTTGTACGATAATTTTAACGCTTTTGCTGTAGAGAACCCTTGGGCGAAAGATCACACTATCCGACCGAAGGCAGTCGCGCGTGATATGTGCGAACGTGGGATGACCTTTCGTGAGTACGTGCAAGATTACGGGCTGAAACGTTCTGAAGGCGTGCTTCTGCGTTATTTGTCAGATGCCTATAAGGGACTCGTGCAAACCGTCCCGGAGACTGCCAAAACCGAAGAGGTCTACGATCTCACGGAATGGCTCGGGGTAGAGATACGTGCTGTTGATGCAAGCCTGATTGAAGAGTGGGAACGTCTGACCGACCCTGATCAGCAAGATGCTGCGACAGAGCATATTGCAGAGGAAATAGTCGACATCACTCGGAACAAACGGGCATTTCGTGTGATGGTGCGCAATGAACTTTTCCGTTGGGTGCAATGGCTTGCCCGTCGTGAATATCAGACATTGGCCGAAGCCGCAGTTTTCCCGGCAACGGAAACCTGGTCCAGTGAACGTATTGCAGCAGAGATGTCTCCTTATTGGGAGGAATACGCGTCCCTTTCTGTGGGCGCGGAAGCTCGAGGCCCCGAGTTTTTTCAAGTGGAAGAAGGACCGGATACCTGGTCTGTGCGCCAGGTTCTTCTCGATCCAGGGGAACATTACGAGTGGGCGATTACGGGACGTGTTGACCTGGCCTGTTCTCGTGAGGAGCAGCGTCCTGTGGTTATTCTGGACGCTATCTGTCCACCTCTCTGAGGAAAGATTTTACAGCCTTTTCTATTTCGTACGCGTGTAGGGTCGAATTTAAAGATGCTCTTTATGCAGCGTTCTGGGTGAGATACAGTATCTGTGCCTTTTCTCAAATGGAGGGGAATGTTGCGATGGCTCTTCTGATTCGAGAACATCTGACATCCCGAGATGCTTCGTCGGCTGTTCGGTTTGCAGCAGAGGCTTTTCGACGTTTTTTGCCGGAAAACGCGCATGTGTGGTTTCGGGAAAATGCGAACAGGGAATCTTATTTGATTGTCATGCTTCCTACGGCCGGAGTGCTTTTTCTGGACTGTCCTGCGAAGGCAGGGTCCACTGTGCGGAGACGATGTGCCCAAGCCCGTAGATCTCCTGACTCTTTTGCTGTGCCTGTTTTTCTGGAAGAGGAGTGCGCAGATTTTGCAAGGAAACTGCGTATTTTTGCGGGAGGCTGGGAGGTGCCTCTGTCGACGACGCTTGCCTGGCCCCTTGTCTCTTTGGGCAAGGTGAGCGGGGACAAGATGAGCGAGATGAAGTTTCATAAGGACAAAGTGCCCCGTTCTGATGCCCTGGGCTGGCTTTTGCAGGATGATTTTGGTCCAATTCGTTTAGCGACTGCTGTGACACGCGTTTTGACGCGAAAAGATGCCTCTCCGCGTTCCTTGCTGCCTCAAGAACAAGATGCGATCCGCAGCATTCTGAATCCCGGCATACTGATTGGGGATATTCTGCGGAAAAGGCCTTTTTGTTCGGCTTCTTTAGCTGCTGGAGAGAAGCAGGAAGGCGCCGAAGAAGGGAAAACAGCAGAAGATTTGCAGATTCTTGATTGTCAGCAGGAGCAGATTGTCTACGGTCTTCCTGAAGACAGTTGGGTGATCCGTGGAGTGCCAGGCAGTGGAAAAACCCTTGTTCTTTTGCTACGAGCACTGTTGCTGACGCGTTTGCACCCGGACTGGAAAGTGCTTTTGCTCTGCTCAAATAAGCAGCTGGTGAAGGATCTGGCAGATCATGTGGCTTCTTCAAGGAATGTGCGGGTTATTGGGTTTGCCGACTTCGGTTACTTTTTTGAGCGGGGGGCCCCGTTTTCCATGCAAGGAGGCTGGGAAGGGGAATCTGCCGATGCCTTGTATCGGGCAGTGTCCGCCTTTCTCCGGCGTCGACCCGAGTTTCGGAAGTATGATGCTGTTTTTGTTGATGGGGCGGAGGATATTGAAGATAGTGGCCTTGAGATGGCCCGTGACTTATTGCGCCCAAACCGCAACAATTTTATGATCGCAGTCAATCCTACGCAGAGCCCAAGAATCGACTATTCGAAATGGGTATCAAGAGGGGTCGCGGACTGGGGGCATAAAAAATCTTTAACACATAATTACCGAAGTACGTGTGAAATCCGAGACTTCTGTTGGAACTTTTTTGCGAGCAGCACAGTGTCGTTGTTTGTTCCTGAAATGCGGGATATGCGGCGGACTACCCTGCCCGAACGACACGTGCGTACAGGCCCTTTTCCCCGTGTGCTTGCTTGTCAGAACAAGGAAGAGGAAGTGGCGTGTGCAGTAGCACAATTACAAAGGTGGTATGAGGAAGGATTTTCCTGGTCTTCTTGGACAGTGATTCTTTTCTCGCCGGATTATCAGTCGTTGGTGGAGTCTGCATGTGCGCGCGCTGGAATCCCTGTGACTGGCTTGGATGCTGATTTTGGTGAAGGAGAAAAGAGGAACAGCTCGACTGAGAACAAGGTGTTGGTTGTCTGCGCCAATGAAGTGAGAGGTCTGAGTTTTTCTCGTGTGCTTATTGTGGGAGCGAACGAATTTGACGTTTCGAGAGATCTGGACTTGCACCGCCATTTTCTTTTTATGGTGATGGGGCGGGCAATGGAAGATCTTGTCATCATTTTAAGTGGTACTGGAGGCGTGCGTCCTGACCTAGAGAGGAGTTGCCCCTGGAAAAGGCAGAATGTTGGCGAGAAACAAGTCTTTTCTGAGGAGTAGCGTGCTGTTTTGAGGCAGTGTTTTCCCCGCTTCTTACGTTTTTTGCGCAAATTGCCAATGAAAAATTGCGAGAAGCAAGTATGTGTGTACAGTATTTGTCACGGAGCGTATAAAAAATGACGCCTTGTACAAGGGGAAAAAATGAGCGTCACTCTAGGAAGAAAATTCTGGCGTGAGATAGCAGGGATCGAAACAGATGTTTTGTCTCGGGAGACAGCGAAGGCGCTGTCCAAGAAATTGTCAGGAGGAGTGAAGCGATCGGGATTGGCGAGCCGTCCACCTGAGATTGTGAGCCAGGTTGCACTACAACACTATTCCCAAGGTGATCTATCCGGATCGTACGCGGCCTATCAAGTGGAGACATGGGCGGCCTCTAAACTCGCAAAGCTTGATGAGACAGCACGCCAGAATGTTTTGGACACAGTTGTGAGGGCTTCGAACGGAGAAGTCGATGACATTGTTCGCAAACTTGTTGTCCATTTTGCAAATAATGAATAGGCGTGTAGGTCTCGTGCCACGGAGGAACGTGCAGTGCAGTGCAAGGCGCGCACCGCGCTGTCCATCGGGGGCTCGTTCACAGGTCGCACCGCTTGAAGAGACCCAGAGGACTATGTCGAAAACGCGAAAAAGCGGGACTCTATTCTTCAGAATAGAGTCCCGCTTTGAAAAAGAAAGATCAGAGATCAGGCGTTAATCTTGTCGAAGACAATCGGAAGAGAACGTGGGCCACGGACTTGTCCAGAGGACCAGGTGACAGTCTTCGGATCTGCCAGATGGAATTCTGGGATACGGCGGATGAACTCTTCGATGGCGATGCGCAATTCCAAACGTGCCAGGTTGGAACCGAGGCAACGGTGGATACCTGCCCCGAAGGCATGGTGGCGGTTTACCTTGCGGTCAAGAACGACCTTGTCTGGATCAGGGAATGCTTCTGGGTCCCGGTTTGCAGAAGGGAAGGGGAGCAGGAGCCGGTCTCCGGCTTTGAGTGGGCACCCTGCGAGTTCTACGTCTTTCACGACTTCACGTGCCATCGTGACTGGGGCATAGGCCCGAAGAAACTCTTCTACCGCAGTGACCATAAGGTCGGGCTCATTCACGAGGCGGGAAAGGTCGTCGGGGTTCTGTGCGAGGTGCCAAATGCTGGCGCCAATTGAACTCCAAGTGGTGTCGATCCCGGCAACCACGAGCAGCATCATCGCGCCCAAGATCTGCATGCTGTCGAGCGGCTCTCCGTCAATGTCAGCGTTGAGCAGGTAGGTGACGAGATCGTCTTCGGGCTCTTTGCGTCTTGCCTCAACCAAGTTGAAGAGGTATTGACTCATGCCGAGCAAGTGGGGCATCGCTGTTTCGGGGTCGGTGGGCATGACCTCAAGCGTATAGTGGATCCACTCGGTGAATTGGGCTCGGTCGTCGGGAGATGCCCCCACCATAAGAGCGATCACTGTGACCGGGATGTGCTTTGAGTATTGCTTCGCAACATCGCATTGTTTGTCGTCGATGAAGTCGTCAATCAGCTCGTTTGCCATCGTGCGGAGCAGAGGGTCCCATTCGGCAATACGCTTCGGGCTAAACGCGGGGAGAAGCATCTGCCGGAAGCCAGTGTGGAAGGGGGGATCTGAAGTGATCGGAGGCGCGAATCCTCCTTCTTGAATCATTTCCGGAGGAAATGGGGCGTTGATAACCACGGCTCCGCGGGAGGAGAAGTGGTCGGTGTCGTAAGCAACCTGGTGGATTTCGGCTTGACGAGTCGGTACCCACATACTGCCGAATCGTTCGCTGTGGGCAACGGGGCATTTTTCTCGGAGTTCATCCCAAACCGGGTAAGGGTTGGCGACATAGGTCGGGTCGAAGTGGTCGAAGTCTGTTTCCCAGTCGGTGACTGGTTCTCTTGCACTCATTTTCGGCCTCCGGCCTCCCAGGCTGACTGTTTTTCTGCCGTCAGTGGATGGTGATACTTCGCTGCAGTGTTTTTGAGTTTCGGCGGTGTTTTTCGGAATTTCCGCCATGTGACATTATACGTCTGCCGTCTCACGTCTTTGGTGAAAGTGTACCCTTCATGCAATTTTTGTTGCCACTTAAGAGGTGGTCGCGGGGTATTTTCTTTTTCCGACCAGAAAAAGATGGAGCACTCATTTCTTTCGCTGCGCTCTTTTGGGTTTCCATTTGGCTTCGCAAAAGGCATCTTTCTCCCCCAAGTGACGAAGGATATGGGGAGTTTGTGAGAGATGCAAGATGGGATATCGGGCTTTTCTTGCTGTTCTACCTGTTTGAAATATGCGATTCGTCTGTTTTTTTTCAACTGCTTGTGTTGTTTTCCGCGGGTTTCCTACTTCTTGATATTGCCCTGGCTGCCCGCATCGGCAATGTGCTGCTTCATGGTTTTTCATAGGATTTGCCTGGTTTTCAGGTAGTTTTTCCTGAGAAAATTTTATATCGTACTGGTTTATATTTGAATAAGAAGTGGGCCGGCCAGAAAAAGGGGAGGCTGTATGTCTGCGAAACTTGTTTATACCTATGAAGATCTCATGGCTGACCAGGGGTACGCGTCTCGTGTGTATTATGAAGATCGTCTCTACCATGGTGGTCTTGATGCGGAAGGGAACTGGATTTCTCCGCGTTCTCTGTGTCGGATGAGCGCAGTGGAGGCTTGGACGAATCGCCTGGTTACAGAGGAAAATCCCGTGCAGGTTATGGGCGTTGAGGATCTGCCCAGTGATTATTTTCCGAATATTGCCCAGGCCAAGTTTCTTCTGCAACATGGGGCAAAGACCGCTATATCCAGCATTCTTACTTTGATTGGTGTGGTCGAAGGGTTTGGGAATGTCGGATTGCAACGTTTCCCGCGAGATCCCTTGCAGCCTTTTTTCGTGGAAGACCTTACAGGAACATGTCTGGCCCATTTGGATGCGCTTTTTACCGCGCATGGCCATGACGAAGCGGGGTCTGACTATAAGGGCCGGCATGAGTGTGGCCATGATGAAATGTGGTACATCATTCGAGACGCCGCCCTTGAAAATCCCCCTGTTCCCGAAGATGTCTATTCGGGTCTTTCGCTCGGGACATTTTCCAACGCTTCTTCTGAGTCGGAGAACACACAAACCTCAGAAAATGCTCCAGCTCTCGTCCCCCTTGTTGAGGGCATTCCGCCGGTAGTAGACGCGCTTGTGCAATCGATGATGCGGCTTCTGGCGATTGAACTCGCAGCGTTTACCACTTTTCAGTGGGCTTCTGAGGTGCTTGGTGACCCTGCTTGCAGCGCCGAGCCTGACTTTGCAGCCCGCAGCGTGGGCTACATACAAGACGATGAGACAGTGCATGTGAGTTACTTGCAATGCGCGCTCTCTGAAATCAGGTGTCGTACGGTCATCGGGGTTGGAGGAGAGAAAATTTCTGGCCGCTCTATCGTGGACGAGGCATTGCAGCGTGTGCTTCGGGATCAGGATAATTCGAGACGCCAACAGTCTTTTCGGTTTCGCATGCGCAAGATCAAAGAAGATTTGGCACTTCTTCCGCAGGGGGACAAGCTGCTCGTCGAATTTTCCTCTCTTGGGCCTGTTCCAGAAGTGGAATAAGCAGGGGAGCGGTCAGGAGAATATCGCGACACAGTAGCGTGCCTTTGCGCGCCAGTTTTACATGTATCATGTAAAACTGTGAGGTCGGCTACGAGAGATCAGCGGTGGGATCGGCTGCGAGAAGCCGGCTGTGGGGTCTGTGACGCGAGAGAAAACGCTGTTTGAAAGCGTGCCGCCGTGTGGGTGGATCGCAGCAGGCCTGTGGAACTCCTCTTGTAGTGGTTTTTCCTGTCCTGCATTTTTCTTTGGTTTCTGCACAGGCATGACATTATTTTCCACTGTCATTTTGTCCTGTCGTGTGGATGCTCGCTCTAAAATAATGCGGTTTTTCGCGGGTTTTGAGTGCGGAAGAAGAGTGGGTCTTGAAAAAAGAGACAAGACTTTTGAGGTTGTCAAGGTTGTTTGAGGGGTGTCGATGACTCTGGCGTAAAAGAGTTTTCCTGTTGGGAAGGCTGTTGTTGCCACAGCAGGTTTTCTCTTGCATATCGAACATGTGTTCGATATGCTACGGGTGTATGCAGATCGATGAGCGGCATGCGCAAAAGGTATTCACGCGAGAGCACGCGGTGAACTTTGTTTCAGAGCTTGTTATTGATGAGACCATGAAATCTTGTTGCGTCTTTTGTGCTGATTGCTGTCTTCGGTCGGATCGGTGCGTCGCGAAAACTCGCGACAACGCTGGATTTCTCACTTGATCTTCACTCAAAAGGAAAACCTTATGGCTACAGAGACCTTTCATTCTCTTGGACTCTTCTCTTGGGTTGATCTCATGACGACAGATGTGGCTGGGGCAGAGGACTTTTATTCGAGTCTCTTTGCCTGGAAAAAAGTCTCAATGGAGGCAGTCCCGCCTGCGTCCGTTTATGACATGTTTCTTTTGCATGACGTGCCTGTTGCTGCTGCAATGGAGCTGCCAGATGAGCTGCAAAATGAGGGCATGCCCCCTGTATGGGAGGCTTATGTTTCTGTTTCCTCTGCTGCTGAGGCAGCGCAACGTGCAGAGGCCGCGGGGGGTGCAGTGCTGCGTGCACCTTTTGATGTTGGGAACGGTGACCAGGTTGCCGTGATTGCTGACCCTACAGGAGCGGCCATCAGCGTGTTTGGCGGTGAAGGGGGCAACGATGCTGTGATGCGACAGGATGAGGTTGGAGCTCCCTGCTGGTATGAGTTGTCGACGAACAACCGAGATGCTGCTGCAGATTTTTACCAAGCGGTTTTTGGTTGGAATATGGTGTCTTTTGGTGACGGGGCAGAGGCCGGCCAAGATCCGTCCATGGGGTTTTCACTTGACGGAGAAGCGATCCTTGCAGGTGTGGAAAATCTGGAGAATGAAATAGCGGAATTTCCTCCACACTGGTCTGTGTACTTTGGGGTTTTGGATTGTGATGAAGTGGTAGCAGCTGCTGTCAAGCTGGGAGGAAAAGTTCTTATCAGTCCTACTCCTTATTCTCCCTCTGCGCGTTATGCTAAACTTTTCGACCCACAAGGGGGAATGTTCTGCATCGCAGAGGTTGGAGCAGAGGCTGCAACTGAGTGACACACACCTTGCGTGTGATGCTGCTTGCTCGATCCTGATATTTTCTACGACCTTTCGCCAAAGAGGAGCAGGCTTTTGGATTTTTTGCTGGAAGCCCTTGTTTGTCTCTCGCTTTTTTCGGGAGTCTTTTCGTCAGGTCGACAGCCTTTTTTACCAGTTGTCCTGTCGTGTGGATGCTCGCTCTAAAATAATGCGGTTTTTCGCGGGTTTTGAGTGCGGAAGAAGAGTGGGTCTTGAAAAAAGAGACAAGACTTTTGAGGTTGTCAAGGTTGTTTGAGGGGTGTCGATGACTCTGGCGTAAAAGAGTTTTCCTGTTGGGAAGGCTGTTGTTGCCACAGCAGGTTTTCTCTTGCATATCGAACATGTGTTCGATATGCTACGGGTGTATGCAGATCGATGAGCGGCATGCGCAAAAGGTATTCACGCGAGAGCACGCGGTGAACTTTGTTTCAGAGCTTGTTATTGATGAGACCATGAAATCTTGTTGCGTCTTTTGTGCTGATTGCTGTCTTCGGTCGGATCGGTGCGTCGCGAAAACTCGCGACAACGCCGGATTTCTCACTTGATCTTCACTCGAAAGGAAAACCTTATGGCTACAGAGACCTTTCATTCTCATGAACTCTTCTCTTGGGTTGATCTCAAGACGACAGATGTGGCTGGGGCAGGGGACTTTTATTCGAGTCTCTTTGCTTGGAAAAAAGTCTCAATGGAGGCAGTCCCGCCTGCGGCCGTTTGTGACATGTTTCTTTTGCATGACGTGCCTGTTGCTGCTCTCTTTGCCCAAAAATTTACCCAAAAATTTGCCCAAAAAAATGAGGGCATGCCCCCTGTATGGGACGCTTGTGTTTCTGTTTCCTCTGCTGCTGAGGCAGCGCAACGTGCAGAGGCCGCGGGGGGTGCAGTGCTGTGTGCACCTTATGATGTTGGGAACGGTGACCAGGCTGCCGTGATTGCTGACCCTGCAGGAGCGGCCATCAACGTGTTGTGTGGCGGTGAAGGGGGCAACGATGTTGTGATGCGACAGGATGAGGTTGGAGCTCCCTGCTGGTATGAGTTGTCGACGAACAACCGAGATGCTGCTGCAGATTTTTACCAAGCGGTTTTTGGTTGGAATATGGTGTCTTTTGGTGACGGGGCAGAGGCCGGCCAAGATCCGTCCATGGGGTTTTCACTTGACGGAGAAGCGATCCTTGCAGGTGTGGAAAATCTGGAGAATGAAATAGCGGAATTTCCTCCACACTGGTCTGTGTACTTTGGGGTTTTGGATTGTGATGAAGTGGTAGCAGCTGCTGTCAAGCTGGGAGGAAAAGTTCTTATCAGTCCTACTCCTTATTCTCCCTCTGCGCGTTATGCTAAACTTTTCGACCCACAAGGGGGAATGTTCTGCATCGCAGAGGTTGGAGCAGAGGCTGCAACTGAGTGACACACACCTTGCGTGTGATGCTGCTTGCTCGATCCTGATATTTTCTACGACCTTTCGCCAAAGAGGAGCAGGCTTTTGGATTTTTTGCTGGAAGCCCTTGTTTGTCTCTCGCTTTTTTCGGGAGTCTCTTCGTCAGGTCGACAGCCTTCGCTGATCCCTGATTGTGTTTTCATCCTGGGGAGCAAGAGCAGGACAAGTAAGAGCATGAAACTCCTGAAAAATCTCTTTTCCTGTGGTTTGTGAAAGATTTCGTCGGGAGCAGGCACTCGTGGCAGGGCAGCAGCGAGTGCCTGCTCCCGACGATTTTTTACGTCTTTTCTGAAAATATTTCTGTTGCGCGGCCTTGGGGTATGTTCGAGGAAGACCTCCGTGTGCGCTTTGCGACACCGAGACGCCTATAGGCTTCTACTTTGGGTGTACAGGAAGTGTAAAGGGCTACTGCAAAGAGTCCGTCAGTGGGCGTGAAATCGGCTTAGGGCGGCAAGCTCGTACTTCTTGCTTCTTATCTCGGAGAGGCCGGTATCCTGTAACCGGATTGTGCGGTCGATGTCTGTGCTGCCAGGGATGTAGATCCCGGCAATTGTCGGGAAAAGCGATCTCGCGTATTCCCCCCTGTTGCCTTGCGAAAGTGCGCATGAGTCTTCCAAACTGCCCATTCCACAGCCTGACTGTCTTGTTGTTTCCCGCCGGGGGGCCATCGAGAGGTTTTCTTCTCTCTTGATTGGTTGCCGCTACTGATGCGGTGTATGCGCTTCGTGGGAGAAGCACCGCAGTAATCGTGCAATCCCGAAACCGAACTGTGTTGTCACTGTGTCGTCCCGGTTGCCGGAGTTGCCAGAAAGCAGCAAAACAAGTTCCCGACTCTGGCAAAAGCGACTGCAGTCACAGATCAAGTGTGACCCGGCAAAGGATTGTCGCTGCGCGGGTATGTTTCGCGGGAGCGTGTCGAGTGTGGCAACTGTTTTCAGGCAGCAGTCGCGGTTTTCTGGGAGACCATTTCTGCGGCTTCTTTATAGGTAAGCCATTCGCCCGCTTCGAAGTCGTAAAGCTTGCAGGCTTTCGCGTTTTTCACGAAGTCGCGCAAGCGCAGGGGCCGTTCTTCGATCACGCCGGGGAAGTGCTCGATAATGCTTTCGCTCGCCTCGTTCAATTTGTACATTGGAATCCGCATGTCGACATGGTGAGGTACATGTACGAAGATCCAGTGTACGAAGAAGTTGAGCCAGGCAGGGGCGTGGAGGATGGTGGTTCCTTCCATCTGTCCCTGGTACTTGGTCCATTCTTTGCGTTTGCGCCATTGGATGGTTTCGGAGATGTGATGCACGTGTACTACCCAACCAATGACATAACAGAAGAGCACGAAGGGGATCACGAGAAGTTTGCACCAAAGCCAGAATGCTCCGAGAAGAGAACCGTACTGAGACCATCCGAGCGTAAAAAGCGTGGCGGTGGCAACAAGGGCAAAGCCCCGAACAATCCAAGAGTCACGCTGTATGCGACGGACCCATTTTTTTGGCGGGGTGAAGAACACCATTTTTCGCCACCAGATTTCCCGCAAGTAGTAGATCCCAGTGCCGGCAGACGACCATTCGATCTTGTGCATGCGTTTCGCTGCCGGTGAGAGGGCCTCAAATTCTGTAGGAGTGAGTGGATGCCAGACGAAGTCCATTCCTTGGCGTACCGTGTGCGCATGATGTATGCGGTTGTGTCCGAGAACCCATGCTTCAAAGATATGTAGAGAGGGGAGCATCGCGAGACGACCGATCACCCCATTGAGCCGTTTGCTTTTGAACAAGGCTGCGTGGGCGGCATCATGACCCACGATAAAGAGGGCACTGACTGCGAATCCCGACAAAACCCAGAGTGGGATGAGCAGCAGAATATGGTCGGTGGACGCAAGGCCAAAAAGGATAAGACCATAGACCAGAAGATCGCGAGCGAAGTATCCCAGTCCTTTCCAGACGGGATTGTCATAGCACGATTCGGGGATGATCTCGATTACAGGGAGCAGGGTCCCAGAAGTTTTTTCGGAATCTTGCCAGCCGGGTTGGCGCTTGGCTTGCGTGTGCAATTTCAGAACCTCATGAACATAAGAGAAGTATGCGGCGGGAAAGCTTGGGGTTGGAGCGTGAGGGGAGAAGAGAAGTTTTCGCGTAGAACAGAGGGAGATAAACGAGACGGCTGCGCGCGGGGCTGCCGCTGTGATTTCACCTCATTTCATATGTATTCGAGTACTGACCAGCGTTTGCTGGTGACAGTTACAGGTAAAAAAAGGGAGAGGGTGCCACGTATTTTAATACTAACCATTAGACACGCGCATTACGGGCAGGGTTACTGAAGAAGACACTGGAAAATGTATTCTCAAAACCCTTTTTTCAAGGTAGCGCGAACCGCTCTTATGGACCTATTCTGCTCTTGCCCCTCAGGCCTGCGAGCAGCACTCTTCTTTCTCAGACTGCCCGCAGCATGACTGAAGTTCAGACGGTGCTTTCAGCTCTGCGCTTTATCCCCACAAGTTGTTCACGTTGCACGGCAAAGTGGGCAGGTCGGAAGAGGAAACGATAGACGGGGGTGAAAAAACTAGGAGGCGCGTAATCTATCCGGTTACGAACCAGCATGCGAGTCGTGTTTTCGTCTATCTCGTCGAGTACGAAAGCCCATGATGTGCGGAAGAACATTTCGAGCTCTTCTTCCCGTGGGGCTGTCGGATTCACCGGTCGGCGTTCGTCGAAGTCGACCAGCATGTCGAGCACGAGTGCTTTGTTTTCGTCAGTAAAGGCGACGAAAAACCCTTCTTTCTCTTCTGCAGTCGCAGAGAGAATGTCGCCTACGGCGAGATGCTGCAGATCTGACAGGATATGATTGGCGCTTTTTTCACCCTTATTGGTAAAGCGATCGTAGCTGTACCATCCGGCACGTTTTCCACCCATTTGTACAAGCCATGGCCATATTTTGGCAGCAGGCGCTGCAATAGTCACTGCATATGTGACTGTTTCTTTTGGGTCGGCCACAAGTTCGTCCCCTGGCAGGGGTCTGCGTGTCTCGTCATCAGTCGCGCTGGAACGTTGTGCCCAGGGACGCAAGACAAAGAAATAGCCTGCAATACCGAGACCTGCGGTAAGTCCTGTGAAGCGGAAAAGACGGCGAAAGAACACCATGTCCCTCTTTCTAAGAATGGGTTATAGAGTATCCGGTCTTCTTCTCCGGTTCTATACGGGGCCGAATAGTTTTTTCTGTTTAGTGTGATTTCTTTTGGAAGAGTGGGTGGGAGCTGTTGGTTCGTGATGTGGGTGGGGGGTGTGGATCTGCACTGTGGTGGGGGAGGTGAAGTAGAAGTAGGGGTAAGAGGGCGTTCTCCCGTGCAAGGGTGAGTTCGCGGGGAGAACGCCGCTGATTTTTTCTGTTTTTTCTGGTGGGCTTGGTCGGGCCTGCTCGGATCTGGCCAGGTGTTGGTTAGTTGAAGTCGACGACTTGGCGGGCGCCTTCGCCGCGTTTCATGGCGGCAAAGCCGTCGTTGATTTGGTCGAGCGTGAGGTGGGCGGAGAGCATTTCGTCGAGCTTGAGGCGTCCGTCCATGTACATGTCGACCAGGCGGGGCATGTCGGTGCGGAACTGGTTTGAGCCCATCATGGAGCCTTGTAGTTTTTTCTCCATAAGGAACTGCATACCTGGTATCTCGACGTTGACGCCTGGGGAAATGACGCCGATCACGGTGGCGGTGCCGCCGCTGCGGAGCATGCCGAATGCTTGTTCTGCGGTTTTTTTGAGGCCGATGGCTTCGAAGCTGTAGTCAACGCCGCCGCTCGTGAGTTCGAGGACTTGCGCGACAGGGTCGCCTGCGGATGCATCGACGGTGTGGGTGGCCCCGAGTTCTTTTGCGATTTCGAGTTTTGGGGTGAGCATGTCGACGGCAATGATGCGGTTGGCGCCGGCAATGCGGGCGCCTTGGATGGCGGCGAGGCCGACGCCGCCTGCGCCGATCACGGCGACGGTGCTGCCGGGGCGGACGCGTGCGGTGCGAAAGACTGCACCTGTGCCGGTGGTAATACCGCAGCCAATCACCGCGGCTCGGTCGAGCGGCATGTCCTCACGGATTTTCACGAGTCCGTGCTCGTGAATCAGCATTTCCTCCGCGAAAGAAGACAGGTGTGCGAACTGGTAGACCTTTTTGTCGTGCAGGCTGAGTCGGGGTGCTGCTTCTCGAGGCCGATTGCACTCTCTTTGATTGGAACAAATACTAAGGTGGCCACTTAGGCAGAATTCGCAGTGGCCACAAAAGACGGAGAGGCAGGTGATGACATGATCACCGGGCTTGACGTAGGAGACGTCCTCGCCAACCGCTTCCACGACTCCCGCGGACTCATGCCCCATCACGACAGGGACCTTAAATGGGAAGGTTCCGTCGAGAAAATGAAGATCGCTATGGCAGAGACCAGCGGCGACAGTGCGTACAAGAACCTCGCGTGGTCCTGGTTTGTCGATCTGCAGATCGATGATCTCCAGATCACCAGGAATCGTGTTAAGTACAGCAGCTTTCATGTGTGTTCCCCCTTCGAGCGGCGCGCTTTGCCTATTCTATTTGCTGCATGCTGCCTTCGCGCTTTCTCCTTGTCATATCAGTCTTTTGTATTTGGTCCGACATCCCGGGCAATAGGAGTGCCGAGCTGGGTAGTGAGTGTTTTTCTGCTCGGCCTGATTTGCTTTGGAAGAGTGGGTGGGAGCTGTTGGTTCGTGATGTGGGTGGGGGGTGTGGATCTGCACTGTGGTGGGGGAGGTGAAGTAGAAGTAGGGGTAAGAGGGCGTTCTCCCGTGCAAGGGTGAGTTCGCGGGGAGAACGCCGCTGATTTTTTCTGTTTTTTCTGGTGGGCTTGGTCGGGCCTGCTCGGATCTGGCCAGGTGTTGGTTAGTTGAAGTCGACGACTTGGCGGGCGCCTTCGCCGCGTTTCATGGCGGCAAAGCCGTCGTTGATTTGGTCGAGCGTGAGGTGGGCGGAGAGCATTTCGTCGAGCTTGAGGCGTCCGTCCATGTACATGTCGACCAGGCGGGGCATGTCGGTGCGGAACTGGTTTGAGCCCATCATGGAGCCTTGTAGTTTTTTCTCCATAAGGAACTGCATACCTGGTATCTCGACGTTGACGCCTGGGGAAATGACGCCGATCACGGTGGCGGTGCCGCCGCTGCGGAGCATGCCGAATGCTTGTTCTGCGGTTTTTTTGAGGCCGATGGCTTCGAAGCTGTAGTCAACGCCGCCGCTCGTGAGTTCGAGGACTTGCGCGACAGGGTCGCCTGCGGATGCATCGACGGTGTGGGTGGCCCCGAGTTCTTTTGCGATTTCGAGTTTTGGGGTGAGCATGTCGACGGCAATGATGCGGTTGGCGCCGGCAATGCGGGCGCCTTGGATGGCGGCGAGGCCGACGCCGCCTGCGCCGATCACGGCGACGGTGCTGCCGGGGCGGACGCGTGCGGTGCGAAAGACTGCACCTGTGCCGGTGGTAATACCGCAGCCAATCACCGCGGCTCGGTCGAGCGGCATGTCCTCACGGATTTTCACGAGTCCGTGCTCGTGAATCAGCATTTCCTCCGCGAAAGATCCGAGGTTGGTGAACTGATAAGCCGGTGTGCCATCGACAGAGAGGCGGGGTGCTGCGTCGTGGGGACGGGTGCATTCCATGCCGCTTTGGAGACAGATGGAGGGACGACCGCTGAGGCACTGTTCGCAGTGGCCACAAAAGACGGAGAGGCAGGTGATGACATGATCACCGGGCTTGACGTAGGAGACGTCCTCGCCAACCGCTTCCACGACTCCCGCGGACTCATGCCCCATCACAAGAGGGGTCATTCCCGGCAGTTTTCCTTCCAGCACATGGAGGTCGCTGTGACACAGGCCGGCAGCGACAGTGCGGATGAGGACTTCATGTGGTTCTGGTTTGTCGACGTGCGTGTCAACGATCTCGAGATCCCCAGGGATTTGATTTAGTACGGCAGCTTTCATGTGTGGCCCCCTTGTTTTCCCGTCTTTTCTCGTGACGCTTGCGCAATCCTGTGATGGCGCTGCGGCAATCTTGTTATTACTACCAGCAATACTCGAGAAGTGTGAGGTGATCTTTGGGGAGAAACGCTGTGGGCAGAGTCTGTGATGTCACAGGGTGCGAGAGAAGGCGCGGCGAGCAGTTTGTGCGTCGCTCTGAGAAAATTGGTCAAAGAACATGGCCACGTTGCGGGGAAACAACGTGCCGTGTGGGCTAAGGTGTATTCCTTTGTCGGAGAGCACGACCAACCCTGCAATTGTGCTCTCTTTGGGATCGGCAAGGCGTGCGCGTTCGCTCGCAAAATAGGCAAGCGGGTCGATCCCGAACTGTTGCCTGATGTCTTCCCACTCTACGTAAAAATTGCACATGAGCTGGGTGATGACAGAACGACGTATTTCGTCGTCGACTGAGCGAGTGTAACCTCGCGCAGTCGGAAGCCGGCCATGTTCGATTGCCTCTGCATAGGCGTGCAGCCTTTTGTGGTTCTGCACATAGCTGCCGGCAATATCGCCGATCGCGCTGACTCCCACTCCGATTGTGTCGCTCGCCTTTTTTGTGGTGTAGCCCATAAAAGTGCGCGAGAGTCGGTTTTGTGCTTGTGCGCAGGCGAGGTCGTCTGTCGCCAGAGCGAAATGATCCATCCCAATACGGATGTATCCGGCTTCTGTGAGAAGCAGGTCGGTCAGTGTCCGCATTTTTAAGCGGTCCTTCGGGCAGGGGAGGAGGTCTGCTTTGATGTTTCTTTGATTCGGATGAGCAGCAGGCAGGTAGGCGAAAGAGTAGATCGCGAGTCTGTCTGGACGGAGACGAATCACTTCTTCAAGCGTGCAGCGGAAAGAATCGGGCGTCTGGCGAGGTAGTCCTTGAAGAATGTCAATATTGATGGAGGAAAAGGCAAGTTCTCGACAAGTTTCCATGACGCGGTGTGTTTGTTTTTTCGTTTGATACCGCCCGATTGCTGCTTGCACCCCAGGATCAAAATCTTGTACGCCCAAGGAGATTCGTGTGTGGCCGAATGAGCGGAAGGCCCGTAATTGGGAGGTGGTGCTGACTCTTGGGTCGACTTCTATTGCGCATTCTGCATCGGGTGTGAAAGAGAAATGCTGGTAGATGGTTTCGTGTAGACGAGCAAGAGAGGAGATGTCGTAGAAGGAAGGCGTGCCACCTCCGAGGTGAAGCTCCGTCAGCTTGGGGCTGTTGGGGAGTTGCTTTGTCACCATACTGATTTCTTGAAGAAGCAGATCAAGGTAGGCATTGGCGCGTGTAGGGCCAGGGTTTTCCATCGCGTTGCACGCGCAAAAGAAGCAGCGTTGGGCACAAAAGGGAAGGTGTACATAGAGGGAGAATGGTCGTTTTGGTGCTGCGACCGACAGGCAGTTTTCATAGTCTGTTGCGGTGAAGTCGGACGTGAAACAAGTGGCAGGCGGGTAAGAGGTGTAGCGGGGCCCTTGGCAGTCGTAGCGGAGTAGGAGCTCGGGGGAGACGAGGGGCAAAGAGGCGGGGGGGAGTGAGGAGGAAAGCGGGGAAGTGCTCGCTGTTTCATTGTGGTGGGGTGGGGGAAGCGGAGGAGAGGGAGCAAAATGATCCATATAGGTATTATCTCGTATTTTAGAAGTGGAGTCTAGAGAGAGAAGTCCATTTTTGTATGGGTATTTGGGGACTAGATGCTTTCGGGGTGGGCATTTTCTCTTCAGTTGGGCACGATGCTTTTTCCGATTGGCGATGTCTTGGGATTGGGCTCTTGAAGTGGGGCGAAAAGTTGATCGAGAGCGTTGACGCAAGATGTCATTCTTCGCTGTGGACAGATGGTTTTTTTGTGGGCATTTTCAATAGCACGGTCTGGGAGATGCCGTTTGGATAGTGGCGCGACGAACCGATAGCGAGCGATTGGGTGTGCGATGCTCAGTCGGTCCCAAGTGTCCTGGTATGTGGATATCGATTACCGCTGTGATGCCGGAACGCCTTCAGAAAGTGGTAGCGCTACAGCCATGTCCAACAGGATGCCATGTGCCGGCGAGAAATGCGACATAAGTTTATGCAATAGGTTCTACTAGGGAAAACGTCTGGGTGATATAGCCTGAGATATGGTGTGGACTTTCGAAGAACCTCTTGTGGGATGGGTGGGTTTTCCCTTCTTTATGTTTTGGCGAAAACACTGAGAGTGGCTTTAGTGTGTGTATGCCTTCTTTGACTGACTGACTGACTGACTGACCGGACGGACGCGGGATCGGACGTCTTTGTGCCTTTGTCGTGGAAGTTTTGCACTGGGAAACGCAGCCGCGTGGTTCCGAAGTGGCTCTTGTTGCTGGTGTGTCAGAACATGCCAAACCCTATTTTTCTGTGGAGAAGGCATTGGAGCTGCTGAGAAATCTGGCTTTCTTGATCTTTCTGAGGTCGCTGGATTTTCTTATTGTGTTTTCTCCGGGATTTCTCCACTGCGCGTGAGCGCAAAATGCGTACAGACTGGTCCGACTAGTTCAAAGATGACTGTGGCAGCAATGGTCACAGGGAGAACATCGCGTGCGAGGTCTGGTTGTTTCGTCGTTGAGAGAAGTGCCATGCCGATGGCCACTCCTGCTTGCGGTAAGAGGGTTGCGCCTAGCCAGGTCTTTTCTGTAGTGGAAAGGCCGGCGATTCTTCCTCCAAGTCGTGCGCCCGTGATTTTCCCCAGTGTGCGAAAGGCGACATATCCAATACCCGTCACGCCTATTTCGCCGAGCGCGCCAAGACGGAGAGATGCCCCCGCCAAGACAAAGAAAACGATGAGAAAGATCCACTGAATATTCTCGATTTCGTGGAAGGGGCGCTCATGATGAGTTGCTCTGTTGGCGATCACGATTCCCGTTGTCATGGCGGTGAGCAGAGAGGAGACCTCGAGCCAGAGGGCGAGGCCAGTGCAGAGAAAAACGATGCTCAAAGCCTCTTCTCTTGTCGCTTCCCCAGGTTGGGTGCGACCGGTGAGAAAAGCCGCGGGGACACCAAGCAGGAGACCGAGCAGGATTGCTCCTCCAGTTCCCCAGAGGCTGGAGAGCATTTCGTTTGTGCTGTTTTGGCCAGAGATCGCTTCTGCTGTGGTGAAGAGAATGCTGAAGAGAATGATCCCGATGAGATCATCGAGTGCGACAACTCCTTTGATGATGCTTGTGAAGTGGCCTTTGGCTTTTGTTTCCTTGAGAACCGCGAGCGTTGCTGCTGGATCGGTGGCAGTGGCGATGCCTGCAAGGAGCAGGGCGGTTTCAAGCTGGGTGCCCAAGAGCAATAAACCTGTTCCGGTCACTGCTGCAGTCATGCACGCTTGCGTGAGCGCGACGATGAATGTCTGGTGACCCTGCGTTTGTATGTGCTTTCGCGTGAATTCGCCCCCAAGTACGAAACCAATCATGACGAGAGCAATTTCTGAGACGATGGGAAACCATCCGTCGAGACTGGGAGGAAAAAAGTGCAAGACTGATGGTCCGGCCAGAATGCCTGCTCCAAGCAGGATCGTGACTTTCGGAAGGCGGACCTGGTGCGCTATGTGTTCGGAGAAGAGGCCGATGAGGAGCAGCAGACCGATGGTGATGAGGGCCTGAGAAATGGGATCCATGGGGGAGAATAGCTTGGAATTTGTGTGTATGGAGAGAGCGGGAATAGATATTTCTTGATATCTGGACATGACGGGGGAGGGTCCTGGCCGGCTTGCAAGCCGGCCAGGACCCTCCCCCGTGTTTTTCGTCTTTTTCTTGGAATTTTTTCTTGTGTTGTGCAGGGATGCACGCGAGTTGGTGCGTTGCTTCCCTGAACGAAATCCTATCGAGATGAAGCGTTGCGGTTTGCCCTCAGCGCCACCATCCGACGATACGCCACCATCCTCCTGTGTTTTGCCGGACTTCTATGCGGTTGGGAATGAGGTTGGCATGACCGCTTTCCTCTTCAAAACCACAGTGGGCACGAGAGGAATCGGACTCCACTTGGACACACTCAGTGTGTGTGGCCAAAGTGGCTCGCACCATCTGGCTTGCTGCTTCTGGCCCGAGTCGGGCAATAATCTCTTGCAGTTCGTTCACGCGTCCATCTGGGTCAAGCAAACCATTTAACTGTACCTGGTCGTTGGTGTCTAGACTAATGATGAGCTTGATGATGGCGTAATCGGGCATGCTTGCCGGTGTCTGTACTCCGGACCTCAGGCTTTCCTCAGTGATTTGGATGCGAGAGGCAGGCAGGTTTGCGGCAGGCAGGGGAGAGTTCTGCGGGGAGTCCTGCGGTGCGGTCGTGGAAGGTGCCGTGGATGTAGGAGCGGGTGCAGGTGTTTCTTGGTTCGCGGCAGGGTTGCCAGAAGCAGCGCTTGGCGGTTCGTCCTCGTCGTCGTCATCTGCGAGAAATATCATGATGGCGAGGGCTATGGCGAGGATTGTCCCGAGGAGGATAACCAAGAGCATGCGTGCCTGAGGTCGCTCGCTATCCGGGGAGGGGGGAGCTCCGCCTGCTGATATTTCCCCTGGAGCCGGCCTATTTGCTGGCCCTAACGGTCCAGTCTGTGTGGATTCGGTCATGTCGGACTTGTCCTTTTCGCTGGGGGTGCTCCCCCCCGGGCTACTCCCTCGCGTATGCTCATTCTTTCCCTTTGCGAAGGTGCTGATGTCAAGATCGTTCGATGTCACTTTTTGTTGTTCGCTGCCGATAGTTTGCACACTGTTCTCTGTGCTACTGATGACAGACGCAAGTGTTTTTTCTTTTCCCGCGTCCTCATCCTCGTGTTCTTGCTCACGGTAGTGAGCTGAAGTGTCCGCGTGCGAGAGACGAAGAACAGAGGAGTCGAGAGGAGCGAAACTCACTGTTTCTTTTCCTGGCTCTTGTCCGTCTTTTTCCTGACCATGTTGGTTGTTGTCCTGGGAAGAAGACACAAGAGGCTGCAATTTCTTTGTGGCGTCCCATGTCTCTGTAGGACTCTTCTCTGGAGGTGGGGTTCTTCTCCCCGCATACGAAACGTCTTTCGAGATATCTGGCGAGATATTTGTTGGAGACAGACCGGCTTCTTGAAAGGTCCCAGCAGTCGCTGCTTCTGGAGCGGTAGCGCCTTCTGTAGAGGAGAGAGGCAGAAGTATGGGAATGTCGCGGGTTGTTTCGTCTGCGGTCCATTTGCCGTGACTTTCTTTTCCCGCTGCTCCTACCAAAGTTGGAAGGGGAACACCCGTTACTGTTGTCTCGATTGTTTCTACAGCAGTTGTTTGTTGAGATGAGGCGGGAAAGCTCAGCCCAGTTCCGACGACAGGCATGCTGTATCCCGGTTCGACCTGTGGAACATAAGCTGTGGGGATATTGATGCCACCTTCGATCTGAAGGTTGGGCAGGATCTTGTCGAGCCAGCGAGGCATCCACCATGCAGCTCGGTCCAGCAAGATCATGACAGCGGGCACAATCACCATTCGTACCACTGTAGCGTCAAGGAAGACTGCGACCGAAAGGCCTATCCCGAACATCTTAATGGTCGCATCGTCGCCCAAAATGAAACTGCCGAAGACGCTGATCATGATGAGGGCGGCTGCCGTGATGACACGAGCGCTTTCCGCGAGCCCAGTCAGCACACTGTATTTCGGGTTTCCGGTTGTCAGGTACTCCTCGTGGATACGAGAGAGGATAAACACCTCGTAGTCCATTGAAAGCCCGAAGAGGATGGCGAACATCATCATCGGGAGGAAACTCAGAATGGGAATTGTTTCTTCCAGCCCAATCAGGTCTTTCAGCCAGCCCCACTGGAAGATGGCCACGATCACCCCATAGGAGGAGCCGATGCTGAGAAGGATGGCGATTGCTGCCTTCAAAGGTACGAGGACAGAGCGGAAAACCATCATCAAAAGGAAGAATGACAAGGCGACGACAGCCCCGATAAATAGGGGAAGGGCGTCAGAGATTTTCGCGGACATATCGATGAGTACTGCAGTGGAACCAGTGAGCGCAAGATGTGCCCCGGTTGCATCTTCGATGTCTTGCAGAGTTGCGGAGCGGAGTTGCTCGACAAGGTCCTCGGTCTCTTCTGCATTCGGTGCGGTCGCAGGAGTGGCGAATAACACGGCCGTGTCACCTGCCGGGTTCAATCGCGCAGGAGAGACGTTTCTGACTCCGTCTTCTTCCAGGACATTTGTCCTGACCTCTTCCAGAGTTGTTTCTATGTCGGCCACGTCCTGCAAATCGGCCACGATCACGAGGGGTCCATTGAAACCGGGACCGAATCCTTCAACGATGAGGTCGTAGGCGACACGGCGCGAAGTGGAAGCCGGGGCTGTCGCGTCACTCGGCATTCCGAGGCGTATGTCGACCATCGGAATCGCGAGGATGCCCATGAAGAGCAAGCCTGCCAGAAGAAAACGCCAGGGATGCTGGGTGACATGTTGAGCCCACCGAGAACTAAGAGTGGGTTTACTCTCTGCCTGTAGCTTTTTCTTGGCTTCGCTTTTGATACCAGGTACGCCAAAGCGGTCAATATTACGACCGACAAAACCGAAAAGGGCCGGAAGAAGAGTGATCGCTACCGCCACTGCCACTGCAACAGTAATAGCTGACGCGAACCCCATCGCCGTGACAAAAGGGATGCCAACTAAGGCAAGGCCAGAAATGGCAATAATGACTGTGATGCCGGCAAAAATCACCGCGCCACCTGCTGTGGCGTTCGCGAGCGCCGCAGCATCCTGAATTGTCATGCCCTTGTTGAGGTTTTCTCGGTGCCGTGTGACGACGAACAGTGCGTAGTCAATCCCGACAGCCAACCCGATCATAGTGGCGAGGGTGGGACCTGCAGAACTCACATCGGTGACAGCAGCAAGCAGGCTGATTCCCGAGAGGCCGATGCCGAGACCAAAGATGGCGGTAATGATCGGCATTCCCATGGCGAGCAGTGAACCAAAGGCGATGAGAAGAACGAGTACTGCGACGCTCAGACCAATCAGCTCAGAAGTATGACTTTCGCCGGGACCTGACGAGACTGTGCGTGGGACGTCTCCCCCAATCTGAACGAGGAGTCCTCCTTCCCGGGCTACTTCAGCGGCTTTGTCGAGTCTTTCGAGTCCCTCTTCACCGACTTCTCTCTCGTCAATGTCAAACAGGATTGTGGAGAATGCAATTGTGCTGTCTGGAGAGACGACTGGGGGTCCAGGGGGACTTTCGAGGGGGTTTGGAGCCTTGATGACATGCGGCTGTGTCGCAATATCAGTTAAAACTCGCTCGATGAGATTACGATTTTCCGGGGAGTCAAGAGTTCCTTTGTTTTCGCCGGAACGGTCTGGAATCGCGAAAACCATACGTGCGCTGGAACCACCCTGTTCTGGAAATCGATTTTCCAGCAAGTTGGATGCCTGTTGTGATTCAGTATTAGGAATTTCAAAGGTGTCCGAGGTTTCGCCACCGGTAAGAATTGCCAGAGTTATGGTGACTGCTGCAAGAAAAATCCAGCTGCTCAATACCCACCGTCGATGCTGGACACAGATCTGTCCAAGCTTGTAGAGCAACTTGGTCATAGGCGGGGCATCCTTTCATTGAAAGATAAAGAGTATTTTGGGTGCCGGGCCTCAGGATCGAGGCACTACTTATTTGACATTCAATGCCAGAATGGCATTGAATGTCAAATAAGTAGCTTGGTTATAGTCGTAAATCGGTAAAAACCTGTTGACAAGGCCAGTAATAAAGTCCGCTATAAGGTAAACGATCCCGAATGGTTTTCCGCTCTGATCAGATGGAGAACATGACTCCAGCCGAACGACGTCGGATACGCACACGTCATACTATCGCGTTAACGGCGCTCAGGCTTTTTTTGGAAAACGGGTATGACGAAACCACGGTCGAAGATATCGCGACATGTGCCGATATCTCGCATCGCACTTTTTTTCGTTATTTCTCGTCGAAAGACGACGTTCTTTTTGATGATCGTGAACAGCTTTTGTTGCAGTTGCAGGCGCTTTTCGACCAGCGTCCTGTGGAAGAGCCACTTGTGCTTGCGGTCCGTGCGTCAGTCTTGGGACTGGCGGCGATTTTTGTAGAGCAACGTGAAGTCATGATCATGCGGCTCAAGTTGATGGACTCGACAGGGCGTAATCTTCTCGTGCAACGGCAATGGGAAGAAACGCTTGCCGCGGGTGTCGCAGGACGGATGGGGGTTTGTCGTGAGATTGATCCACGCCCGGACCTTGTGGCTGCGGTGACCGTTGCAGTCCTGCGTGTCGCCTTGAGTAAGTGGGCGCGTGCCGGAGGTGACGGTGATCTTGTTGCTGACGTGAGTCAGTCATTTGATTCGCTGGGCACTGTCTGGAGTCACAAAGGGGATGGCAGCAGTATCCCAGATGAAGCGGTCTCTGACTTTTTTGTGTTGGGGACGGACTGAGATTCTCTCTTTGCTTTCGCCTTCTGTTTCGAGAGCGGAATCAGTTTTTTGGGAGCCGCTCTCGAAACAGGCAAGGAAAAAGGCGAAGTAGCTTTCTACGGGCAGTTTTTACTTGTGTGCAGGCCTGTGATGATGATCAGTATTCCAGCAACTCGGCAAAAAACTCTTTGTCATGCAGTAAGGGCGTGTCGGACATATAAATCTTTCCGTAGCGCTCAAAGTACATGAGCTGTTTCGCAAGCAGCATGCTGTTGCGGTGGAACTCTGTGCCGAGACCAAATTCCTCTTGCGTGTGTTCAGGGAACTTGCGGGCTGCTCGCCAGCGCCGGTAGATATCGCGGACTTTTCTCTCGGATGACTCGACTCCGTGTGCGACCGCAATTTGTTCTTGTACCGCGGCCAGCATCTCCCCAAGACTGACTTCTCCAAACGGTCGGGTTAGTGCTGGTTCCATCATGGTGCGGACGAGCTTTACTTTTTCCTCGTCGTTCATGTCGGGACTCATGGCCGACCCATAGATATCGATCATGAAATTCGCAATATCGAGCCAGGCGCTTTCATCTCCCAGGGCGGCCTGCAAGATCTGACGGAAGAACTGCAGTCCGAAAGAGTCGAGGCGTCCGACAATTCCCCAGTCGAGCACGCCGAGACGGCCATCCGTGCGCATCATCAGGTTTCCCGCGTGCACGTCTCCGTGGAAGGCCCCGAAGCGGACGGCAGTCAAAAACCATCCGCGTACGCACTGTTCGACGACAGGTTTGGGGTCGAATCCCATACGCTCAATTTCGGTGAGGTCGTCGATAGGAACTCCATCGAAGAATTCCATCGTGAGGACTCTCATGCCAGAGTATTCCTCGTAGACCACTGGGACCGTCATTTTTGGTAGGTCGACTTCTCGCAGGATTTTGCCGAAGTGCGTCATTGCCCTTGCTTCGTTTCGAAGGTCGAGCTCCTCTGCAATCTGCTCGCGGAATCCATCGAGCACTTGCACCATCGGCCCTGCTGTCGCGCCCATTTGACGGGCGATAAAACCAATCAAAGGGTCGAGAAGGTCAAGATCTGTGGATACGATCTGCTCAATGTTCGGTCGGAGTACCTTGACTGCAGCCTCTCTGCCATCTTTCAGGATGGCTTTGTGTACGACGGCGATCGAGGCTTGTCCGACGGGTATGGGATCGAAAGAAGCGAATACGTCTTCGAGGGGCCTGCCGATTTCTGTTTCCACAGCGCGCCGTACCTCATCGAAAGGGACGGATGGGCCGGCGTCGAGACAGGAGCGGAACTCGTTTGAGACTTCTTCGCCAAAAACCCCAGAAGAAGACCCCATGAGCTGGCCGAACTTCACGAAAGTGGCACCGAGTTCTTCGAACATGAGACGGAGAGGACGAGCGTATGACCCTGGAGCAATCTCTTGCTTGCGTGTCTTGCGATAGGCCATGGGACCGAAATGGCGGGTAAGAAGACGGCCGATCTTCATGGCGCGCCGGCGGACTTGTGTATTGCTCGGATGCGGAAGATGCCGGGGAAAGGGCATCGGGTAGTCAGAATTCTTCGCGGCGTCTACTGATGCTGCTTCGCGGTTGATTGCTGCTTCGGCTAGATGACTTGGTGGTTGTTCTGCCACTTTGCTCCCCCTCTTGTGAATTTCCCCTTTTCCTAAGGTTATGACCGTATTCAGGTCTATGCCTAGAGGACAAACTGGGAAAGCGCGCAATCTCGGGAATTTCTTTTTCTTTCAGTATTGATTTTTGGGTGTTTTCTCCCCGAAAAACAGGCATGGGGAATAGTGTCAAAGCCTGTGAAATGCACGTGAATACTGCGAAAGTGCAATGCTGGTAAAATGAGATCTTGTTGCTAGAAGCGGAAGTCTTCTTGCCACTGTTCGAGCAGTGTGGCTTCTCCGCTTGTTTCGAGGGCAGTGTGGAGGTTTCTGCCGGTGAGAAAAAGGAGAATGTCAGAAGCAGTTCCCTGCGCGGTTGCATCCGGCTTTTTCTCTGCAGTGGCAGCTTCGCTTTTGATGTCGAGATGGTGGTGCTCCAGCGTCACGATCCATTCTCTCGGTGTGTCGCTTGCGCGAAAGTGCAGCTTGTCGCCTTTTCCCTCGTATTGCTTGATGGCAGGGAAAGAAGGGATGTTTGCAAAAAGTTCGTCGATTCCGTCCGCTGCAAGATCTGTGGTAATGGGGTTTGGCAGACCATGGGCATTTTGGGCATCCCAACGGTGCATGGCTGTCTCGTGGGCTTGGCGCCGGCGCCACCAGTTATGGCCTTGCCCGCCCCAACCCCAGACGAGCGGGGTGGGTTCATCCGTGCCAAGAAGCTCCATCAGGGTTTCGGCCCCTTCTTGCAGCCAGGTCGCGAGGTCAGTTGGAGAGGTCGGAATTTCTTTGATACGGGGGAGACGCGGCGGAGGGGAAGTGCGTTTCTCGCGAAGAATGTCTGCGACCCAGCGATGGACCTCTCCAAGATGTGCAGTGAGCTGTTCTACCGTCCATTTTGGGCAAGACGGAACTGGGATGTCTATTCCTTTTTTCACTTCAGAAGCGAAAAGCTCAGTTTCATTCTGGATGAAAGCAAGATATATTGCGCTGTTCATGCCGGACCTTTTTCTGCACTCTGGGTTGGTTCTGGAGAAGAGAGCCTTGAAGGAAAGCGTAGCGGGGGCTTTTGTCGAAGCGCGTCGCGGGAAGGGGTTCTTGTGATGCTCTCTGCGGACAAACAGGGTTTTCGTGCGGAGTTTGACTGCGCTATCGGGAAAGAAAAATGGCATGATACGTGGTCTTGTGAGAGTTTTTTCCGCTCCGTCGGACGTGTCGATGACCCGGAAAGGGTCTGGGTGTGCTGCTTTTTTGAGATCATGTCGAGTTGGGATCGAGCGGGAAAAAAGGTTGGGACTCTTTTATCTGTCAGTGACACGAGATCCGCATGCAAGTAGGCAATATATGGAGTCTGTTTTTTGTTGGAATGAGTGCCTGGGCAAACGAGAGCCCGCACCGTAGGAGGCGACAATGAAGGTTGGGGAAGTTGTGGGCATGGAGACCATACAGGTCGAAGCAAACGTGCCCCTGCGAGAAGCCGCGCGGTTGATGACCGAAGAAAATGTTGGGTGCCTCATCGTTCTCGAACGCCGATCTCTTGTCGGTATTCTGACTGAACGAGACGTTGTTTTTGCTGTTTCAGAAGGAAATGAGAGTTCGGGCGAGGTGTGGGAGTATATGACAACGGCACCAGTCACTGCCTTGCCGGAGGCGTCTTTTGCCGAGGTCGCGACGCTGATGATTGAAGAACATATTCGTCATCTGCCTGTGGTAAGTGCCTCCAGTGACTTTTGGGGGGTGATTTCGATCCGGGACGTGCTTGCAGTACTGAGCGGGGATGAACCTCAACGTGAGCTGACTTTTGTGGGAGATGCTCTCGATATCGACCCTGATGAGGTCGCAGATAGCCTGTGATGTGTGAGCCGGATTGTCGGGTGAGAATGTGTCTGTTGCGACTAGGTTTTTTACTGTAGTTAGCAATAAGTAAATTTTTGCAAGTCTCATACTCTCTCACGAAACCCTACAGAGGACTCTGTAGAGGAGGACCCTGGAGAGAAGCGTGTGGAGAGTTTTTAGAGAGGAATAATCATGGGAGAAAACTCCGATTTTGCAAATGTGGCCAGTGCCTGGGGTGGTGTCGTCGATGACTTGCTTGATCTAGGTCAAGAAGTAGCCGGGGAGCTACGCCATGTGCCCGAAGACCTGCGGCGTGGCTATCGTGCCCGCGCTGAGGCCGAATCTCCTTTCCAGGAGGGCGACCACTCATCTCTTACCGAGAGCATCACTGCCGAAATGCGACGTGGCCTTGGTGCGGCCCAGTGTGCTGTAGACGGTTTAAGTCAGAATTTCTCTGAGGATGACCGGTTGCAGGATCTCACACGTGAAGTGCGCGGCGCTGTGCGTACCAGCGTTAAAGAAATCCGCAGAGTCTTTTCCGATGAATCTGGAAGCAAGGGGAGAGGCGGTCGTTGAAGTGTGCAGCGCAGCTTTTTCAGAAGGATCGCGTATGAAATGATGGTAGAGAACGATTGAGTTGGGGGGAGTGTCTAGACTCCCCACTCATTTCGTTCCTGCAAAACCTCTTTCAGGAGACTCGGCACGTCAGTAAAAATCCCATCAGCGCCAATGTCGAGCAGGCGTCTCATTTCTTCTGCCTCATTTATCGTCCAGACATGCACAGGGAGTGTCTTTTTATGAGCTGTCCGGATGAACCTCGGATCGGCAAGTGAAATGCCGGCCATGCGTCGAGGAATATTGGCAGCACCACCTTGCGGGTGCCGTGCCGGAAACTTCCAGGATGCGAGCCGTACCCGGAAAAGGGAAAGACGCCCGAGATTAGAACAAACTTTTCCCTCAAACGCCACGCGGACCTGCTGGAGAATGCGTTCGGAGAATCCCCCAATGCACACCTTGTCAACGGCTTTGGCCTGTGTCAGGAGAGAGAGGAGGGGTGCGATCGCGGCCTTTGTTTTCACGTCGATATGAAATCGGGCATCAGGGAAAGTCGCAATGATCTCACCAAGCAGGGGAATGGGTTCACCTTCTACTCGTAATCTTTGTATATCGTTCCACGACAAACCTGACACAACTCCTTGGCCATTTGTGACACGATCGACTTTGTCGTCATGGAACGCTATGAGCTTGCCATCTTTGGTCACCTGTGCATCGGTCTCAAGGTAGCGATACCCGAGATCCCATGCCCTTTCAAAGGCACGTATTGTGTTTTCCGGGGCTTCACCGGCACCGCCTCGGTGCGCAATCGGGAGAGGTCCTGCATGATCAAGGTATGCCCAGGCAGTCATCTACGGTGTCCTTTTTGCGTGTTTGACAAATGAGATCTTGTTTCCGGCATTTTCTGAAGAAAACCAGAGAACAACTGTCTGGGCAAGCTCTCCTGGAACTGGAAGAGGAGTAGGGAGAAGAGGCCGGCAGGACAGGGGAGAGCTGGGCTCTTTGCCGGTCTTCTTTTCTGGAGGATTTGCCTGTAAAGCCTGAAAAATTTGTTGGGCGTTCTTGTGATAACTGGGGACTTGGCAGACCTTGGGGAAGGTGGGGCGCCTCGAGAGATACCGCTTAGGAACGTCGTTGGCGGCGCGAAGTCTTTTTGTTTTCTGTTGGGAAACTCTTCTGCGGGTTTGGCGGATCGAGGACCCTGCGATTGGGACCCGAAGTCAGGGAGTGTCCTGTTTTCTCGGTGTTTTCCAGGGGAAGAGCCGGCATTTCGTCGTCGAGTTCTCCGAGGGCTGCGGTAAGCACTTCGGCCCGCCGGCGCACATCTTCTGCTGTCGTGACTTCTGGTGCTGCCATTGTGTTGACGATTTTCTGGCTTAGCGCGGTGAGTGAAGCAGCGCTGTGTTCAATCTCTTCGATGGCCGGGTTCAGTCTTGCGATCGCTTCTTCGCGGTTCTGGCCTTTTAACTCCATGACCTGGTCGAATAGGGTTTTTTGACGTTGGCATGACTGGGAGAGTTGTACGCACATTTCTATCATTTCGGCTTCAAACGCACTGCCTGTTGCCAGAGAACGGGCGGCTTGAATTTGTTTTTCCACGGACGCGAGTCGGGCAGAACGGCGCCAGGCGGTGTCACTGAAAGGCCGTTCTGGAAGAGCTTCTGACAGGCGAATCTGGGCGTCTTTTGCCGCGTCTTTTGTCTTTGAACGTAGTTTTTTACCGGTCTTGAAAATTTTCCAGGCGAAGAGGCCTGGTGTGACCAGGGAATGAAGACGCAGGATTTGTGTGGAAAGTCGAAAGAACTTCACGTTTCCAGTTTAGCTTTTTTCCTGTTGGTGCCCTAGAGGGGTTTTTGTTGGACCTAGTGTTTTTTTCGAGTGGGATGTGTTGCGGGCCCTTGCGGTAATTTGTCGGTAGAAGTATTGCCAGACCCAAGAAGCTTTTCGGGTGTATGTGTAAGGGGCTGAGAAGGGGAGGAAGAACAAGGCGATGGTGGAAAACTACACGATTCATGTGCCTGATCCAGTGCTTATAGACCTGGATGAGCGTCTCGGTCGTACTCGCTGGCCTGATCAACTAGAGGGGGTTGGTTGGGACTATGGGACAGAACTTTCTTATCTCAAAGAACTCTGTGCCTACTGGAAGGACGAATTTGACTGGCGTGCACAGGAGGCTTTTCTCAACTCTTTTTCTCAGTTTCGTGCGGAGATCAACGGGCTTCGTGTGCATTTTCTGCATGTTCGCTCTTGCGAAGCCGAGGCATTGCCCCTGCTGATTACCCACGGTTGGCCAGGGTCAATAGTGGAGTTCCATAAGATCATCGGCCCGTTGACAGATCCTGTTGCGCATGGTGGACGGGCAGAAGATGCTTTTCATGTTATTTGCCCATCTTTGCCGGGGTATGCGTTTTCTGAGGCGCCACGATTGCCTGGTTTTGGTGCGCCTGCTGTCGCGCAGACTCTGGCTACTTTGATGGCGAAATTGGGTTACGGGCGTTATGGGGTGCAAGGCGGGGACTGGGGCGCCATCGTGAGTTCCTACCTCCCGCAGATGGCTCCCGGTTGTGTGTGTGGTGTGCATCTCAACATGGTGATTGCCGGACCGCCTGCTGGAACGGAAGATCCTTTGGCCGGGCTTGAGGCCAAAGAAATGTCTGCGCTTGCCGATATGGAGCATTTTCGGAAATACGAAACTGGCTATCAGCGTATTCAAGAGACAAAACCGCAATCGCTTGGCTACGCATTACATGATTCCCCGACCGGACTCGCGGGATGGATCGTTGAGAAGTTTCGTACCTGGAGCGACTCTGATGGTGATGTGGAGTCATGCTTTACGAAAGACGAACTCTTAACGAATATTATGCTGTATTGGGTGACTGGGTCGATTACTTCTTCGCTCAGGCTGTACTACGAGAGTGCACGTGGGCGGTCTTTTTCCCCGGACAGAGTAGAAGTGCCCACGGGTGTGGCTGTGTTCCCGAAAGAACTGTACCGTCCGCCCCGTGCCTGGGCTGAGGCACAATACAATATTCAGAGATGGACGGAAATGCCTTCTGGGGGACATTTTCCAGCATTGGAAGAACCAGTCGCGCTTGTGGAAGAGCTGCGAGGTTTTTTTCGTCATTTGCGATGATACTTTTGTGCGACGAACTCTTTGCGTGCGCGGAGGCCTGTATCTGGTATCTGGTGTGCGCGGGGGAAATCGCGCTTGCCGGCAGGACGAATGCTTATCCACCCCGATCGAGTCTGCTGTAACAGGCAAGAAAACCTACCTGTGCCTGTATGGTAGACAGCTCCTGTTCCGTCGTCATGATAGACAGCGATCAGGTCCCCTTTCCGGTTGAAAGATACCGAAGACACAGTTTTGCCGGCTTTGGTGATGCGAGGAGAGAGCTGCAGAGCTGAAACTTTCCACATCCAAATCCATTTTTCCTCAGGATTTCCATACACAGCCATCCAGGCAGTCGGCATCCCCCCAAAACAAATGTGTTCGGGCACATCTGGGCAAGGGGAAGAGAGGGAAGAGAGTCGATAGGTACGTAGCGGATTCATCACGTTCCACACATGGATTTCTCTCGTGTTTGCTGTCCCAGCGGCGAGGAACCTTCCGTCAGGACTCCAAATCAAAGAAGCAACATGGGCCTGGCGAGACCGTGTGTGGAGTACGATGGTGTAGGAAGTACTCAGATGGCAAAGCAGGATTTTGCCAGTTTTTGAAATGGCTGACCATGTGCCGTCTGGGGAAAAGACTGGTTTCCGCTGGGAAGAATCGCAGTTCGTATTGTGAGTCTTCAAAGATGATTTCAAGAGGCTCGTGATCTCGCTGATGTTTATGCCAGAGCTATGGCTAGACTGATGGCGCCCATCGGCAGATGTGTTCTTCCTATGAGTGATTTGTTTGTTTATGGGGGGGGAAGTGCGCGCCAGGCCTTGCGTTTTGTTGGGTCTGTGACTTTTTAGTGCAGATTTCGGGCAAGTTCTTCTTCTATTGTCAGGGTGAAGTGGAGAAGGAAACGCTCCAGAGTATTCTGCTCGTGTGGAAGCGAAAGAGACGGAAGGTGACCTCATGATTTGGTCGGGGCATAACCGAAAACTGGTTGCGAGCGCTCTTGCTATTTTGCTTTTTGCCACAGGGTGTGGCGACGATGACAGTGACGATGACGCGATGGATGAAGGAAATCAAGCTGCTGAGCCGAAAGACATGACGCCCTCTGGTGCGAAAGTGTTTTTCCTTACCCCGTCGGACGGGGCCACAGTATCGAGCCCAGTCCAGTTCACAATGGGAACAGAAAACTTCACTATTGAACCTTCTGGTCCGGTAAACATGGGTGCAGGGCACTTTCACCTGCTCGTCGACACGGGTTGCGTGACTCCGGGAGAGACCATCCCCTCAAACCCCGGACACCACCACTATGGGGGCGGTCAGCAGGAGGCAGAATTGGAACTGTCTGCCGGCGAACACACTGTGTGTTTGCAAGCAGGTGATGGTGTGCATACTGCTTTGGACCTGACCGAAGAGATCCGGTTGATTGTGAAATAAGCCTGTTGTAAGATCTTTTTTACTTTTTCCTGGACCTTTTTTGCTGTTGTGGACATATGACGTATGACGTATGTAGTTTGGATGTAGGTCCAAAGGTTTTGGCAGCTGTATCTTTTCGGTACTCTTGTGTCGGGATTTTTTGATATTTGCGGCTTTTCTTGTGTCCCCTATTGCAGGTGTCGCGGCCCTTATTTGTCCATTGGAAAGTCTGTTTTTCCTTGTAGGCAGCAATTTCGTCTTCTCTTTCCAGTTAATATATGCATGTTTCTTTTTGCGATGGGAGGGTAGCGAGAGGGAAGCAGCGAGCAAGACGGGGAAATGCAGACTCTGCGGGAAGATCGCGGGACACTTCCTGTTTCTGGGTGATCGGGGTTGTGCCGGCCGGCTTGTGGTATGGCGCTCAGAAGGCCCTGCTTGTCTTGTTGACCTGTTATACGTCGAGGAAAATTGTCGATGAGGAGAGTGTGGTCAATGAGTAGGTGACGGGCAGAGGGTGGGATCTCCGTCAGATGGGGATCGGTGGAGAGAACCTGCAGCCTGACTCTGTGATCGGTCGACGAGGCGCTTTTTCGCGCGCGAAGGGTGGCCCGGCTCGAGGTGGGGTGAGTGGGGTCGCCCGCCGTCGATTGTGAAAATTTCGCGGCGTGAAAAGAAGAGTATGGGGTTTCTCAAGAGAGAACGAATGTGAACGGTCTCTCTCTTTGCTGCACTGCCTCCTGTTAAATAATGAAGCTCGCGAGCCCCGCCACTACTGATACGACAGTGATTACTTCCATGCCGACGAGGTGTCTGTGTATCTGCTGTTTTTCTTCGCGCTCCTGGGCGATTTGGGTTTCGAGATGTGTGACTTCTGCTTGTAGCGTCTGAATGGCCTCTACTGCTTGTTCCCGCTCTTTGATGCGAAGCTCGCGTTCAAAAATGCGTTGTTGGCGTTCGAGAGCTGACCGACGGGCTGCATACAAAGCCTGTGCGCGTTCTCGGTGCAGAGCTTCGAGAGTTTCAGTATGGAGGCTGACCTCCTGCACGTACGTTTCACTCAATGCCGCGATCTGAAGGAGGAGAGGGAGCGGAACAGGAGGAGCGACCGGAAGCGGGGCGCTTTCAACGGCCTGAACCGTGGGGTCTTCGGTAACGATGAAGTCTTCAGCAATTCTGAAGCCTTCAGTATTTGTGGGGTCTTCAGTAACCGTGAAGTCTTCAGCAATTATGAGGTCTTCAGCAACTGTGCAGTCTTCAGTAATTGCGAGGTCTTGAGTAATTGTGAGGTCTTCGGTAGTTGTCGCGCTTTTCATGAATTGGGAGGGGGCGTCCTCTGGGGCATCGACGGTTTTCACCTCGGTGCCACTGGGGGTGAAAGGACTGACTTCCGTGTTGAAGTCTGCGTTGGGTGATTTGAAAACAGTGAGCAGATCCATAGCCATCCCTAAACCATAGCTTGACTGTTTGTGGTCATGTGTTCCATAGCAGTGAATCTCCGCTTTTCTCGTGGAAAAAGCAAGAAGAATCGTGAATGATATCGAAATATAGGCTTTTCATCTGGGGATTTTCGATTGTGATTTTTTTCTGCACTTTTTCTGTCGTATGAGAACCGTTGTGTTTCTGGAAATGCAATGCCGCGTGTTGTCGGGAATTGTCAGATGTTGAGGCTTTTCTTGTAAGCGGTTTGGGTGTATTTATAGCTTCCTGTGTGTTTATTAGGTTTTTGCTGAGAATGCTGAAATGTGTGGAAAAGCATGTTCATTTTTTCATGTTTTAACTTGATATGTCTGGAATTTGTGCTATCACCATTTGCTGAGTCGTAACAAAGAGAATCATGAGAGTGTCCGTTTGTGGAGCTGTTCGCCGGTAGGGATATGCGTAATAAGTCTGTTGTGTCGACAGAACAGATTTTTCTGAAGTGTCCGCGGGAGGGGCGATGCGGGTGGCTTGAGTGGTTTCAATCGCAGGAGACAGCGTATGAGTTCTGCTGATATCGCGTGGATGCTCTTTGCATCAGCGTTGGTCATGCTTATGTCACCAGGTCTTGCTCTTTTCTATGGTGGCATGGTTCGCGCGAAGAATGTTCTTTCTGTGTTTATGCAGGTTTTCATGTGTATGGCACTAGGAAGTATTTTGTGGGTTGTTGTTGGGTATTCAATCGCTTTTGGTGACAGCATGGCAGGCGGGCTGTTTGGGGATCCTACCCAGCATTTTCTGTTGCGTGACCTTGATGGGATTGATGAAACAGTCACAGTAATTTTTCAGATGATGTTTGCCATCATCACACCAGCGCTGATCATTGGCGCTTTTGCCGAACGAATGAAGTTTTCGGCTTTCCTCTTGTTCACGGGAGCGTGGTCGATTCTCGTTTACCCGGTTGTTGCCCATTGGGTATGGGGTGGAGGCATCATTGATGATTGGTTCGGCTCGCTGGATTTCGCGGGCGGAACAGTGATCCATGTCAATGCTGGAATTGCGGGGCTTGTGACTGCAGTGGTTCTTGGAAAAAGAACAGGTTGGCCAAAAACTGCAATGCTCCCGCATAATCTTTCGATGACCGCATTTGGTGCAGGGCTGCTCTGGTTTGGCTGGTTCGGTTTTAATGCCGGCTCTGCAGGAGCGGTCAATATGCAGGCCGTCAATGCGTTCCTTGTGACCCACATTGCTGCAGCGACTGCGAGTCTTTTTTGGGTAGTGGCGGAATGGGTGAAAGACGGTCACCCTACAACTCTTGGAGCTGCTTCAGGAGCAGTTGCGGGTCTTGTCGGTATTACCCCGGCTGCCGGCTATGTTGGTGTCAATGGCGCGTTGGTTATCGGGGTGCTTGCAGGTGTGCTTTGCTACCTGGCAGTTGGGCTGAAGAGCCGGTTTGAGTATGACGACTCTCTTGATGTTGTGGGGGTTCACTTCGTTGGTGGACTTCTCGGAGCCCTTCTCACCGGTTTTCTTGCGACGCAAGGCCTGTCCGGCGAAGAAGCTGGATTTGCTCTTTTCGGAAAACAGTTGGGTGGTGTCGTTGTCACAACTGTCTATTCGGTTCTCATGACCTTCGTCATACTTTTCATTGCGGATGCTCTTTTGAAGGGCATTCGGTCATCTGAAGAAGATGAAGTGCGAGGGCTTGACCTTGGTGACCACAAAGAGTCCGGGTATGTATTCACTGAAATGGGAGGATAGATGTCTGGGTTTGCAGGGGCTGCACGAACCCCGGCACCAAAATGACACGTGTATAGGACACGCTCAAGATGACCATGCGTGATGTTGTAACGTGCCGGAGTTTTCCGAAGATTTCTCAGGAGACAATATGAAGCTTGTGACAGCAATTATCAAGCCCCACAAACTGGGGAATGTGAAAGAAGCACTGCAAGAAGTGGGTATTGCCGGAATGACCGTTACCGAGGTCAAAGGTTTCGGTCGGCAGCGCGGTCATACCGAAGTTTATCGAGGGACTGAGTACAAAGTTGATTTTGTGCCGAAAGTAAAAATTGAGGTTCTTGTCGATGAAACGGAACTGTCCGGCGTGGTTGATGCCTTGGTGGCAAGCGCGCGCACAGGCGCGATTGGTGACGGGAAGATGTGGGTGACTCAGCTGGATCGGGTTGTGCGTATCCGTACAGGAGAGATGGATACTGACGCGCTGTAAGCGGTGTTCCCTCGTGTGAGGTGTTACTGTTCGGCAACTTGTATTCCCCAGGTGGTTGAGTTGCCGAACAGCTGTTTTTCCTATGACAGAGTTCTCTGTTTTTCGCAGGGTTTTTAGCAGGTTCGTGATTTTGGCAGAGTCAGCTCGATCAGATACTCATTGATCGCTTCTCCGATACACTGACTTTTCCCCAACGCCACATGACCTTCTCCTTCGTAAGTGAGAAGCACAGCAGATGTGAGCTGTGATGCCATAGCCTGGGCCCATTGGTAGGGGGTGGCTGGATCTCCCGTTGTCCCGATGACGAGGATTTCAGGTGCCCCTATTCCTTTAGGTACAGATATTTTTTTTGGCTCTACTGGCCAGTGCGCGCAAGTGAACATGAAAGTGACTGCTGGTGGTCCGAAAACCGGTGCCGCTGTAGTGAACGTGTCCTCTAGCGCCCGGATATCTTCCATGCGAGAAGGGAAGGCATCGTCAAGGCAGGTAACTGCAACGAATGCTTCTTGGGATGATGGATAACTGCCATCTCGACGTCTGTTCAAGTAGGAATCCGCGAGGAGAAGCATTCTTCTGCCGTTGCCTTCTGCGGCTTCATTTAATCCTTGAGTGAGATACTGCCATCCTTGTTCTCCCTGGTAGAGAGTGAATGCAGTCCCAATGTTGAATTCGCCCGGTCCTGTTGGTCTCTCTTGCCGGTTTTGAAGAGGATTCTTGTCGATCAGTGCTTCCAACTCGGCGTATGCCTTGGCTGGATCCTTTCCTGCGGTCCAGTTACATACTTTCTTTTCTTTGCACCAATCAAAGTATCTTCCCAGTGCCTGGTCGAAGCCTATGGACTGTTGCAGAGAACTTTCTATCCCGTTGAGAGCGGGGTCTATTGCACCATCGAGGATGAGCGCTCGTGTGCGGTCAGGGAAGAGTTCCGCGTAGTACGCTCCGAGTTTTGTGCCGTAAGAGAGCCCAAGATAGGTCAACTTGTCATCACCGAGGGCGACACGTACCAGATCCATGTCTTTTACTGTATCAAGTGTGCTTAAGTAGGGGAGTATGTCCCCATGCTTTTCTGCACAGTCGCTGGTAAAAGTTTGTGCTACCTGGCTGGCTTTTATCCATTCTTCAACGTTATCAGGAGATGGATCAGCAGCAATATAACTCTGTAATGTCTCGTGGCAATCTAGCGGAGTGCTTTCTTGTACGCCACGTGGGTCAAAAGCGACAATGTCAAATCTGTGTTGTACTTCTATTGGGAGACGATTTGCGATGTAGCCTAATGAATCTGTAGCGGAAGCTCCGGGTCCACCAGGATTGATGAGCAGGGATCCGATGCGTATCTTGGAGCTACCAGCAGCAGGTTGCCGTTTCAGGCCTATCTCGATTGTGGCCCCTTCGGCATCGTCATGATCCAAGGGTACTCGAAGGGTGCTGCACTCGAAATTACCAGTGCCACAAGATGTCCATTCGAGATCATTCTTCGATTGATCGGCGGAGGTCTGATCATTCTGGGACTGGGAGACAGGAGGGAGCGTGTCGGAACTGTCGCTTGAACAGGATGAACAAAGAAGGACGAAAGCGAGGAATGTGAAGTAAATGCGGTGTATCAAAACAGTCCTTAATGCTTCGTGATACAAGGTTTTTGAGACAACCAGGCTATTTGGCAGATTGTGATGGGTTGTCGAATGACTTGTCCCAAGTGAGAAACAGCATACGTGGAAGCGCCCAGACACCGAGATCGGTGAGGGCATTGTTGTCATCGATGATGCTTGCCGCATGCCACAAAGGGAGCATTAGGCAAAAGGCTTTTTCCAAGAGCGGACGGTCTTGCGGCGAGACACCCCCATCGATTTCCGGGCAACGCTCGATACGGTCAACGAGCAGGTCAGGATGCAGGGAAGTGCCAACTCCTTCCCGGATTGACTCAATGACCGCCCCGAGCCAATCGCCGAATTCGAGTGAGAGAAGTGCCGACTGTTCTTCTGAGCTGAGACTGGGATCTTCCTCCATAATCATGAGCGCGGCGCCGGACCATAAAACAAGAATCTCATCATTCTGGGGGAGTTCGTGAGGACTCCAGTCGTTGGTCTGCATGATGAGGTCATAAGGGGCATCTTTACCTGTGAAACCTGAACGGAGCGCGAGAGCTGCGTCAGCAAGAGCTGCAGGAGGCTCGGAAAAATACTCAAGGGGATAGCTGCCATCCAGAGCCTGTCGCAGTATAAAAGCAGCGTTTTCGGCAGCCGTGTCCCATAGCGCGAGATAGGTTTCTGCTTCTTTTTGGTTTGCATCCGAGAGATCGTCAAGCTCCATATGCTCAGAATTGTTCACAGTGCGTCCTTGAAAGGGAAAAGGGAAGTGAGAAAGCCGAAGATCTTAGCTGCCATTACAGTACAGGATTCGTTTCGAACACAAGTCTTTGGGAAACCAGCGAAAAGCCGGAAAAACTGTATATCAGTTAATACTATTTATCATGAGAAAGTGCGCATATTGTTTTGAGGTATTGTTGGGAAGGATTTTGCCAGAAAACCGTGTACGAAAACCGTGTATTGAGAGTATGCAAAACTGAAATTTGCGCCGAAACTTTTTACAGGGAAGAAAAATGTCGACTAATATTAGGGAAAACGGCTGTGATATGACCAGATGAGATTGCAGTATTGTTATGAGTTTTTTGCCGCTTTTTCGATAAACTCAATTGTTTATAGTCGCTGCAAATTTCTTGTTATGAGTATATTCTAGCATTTCTGAGAAGTTCTTAGTTTCCGAAGCGGAGTTTTTCTGTCTCTCGCTTTTTTCTGCTTTCTTGAATTTTTTCCGCTGTGTTTTTTTCGAGATAAGGAAGAGAAAGACATATTGTCGATGCTATCGATAGAGTGACGATACCGAAGCGTCGAAGTGCATCAGCAAGGTTGCCGGCTCGGTTCAGCATGTTGAACTGTTCCGGACCAAGGAGAAATGCCCAGTCATGCACAGAATTTTCGCCACCGAGTAAAGGCAGGGCTTGAGTAGGGGCATCGGCGATGTACACACTGGCATCCTGCATGTTTGTAGAGGCCCATGCCAGCATTATTGCTCCTGCGAGGAGATCTTGTCCGCGTGGAAAAAAGAAAAAGTAGAGCGCGAGCCCAAGAGGAACCCCGATTTGGACTGCGGAACCTGCTGCAGCGGTGATGGTGTCATTGACTGGCAACATATAACAGAGCAGATGGCCAAGTTCGTGAAAACCAAGATCTGCCATGCTGAGAAGAGGGACCCGTATGCCGCGGTAAAACGCGAACCAGAATGCGAGAAAACACACGCTGGCACCTGCTATTGAACGGGAAAAAGATTTCCTGAAAAGAAACCTCGGACAAGAGGTTTTTTGCCTGGACACCTATAGAGGATCGACGGTTTTCCATGGTCGATAAGGTGGTGGTTGTATTTTCCCTCTGGATTTTTTGTCGTTCCGTGTTTTTTACAGGATCTCCTCTCATGGGTTTATCGAGGGTCCCCCTGTTTTGTCTGATGACTTCTGGAAACAAATAAGGAGGGGACCTGCAGTGAGATCTGCATGTTGTTGTGCTGAGTTTACCCTTGGGAACTTACCTTTGTGGGAGTCAATGTGGCGATGACTCTTTCGTCTCCGGTCTCTGTCATTGGGTACTTTTCAACGCCCATATATTTTTTTGCAAGAGAATTAATGAAGGCATAACTTGGGTCATCTTCTATGCTCACATTTCCGCGTACTTCTAGATATTTATATGGGTTTTCTGGATGTATAATGGAGACTGCGACGTGGCTATCGCGTATAATGTTGCGATAATTTTGTCGACTTTTCATTGTGGAAAATTTTATTTTCCCGTCTTCGTAGGAGAACCAAAGCGGTTTGTTCTGCGGTGTTCCATCAGGTCCTATGCTGGCCAGGTGCAAGATGGCTTTTGCCTGCAAAATATCGGTATGTGATTCCGGTATCATTTTTTTCTCCTTTACGCGAGCAGACGAGCAATAATACTGTTCGATGATAGGGGAGTGCAAGAAGTCTTTTGGTGTGGATTCCTGCTGATTTTTTGCAGGAAATGATGTTGTTACTAAGACTTTTAAGAGCAGAACTTTCCCATTGTCTTATGGACATTGAGAGGCCGCTGCTTCTGCTGAAGCTACTCCAGTATACTTGTCAAACTCGTTTTGCTCGGAGTTTTGACTTTCCTTTTTGTCAAGTTTGTTCTGTCCCCAGATAACGAGAATAGCTGGCAGAACTACTGTAGATGAGAGGAGAGAATAGAAAATGGTGAGTGCCGTGAGTCCTCCAAATTGCCTTATTGGTTGCATGGAGGAGAAAACCAGGACTCCAAAGCCCAGAATTGTAGTTATACCTGATCCAATGAGGGCTGCACCTGTATGTTTTATTGTCGAATGTAGAACTTCTCTAATGTTTTCATGGCGCTGAAAATCTTCTAAAAATCGGTTTATGATATGGATGGAATAGGGCACACCGATCCCAATAGTAAGTGCAGTAATCATTGCTGTTATCACATTAAAACTAATATTTAGAACAGACATAGACCCCATAATCCACGTAATAACAAGTGCAACTGGAATCACGCCAAGGATCCCGAGACTAGGATAATGATATCGGATGCCAAAGAAGATTATGAGAATAAATGCTGCCGTGAGAATAGTCGTAATAATTGAGCTGATTTGACTTGATTGCAGTGCATTCATCACTTCGAGCGTAATAATATTGTCGCTCGTGGGGATAACCTCAGCGCCTGTTTGGATGAGAGGATCTGCGGCTTGGATAATATTCTTTCGTAAGGATTCCGTGTGAGTTTTGTCGCTATTCCCTTCCAAGGGGAGGACAATCACGCTGCTTCCCCATGTTGTCGTATTGACGACAGAGGCAAGCCTTTCGGGGTCAACTTTTTCGAGGGCTTTGTAGAGTGGTGCTGTTCCAGAGCTTTTGAGACTCGCAAGAGATTTTGCGACTTCTTCACTGTATTTATCATTGGGGATCTGGAGATTCTCCTTTCCCCAATCCTGGGCAAGAGTAACCAAAGAACTTTGTGCAGGACCTGCAACTCCTGGGATGAGGCTTAATTGGAGAAGAGTCGACTCGGTGGCTGTGATCATATCCGGATTAGTGAAGTCGCCCCGGATGAGAATTGTGGCCGTTTCTCCTCTATTTTTGAACCTCTCTTCTAGGAGAGAGATCGTTTCATAAACTTCACTATTTTGTGGGAGAAAATCTTTTGTGTCGAATGTGGTTGTAATATTAAGCGACATGACCAGGCTTGCCAGAGTTATTATCCCCGTGACGAGTATTGTCATCCATGGGCGCTTTTCAGTACTATCGGAGAGTTTTTCTAGCGCGTAGCCTGCCCCAGGCATAGTGCTTGTCATCGTTTTTGTCTGCAGTTTTTTTCCGGAGTTTACGCGCTTTTCATCAAGAAAAACTCGCGTACTTGGAATAAAAGTGCTCATAATGATCCACGCAGATAAAATACCAAAAAATGTGAATATTCCGAAATCTTGTATGGGCGGAAGAGGGGATAACACATTTGTGAGAAACCCAATACCCGTTGTGACTGTAGAAAGGATGAGCGCAGCTCCGACTGCTTTTCCTGAAGCGGACATCGCATTATTCGGGGTTTTACCCGATGCAAGTTCTTCTCGATATCGAGATGTTGCATGAATGGCATAATCAATTGCAAGCCCAATAAGAAGAACAGGGATAATCATCGTCATTTGATTAAAATGGCCAGTAATACCAAGATATTTGGGCCCTATAATGACACCGAATCCATACATCCAAGTGATCGTGAAGACCAAGGCGATTGCGCCTAATATTACATCACTACCTGTACGGTAAAGAATAATGAGAACGAGAAGAATGAGAAACATGGCAATCCCAAAGAGAGGGCCAGTTTCTTTTTGCCCTTCTTCAAATGCCATTTGAAGCGTGCCCGAGCTAAAAGTCCTTGCTTTTTTGACTGTTTCCCACGGGGTTTCTTTCACAACATGATGCATATGGTATTGCGCATCTAAGATCTGCGTATTTTCAATACTTTTATCGAAAAAAACGATCATCATGCCAAGCTTGTTTTTTTCTCCATTTGATTCGCTTACCATGCTCGTAATTTGCGTTTTTAAATGGGATGGAGCATTCTCGATTAAGTTTTCAATGTCCGATGTGAGTAATAATTCGGTATTATTTTCTGCGAGACTTAAAAGAATATGAGCGTAAGAAAATATTGGATTTGATGTATCAAGAAAAGGGCTTATTTTTTCATCTCTAAAAAGTTTATTTGGAAATGAAAGAATCTCTTTGAGAGTGTCTGGAGAATAGAGATCTTCAACTTCAAAAATAATTTGGGCGGGAATAGCAGAAGATGATTTGAATTCTTCCGTGATTTGTTCGATCGCACGTGCTGTAGTGCTGTCGGGAAGAAAATTCTTATTGTCAGTAGATACTTCTTGCTGACTTCCGAAAAACCCAAATATAAAAGTACTTATTAGAATTGCAATGATTGTGCGACGGGGATACTGTACCGATATTCTCGAGAAAAGTCGAATGACTTGTTCCATAGAATCCAAACGCTAATATTAAGAAATATATATTATCTGTGAGTATGGAGTAAGGCTATAAAAGAACAGACTTCAGGAGGCTTATTCAGTTAAATTTACTGTTTTTTTAGTGTTGGTCATTTGATATTTTCTCCCAAATAGACATAGCTGGATAGGATATCAAACGGTGTTTTTATGATTCGCTATATTCTATAATTATTTGTATTATTTTCAAGAGCGCTAATCTCATGTGATAATTTTGTGAGTATTCTGTCTATATCCTTCATCTCTGTCGTTTTTCTTTTGAGGGCTCTATCTTTGCTCAGAAGAGACGTTATCTCGTTATTCATCTGGTTCGTATGTGCGATTTTCTTGGCCATCAAACGGATCATGTTCTCTTGATTTTGTATATTTGACATGATGGTTTGTTGGAGAATGCTGATAGTATCCATGGTTGTTGATACTTCTCCAATTCGCGAGACAGTTTCTAGTGTTCTTTGTTGTATTGTTGTGATTCGTCCTTGGATATCGTTGGTAGTTCTTCCTGTTTCTTTTGCGAGTTCTTTGACTTCTGTCGCGACAATAGCGAATCCTTTTCCCGCGTTACCTGCTCGTACGGATTCGATCGTGGCATTGAGGGCCAGGAGATTTGTTTGTTTTGCAATCGTGGTGATTGCCTCGATTACTTGGCCAATTTCTTTGCTACTGTGGCCGAGAGACGCAATCGATTTATTCACCATATCTGTGACTTCTAAAGCAGATGAGATCATTTCTGAAGATTCGCTAGCTCTTTTTTCTATTTCTTCTGTTGTGGAGGCAATTTTCGATATTTGCTGTGAAGCATCTGCTATCTGTTTGGAAAGTTGTTTATTGAGATCTGTAATCATTTTTTTCTGATCTATTGCAGAATAGAGTTCAGAATGAGAAATTTTAAGTTGCTCTACATGTGTATTTAGCCGATGAGAACATTCAAAAACGTAGGTTATATAAATCCGTATTTTTCGAACTAACTCGTCAACACTTTCGCCTATATGAGTGGATCTATTATCCTTTGTTGGGAAACTGTTTCCAACATTTTGTTGGGGTGAGTTGAAAGTGTCCTGGACAAGTATCTGGAATGAATGTTGTTGGCTTGATGGGTCTTTGGAAATCTTCTCAAGATCCATCCCAGGAGTTTGATGTTTCTGTTTACTTGCTATCTTCTCTTGTGTAAAAATTTCTTGTACAAAAACTGAATTGTCTTTGACAACTCTACTCTGATTTCCTGGAAAATAATTTTGGATATCAGAAAGTTTTGCAATAAGATTTTCTATATTATTTTGCTTCTTAACAAGAGATTTTCTGAGTTCTACAGTCAATTTGTCTTTGGTAAGAAGGAGTGATCCGAATTTTTTCGCCTCTTTTTTGCGCTCAGATATTTCTACTTGTTGTTTTTCAATAATGACTTCGTTTTGGGAAAGTCGTGTTGAAATTTCTGCTATTTTCTTTTTTTGTTCTGCGACGGTCTCTTCACTTTGGGCTAAGAGACTGTGGAATTTACTGAGGTTTTCGTCATCCTTAATGAGTGCAATTTTGTGTTGAGAGAGGACTTTGCCGCGTTCGGTGAGTTTTTGCTCCTGTTGACTGAGCGCCTGTTCGCGTTCGGCCAGTGTTGTGTGTAACTGGGTAAGTGCCTCTTCCTGTTGAGTGACTGTCTTGTCGCGTTCGGCCAGTGTTGTTTGTAAGTGGGCGAACGCTTTGTTGCCTTCGGCAAGTGCCTGCTCATGTTGGGTGAGTGTTTTGTCGCGTTCGGCCAGTGTTGTGTGTAACTGGGTGAGTGCCTGTTCGTGTTGAGTGAGCGTCTGCTTGTGTTGGGCGAGTGTTTTGTCGCGTTCGGCAAGTGCCTGCTCATGTTGGGTGAGTGTTTTGTCGCGTTCGGCCAGTGTTGTGTGTAACTGGGTGAGTGCCTCGTCGCGTTTGGCGAGTGTGTGTTTGTGTTGGGTGAGTGTTTTGTCGCGTTCGGCGAGTGTGTGTTTGTGTTGGGCCAGTGTTGTGTGGAGTTGGGCGAGTGTGTGTTTGTGTTGGGTGAGTGTTTTGTCGCGTTCGGCGAGTGTGTGCTCGTGTTGGGCCAGTGTTGTGTGGAGTTGGGCGAGTGTGTGTTTGTGTTGGGTGAGTGTTTTGTCGCCTTCGGCAAGTGCCTGTTCATGTTGGGTGAGTGTTTTGTCGCGTTCGGCCAGTGTTGTGTGGAGTTGGGCGAGTGTTTTG
>Ga0209633_10000314_pt1 | contig 57344 bp, 33 predicted proteins | sample Cruoilmetagenom1_FD_187290 | JGI IMG/M metagenome (GOLD analysis project Ga0209633, IMG submission 187290) | Oil polluted marine microbial communities from Coal Oil Point, Santa Barbara, California, USA - Sample 1 (SPAdes) (version 2) | ecosystem: Environmental > Aquatic > Marine > Oil seeps ... | reverse complement strand
AGATTTAGCAACCTCTTTTATGGTTGTTGGTACTGTGGCTGTATTACTTGGTGTGCTCCCAACAAAATGGCTTTCTGCCAAAATAGGAAAACGAAAATTGTTTATCATTTCTTTGATTATTATTTCAATATCTCAAATTGGATTTTATTTCACAGGACCTGATGATATCGTACTTATTTTTGCATTGCAAATTGTTTTCTCTTTAGCTTCCGGACCAACAATGCCATTAATGTGGGCAATGTTAGCAGATACCGCTGATTATTCTGAATGGAAAACACATAGAAGAGCTACGGGCTTGATATTTTCCGCCACCAATATGTCCATTAAAAGTGGTGTAGCAATTGGTGGTGCAGCTATTATGTGGATTTTAGCTTATACAGGATATGAAGCCAATCAGCCGCAAACAGAAGAATCAATTTATGGTATAAAAATGTTGATGAGTATTATTCCGGCAATTATGGCGGCTATCTGTATAATACCACTATTATTTTATAAGTTAAATGATAAAAAAATGATAGAAATAGAAGCAGATCTTAAGGCGAGGAAAACGGAAGGTTTAACTGACTAACATAATTTTGTTTGGGCGTCTGATTCTATAGTTTTTATAGGAGTTGATATTTATATAGAGCCACTTTATTTAAACACAATTTCATAATATAATGTTTTCTCTTTTGCACCATTGATGGTGACATTAGTACCACATGACTTTATGATTTGTTGAGTTCTATTGCCAACATGGTCTAGTGCAATCACTTTTAGGATTTCTTTATTAGTAAATGATATTTCTAATTGGACAGGTTCGAGTAGAATAGGAACTTTTCCAACTGCTAATAGTTTCGTTTTATTGGTATTGTATTTCATACCGCTATTGTTAGCTCTTGCCATCGTAGTAACCAAAACACGTTTTGCATCAGCAATACTTTCGTTTTTATTTAGACTTGAAATGAGTACTACTGCAAATGGAGTTTCTGTTTGTAATGTGACATCTTCAAGTTTGATTATTTTATGAGAAGTAAATCCAACAAAGCCTTTCGTATTAGGAGTATTAATGGTAAAAAACCCTTTGTCAGCATAATCCCAATGTAATTGATTGGTAGTAGAACTAATAATTTTATTTTTTGTATCCCAGTAGTTGGAGAGCTTAGGGCTATTAGTTTTTTGAGTTGAATCAGTAAATTCGACAAGAACTTTTCCAATACCAAGTGCTTCTGTGGGAACAGTTCCTGAAAATTCTTTGACATCACCTTTTTGCGCTATAATTTCATCAAAATTGAGCTGTCCATTTTTAAGGTCAGATAAACTAACAAATCGTTTAGATATGATATCACCTTCTTTAACATCATTACGATATACCATTCTAGCAAGTGCAGGATAAAGTGCTAATTGTGTTGGAGACATTACATTATAAATACCGGGCCAAAATTTGTTGGGTTGTTCAAGAGTAGGAGTGAAAAACGGAAATTCAGAGTTAAATGCAAATGAAGCATCCCACCCTTGAAGTCCCATACCATAAGCAGCTATTATTGGAGCACCTTCTGCTGTCCATTCATTTGGTATTAAGCTCAACCATTCTGATATAGAAAAAGGGGCATTTGCTACTTGTTGCATACCTGTACTTAATAAACCCGTACCTGGTTTTGAAACCATTGCATGATTATTAATTACGCCCTGTTTTAGAGTATGCCCAATGCCTCCGCCATAATAATTATGCCTGTCTATTATTCCTGTTTGATAATCTGAATATAAGTTTAAATAATGTGTAATACCTGAACCAGCCTGCCAATTTGAGCTGATAATTTGCCCTTTATAACCACTATTCCTGATAGCTTTTGATGCTCTTTTATAATACTTTTCTTGAAGTTCATATAAAAAGGTTGCCATGTCTGATAAGAATACAGGGAGCGGTAATTTATTACTGGAGGCTTTTTTAAATTCATAATCATAAATACCATGATTGGTTACTGGTGTTATATTTAGGTTATCTAAATTCCAATTGATTTTTTTAACTCCTTTTCCCCATATAAAAGCTTCCTTCCCCCAGTTTTCTATTAAATTATCTTGATTGTTATATTTCTTTCGTAGCCATTGGTGAAAACCATTGGTCAATAATTTTTTATATGTTGGACACTCCTCTAACATGATTTCAGTTGTAGCGAAGAAAATATTATCTTCATTTTGAATTTCAACAAAAATTAACGCGGGATCATCAACATATTTTAAACCTGTATATGGGTTTTTATGGTTGATAAGGTTCAAAATTAATTCAATATGTAGGTCTTGTAAATCTTCTGCAAAATTAACCAGTCCAATAGTTGAATTGTCTAAATGACTATTCATATTGGCTAAAGCCAGTTCTTCATACGCCAGTAATTTTATACTATCACCTGATTTTGGTCTATGCCCATATATTGGTGACCATCCATAGTAGATTCCTTTTTCCTTTAATTTTGATGAGAAGTAATCTAATCGTTCATACTTTTCTTTTGAAAGTTTAGTAGACGTATTTTCTTCCATTCCAGGCTGAGAAAATTTGTGAAAACGTACAGCATTTACACCATAATTTGAAAGTGTATTACTCCATGTTTCTGCATTTTCATGATTTGTAAATACATCATTTGCAGAAATATTAACACCCCAAAATTTTATAGGTGTTCCATCTTCAAATTGTAGTTGATCACCATTCATTTTAATTGAACCATGTTTACCAGCAGGAGCTTCCAACCAATCATTCATTTTAATAATACTTTTAGATTGGTCAGTTGTTGGCTTAAAGGGAAACCAATTTAAGGTTTCACCCTCTTGGGCATTACTTGAATTTGTGAAAAATAGTACTAAAAAGCTTACAATTAAAAGTACAGTCTTCAACAAGAGCGTTCTATTATATTTTCTATTCATCATATTTTTTAGTACAACTCTAACTTCTCTCTCTAAACTTCAGGAGGGGAGTTATTCTAATTTGGGAGAGAATGCATTATCACAACAACTTCGTTGGTACGATTTAAAATTTCTACAGGGATTGTATTTCCTTGAATAGTATTTCCATTGATAGTAATGGTTACATCTCCTTTTTGAATACCATCAGGGTTTTCAAACTGAATGTTTAAGTTTTTACCTCTAAATCTTCTGGTAACTGAAAAATGCTTCCAATCGTTAGGAATACATGGGTCAATGATAAGTCCATTATAATCAGGACGAATTCCCAATAGATAATGTCCTGCAGAGTAGTTTGCCCAAGTTGCTGTACCACTTAACCATGGCACTCTACCACTGCCAAATCTAGGGCTATACTTGCTGTGTGTTGATTGGCAATGTACATAGGGTTCAACTTCTCGTAATTCAGCCTTATCATTATACGATGCTGGCATAAATTTACGGTAATAGTCAAAGGCTCTATTACCATTACCTAAAATGGTCTCTGCCATGACGCCCCAACCTTGGGTATGGTTAAAAATACCACCATTCTCTTTCATACCTTTATTCATCAAGATTGCTTTGACTACGTTAAAATCGGTTTTTTCAAAGGCGGGATCACAAACTTGTAATCCGTAATCAGTTGCTAGGTATTTATTGACGGATTCCATGGCAATTTTCGCTCTTTTAGTTGAGGCATGACCACTAATCACTGCCCATGATTGGGAATTTAAAAATATTTTTCCTTCTTCATTTTCTGAAGATCCGAATTTGAAGCCATCTTTACGAATGGCTCTTAAGTACCATGCACCGTCCCAAGCAATCATTTCTAGTTTGCTATCTATAGATGTAAGTAATTTATCAGCCCAATCTACTTCATTAGACAACTTACTGATAGTACAAATTTCTATATAAATATCAAGCGCCATTCGTAATTGAAAGGCAACGAATATTGATTCACCATCTTGACCTAATTGTAAGCAGTCATTCCAATCGGCATGCAATCCACATGAAAATCCGTTATTTCCAGATCGCTCTATACTAAATTCTATTGCTTTTCGTAAATGTGCAATAACAGTACCTTGTCCTTTATCTGCATACGGGATCACACGGGAAAAAAAATCAAGTTTTCCTGTTTCTTTTACAAATAATTGTATTGCTGGAAACAGCCAAAAACAATCATCAGAACGATAGTCATGTTCTTCGGGTAGTTTTTCTTTACCTGGCGTATGAGCAAAAGGTTTTACAACAGGTAAGGCTCCACCTGTAGAACATTGTCCTGAAATTAGCAATTCTAAACGTTGTTCTACTTCATCAGGAATATTATGCATAATTCCCATCAAATCTTGTACTGCATCTCGATATCCTAATCCGTCTCGCTCACCATTATACACCAAACTGGCAATACGAGATATGGAGAATGTAATTAGATTATTATATGGATTCCACATATTCATCATACTATTAAAGGCTGCATCAGGTGTCTTGACTGTCATGCCTTCAATTTTGCTATGCCAATGTTTTTTTAGGTTTTCAATTTCACCATCTACAAAATCCATATTACTATAAGCTTCTTGAGCTGCTATGCCTTCTTTCTCGGCTTTACCAATACCAACAATTACCGCAAATGTTTTGGTTTCTCCAGGTTGTAAGGTTACTTCGATTTGATGCGTGCCACAACCATTATCGCCAGCAGCTATAGAATTGGTACACTTGCCTTGTTCGACTACAATTGGGTTTGCATAGGTGCGATAACTACCTATAAATTCCTCTCTATCTGTATCATAGCCTGATGTCTTAGCACCAGCTATAGCCATAAAAGTATGTCTACCTTGATCTTTGTTCTGAAAATTAGCAGGATCATAAGGCATCATCACATTGGTACCATGGTCAATGATACCTTTTTTTACTGCCATCTGTAAAGTGTATTGTGTATACTGTAAATTGACCATATCATCAATTCCATTCCAGTTCCCTGCATATTCAACATAAGTAAAAAGAGATAGATTTCTTGGTTTAGTATCAGTATTGGTAACCTTTATTTTCCATACTTCAAAGAGTTTACCTAAAGGAATAAAATAAGTCGATTCTGTTAGAATATTATCATATTCAGAATCAATTTTAGTATAAGCAGTTCCAAAACGACATGTAGATTTGTATCTGTCCAATGGTTTACCAACGGGTTGCCAGGTTGACGACCAATACTCCTTAGAATCATTATCTCTAATATAAATGTATTTACCAGGTTGATCCATAGCAATGCCATTCAATCGAGCTCTCATAAATCTACCTTGAGCGGCAGACTTGTAATACGAATAACCGCCTGCATTATTTGTAATTACTGAACCAAATTCAGAATCGCCTAAGTAGTTTGTCCAAGATCGTGGTGTATTAGGTTTGGTAATTACATATTCTTTATGCTCATCATCAAAATATCCGTACTTCATATTATTTTATTCTTTATTTGTTTTTACTTCTTCGTTTTTTTCGGATGGTGTATTTATGTATTGAATCCAATCTGTACATCTATCTATCCAACTTGATAAATGCCCTTTACCAATGGCAAGTGAATATCCATGTCCACCATAAGGGTAGATATGCATTTCTGCAGCAACATTATTCTTTTGTAGGGCTTCATAATAAATTAAACTATTCTTAACTGGGACAGCGTCATCATCTGATGAATGCACTAAAAATGCAGGCGGCGTATCTTTGGTTACCTGTAGTTCATTGGAGAAATTATTTCGTAATTCTTTTGAAGGGTTTTCGCCTAATAATGCCTTTGCTGAACCTTGGTGTGTAAATTCATCATTAAATGAAATAACGGGATATATCAATATAGAAAAATCTGGACGGGAACTTTGTTGCTCAATAGAATCTTTAGCTCGCAAATTTCCTTTATCATAATGTGTAGATAGAGTAGAAGCCAAATGTCCACCAGCAGAGAATCCCATGATACCAATTTTATTGGGTTTTATATTCCAATCTTTGGCATGATAACGAACCATTCTCATGGCACGTTGTGCATCTAATAAAGGTGATTTATGTCTAACAACATAATTTTTTGATGTTGGAAGTCGGTATTTTAACACAATTGCTGCAATTCCTTTAGTATTTAAGGCTTTAGCAATATCTCTGCCTTCCCAATAATATGCCAATACCCAATAGCCACCTCCAGGACAAATAATAACAGCTTCGCCAGTGGCATTATTTTTCGTTGGAAGATATACTGTAATGTTGGGGTTTTGAATTTTTTTTAATAAAACGAGATCATTATTCGTATAAAATTCTTCTTGTTCTCCGTTTGCTTTATAATTAGGAATCTCACCTTCCCATAATGGCAAGGTATGATTTTGTGCATTTGACAGAAAAGGATAAAAAATAAGACTTAGTAAGATTAGGTAAATTTTCATAATTAATTCAATTTAGAGTAAGATAAGTAGTTACTATGCATTATTAAATATACTAATTTCAAATATAGTTAAAACTATGCTTTAGATAGTTCTTGAGACTAAAAATGTTTTAGAAAATATCTTGTAGATTAGTATATTAATTGATCACTAAATCCTAATAATTAATTATCTTTATATTTCTAAAATTATATCATGAAAAATCATCTATTTTCGATTTTTACAATTTTGTTTTTATCAATTATATTGGGTTCTTGCAATATTAATGATAAAGAAAATAAATTATTTGTAAAGAAAGACCCTAAGCAAACTAAGCTAACATTTAATAATAAACTTACAGAAACAGATTCGCTTAATTATATGAATTATCCATATCTCTATATGGGTGGAGGTGTCGCTATTGGTGATATTAATAATGACAATATACCCGATATATATTTTACAGGAAATATGGTTGATGATAAACTCTATTTGGGTAAAGGGAATATGAAATTTGAAGATATTACAGAAAAAGCTTTTTTAAATATAGACCAGAGATGGCATACTGGAGTTACCATGGCAGATGTAAATAATGATGGTTTTTTAGATATCTATGTGAGTGTTTCGGGTAAAACTCCGCCTAGAAATAATTTATTATATATTAACAATAAAGATTTGACTTTTACAGAGTCTGCAGAAAAATATGGAATACATGATAATGGACATAGTACACAGGGTGTTTTTTTTGATTATGATAAGGATGGCGATTTAGATTTATATGTTGCCAATTACCCTTCTACGCAATTTCTAACTCCAATATCTTATTATAAATCTAAAATGGATAGTTTAACTTTATTAGATTCTGACAGATTGTATAAGAACAATGGTGATAACACTTTTAGTGATGTTACTATTGCATCTGGTGTTTTGAATTTTGGTCTTTCTTTAAGTGTTACTGCAGGTGATTTAAATAATGATGGTTGGACAGACTTATATGTGTCAAATGATTTTGCTGTACCAGACTATTTATATTTGAATAATCAAGATGGTACTTTTAAAAATACATTAAAAAAATCTACCAATCATACGTCATATTTTGGTATGGGTGCAGATATTGCTGATTTTAATAACGATGGCTTGTTAGATATTATACAACTAGATATGACTCCAGAAGACAATTATCGTTCTAAAGCCAATATGGCAAGTATGAATACGAAAAAATTCTGGGAAGGGGTAAACTCAGGTTTTCATCATCAATACATGATAAATTCCATGCAGTTAAATAGAGGAAATTTAAATAATGATATACCAATATTTAGTGAGATGAGTCGTTTGGCAGGTATATCAACTACAGATTGGAGTTGGTCTCCATTATTTGTAGATTTAGATAACGATGGCTTGAAAGATGTTTTTATTGCCAATGGTACACGTAGAGAAATTAATAATAAAGATTATTTTATTAATCTTGGACAAGGAAGTGTTTTTAGTACCGATAGTCAATTACAATCATCATTAAATATTCCTTCACAAAAAATTGATAATTATGCTTTTAAGAATAATGGTGATTTAACTTTTTCAAAAGCTAATGATGATTGGGGTTTAAGCTTTTATGGCTACTCTAATGGAGCAAGTTATGCTGATTTAGATTTGGATGGTGATCTGGATCTGGTTATATCAAATATTGATTCTACAGCAGTCGTATTTGAAAATAAAGGAACTGATCTGTATAAAAAAGGATATATGAGATTTTCATTTGCAGGCCCAACTAAGAACCCTTTTGGTATTGGCGTAAAAGTAAAAATTGAAACTAATAATACACAACAATATCAAGAATTGACAACAACACGTGGTTTTCAATCTTCATCTGAGCCAAAATTACATTTTGGAGTTGATACGATAAAAAAGATTGATAAAATAATAATTACTTGGCCAGATGATAAGGTAGAGGAATTGATTAATGTGAAAGCAAATCAAGAAATTATAGTGAATTATGCAAATGCAGAATTACCTGTGAATCAACCAAAAGTTAAAGGGAAAACTTTTTTTACCAATATCACTCAGTCTAGCAACCTCAATTATAGTCATGTAGAAAATGAATTTGATGATTTTGAATTTGAAGTATTGCTACCTCATAAAACTTCAAACTTTGGACCAGGTTTAGCTGTGGCCGATGTTAATGGGGATGGTTTAGATGATTTTTATATTGGTGGAGCAGCAAATCAAACAGGGGCTCTACATCTTCAAAATTTAGATGGAACTTTTAAAACAATTAAAAATCAACCTTGGAACGCACATAAAAACAGGGAAGATATGAGTGCCATTTTTTTTGACGCTGATAGTGATGGAGATCAAGACCTTTATATTGTAAGTGGTGGTAATGAATTCTTATCCAGTTCAAAAGAATTACAAGACAGAATCTATATCAATGAAGGAAATGGATTGTTTAGCTTTTCTTCAAACGCATTACCTTTAGTAAACCAAAGCGGATCTTGTGTAAAACCTTTTGATTATGATAATGACGGCGATTTAGATTTGTTTGTTGGTGGGAGATTAATACCTAGGAAATATCCATATCCGGCTGATAGTTATATTTTAAGAAACGATTCGAAAAATGGAAAGGTTAAATTTAGCGATGTAACAAAAAAAATTGCACCTTCACTACAAGAGATTGGTTTGGTAACAGATGCTGTTTGGAATGATTATGATAATGATGGAGACATAGATTTAATTATTGTTGGTGAATGGATGCCAATAACGATCATTGAAAATAATAATGGCACTTTCGCTAAAATAGAGAATAATAGCTTTAAAAATACTACAGGTTGGTGGTCAAGCATTGATGCTAAAGATATGGATAATGATGGCGATTTAGATTTTATTGTAGGTAATTTAGGCTTAAATTATAAATACAAAGCAACATTAGATAGAACATTTGATATTTTTGTAAGTGATTATGATAAAAATGGTTCACAAGATATTATACTCGGTTATTTTAATGACTCTATACAATATCCAGTACGAGGAAGACAATGCTCTTCAGAACAAATCCCAAACATTAAACGAAAGTATCAAGATTACAATTCTTTTGCTAGTGCGACCTTAGAAGAAATATATACCAGAACAGCATTAGAAAATTCCTTACACTATTCTGTTCAGACATTTGCATCTATTTATATAGAGAATTTAGGAAATGGTAAGTTTCAATTGACGCAGCTTCCTAATTTAGCCCAGTTATCTTCTATAAATACAATGGTTATAAAAGATTTTAACAATGATAAGATACAAGACATTTTAGTTGCTGGTAATTTATTTGCATCTGAGATAGAAACACCTCGTAATGACGCAAGTATGGGCCTTTTATTAATAGGAAAAGGAAATGGAACTTTTACAGCAGTATCTACACAACAAAGTGAGTTTTTAGCTTCTAAAGATGTAAAAGATATGGCTTTGATAAAAACAGCCAGTGGTTTTAGTATATTAGTTGCGAATAATAATGATAAACTACAAATATTTAAACTCAATAAAGATTAATATTACCTCAGTTTTGGTAGTGATAATATTGTTTAAAATAAATTTAGAAAAAGCAATAGGTAACATATGTTATGTTTTGGAGGATTGACCTCACAGATTTTAAAATCTGTGAGGTCTTACCTATAACAGCTTCAAATTGGTACCAACAATAGATGTTGGTCTAAATAGGTATTTTCAAAAGGTAGTACTGATAGTATTTTTACCAAGCTAAATTGGTCTAAAAATCCCAAGAAATACAATTTCTTGTAATTTTCTTTCAGAATAGATAAATTAGAATTGTTTAGTCATTTTAATATATTGATCTCACTGTCCCCGAGCCTCTGGATTAAAACCGGTATGGTCTTACCGTAAATGTTGATATATTAAAAAAGGAGGTGGTTTTTTAAAACCACCTCCTTTCAAATAATTATAATAAAATATAATTCAAATTAATACCCAGAATTTTGGATTAAAGAACCACTACTAACACTTACTTCAGAAGCAGGGAAAGGTAATAATAAATGCTTATTTACATCAAAAGCAGTTGTTTGAATAGAACTGAAATTCCAAGAAGTCATGTCAATTTTACCTGCTTTATGCCAGCGAATTAAATCGTACCATCTCCATGATTCTTCACCAGCCAATTCTGCAACTCTTTCTTCCATAATCCATTGTAAAATTACATTTTCATCTGTTTCTCCTACGTTTCTATCAGCAGGAACTGCACTAGCAGGACTTGCAGAGTTTCTAGCTCTTTCTCTAATTTGATTTAATAAGCCAATAGCTGTAGACTTATCACCACCAGACATTAGCATAGCTTCAGCTTTCATCAACATTACATCCGCTAACCTTAATACTCTAGCATTGTTAAAACTTGTTTTTCCTGCACCATCAACTACATCTTTAGCGGTATACTTAGATATGATACCACCATTAACTGTCATAGCCATTCTAGGGTCACCAGCTTCAAACGAAGCTTCTAATTTAGCAGAAGGTAACATATACCTAGCTCCACCAATTGACCAGTGCCTACTATAAAAACCCCAAGTGCCTCCTAAATCTCCAATAACATTAAAATCATCAATAGGTACCCAAATATTATTGTTTCCTGAGTCTGCATTTCCAAATTGTAATTCAAATAAAGACTCTGCCCCATTTTCCATTTCTCCATCAAAATTATCACCGAAATTTGATAATAAAGAATAACCTAAACCGTCAATTTGATCAAAAGCAGCTATAGCCAAGCCTAAATCTCCACCATTATAACCATTTATGGTAGCCTTATGTAATAAAGCTTTACCTAAAATACCAAATGCAGAACCTTTAGTAACTCTACCAGTATTTGGAGCGTCCCAACTATCAGGTAATAATGCTGCTGCCGCTGTAAGCTCACTAATAGCATAATCTAATACTTCACCTGATGCACTATTAGATGGCACAAATGCTAAATCAGTTATTGTATTGACTACTAATGGAGGTGTGTCATAATTTATTGCCATATGAAAATACATATAAGCTCTCATAAATCGAGCTTCACCTTCGTAGGTATTTTTAAGTTCCGTATCATCAATGAAAACTTGATCTCCGTATTCAGCCATATATTCCAACGTAAGGTTCACTCTGTTTACCAATTGGTAAGCCAATTTATAATAATCAGAAGTTGAAGCATCGGTAGCAGTTAACGACCCAAATACTTCGTAAGGATCCGGCTGGTTAGAAGTTAATAAATCATCTCTCATCAATGCAATTGCATTTAAATAAGTTTTTGGTGTGGCATTAACCCCTGTATAATTTTTATAAAACTGAGTTAGTTTTGCATAGCCTCCAATTACAGCTTTATTATAACTTTCAGTGCCACCCTCTGAGAAAAAGCTAACCGCTGTTTGCTTTGCAAAAGGCACATCTAAATCTTTATCTGTACATCCTTGTACAATAAGCACGGTGAATAAGATAGTAAGCACCTGCTTAAATAGATTGTATTTTTTCATAATTTATATTTCTTAAAATGTTAAATTCATTCCTAACAACCAAGAAGTTGCAGGTGGGTTCAAATCAGTATTACTTAAAATATTTGCATCAGGATCTAGACCAGAATAGCCAGTAAATAAAGCAACATTATTACCACTAACGTAAAATCTCAAATTACTTAAATTAAGTTTTGAAACAAATTTCTCATCAAATGTATAACCAATTTGAAGATTTTGCAATCTTAAATAATCAGCATCTTCAACATATCGACTTGAAAATCTATTATTATTAACAGTATCACCATATAAAGCTCTTGGAGTTGTATTGGAAGGGTTAGACGGTGTCCATCTGTCAAGAACTGATGATAGCTGATTTCCATCACCAGCCATGCCTTCTCCACTCATTTTAACCCAATTAACTTTTTGTACATCACCAACACCTTGCCATTGTAAAGATAAATCAAAACCTTTATAATTTGCACCCATATTAAAACCGTAATAATAGCCGGGAATCGTTTTACCTAATTTTGTCTTATCATTTCCATTAATTAATCCATCAGGTGCATTACTTTTAAATTCACCAGGCTCAGGATTTCCAAATAAATCAGCAAAACGTACATCACCAGGAGAAATATCATTATGAGCACCGTCTTGATCTGTATGATTTGCTTTCCAAGCATCAACCTCTGCTTGTGTTTGAAAAATCCCTTCCATTTGGTAACCATAAATAAACCCTAGAGAACTACCTACTTGTGTACCATATGTACTTCCTAATACAGTTCCTTCAGCAAGATTTTCTGTCAATTTTTCAACTGCATTCTTTACAGTAGTCAAATTCATTCCAAAGTTATATTCAAAATCACCTACTTTATCATTCCAGTTCAAATTTAATTCAATACCTTTATTTGATACTTCAGCCAAATTAACTTTAGGATTTTTATTTACTCCAAAAGTCATTGGTAATGGAAAATCTTGAAGAATATCATTTGTTAAACGATTATAATAATCAAATGAAAAACCTAAACGGTGGTTTAATGCAGATCCATCAAATCCAATATTAGTTGTTGTACTGGTTTCCCAACCTAAATTAGGAGTAGGTATGCCAGGTTGAAAAACACCATGTACATTCAAATCAGGAGTGTTTCCAAAAGCATAAGCAGGTGCAAGTGATACTGATGCTAAATATGAATAAGGTAAGGTTTCTTGATTACCTGTTTGCCCCCAACTTACTCTAAACTTTAAATCATCTAACCATGACACATTATCCATAAATGCCTCATCAGAAACACGCCATGCAGCAGAAGCTCCAAAGAAATCACCAAAACGATTTCCTGGTGCAAACACAGTAGAGCCATCTCTTCTATAAGATGCATCTACGTAGTATTTAGAATTAAAATTGTATGAAAATTTAAATAATAATCCCGTCAATATTTTACGTTCTTTAAAACTTTCAATACCTTGATTTTCTGTAGAGTTAAAACCTGATCTGTCTAAATCTTCAAAGATAGGGTTATCAGCTCCAGACTGATTCCAATTTGTTCCTACTTTTTGCTTTGAAATATTCATCAATAATTGAAAATTATGATCTTTAATTTCTTTAGTATAGCTAGTTAAAAATTCTGTTAGCACACTGAAATTGGTTAAATTACGATGCAAAAGATTTGTAACAGGCAATGAGTTTACATGAAAATTGAAATAGCGTTTAGATCTAACACGTTCTCTTACGTTATTATTCCAATCTACCCCTAAAGTTCCTTTAAAAATTAAGCCTTCTAACGGTGAAATTTCTGCATATACAGAACCTAAATTTCTAAGGATACTATATTGATCTTGCCCTATACTACTAACAGCTAAACTATTTATGCCTGTTGCTCCAGTACTGGAAGGACCCCATAAATCTCCACTTTCATCACGTACACGTGCAAAACCTGTTGGATCATTAGCGTCATAAATAGGCTGCCATGGGGCTTTAAATGCCTCAGAGGGTAAATTCATATTCCCAACGACACTTTTCGCATCATCATTTTCAGAATGCGTAATTCTTATTGTTTCACCAATTTTCAACCATTTGGCAACTTTAATGTCAGAAGTCAAAGTCGCATTATAACGTTTTAATTTATTATGAATAATGGTACTTTCTTGATTAGAAACTGCACCAGAGAAAAAGAAATTTGCTTTTTCATTTCCGCTTTGAACACTAAAACTATAATCTTCTGTCAATGCATTATTATTTTGAATGGCATCTTGCCAATCATAAGTTTGACCATTGCCTAAATAAGCTGGGTCATTTGGATCTATAAACCCAGGAATTACTATACCAGCATTTGTATATTCTTCAGTTAATAAATTTGTATATTGTGTTGTATTTAGAACATCATAAGTATCACGAATGTTTCTAACCCCACGTCTAGCACTAAAGTTAAACGTTGTACGACCACCTTTACCTCTTTTGGTTTCTATTAAAATCACACCATTTGAAGCTCGCATACCAAATACGGCAGTTGCGGCTGCATCTTTTAACACCGTAATAGAAGCAATATCATTTGGGTTAATTAAATTTAAAATATTTTGAGAACCTCTAATGTCATTTGCACCAGCACTAGAAGCAAAAGCTGTTACACCAGCACCAAATTCTGAGATAGGTACACCATCTATTACATACAGAGGGTCATTAAATCCTAAAGTACCTACACCTCTAATTCGTATAGTAGGTCTGGCATTCGGGTCACCAGATGCAGATTGCACCAAAACACCTGAAGTAGTACCTTGTAAAGCAAACTCTGGAGAAGCTTGAACACTTGCCTCAATTTGTTTTGTAGTTATTTGAGAAACAGAAGAAGTTATATCTCGCTTCTTTTTTGTACCATAACCTACAACTACAACTTCATCTAATGCACTAGCATCTTCTAACATTACTACATTTATAGTATTACTACCTCCTACAGTAATGAGTTGTGATTGCATTCCAACAAATGAAAATTGTAAGACATCACCTTGATTTGCATTGATAGTGTAGTTACCATCAAAATCTGTTTCAGTTCCATTAGTAGTGCCAACTATTAAAACATTCAGACCGGGAAGCGGTTCGTTATTGGCATCAGTTACAAGACCTTTAATTTCTTGTTGTTGCATAAATGACACACTGTCTGTAGCATATAATTGAGAAGTAAAGACTAACGATAGGACTAAACATATCTTTAGTATTTGAAACTTTTCTGAGATAATACTACGCTTTGCATCAATTCTTTTTGTTAAGAATCTTTTCATAAAAATTAATATTAAGTTAATTGTTTATTTGAATTGGTTAATTACCACTAGCAATAGTACACACTTCTTTTTCCCTAATTATCCTGTACTGTCCTGTATTTTTTTCAAAAGAAATAGATTTTTTTTTTGATATAAAAGACAAATATTTAGATTCTTGTGAAATAGAGAATCTTTTTAAGATTGATAAATTTGATAAAGAATTAAGTTTTTAGGAACGAAATATTTTAGAAAACCTTCTATTAAATTATTGGTTTAAACCAATTCTAACCTACCCTTTTAATGAAATAATAAGGACGAAGAAATTTCACTTTTTTCAATAGATGACCCGTGCATTTCAACTTTTAATCCTTTGCCACCACCGCCTTCAAAATAGCTTACTAAAAATTTATGATAACCCGATTTTAGAGCAACTTCTCCATTTTTCTCTTGCATACCGTGTTTGCCATCATTATCAACTACCATTTTATCATTGATATACAAGACACTGCCATCATCTGAGGTTGTGTAAAAAGTATAAATTCCATTTTTAGGTATTTGTATATATCCTATAAATTTTAAACCAAAACCATTATTGGGTAGTTTTGTAGGAAGTTCTATGGATAAGGTGATTTTAGATTTATTCAACTTTTTTAGCGTATTAAATTCAGATAATTGACTAATATTTCCCTTAAAAGTTTGCATAATTAAACCATTAGTTACATTAGTTAAATTTGTAGCTTCTTGATACTTGGTTTTTCTAAAACTCTTTTCAAAATTAGCACTTTCTTTTCCTGATGTTAATATTGTCTTCGCCTTCAGTGTTGCATGGTCATTAATAACAATTTGTTTGCCATATAGTGTAGAGTTTTTATTAGGTTCACTACCATCTAAGGTATAGTATATCTTGGCATCTTTAAGCGGAGAATCAATAGTTATTGCTAAGCTGTCACCAATAAAAGAACTCATACCGGTTGAAGTAGGTGCAGCCATAAAATAATCAATTTTTTGCTTATCTAAATAGGACAGATGTTTAGTAAGCTTACCTTGAAAATGATTCCAATCTTTATTTTTAGTTTCTGTCCAAGAAATTTCAGAAAGAGCCAACACTCTTGGTGACAAACGATCTATGGCTAATGCTTCAGTATAAACAAATTCAGACCATAAGCACGCTTCAACACCTTTAATATATTTTTTCTCCTCTGTATTCAACTCGTCCGGAACAGGATTGTAGTTATATATTTTTTTTAAATCAATAATTCTTGCTCTAGGCACACCTTCCAATTCAGCGTTAGATTGTGCGTGATTAAAGTATAAAATTTCGCCGGGTGTCATTACTACTTCATGTTTTTGTTTTGCTGCGGCTATTCCACCTTCTTCACCACGCCAGCTCATTACAGCGGCATCGGGAGCAAGTCCACCTTCTAATATTTCATCCCAGCCAATAATTCTTCTTCCTTTAGAAGTTACAAATTTTTCTATGCGTTTGATAAAATAGCTTTGTAATTCCTCTTCATTTTCTAAGCCTTCAGTATTTATTTTGGCTTGGCATTTTGAGCATTCTTCCCACCTAGTTTTTTGGGCTTCGTCACCACCTATATGAATATATTGCGATGGAAATAAATCTATGACTTCAGTCAATACATCTTCAAAAAAAGTAAAAGTTTCTTCATTGCCGGCACAAAATGGATCAGAAAAAGACCAAGTTTCTCCCATATGCCAATCTTTGCCGGTACAGGAAAGGTTAGGGTATGCATGTAATGCTGCCCATGAATGTGCGGGTAATTCAATTTCAGGAACAACTGTCACATAACGCTCTTTGGCATAAGCAAGGACTTCCTTAACGTCATTTTTTGTGTAAAAACCTCCGTATCTTGGCTTTCCTTCTTCAGCACCATGTACATCATAATTCCAAGGTATTTCCATACCATCACCAGCACGCCAAGCTCCAATTTCGGTTAATTTCGGGTATTTTTCTATCTCAATACGCCATCCTTGATCATCAGTCAAATGCCAATGGAATACATTGAGTTTATGCTTTGCTAAAATATCTATATATTTTTTGATAAATTCTTTGTCGAAAAAATGTCTAGATACATCTAGATGCATACCTCTCCACTCAAAACGAGGATTATCAATAATATGAACATAAGGCACAACCGTTTTATTATTAGCTGTAGCTACTAATTGCATTAAGGTTTGTACTCCGTAAAATACACCTGCGGCATCACCTTCTATATTAATTCCGTTTTTGTTAATGGTCAATTCATAGCCTTCCTTTTCTAATTTTTCATTTTTAGTAGTTGATAATAAAATTTGGTCCTCAGCATTTGTTTTAAACTCTTGTACTATATTTTTAGTAATCAATTGTTTACTAAGAGTTTCTGCAACATTTTTCAATTCACCTTGATATTGAATTTTTGTGTTTTCGTCAATTGTAAAAAGACCTTCAAATGCTTCAATGGATTGTGGTTGCGGAATTACCGAAATAGTATCTGGATTAACAATGCTATTTTTGTTTCTTGGTGTGCAGCTTGTAATTATAATCAATATACATAGCGTACATACTATTGTTTTTAAGTGGGTGTACTTTTTCATTTTTTTAATTTGTTTTTATCAATGTAGTATTGCTTAATTCAAAATAACTTCTCCCGTTACTTTATTTATCACTTTTGTTGCTGGTACAGAATCAAATGCTATTTGAAATTTTTTATCATTATTTGAGAACTTTTTTGTTCCTTTTTTTATGGAATGAATCATAATAAGATCACTACCTCCATAAACAATATCCTTTTCTGCAGCATACTTTTGTACGCCAGCTTTTTTGAATATTTTATTAAAAATTTGATAATCAATAATAGGAACACCAATATACCAAGAGGAAAATTGTTCTGATTTTTTATATCCAAAACCCGCTTTGTTTAAGCCTGAATAAGTGCCAAAAATTTCAGTTGATGCATCATCAATATAAAATACGGGGTCATAAGGCATCCAAGCAGATTGCTCAGGAACAGTCGCAAATATTTTGTTTATTTTAATTTTTGGAGTTTTACTATACGGTGTTGTTTTCAAATTGATATTCACGATGTCAGAAACTGAGTCTACACTTAATTCTTTATCATTGATATAGGCTGGAGCATAAATCCATATTAAATGACGGTTTTGAGCAGCCACTTTGGTTTTAATAATTTCTTTGCCTTTCTCTTCAATTTTAAAGGTGTTGAAAAACACAACAGCTTTGTATTGCGAAAGATTTACTTTATCTAAATCATCAATATGAATAGGATCAAAAATTGCTCCCGAATAATATAGTGCTAACGAGGTCCAGTTGAGTAATTGGTGTGTTATTGGAGGTGATTTATCAATCGTACTCGGCATATACTTGATACTTTCGGTATCATACACAGCTAGAACATCTGCAGCTGAGGTATACTCTTTATGTAAGAATTCATCAGCTATCTTTTTTATTTTTCTGATATTATCCAAATAAATAGGGTTGTCCCAATATCCATTAGTGCCAGATTGTTTGTTGGTGTCGTTATCAGGATTCAAATGCATAGACGCAGGTCCAAAATCATACAACCATAAACCTTGTCCTTTTAATAGTGGGAAAAGCATATTTCGTCTAATTTGCGAAACATTTCCTTTTACCGTTTTTTTATAGACTTCTCTATTATCCTCAACGGCAAGATAGGGCCAAGTACGTCGTGGTTGTTGGTCGTACTCGTCTAACCATAATTTTTTGTTTAAAAACACCGAATGAATCAAGCTCCTTGACCTATAAGGTTCTCCTGAATGATATCCATTTTCGGTATAATAGGCTTGTGGTCCACTGAGATAATCTACATACTTAGAGTTTAAAATTTTTTGTAGTGATAAATGTCCTCCAGCCGCTTGTCTCCCAAAAACAGAAAAGAAATACCCATAGAAAGTACCTGTAATAATTGGTCTTGGCCAGTTCTCTTTTACCACTTTACTAAAGTGAATAATATTATCGGCAACCAAATCATGCTGACAGGTGTAATAATCTATAATTTTCATGTTTTTGTTAGGATCACGAAAGATTCCTGCTGATATGATTTCTCTTTCTTTGGTATTAGGTACAGTCACATTTTCAAAAGTAATTTTTGTATCATTCCATGCCTTTTGGAGTTGTTCATTGGTTGTATATTTTGTTTTTAACCAATGCTTAAAATGATTTTGCATAGGAGGGCTAAAATCAGCTTCGTTTTTATTAATTCCCCATTGATGCCATTCTCCATAAACGCCATAAGCAACTTGAATGCCAATAAGTGCATTGCCTTCTTTAGTTTTTGAAAATGCTGTACAGAATTCTGCTAGTTTTTCGGAAGTTGCTTTTTTCCATTTTTCGGATGCCATACTAGAACGGATTGGTGTTCGTGGGTCAGCTTCTAGAAGTCGACTTAAACCAATATTTTCATCTGGACTCCCCTGAACACCGTCATAAACTACATTTTCTACTGAGTTTTGAGCTATCCACCATTTAGGTGCATTGACATGAAAACGAAAAAATATACTAGCTTCAGGGCAAACTTCTAATACGCCATTAATTTGTTGCTGTGTTTTTTTTATATTGAAGCTTCCATCTTCAAACCATAAATGATCTAAAAAAATATCTAATTGATAAAGTTTTACGCCTTGTTGGCAAAACTGATCAATATTGTGTTGGGGAATTTCATCCCAAGACCATCTACCACCGGGCACATCTGATAAAGCATAAATAACAGGAGATTCTGGTTTACCATTGATATGTATTGTTGGTTTGCCTTTGTATTGTTTTACTTCGCCAATTAAAGCTATTGTGTTTATCTTTGAACTATCGTCTGATTTGGTCTTGTTTGTACATCCAATAATACTAATTAATATACTTAATGTGAGAATTTGTTTTTTTATAAGAGATTTTAGCATTGCTTATTCAGAATTATTGAGGTTGAATATAATATTACACATTGTTTCTTATATTTTGTGTTATCTCTAAGGGGTAATTGTTAAATTATTCAGAACTCTTTAGCCCTTTTTTAGAAATCATTTTATTTAAATAATTTGAAAAATCAATATCGGTACCTTCTTTCTGAATAACAAATTTTTGATTAGTGGCACTATCACTTCTAATCCATTTACATCCTTTATCAGTATCAAAATCAAGATATCCTTTATCTAATATTTCAAAGTATTCTCCAGACCCTTTAATGGCAAAGTATACAGTAACCAGATCCCAACTAGGCCTTTGATCTTTTAACGTTTTCTTTTGAAAATTCCACAACCATTCTTCATAGGCTTCACGAATTATATTTCCTTTGGCTGTATGCTCAAGGGAACCACCAGTCATAACCTTAGCACCGCCATCAACAAAATAAATTGGTTTTACAAAGTGTTTGAGAAGGTATTCTGTATAAATAGCCGTTCCGTTAGAAAAAAAATTCCAATCTTTAGTGTAATACTCTAGTTCTTTGTTGCTAGACTTGAGGGCTCCTAATGCTACCCATCTTTTAATTTTTTTACTAACTAATGCTGCACCTGATAGGTTTGAAATACTATCAGGTTTCGATATCATTAAATCATATAAGCCTTTTGTATGTCCAATAGTAATATAGGTAACGCTATTATTATTTTGAGCAACTAAAAGCTTTCGATTTAGAATCGTTTGTTCTGTTACATCTCTATTTGAAATATATTTATTATGAAATAATAAAGTATCATTAACCAAGGTTTGAGCATTCATTTTATCTACAGGATCTCCAAATGTTTTATCATAATTAGCACCAATAGGAATAGTACTATGATCATAATAACGGTTAATGGCATCAATGATTCCCACTCCATAAGGTACAGCACCAGAACTATAAATAATTCCTAAAATTTCAGCATTACGTTGATTGGCATATTCATGTAATAATGCCAAAGCACCAACATCATCGCAATCCGAACCCATATCGGTATCTAAAATTACTTTCTCAAGATTTTGATCTGCTTGTTTCACTTTTTCACAAGACCAATGAAGTAGACCAAAAATGATATAGACCTTTAAAATAAAATTTCTCATTGTGTTTTAAATATGGTATTGATAAATTGAATTTAAACAGTTGTATCTTAAGCCCAATTTAATTATTTTTCTGTTTTAGGGATTTGTTTTCTGGCTCTATTTATATTGTGATTTGATGTCACAAGTTATAAATCGTCAAGCATAATTGATTCAATAATGGTGGCCAATGCTTCCGGACTCATTATTAATTTTAAGTAAGAATGATTGGAGTTCTTAGTTTTTACCCATACATTTCCTCCCTTTTCATCCGGAATACAAGCACTGTCAGTTAATTTATCCCAATACTCGCCAATTCCATTTTTTACAGCATATAAAACAGCTGTTTGATCGAAAGAGGCGTTATCAATTATTTTTCCAGTATAATATTTCTTCATCCAAGGTGCATTATTGCTAAAATGCAAAAAACCTACATACAAAGGTGTATTTGGATTAATAGCATTAAAAATTTCACCTGTCTTTATAGGAAGACCTACTTCAAAACCAGAAAAGGTTATTGGTACAGGAATATTTGGGATCACAAATTTTGTAACCCCCGGCATAGCTCCTTCAAAATTCCATTCCCATTCCCCTGAGGGATATTTTCCACCCATGATAACAAACTCTTTCACTTTTTGTGAAATAAGTTCTTTACCTGTTAAATTGGAAATGGAATCTGGTTCTGAATTAATTAAATTTTGTATGTTCTTTAAAGGACCAACAGTTATTATAGTTACCTCTTTATCTGAACTCTTAGCAAGTATTTGTCTGTAAAGAACAATGGCATCTGGCACGTTATTATGTGTGCGTTGATGTGGAAATTTATCGGCAATTGGTTTAGAGTAATTCCAGTTGACAATCTGGGTACTGTCCTTTCGGGTTCCCATAGGAATATCAGGATGATTATAAAATCTATTAACAGCATCCATTGCAGGGACCGCATAAATTTCGGTTGACCAACACATAATGGCCAATAGTTCACATTCGCCTGTATCAATAAAAGTGTGTAACATGGCTAAAGCACCTAAATCATCAGCATCACCACCAAAATCTGTATCAAATATTATCTTTTTTTGACCAAAAGAATTAATTGATAATAGTAATAATAATATAATTTTTATTTTTTTCATTCTTCCGAGTGCTTCTCAATTGCTTTGCTTACTAAATGTTCATAATCCACTGAGGTTTCCTTTGCTCTCTTTCTAATGAAATGCATCAGGTTCTCTATCTGTTCATCTGTCATGTCTGGAAAAGAAGGCATTCCCATTTCATTTTTTATTCCGTCTCTAACTACTGCGGTAAATGCTTCCTTACTTAAGGATATGCCTGAGGCTCTAAGGTCAGGAGCCAAGCCACCGCTGTACATGCCATCTCCGTGGCAATTGAAACATTTCCAATATTCATTGTATCCTTTTTGTGCCAAATTTTCATTAATTATAAAATTTTGATCAACAATTGGTTTGGGAAAATGACGAGGTGATAATGCAGGCATTTCAGCTGTTCCTTCTAAAGAAAATGTAATCAACCTTCGTGTTTGTGTGCGGTACGACCAACCTAGGCTGTAGGCATCTATACCACCTCGAGCATACCCTCCGCCAAAGCCAACCAAAAGAGAAATATATTGTTTATCATTAATTTTATAGGTGATGGGTGGGGCAGAAATACCTAAACCAATATTGAATGTCCAAACTATTTGACCAGTTTTTGCATTATAGGCTAGTAATTTACCATCAGATCTGCCTTGTAAAACAAGATTACCGCCGGTAGTTAAGATACCAGCATTCCAAAAATCTTTTTGAGGTATTGACCATACTTTCTTTTGTGTAACAGGGTCTATTGCTTCTAACGAAGAAGGATGATCACTCAATTGTTTATCAGCAGGAGACAAGCTAACACCAATGCCACCTGAGAATTCTTTTGATTGCCAACCGTCATACACTACACCTTCATCTGAATATTTATCAGTACGGTGTAATGTGGGTATATAGGCCAACCCAGTTTGCGGACTGTATGCCATGGCGTGCCATGTATGCCCTCCCCATGAATCTGGGGCAATATCTACTGGTCCTTTATCATATCTTGCACCTTCAGTCAATACGGGTTTCCCGGTTTTTAAATCTATATGTGATGCCCAAGTTACTTCCGTAAAAGGCTCTGCGGAAATCAATTTACCGGTTTTACGATTGATAACATAAAAGAATCCGTTTTTTGGAGCATGTAAAATTGCTTTTATATCTTCTCCGTCAATTTTCAAATCAGCCAATACAATATCCATTGTAGAGTTGTAATCCCATGCCTCTCCTGGTGTAGTTTGGTAATGCCATAAATATTCACCTGAATCAGGTTTTAAGGCAACTATTGAACATAAAAATAAATTGTCATCAACTTTAGGACTTCTAATTCTAGGATTCCAAGGCGATCCATTTCCTGTACCTATATACAATACATCTAACTCTTCATCGTAAGTAAATCCATGCCAAGCGTTCCCTCCTCCGCCGTTTTTCCACCATTCACCATTCCATGTTTTTGCTGCCATTTCCATAGCTTCATTTTCGAATCCGTCAGCAGGATTACCGGGTACGATATAAAATTTCCAAGCTTCCTTTCCAGTTTCAGCATCGTAAGCCGTAACAAAACCCCTAGCAGGACCTTCTTCAGTGCCTCCGTTTCCTATGAGTACCTTCCCCTTAAATGCTTTTGGTGCTCCTGATATAAACAAAGATCTATTAGGATCAAAAGTAACCGCTGTCCATATTTCTTTTCCAGTTTTAGCATTAATACCAATCAATCTACCATCCCAAGTTGCTGTAAAAATTTTTCCTTCAGAAAAAGATATTCCCCTACTGTGTGCCCAACCTACTTGTCGTTTTCCTTTGATGGCTTCTCTTACTTTGGGGTCGAATTGCCATAATAATTTTCCGGTAACAGCATCTACTGCCCTAATAATATTCATGGTTCCTGTAAAGTACATAGTACCATCAACAACCAATGGCGTAGATACCAAACTAACATCGTTTGGTAAATCTAAAAACCAATCTACTTTTAAGTTAGCTACATTACCAACATTAATATCTTTTATAGGACTAAAGCGTCTTTCGTTATGCGTACGACCATAGGCCAACCAGTCTGAACTTTGATTTTCATCGGCTATAGCTTTATCATCAATAATTTTTATAATCTTTTCTTTTTCCTTTTTTTCACAAGAAATAAAAAGGCATAGACTCAATATAATTAACAGTCCATTTTTTATTAAATTTTGTTGACTACAATTCATTGAATCCAGATTTTAAGTTTCCATTTTTCCCATTCCAAATAAATACACCTGTAGTTCCATTTGGGAGAGAAATATTTCCATTTATTTTTCCTTTTTTATCTAAACTTAGTTTTAAAGAAATAATACCATTTACAGTAGGATAGTTTGTGTTTATTTTTCTTAGATCTCCAAAATTAGGTGATATTTCTACGGTTTTAAATCCTGGGCTGGTTGGTTTAATACCTGCTACTAGGCTGAAATAAAAATGAACCGGATGGGCTGTCCAAGGATGAATTTCTGAACGAGGATTTTGCTCAATTCTTTTTTCTGGCGTACCGGACATTCCCATTTTTATAATATCATTCCATGGCTGCAATTCTTTAGTAAAATTACCAACGTTGGTTTTTTCCATTGCTTCAAAAAGATAGAAAAGATAAAAAAGATTTGCCTCACTATCAAATTGAGTAGTATCATCTAACATGATTTTCATCATAGCTTTATTTTCCTTTTCAGAATGTGCACCACATAACACAGCTAAGATACTAGCTCTTTGATCATAATACGTTTTTTCAGGATCATCAGCATAGATGCCTTTATCAATATCAAAACAAAGTTTTCTAGTAACTTCTGCATATTTTTGCCCTTGATCACGATAGACCTTGGCCTTTTCACGATAGCCTAACCATGCTAATATGTTCGCTGCCTTTTTAAGTGTATATGCATAATTTAGGGTCAGAATAGCAGAATTTCCATCTTTATTTACTTCAGAATTTCCACCTTTAGGTAAATACCAATCAATAAACATTTGGTATTCAGATTTTCCTACAAGTTCATTGTCATTGATAAGCGATTCGTAATAATCAAAAACCTCTTGAATTTCTCCTGTATAAGATTCAATTAAAGTTTTATCACCTTCTAGTAACATTAGATCATGTAGCATGTCTATCCACATTAGTGAATATGTTGGATGTACAAAAGTAGCTTTAAGCGGATAGCAACTGGTAATATTTCCATCAGGTAATCGAGAATTATTAAATTGCTCCATGGCACTTTTAAAATAGGTTAGGTCACCTGTAAGTGCTGTCCAACCTTTTAAATGTGGACGTAAATCTCCAACATATTGCATTTGTTCATAATACGCATCGCTCATTAAATTGTCTTGAGCACAAATTTTCATAGTATGCCAACTGAGGTCCCAAACTTGCTGATAAAGTGGATTTTCTGTTTCAAAAGAGGCTTTTACAGGAAAAGCAGTATCTGAATAGATATTATAATAATCGTCAATAATAAGAGGTTCATCTTTGGTCTCAATTTCTAATTGAATAAAACGGAAAGCTCTAAACCAAATAGGTTGAAATACTCTATTTTGACCGCCATCCATAATATAAATATCACTAATACCTTTGATAACTTTGCCTTCTAATTCATTACGATTGCCTTTTTGATTATTGGCATCATACATGGCTTCAGAATATTTTATTTTAATCTGAGTTGCTTTTCCTCCAGAAAGATGTAGCTTAGGATAACCAAGTGTAACATAACCTTGATCTATTAATATCCTATGTTTTGAATTGGCAGGTATTTCTATTGCCTTTGTACCAAACTTAAAATTTTTATTGATAGCTTTTAAATCAGACTGGGCTATTAGGGTAAAAGGCTCTTTTTTATTGATTTGAATTGCTGTAGTTCTAGGTTGTAAAATCCAACCATGCCCCCATCCTGCTGTAGTTTTTGGTTGAGAAAAAATTTCAGATGCTTTTTGCCAATCATTATCGTTAAAGTCGGGTTGTTGCCATTTCCAAGGATATTTTTCTGCTAAAATTAAGTCAGTAGGGTTTGCCGCATAGAAACCTCCAACGATTTCACCACCACCACGCCAGAAAACGGTTTTTTCTTGCATTCCTTCATTCTTCCATACTTTCCATGTACTCCAAGAATTGGTATTTATGATAAATTCTTTTTTCGAATTTCCTTGTAGTAAAAAACCTGTTTTATAAGAGATTATTCCATGACTTCTTTCAATACCCCAATTCATAACTTCTGCAGCAACTATATTTTTTCCTTTTTGTAGAAAAGGAGCCAAATCTAATGTTTCATAACGCCAATGACGTACATCTCCTGTTTGTGGACCATAACAAACCTCTTTGCCATTAATATATAAACGATATCGATTATCTCCACTAACGTGTACAATAAATTTTTCAGGTTTAGCATCTAGTTGAAAAGTGTTTCGAAAATGGATGAGCCCGTATGCAGATTTATCTATATCAGGATGCGTTATCCATTGCGAATTCCATTCACCTGGATATTGCGGAAGTGTATGGTTTGGATATTGGGCAAATATTTTGCTGGATTGAATAGATAAAAATACAACTATAAATAAAATCAGTTTTCTTGTTTTCATATTTCCAGAGAATAATTTAAAAAGTAAAGTTAAATAGTAAGTGACTTACGATTGTCCTGCACTATCATGTTAATAATTTTATTTGAATGATTGTATATCAAATTTTTTGAATTATAATGGCATAAAACTATTCGATTGATTATGTAAATTGGTGCACCCCTTTACCACTAGCGATTACCTTAGCATACTCCATTTTTACAATTATTTATTTGACAACTTTTCCATCTACATCTTTACCATTAAAAGACTGATCGTAGATTACAATAGGTATAAATTAATCACAATTATTGTTAATTATAAGAGTTCTGCTTTTTTTATGCTTGATATGATGATTATTCATATTTATTATTGAGAACTAATTTTTCTAACTTTTCATAATCCTGATAAATTTTCCATGGATCACCCGTAGTATTTTGAAATGTATTCAATTTAGATTTATATGTTTTTACTAGTTTATCGTAAGCAGAATCATCTGCCAAATTATTAATTTCATGAGGATCATTTTTCAAGTCGTACAACTCAAATTTTGGACGTTGTAAATAGTCTTTCACTTTTCTTTTTCCAATATGAGTAAGGTTGTTATTCTTTATCAAATTTATAAAAGCATCTGTGCCTACACCTAAATGAAAAGGCTTTTGAGATTCTAAATTCCAAATAAACTTATATTGCCTATCTCGAATCATACGCATAGGGTAGTACATTTGAATTTCATGAAAGGTGTGAGAAGCATAAACGGTATCAAAGCCAATACTTTTTTCTTTGTTTAACTGACTTTTAAAGGAGTGACCATGAAAATTATATTTAGAAATATCTACACCAGCGAAGTCTAACAGGGTAGGGGTGATATCCGTAAAGCTTACCATGGCATCACTAACAATATTTTGTTTATTTTGATGGGGATTTCTAAACACAAAAGGCAATTTAATTCCCGGATCGTATAAATTTATTTTTGCTCCAGGGAATGGCCGTCCGTTATCTGAAGTAAATAGAATAATGGTGTTCTCCCATTGTTCAGTTTCCTTTAGTATTTGAGTTAATTTAAGTAAGGCTTTATCAGCACGTTGTGCAGACATATAATATTTTGCCAATTCCTCTCTAACGGATGGAACATCAGGCAAATGTTCTGGCACAATTACATCTTTGGAGTTGATGATATCAGAACCTTCTCTATTATAAGGAGCATGAGGTTCAAAAGTGTTAAAATAAAGAAAGAAAGGAGATTCTTTTTGGGCAATGAAGTTTCTCATATCTTCGGCCAGAACCTCTGGAGGACGTGTATTGGCAAAAGGATATTTAGGAGATTCACTAAATGGTTTCCATACTTCATCAGGATAGTCCGCTTTTTTTGGGTGATAATCGTTAAAATGAAAAACAGATGCTGGTGCTATATGAAATTTTCCTACTCTCATAGTTCTGTAACCCACACTATCCAAGATAACAGGAAGCGATTTTATATTTTTAAATGCTGAAAAATGAAACTCAAAATGAGAATGACCGTATTGACCGTTGGCATGATTTTGTTTACCGGTTAAGATTACTGAGCGACTTGCAGAACAGGAAGGTGTTGTGCAAAAGGCGTTGGTAAATCGAGTGCCTTGCGTGGCAAGTGCATCGATGCCAGGTGTTTTAATTAGAGTATTTCCGTAACAACCGGCATCATTAGTGCCTAAATCATCTACTACAAACAAGATAATATTGGGTTTGTTTTTTTGTGAACTTGATGGTATTTCAATATTTGTTGTGCTTAGATTTTCCTTTACATCTTTTTTTGTGCAAGACATAGCAATTATGAGTAGAAATATTAGTATTAAAACGGATTTCTTTTTCATTTTAACTTAAGGGATTAGTTTTCATATAGCCTGTGTCCAAATTGTATTGTAACAGGTCCTAGTAGACCAGACTCATGTAGTGGTAACTCCTCAAAAGGCGTATCCCAAGCATGTTTGCCTTTTACTACATTAGAATGTGTTCTTTTATTGTTTGGTTCTTTTTTTGCGTCACCAGTTAAACGGTTAGACAGCACGTTGGCTATGTCTATGGTAAGGTAATTGTTACCTTCAAGAACTTCTTTAGAAATATCATATCTATATGGAGCATGCCATTTAACACCAAGTTTTTTACCATTTATATAAACTTCTGCTACTTCTTTAACGGTACCTAAATCTAAAAATACATGTTGACCTTCTAAAATTTTGTCTACTACAAATTGTTTTCTATAAGAAGCCACTCCTGAAAAATGCTGAATATCTTCATCACTAGAGGCAGTCCAAGATATGAGTGATGGAAATTCTACTATGGCATTTTTAACCCAATCCTTCGGAAATCTTACATCCCAGCTACCATTGAGTTGGATATGTTCGGGTATTTCTGGAATTTCTATTGTTTTTTTTTGTCCATTGAAAAGTGTTAATACGTACTTTCCAGACTCAAAAACAATGAGTTTGTTTTTACAAACTTCGGGTATAATGTTTCTTTGGTCTTTTTGAATAGAGGTAATTGAATTTTGGAAATTAACATTTCTAAAAACCACAAAAATACTTCCTTCAGATTCTAAATGTAAGGGTAAAACAACACCATCTTCAGTACTTTCAAAAATTATTTGTTTTGTAGTTTCACCGGTCTCTTGATTCCAAATTTCAGGTTGTTTTCCTTGAACTCTAAAAAGAGCCTCTATATCTATTGCTTTTTTTTCGTTATTCCATAAAAAGTAAATTTCTTCTTCGGCAGTTTTACGATGTATAAAATCTAGTTTAGCATCAACACTATGTTCGACTACAAACGAGAAGTCAGGGGCAATTCCTTTTTCTAATAATACTTCTTTTATGGTTTTTCCCCAAACAACTTTCCCTTTACCATAATGGTGTTCTTGTGTAGTTGTATTCTCACCATATCCCCATAATTTATCTGCTATATTTTTAATCTGCTTGTCTTTATCTTGGTAGTTATGCAGACCATAAGACTTTTTTGGTTTTTTACCAATAACAATGCCACCCGCCTTTATAAGTACCTCTAGCTTTATTAAGACGTCTAGATTGATAGTTTCTTCATTGGGAAGTACTAAAACTTCATATGATTGTCCGTGTGGTAGCACAAATTTACCATCTACAACGCTTAGTCTATTTAAAATAATTTCTGTGTTGATCTTATCATAATCGTAGCCAAAACCTAACGAAGGCTCAATCTCTTTTTTTAACACGAAATTAGGGGCTTTGTCACCATAATAGTAAGCCACATCACCAACAAAGTTACCTTGTTGTAACAAATAGCTTGTACGTGCCAGGTAATTATGGAATGCGGAAGACATAGGCCACCATGCACGATGAGGGTACATCAAAGTGCCAAAGTTATAGACCCATCCCGGAGAACCGCTTTCTGGAGGGGTATGTGGATAAGTATGATAGACAATACGATTTAACCCTTCACAAAAAGCTCTGTCAGCTAAAGGTTTGAGCTCAGCCAATCCCTCTTGCCAAACCAAGAGACTAGTGAACGATTCAGCTTCAACATATTTCTGATTATAAATATGTGCAGCACTGGCAATGCCTTTTATAATTTGTAATTGTTCTTGATGTTTTTTTCCTGAAGGACTCCAGCCCCAAAACTCTCCTCGAGGAACCGTCAGAGCACCCAAAGCTTTTAGATCTTCAAAAGGAACATTATGTACAGGTGGACCCGGCCCCCCTGCTTCAGCATAAAAACCTAAGCCATAGGCTTTGCAAATTTTAGTAGATTGGGCATAGTGATTTTCTATGATTAAGTCTGATAATGTTTTTTTAAAATCAAATAAAAATCGATTTGTAATTTCACTATTTATAATTGTATGTCCTTTAAGGACTGGCAAATATTGAGTCAGCTCATAACCATTTCGTTTTTTAAATTCTTCGGGCAGTAAAGGTGTCCAAGCTGCTGAATTAGCCTCATAACTATCAACATATAAATATTTAAGGCCACTAGTTTTTAGATCACCCAATTCTTTTTGGAGTTTGTTGATAACATGCATTATATTCTCTTTGGCTGCCTCTGCACTAAAGTGATCAAGCATACGTCCATTAGAATTCGGACTCGGCACTACTAAAGGTTGTCCAGTTGGAGCACAGACATATCGTACTATTTGCCAATTACCCTTTGGAGCTTTCCAACGCATAGAACCATCTTTTTCCATCAAATGGTTAAGATTAATAATTTGAGAAGCATCAGAAATTATAGAATCTTTACTTATCGGAAATGCCAATACACCAACTTCTTTATAAAATTCTGGTAATCCGTTCGTATCTAATTTCCGAATTGGTTTTCCTCTGGTACTGTATTTTTCAGGAAGTGTTGGAAAAGCGAGTATTCCGTTAAATTGTTCTCCACCTTTAATTTGGATGGCTGATTGAAAAAGACCCATTACGCCATGTTCTGGTTTTACCCATGTGCCTCCAGAATTCCAACTACTAGAAGTAATTAACCCCATTTCCAATCCTAATCGCTTGCCTTCACGAATAGCATGACCTATTGCATGTAATGATTCCTCTCCTAAAAATTGTGGTCCGGCAGGAATTACATTAGGAGGATCAACAATAACTCCAACATCCCAAATATCAAAACCTCCCATTCCCTTAGCTTTTGCATCTTCCATTTCTTTTGTAATCTGTGAAAGACTATAATTGCCTTTTACCCAATCCCAAAGTGCTTTGGGTCTGGCATTCATTGGAGGATTTTTAAATTCTTTTCTTAATGTTTTAGGGATTTCCTTGACCAGGCTATCTATTTCTGAAATAGGTTGGCTTTCCAAAACTATCTGTTGTTTTGGTTTACAGTTACTAAAATTTGACAATAAAAGCAGACAAAGGCTTGTAACTATAATTTCTTTTATAATGTTGATTAATTTAATTAAAATCATGCTTAATTATTTAAATATTACCAATGGTAAGATAAATCATAACGGAATTGACTATCTAGAAAAATGTCAAATGGCCAATTCATCTTTTTATACAGCAAAATAGATGAAAGGATATCAATTTTCTACGGGGTTAAGATGTATGTTCTCCCCTCTACAATGCCATATTTTATGTATTTTGTTTGAAGGGTTGTCTTTGTTGAATTTCATTTCTTGGGAAAAATACCGCATGGTATAACCAGCCCTTCTTCTTATGCTTTTATTGGCTTCAGCTCCATGAATAATTCTACCTTCATGAAAAGAACATTCATTAGGATTCAATTCAAAATAAACCGCTTTATTTTCTTCTACCCCAATAATTTGATTTTGAAATATATTTTCAGATTGGTCTACATCTTCGTATTCAGAAAATCCGTTATTATGGGTTTCAGGAATTACCTTCATGCAGCCGTTTTCTTTATCAGATCTATCTAATGCCAACCAAATCGTTACTATACCATCCATACGGTCAAAACGTCCTTCCCAATATGCAGAGTCTTCATGCCAAGGAGTCGCTTTACCAATCAAAGGTTCTTTACTTATGAAATGACTTGACCATAATCCGATATTTGGACCAATAAAGGATTCTACCAAATCTAATACATGATCATTCATTAGAAATGTTAATAAACGTTCATCTCTAAAATGTGGTACATCCATTAAATCATAGTCATTATTTTTATTTTCTTCATTTAAAACTTCAAAAATAGATTTGAGTTCCTTAAAGTTTTCAGAAGAAAAGACAGGCTCGTGGAAAAGGTAATATCCATTTTTTTTATATAGTTTTTTAACTGTAGATTCAAACATAATAATTGGTTAATTAATGAAAACTTTCTCCTATAAATTCAAGTGCGTCGCTAATACCAGATCGCCAATACATCCAATTATGTTGACCATCTCGTATTCTGAATTCATGTGCGATTTTTAGGTCTTTCAATAGGATGTGTGTAGCTGCATTTCCTTTGTAAAGAAAATCATCATCACCACAATCAAAATAATATCGAACGGTCTTTATTTTTTCAATGTCCAGCTTTTTTAACAAATGTAAAGGGTTGTTAGCTTTCCAATGTTTTGTCAATCGTTTTTTACCTTGTAATCCTTTTCCATATAGTACAGCTTCTGTTTTGTCCCATCTTTTTTGTGAGTGAGAAATCACTTCTTCATCTGTATAAATAGCAGCACTCAATGGGGCACAAGCCGCGAATAATTCGGGATATTTTAATGCTAAAACAAAAGCACCATAACCCCCCATAGATAATCCAGCAATACCTCTAAAACGTTTTTGATTTCTAATGCTATAGGAGGATTCAATGTGAGGTAAAAATTCTTCAATAAACATATCTTCATATCTCACTTTACCATCATGATCATTGATATACCAGGAAACACCTGCATCAGGCATAACTACTATCATTGGTGGCATTTTTCCTGTAGCAATATCACGGTCTAAAATTCTATTTACTTCGCCAAATTGAACCCAAGCTGTTTCATCGTCAGTATAGCCGTGTAATAAATAGACTACAGGATATTTTCGATCAGATGTGTCATAATCTGAGGGCAAGTATATTGAAAAATGGACACTGTCTTTTAATATTTTACTTTCCATTGAAAGATCTTCAATAATTTTTCCTTTTTGAGCAATTGATAAATTGATACTTAGAATAAATAATAGAAAAATAGTAATTGTGTTTTTCACATTGTTATGGTTTAGGTAAAAATTGTCTTAAATAGGTTGCACTTTGTTGTAATGCTGCTTTTCGTGCTTTTAATGAGTGTTCATATGCACGGTCTTCAACTTCTACACAAACAGCACCTTTAAAACCAATATTATTTAATGCTGAAAAGAAATTGCCCCAATCAACTTCACCTAAACCCGGAAGTTTAGGGTTGGTATAATCATTAGGATATGCCATTATACCAACTTCATTTAATTTTTCATAATCAATACGAAGATCTTTAGCATGTACATGAAAAAGACGTTTTGAAAAATCTTTAATAGGCTTTATATGATCTATATGTTGCCATATTAAATGTGAAGGATCGTAATTCAATCCGAAATACTTACTTGAAATTGCTGCAAACATACGTTTCCAAATGGCCGGTGTAGTCGCTAGATTTTTACCGCCAGGCCATTCATCTTTAGTGAAAAGCATTGGACAATTTTCAATGCCAATTTTCACTTTGTGTTTTTCAGCAAATTTAACCAATGGCTTCCACGTTTTTAAAAATTGTGACCAATTGTCATCTGTTGACTTTGTCCAATCTCTACCAACGAATGTATTGACCTTATAGATATCTAATAATGCCGAAACTTTTATTAGTTTTTTGAGATGGTCTATATAAACTTTTGCTTCTTTAGATTTTGGTGTAAGTGGATTTGGGTAATAACCCAATGCACTAATACCAACACCATATTTCTTTACAAGACTTTTTACCTGAATTGCTTCTTTTTGTGTGAATTTATCAATATCGATATGGGTGATGCCCGCATAGCGTCTTACAGCTTTGCCTTTAGGCCAACACATCACTTCAACACAGTCATAACCTTCTTTTGCTGCAACATTTAACACCTCTTCTAAAGTTAAATCAGGTAAAATAGCACTTACAAATCCAAGTTTCATCATATATTTTTTATCTATTTGAAAAACAGCATTACAATATAACCCATTTTTCTTTTTTATTACTCTCTAAAATGGCTTCACATATTTTTATTTCATGATGACCTTCAGCAAAAGTGGGATACATTATTCCTTCTTTATTTTTCCCATGCAATATGCTATCATAAAATGATTTGAATATTTGCTTAAATGTATCAGAAAACCCTTCATTATGCCCACCGGGATAACTCAAATAGGGCTGTGATAAATTACTCATTAAGCTAGGATCCTTGCTTAAAATTTCATTTGGTTTATCTCTATATCCATACCAAATTTCATTAGGGGTTTCACTATTCCAGGCTATTGCTCCTTTACTACCCGACACTTCATATCTCATTTGATTTTTTCTTCCCGCATTGAGTTGAGATACCCAAAGACATCCCTTGGCACCTCCTTTAAATTTTAATAAAATACTACCACAATCTTCAGTATCTATAGTAATATTTTCAGTTTCGATCTGTTTACTGGTTTTTCCTGAAAAAGTTTCAATCTCTCCTTTAGGTCTTTTTCTAGTTGGGTGAAAAGTAGATAGATCCGCAAATACACTTTCAATAGTTAATCCGGTAATTGAAGAAACTAAATCCATCCAATGTGTTCCAATGTCTGCAATTGCTCTAAGTGCCCCACCTTGATCCGCCATGACACGCCAATTATAATCGGTTTCATACAACAACCAATCTTGCACATAGTTACCTACTATAGAAAACACTTGCCCAATTTCATTTTTTTGAATTTTATTTTTTGCCTCAATATTTAACGGATAAAACCTAGTATTATAACAAACTCCAGCTTCTAATTTACTTTCTTTAGCTATGCTAACCAGTTCGTTAGATTCAAAAATATTCATAGCTAATGGTTTTTCACACATAACATGTTTCCCGGCTAATAAGGCCTTTTTTGACATGTCATAATGAAAAATATTAGGAACGGCTATGTGAATTACATCTACAGCTTTATCTTGTAATATTTCATCAAATTGTAGGTAGGCTTTTTTTAAGCCAAATTTTTTCCTTGCTGATTTGGATTTTTGAGATGAGCTGCCCATAATGCCTATAACATTTACACCAAGCCTTTTTAACGCCTCTATGTGTACAGGGCCAATAAAGCCAGTACCCACTACCACAACATTTATATCAGCATAAGTTTTCATTTTTACCCAAGTTAATCATTAGAAAGTCTAAATATAAACTCCAAGACCATCTATTCTATCCTGTACTATCATGTTAGTACAGGATAGATTATTGCTAAATATTAATTTACCTTGCAATGTATATTTTCAGTATATAACAAAACAACATTTTATGACTATTTTAAACACCCTAAAAATAATATTTTTAATTTCTTTTGTAATATTTTTGGGATCTTGTGAACCTTCAACCCATACCAATTGGGAACTACTTTCTCCAGATGGAAACATTAAGGTAATAGTCTATAATTCAGAACAAGATTCGGTACGCCATCTTAGTTATCGAGTAGAAAGAATTATAGGAGATAGTTTTATTGAGGTTATTGGTCAATCTCCTTTAGGGATTGTTAGGAACGATAACTCTTTTGATAATAATTTAAAATTTATAAATGAAGAGCGACTAAAGAATTTAAAAACTTCTTACGTTTTAAAAACAGGAAAATCAATTAAAGTTGATGATCTTTTTAGTGAAATGATACTTCAATTTAAAAATATCAATGAACAGTTAATCAATGTTATTTTTAGATCATTTAATGACGGTATTGCTTTTCAGTATGAATTTCCGGAAAGAGATTCAACAAAGTATTCAATTATTAAAGAATTATCAGGTTTTGCTGTGCCTCAAAAACAATCATGGATGCAAGCTCAAGATTCCGTTAGAAAGTGGGGGCCTGCTTATGAAAAAATATTTAAAAATGGTGACGATTTAAAAAATCAAGATGATGCTCCTTTCGGATGGTGTTTTCCAACTTTAATGAAAACTGATCATAGTTGGGTGTTATTGACAGAGGCTGATTTAGAGTCAACTTATTTTGGTGCTCATCTAACGAAGCAAGACCAAAAAGGTATTTTTCATATTAAAATGCCTGATCAAAAAGAGGCCATGGGTTTAGGTACATCTCTATCAAGTTCAACGTTACCTTGGAAAACGCCATGGAGAGTAATGATACTTGGAGATGCTTTGGGATCAATTATCGAATCAAATATGGTAACCAATTTAAGTAAGCCTAATGTCTTAAAAAATTCAGATTGGATAAAGCCAGGAAGAGCTTCTTGGAGTTGGTGGTCGAGCGAAGGAAAGGACAGAGAGCTAGATTCATTAATTCGTTTTGTTGATCTTGCAGTAAATATGAATTGGGAATATTCCTTAGTAGATGCCAATTGGAATTTATTACCTGATAGCGAAATGGATAGTTTGGTAAATTATGCCAAATCGAAGAATATCGGACTTTTATTATGGTATAATTCAGGAGGAGCACATAATGAAGTTATGGAAGAACCTCGTGATCTAATGAGTGATCCCGTACTTAGAAAAGCTGAGTTTAAAAGAATTCATGAATTAGGAATAAAAGGTATTAAGGTAGATTTTTTTCAAAGTGACAAGCCATTTATTATAGATCAATATATTGGTATTTTAAAGGATGCTGCAGATGAACAATTGTTGGTTAACTTTCATGGTTGTACTATACCTAGAGGATGGAGAAGAACTTACCCTAATCTAATGAGTATGGAAAGTGTTATGGGTGCAGAATGTTATCGATTTTCTCAAGAATTTGGTAAACAAAGTCCGGTACTAAATACTATTTATGCTGCCACCAGAAATGTCGTTGGTGCAATGGACTATACACCTGTTACGTTTTCTTTAAGAACTTATCCTCATCTTACCAGTTATGCTCATGAATTAGCTCTTTGTGTGTTATTTGAATCAGGGATAACTCATTTTGCAGATAAAATAAGTGGTTTTGAAAATACACCTACATATGTTCAAGATTTTTTAAGACGGGTACCGGTAACCTGGGATGAAATAAAATATTTAGATGGTATGCCTGGAAAGGAAATGTTATTAGCCAGAAGGAAAGGTGATACCTGGTATGTGGCTGGAATTAATGGAGAAAATATTCAAAAGAAATTGACCATTAATATGGCTGTTTTAGGCACTGGTAATTATGAAGTAACAGAAATTACAGATGGTAAAACAAATACTGAGTTCTCCTTAAATAATAGTAAAATAAGTGGTGAAAAATCTCTAAGCATTGATGTGTTACCTTATGGTGGGTTTGTGGTAATTTTAAAAGAATAATTTAATTATGAAACAAATTAAGGTTCTATTGATTGTGTTACTGATAAGCTCAATTTTTAAAGGTCATTCTCAGGAAAAAATTTGGAATGAAACCAAAGTTGAAAAAGAAAAAAGAATGGCTTGGTGGGTAAATGACCGTTTTGGTATGTTCATTCATTTTGGCCTTTATTCTTTGCCTGCAAGACATGAATGGGTTGCCAATAAGGAACATATTTCTTCAGAAGAATATCAAAAATATTTTGAAGAATTTAACCCTGATTTATATGATCCAAGTCAATGGGCACATCTAGCCAAAGAGGCTGGAATGAGATATGCGGTAATTACTACTAAGCATCATGAGGGATTTACACTTTTTGATTCTAAATTAACCAATTACAAGGTGACTATTACACCTTACGGTAAAGATTTATTAAAAGAATGGGTAGATGCTTTTCGTGCTGAAGGTATAAAAATAGGGTTCTATTATTCGGTTATAGATTGGCACCATCCTGATTATACTATTGATAGAATTCACCCATTGCGTCCAAATAACAAAGAAGATTATGCTGTTTTAAATAAAAACAGGGATATGAAAAAATATCGTAAGTATATGCATGCTCAAGTAGAGGAATTATTGACCAATTATGGTGAAGTAAATATGCTTTGGTTTGATTTTACATTTCCAGGTGAACATGGTAAAACAAGAGAGGATTGGAACAGTGTAAAATTGATGAAGATGGTTAGAAAATTACAACCCAATATTATTGTCAATGAACGTTTAGATTTAAAAGATTATCCAGGAGGATGGGATTTTACTACACCAGAACAATTTAAACTTAGTGAATGGCCAACCTATAAAGGAGAGCAAATTCCTTGGGAAACTTGTCAGACTTTTAGCGGTTCTTGGGGCTATCATCGCGATGAAATGACTTGGAAAAATGAAAGGCAATTGTTGGTGTTATTAATAGAATCTGTAAGTAAAGGCGGAAATTTATTACTCAATGTAGGTCCAGACGGACGTGGTTCAATTGATTACAGAGCTAAAGAAGCATTGCAAAAAATAGGACATTGGACCAAATTCAATAACCGATCTATTTATGGTTGCACGCAAGCACCTGATAAATTTAATGTGCCAGAGAACACATTACTTACCTATAATTCTAAAACCAATAGACTCTACATTCATTTACTGGATTATCCATTGCAAAACTTTACCCTTAACGGATATAAAGGCAAGGTTAAATATGCTCAGTTTTTGCATGATGCTTCTGAAATTCAATTTACAGAATTACATGGTACATGGGCTTTTGGAGGAGAGGGTGGAAAAGATAGTATTAAAGATGGAGCTATAAATCTTTCATTGCCTGTTAAAAAACCACCGTTTGAAATACCCGTGATAGAACTGATTCTTAAATAAATATAAAAAATGAAAAATTATTTTAAAATTTTAGTAATTGTTTTTTTAGTATTGGGCTGTAATAAAAAAAAGTCTGAAACGCAAAAAATGGATAAAATTCAATCAGAACAAGTAAAGCGTTTTTTTAGCGATGATAGCTTCTGGAATCAACCTATTGAGGTAAATGCTGAAATTGATTCCATGAGTAATTACTGGATCAGTCTTTTGGAGCGTGATCCCAGTGGAAAAAATGTTGGTGTGAATGTGCATCAATATACCATTCCAATTTATGAAGTAAACAGTAAGGATATTCCTTTTCAAAAAGTAAAAAACATTCCTTTTGCAGAATGGTATGACGAAAAAACTGCACTGGCACATGAACCAGAATTTGATAGTATTGGAGTCCCTATTGAATCATATATGAAAGGTTCTTTAGGTGTTGATCAACATATTGCCATTGTAGATTGGGATGCGAATAGAGCATGGGATATGTTTTATGTACAACATTTAGAAGACGGTACTTGGCAGTCAGCAACGGGAATGACCTATCCATTAGATGGCTCAGGAGTTTTTGAACAAAGTGATTTTGAAGTACGGTTAGGGGAATCTATTCATAGTTATGGTCCAGGAGTGGCAGCAGGCACACCTATTATTGCAGGTGTTGTCCGATATGATGAAGTTAAAAGTGGCGAAATTCGTCATAAAATTGCTGGTGCTGTACGTTTTGTTAGCTATCAAGAATTTACGTTTCCCGCCATTTGGACTGATGGTAATTTTGAAGGCGGTATTCCAGAAGGTGCGGTTATTCAACTTGACCCTAATTTAGATATAACTCAATTTGGTTTAACAGATGAAGAAATAATTGTAGCAAAGGCGTTACAAGTTTATGGATTTGTGGTGATTGATTTTGCTGAAGCTTCTACCATTCGTGCAGAATACATCGATAATCATAAAGAAAAATCTTGGGATGGAATTCTTAGAGGATGGAATGAACCGGGAGGTATAAAATCAATTCCTGTTAGTAATTATAGAGTACTTAAAGTTAAAAATATTCAAAAAGGAGGAGATAGAAAGAAAGAATTTTTTATGAAAAAATTATATTTTAAAGATGAAAAATAAGCAATTATTTAAGTTCAATATATTATTATTTGCACTGCTATTAGCTTCGTTAACCTATGGTCAAAAACTAGCAGTATATGACATGACCTGTGAACATCTTGATCATCCAATTGGCCTTGAAACTCAGCAACCAAGATTCAGTTGGAAAATTAAAACTTCTGGTAGAAATATCATCCAAAAGGCCTATTCCATTCGTGTTTCTGAAACACCTTCGTTCTCAAAAAATAGCGTATGGAAATCTGGTAGAATCAGTTCTTCTACATCAAATTTGGTTAGGTATAACGGACCAAACTTAGTCTCTACTAAACGATATTATTGGCAAGTTAAGATTTGGGATAATAAGAATAATCAATCAGATTGGAGTGTTCCTACCTATTGGGAAATGGGTATCTTAAATAAAAATGAATGGCGTGCAATATGGATAGAACCTGTTCAAGATACAATTCCAAACGGGCCTGTTTTTACATTGAGAAAAGAGTTTTCTCTTTCAAAAAAGATTAAAAGAGCGAGAGCCTATACTACCGCTCATGGCCTTTATGAATTGCATCTTAATGGAAAAAAAGTTAGTGACAATTTATTTACACCAGGATGGACAACTTATAAAAAAAGGCTTCAATACCAGGTATATGATATAACTGATGTACTCAAATCTGGGCAAAATACTGTTGGAGCATTACTTGGTGATGGTTGGTATAAGGGTAACATCGGTTGGTCAACCCAATCTGGGTATTACGGGAAAACATTAGGCTTATTTTGCCAATTACAGATAGAATATACGGACGGAACAAAAGAAATAATAACTACAGATAATTCTTGGAAAGCAACAACTAAAGGTGCTATTACTTTAACTAGCATATATAATGGCGAAAGTTACGACGCTACCAAAGAGCTAACAGGATGGAATACAACAGGATATGATGACAATAATTGGAAGAACGTTCAGGAAGCTGATTATAAACTTGACAATTTAGTACCTACAATATCAGTTCCTGTAAAAAGAATACAGGAATTAAAACCTATTAAAATATGGACAACACCAAAAGGAACTTTGGTTGCTGATATGGGGCAAAATATGGTAGGTTGGATACGACTTAGAATTAAAGGAGAAGCTGGAACTACAGTTTCATTAAGACATGCAGAAGTGATGGACAAAGATGGTGAGTTCTACACTGAAAATTTACGGGACGCAAAAGCAACTACAAAATATACCTTGAAGGGAAAAGGAGTTGAAACCTATGAACCAACTTTTACTTTTATGGGATTTAGATTTGTGGCTATTGAAGGATTTCCAGGTGAATTGAAACCAGAGGATTTGACCGGAATTGTTGTGCATTCTGATATGAAACCATCCGGCACATTTGAATGCTCAAACACTATGATTAACCAATTACAAAAAAACATTCAATGGGGTCAAAAAGGCAATTTTTTAGATGTTCCTACCGATTGTCCTCAAAGAGATGAACGAATGGGTTGGACAGGAGATGCACAAGCTTTTGTTAGAACTGCGGCATTTAATATGGATGTATCATCTTTTTTTAGCAAATGGCTGAAAGATGTAGCAGCAGAACAAGATCATAGAGGAGCTATACCCTTTGTAGTGCCAAACGTGTTGGGGGAAGTAAAACCTTCAGCAGGTTGGGCAGATGTTGTTACTATTGCACCTTGGACTATGTATCAGGTCTATGGAGACAAAAGACTTCTTGAGCGGCAGTACCCTTCAATGAAAAGGTATGTTGATTTCATTATAAAAGAAGCAGGTGAAGATTATATATGGAATAATGGTAGTGTTTTCGGAGACTGGCTTTTCTTCAAACCAGTTATAAATAAATGGATGATAGGTGATGGACATACCAACCATGATCTAATAGCTACCGCATTCTATGCTTATTCTACAAATATTTTGATGATGGCTGCTAAAGAGTTGAACAAAGAAGAAGATATAAAGGAATATTCAGTGATTTTTGAAAAAGTTAAAAATGCATTTAATAAAAATTTTGTAACATCCGTCGGACGTACTTCTTCAGACAGTCAAACTTCTTATGTACTAGCGTTAATGTTTGATTTACTATCTGAAGAACAAAAACCCAAAGCAGTAAATATCCTTGTTAATAATATTAGAGATAGAAAAAACCATTTATCAACTGGGTTTTTAGGAACTCCCTATATATGTCATGTCTTATCAGATAATGGGAAAACTGATATTGCCTATGATTTGCTATTACAAGAAACTTTTCCTTCATGGTTATATCCTGTTAAAATGGGAGCAACTACTATTTGGGAAAGATGGGATGGTATCAGAACGGATAGTACATTTCAAACTAAAAATATGAATTCGTTTAATCACTATGCCTATGGGGCAATTGGCGATTGGATGTATAGAGTAGTTGCTGGTATAGAAATTGGAAAGCCTGGTTATAAACAGATTATTATCAGTCCGCAACCCGATATTAGACTGGGCTATGCAAAAGCTACCTTTGAAAGTAAATATGGTCGTATAGAATCAGGATGGGAATTAAATGATAAAAAGTTAAAAGTTACAGTTGTTATTCCACCTAATACAACAGCTCAAATTAATCTACCCAATACAAGAATTGACAATGTAATTGAAGGCGGAAAACCTATTTTGTCTAAATTTAAGAATATTAAAGAACTAAATAGTAATGTAGTTTTTGAAGTGGGATCAGGTAATTATGAATTTGATGTGATTCAGATTCAACAATAATAATATGGAAGTATATTTTATTGAAGATAAATATAAAAAAAATAATATTCATAGATGAAACCAAAAGTATTTTTAACCAGAGAGCTTCCTGTTAAAGTAATGGAGCGATTATTTAAGCATACCGATTTAACATATAATAAAGAAGATCGCGTATTGAGCAAGCAAGAAATTATAAATGGCATACAAGGTAAAGATGCTTTATTGTGTTTGCTTACTGACATCATTGATGGGGATATTATGGATGCAAATTCAGCCTTGAAAATAATTGCAAACTATGCGGTTGGTTATAACAATATTGATGTTACTGAAGCAACTAAAAGAGGCATTCCAATAACTAATACGCCGGGTGTGCTTACTGAAACATCAGCAGATATGGCTTTTACCTTACTTGTTGCTACAGCAAGGAGAGTGGTAGCAGGCGATACATTTTTACGAAGTGGTAATTGGACCGGTTGGGGGCCTTTGCAATTTTTAGGTGCTGATATTTTTGGTGCTACCTTGGGTATTATTGGATTGGGTAGAATTGGTAAAGCAGTTGCTAAAAGAGGAAAGGGTTTTGATATGAAAATTATCTATTGGAATCGTACAAGACTTTCAGAAGCAGAAGAACAGGAACTAGGATTGACATATGCATCATTTGAAGAAGTACTCAGACGATCAGATTTTGTATCTTTAAACGTGGCATATAATGAGCATACTTTTCATTTACTTAGTGATAAAGAGTTTGATCTCATGAAAAACACAGCCATTGTAATTAATACAGCTCGAGGACCAATAATAGATGAAAAAGCCTTGGTAAGAGCTTTGCAAGCTAAAAAAATTGCAGGAGCGGGATTAGATGTCTATGAAGAAGAACCCAAAGTAACACCAGCGTTATTAGCCATGGAAAATTGTGTGTTATTACCTCATTTGGCAAGTGCATCTATGAATACAAGAACAAAAATGGGTATGATAGCCATAGATAATTTATTGGCAAAATTTGAAGAAAAAGCTCTGCCAAATCTCGTAAATAAGGATGTTTTATAATTATATTTGTATAAGACGACTTACTCTCCCTCTAACGGATAGTTAATATCATAAACATGTGCTTCTTTTAAATAAGTCTTTAGTTTAGCGGTAATCTCGGGTTGTTCTGCAATGACATTATTCTCTTCTCCTATGTCTTTTGACAGGTCATAAAGTTCCCAAGCATTGGTTTTGTAAATATGTACTAACTTCCAATTTTCGCTACGGACTGCTTGAGCATCATAGGCTCCTTCAGCAAATTCCCAGTAAAGATATTCATGCTTTTTTTGATGATCTGAATTCCCCAATAAGGTCGGTAAAAATGAGATACCATCCGTTTTGTAGTCTAAACTAACTCCGGTTATTTCGGAAAAAGTAGGCATCATATCCCAAAAAGCCGTGGGGAGTTCTGATTTGGTATTTGGCAATATTTTTCCTTGCCAATATGCAATAAACGGCACCCGTATTCCACCCTCATATAAATCCCTTTTAATACCTTTTAATGCTCCATTACTATTAAAAAATTCCGGGTCTACACCACCTTCTGCATGTGGGCCGTTATCACTAGTAAAAATAACTAAAGTATTTTCAGTTAAATTTAGTTCCTCTAACTTATCAAGAATTCTACCCACATCAGTATCTAATAAACTAATCATGGCAGCTTTAGATTTTTCTACTTCGGGCCAATTTTTTTGGTCATAAATACCTAAATTAGGAACTTCCATACCATGTTTTGCTGTTAGCTCTCCTTCATTATTAGCATGTGGAATTGTAAATGGTAAATACAAAAAGAATGGCTTATCCTTAGATTTTTCTATAAACTTCAGTGCGTCAGCAACAAAAAGATCGTGCGAATAATCATTTTTAACAGTTGCAGCTTGTCCTATACCTTTGGCATATCCTTGGGTTTGTATGGTAACTTTGTTATTTAGCATGATACTATCTCCATCTCTAATTAAATGATCCGGATAATAATTATGTGCAGTAATTTGATTGAGATAACCGTAATACGAATCAAACCCTTGTCTATTTGGTTCTCCGGCAGTACCCACTTCACCTAAGCCCCATTTTCCAATCATGGCAGTAGTATAACCGGCTTGTTTAAACATTTTAGCTATGGTAAAATCGCTCACTGACAATTCATTGTTGTTATTGCCTCTAACAGGTGCGTGTCCTTGATGAAGTCCTGTAAGTAATGACGCTCTTGAAGGAGCACAAACCGTATTTCCGGCATAGTGATTCGTAAATAATACACCCTCTTTAGCCAATTGGTCAAGCTTGGGTGTTTTAATTTTTTCTTGGCCATAACATCCTAAATCGCCATAACCTAGATCATCTGCCAAAATATAAATGATGTTTGGTTTTGAGTTATCTGTTTGAGTAGGATTATCAATTTTCTTATTTCCTTCTTTACACGAGAATAAAACAGATAGTAATGCAACTAACGTAAATAATTTAAATATTTTCATTTTAATTATTATTAAAGTTTTAATCCGTAAAAATCAATTACAAATTATCACCAATCTGTTTCTTAAAACATAAGAATAGTTTTAAAAATACAGCTCAAATATAAGATTATTTGTTATTATTGTATTGGTATTATTTTATCATTTGCTTAACAAAAAAATACTAAACGCCATAAAATTGGAAATATTGAAGAAAATTCATAGAGAAATTATCCCTTTGACTAATCTTGATTGTTTTTTAGTTTTTGACAGGATCAAAGATTTATTTGATTTTCCTGTTCATTTTCATCCTGAAATGGAACTGAACTTTGTATCTAATGGTAAAGGAGTTAGAAGAGTTGTTGGCGACAGTATTGAAGAAATAGATGATATTGAACTTGTGTTGGTGGGTTCTAATTTATATCATGGTTGGGAACAGCATAAATGTGTCAGTAAAAATATTCATGAAATTACTATTCAGTTTCAGGAGGATTTGTTTGATAAGACATTTTTACAAAGAACAATTATGAAACCCATAAAAGATTTGTTTGATAGATCCGTGCACGGTGTGTTGTTTTCAAAGGAAATTACTAAAAATATAGCACCAAGATTACTTAAAGTATCTAAATTAGGTGGTTTGGATTATTTTTCTGAATTACTCTCTGTTCTATATGATTTGGCAAATTCTAGAAACCAGAGATTACTTTCAACTTCTACTATTCAGCTGGAAAATTTCGAAAATAGCAAAAAAATAAAATTATTATATGATTATATTCAAGAAAATTATGCTTCTAAAATAACCTTATCAGAAGTCTCGGAGCTATTAAACATGAGTAATGTTTCCTTCAATCGCTTTATAAAAAAAAGAACAGGTAAAACTTTTATTGAATATCTTAATGACGTTCGTATTGGTTATGCTTCAAGAAAACTTATTGAAAAAGACCTGAGCATTTCAGAAATAGCATTTATGACTGGTTTTAATAATATTGCTAATTTCAATAGGGTATTTAAAAAAATCAAAGGGCGTACACCTACTCAATATCGTGATGATTTTTCTGGAATTAAAAGAGTGTTGTAGATTATTAATATAACTGATAAACTCATTTAAAAAAAATACAAAATATGAAAACACAAATTGATAGAGCATTAGTTTTACTGCTAGTTGTTATGATTTCAAATATATTAACAGGTCAAGAATTAGGCCTACAATTGTATAGTTTAAGAAATCAATTTAAAACTGATATTCCGGGTACTTTAAAAATTATTAGTGATAACGGAATTACTAAAGTTGAGGGAGGCGATTCATACGGAATGCCACAAGATGAGTTTAAAAATTTACTTAAAGAAAATGATATTGACGTAGTTAGTGTAGGTGCAAGTTTTGAAGATCTTAAAAAGAATCCTGAGAAAATTATTGAGAATGCCAAGTCTTATGGGGCAACATATGCTGTCTGTTTTTGGATACCGCATACAGATACAATCTTTACCATTAATGAAGCAGAAATGGCCATAAAAACCTTCAATGCTTCGGGAAAAAAATTAAAGGCCGAAGGTATAAATTTGGTCTACCATCCTCATGGTTTTGAATTTCGTCCTTATCAAGGTGCTACCCTTATGGATTATATCATAAAAAAAGCGGAATATTTTAATTTTGAAATGGATGTATATTGGTTTGCCCATCCGGGTGAAAATCCTTTGGAATGGCTTCGGCGTTATCCTGAAAAGTTTAAATTGATGCATCTTAAAGATTGTCAAAAAGGATATAAAGGCAATCAGAATGGCAGAACAGATGTAGAAACCAATGTCAACTTGGGTACCGGCCAAATTGATATAGCGGGAATTGTCTTAGAAGCTAAAAAAATTGGAGTTGAATACCTGTTTATAGAAGATGAATCCTCCCGTTCGGTAAAACAAATACCGGAAAGTTATGAATATATTAAATCACTATTAGAGTAGTAGCAATTTAATTATAAAAGATTTTATGATTAAATTGGTATCATTTTAAATGTTAGTATCATTATCTAGGGTAAATTTGAAACCATTATTTTTAATGGTTTCTTTATACCATAAGGCAGAATTTTTTGGCGTTCGTTCTAAGGTATCATAATCCACATAATGAATACCAAATTGCTTTGAATAGCCTAATGCCCATTCAAAATTATCCATAAATGACCAAACAAAATAACCTTTAAGGTTTACGCCGCCTGCTATAGCTTTGTGACTAGCTGCCAAATATCCTTCTATAAATTCCTGACGAATATTGTCCTTCACTTCGCCATTTTCTAATGTATCATCTAAAGAACAGCCATTTTCAGTAATATATATAGCTGGATTACCATAACGATCACTGATCCATTCTAGTAATTTCCGACAAGCCCATGGTAAAATTGCCCAGTTCATTGTAGTCATTTTCCATTCGGGATCAGCCGTTAAATGCACATATTGATCCTCATAGATGCCTCCGTTTCCATATACTTGTTTTTGAACTTTAGCATTAGGATCAACATCTGAAGCATATAAGCCCGTATAATGATTCAACCCGAAATAATCTGACGACCCTTTAATTAATTTTATATCTTCTTCTGTGAATTTTGGGAGTCTGTCTCCAACACGATCTCGCATTACCTTAGGATAATCTCCAAAGTAAATAGGATCTGCAAACCATCCAAGAAAAAATTCTAAAGATCGTTGTGCGGCATCTTTATCTGCTTGACAGTCTGTAAGCGGTTCTCGCCAATCGCAATTGTTATTTATTCCAATCTGTCCTTTTTGTGTTGGTTGATATTTAGATCGATACAGTTGAACCGCTTTTCCGTGAGCACGTAACAATTGATGTGCGGCCTGATAGGGCTCATCTTTAGACTTTCTTCCCGGAGCAAAAACACCTTCACCATATCCTAAAATAGCTACTACCCAAGGTTCGTTTAAAGTAGACCAATTTTTAACACGGTCTCCAAAATGTTCAAAACAAATACCGGCATATTTTGTAAATGTATCTGCAATTTCAGGATTGAGCCATCCATCTTTTTCGGTCTGTAAAGCCAGAGGTAAATCCCAATGGTATAATGTTACCCAAGGTGTAATATTATATTTTAATAATTCATCAATTAAATTATTGTAAAATTCAATACCTTTTTTATTTATTTCTCCTTGACCATCTGGTTGAATGCGGCTCCATGAAATAGAAAAACGATAGGCTTTAAGGCCTAAATTTGCCATTAATTTTACATCCTCTTTATATCTGTTATAATGATCACAAGAAACGTCGCCATGTTCACCGTTATGTGTTCTACCCGGTGTGTGTGCATGAGCATCCCAAATGCTCCAAGCACGTCCATCTTGAGTGGCTCCACCTTCAATTTGATAGCTTGAAGTTGCGGTTCCCCAAACAAAATCTTTTGGAAATATTTTCATCATTAGGTGTAGTTTTACGGTTAAAGAGGCTTGTAAAAATCATAAAAAAAATGCGAAATAACTAATTTTTTGGAGTAATATAGAGTTTTAACTTGTACGTACAAGTTAAAATGTGTATTTTTGATATTATCATTATTAAATGTTTACATTAAACTGCTGATTTGAAAAAGAAAAGAAAGTATTATAAAGTCCAGGAATACATAAAAAAAAACATTCAGCAAGGCATTTATCCTATAGGTAGTTATTTACCTTCTGAGAATGATATTTGTAAACAGTTTGATATTACCAGAACAACAGCCCGAAAGGCTCTAGATGAGCTTTTAAAAGATGGCTTTATTGAAAAGGAACATGGGAAAGGAAGTAAGGTTTTAGAGCGAAGTAAATCTTTAGGCTTGTTGACCGTAAAAGGATTTACTGAAGCAGCAAACCATAAAATAAAAACGGTAATGTTGCAAGAGCCAAAAATTGATAATTGGAGCCCATCTATAGCGTTTCCATTGAAACAAGATGAAATTCAGGCTAAATGTGTTTATTTTCAAAGAGTTCGCTATATAAATGACAAACCTATTATGCTCGAACATAATTGGTATGCTGAGGATGCTTTAGAATTGATAAAACCAGATGATTTTATAGAAGGTTCTTTCTTTAAAACATTGAGTCAAAAATATTTTATTGAAATTAAAGGTTCAAAACAAGAATTACGTGCAGAACCTGCGAATAAAGAGGTAGCAAATAATTTAGGTTTAGAAGAAGGAGAGGCTGTTTTGCATATCTCAATTTGTTTTAAGACAAGCAATCCCACCTTGAATCTGTATAGTGAATTGTATTGTAATACATCGGAATTTCCAATTAGAAATAGTTATTTTTTATAATATTTTGTAAAATCATGGCAAAAGAAAGTCAATCATCTAGACGAAAGTTTTTAAAATCTACAGCATTAATTTCAGGTGGAGCTATAGCCAGTACTTTTTATAGTTGTACTGAGACTCAAGATAATAGTAAAAGTGCTGTTGTCCATTTTTCATTGCCCGTTAATTTAGAAAGTAATAATCGTAAAGTTGCTGGTTTATTGTTTTCACAGATCGGTTATAATTTGGGTGAAACTGCTCGTATTATTATTAGAATGCCAGAGAAGAATTTACTATCGGATGGTGCCGAATGTAGTTTGGTTCCTTTAAATAATGAGAAGAGCTATCAGACCACTTGCAAGTACTGGGGAGAATTATGGAAAAGTCATTGGTGGGTTATGGATTTTTCTGATATAATCCATGAAGGTGAATGGGAAATTGAAGTAAAATATAATGATAATATATTGTTTAAAGAAGGCGGATTTAGAGTGGCTAAAAATATACTATGGGAAAACACTTATGATTTGTCCTCGGTAGATATTTTAGAAAGACGTAAACATTTTACTAAAGTTGGAGGTTGGCAAGATGCAGGTACTTTATGGGTGGAAAGCCCAGCACAAAGTGCTATGATTATTTGCCTAACGGATCTTGCAAAAAATGAGAATCAGTTATTGAATGACGATTTTTTGAAACGAGTATATGAACAAATTACCATTGGAGCCGACTATTTAGTAATGACCCAAAAAAAATCACATGAAAATGGAAATGCAATAGGATCTATGTGCCATGATCTTTTAGAACAAGAAAAATATGTGTTGCCTAATGATACTGCAAAAGCAGTGGTTGCTCTGTATAAATCCGCTACAGCTTTACCATCGAGTTTTGAAGATAGGAAAAAAAAATACAAAGCGACGGCTGATCTAGGCGTCAAATGGTTATTGACCATAGCTAAGCCATCAGGTGATACCGGATTTAACAGAAGACAACGAGGTTTGACTGAGGATATCATTATTCCTAGCGATGAATGGTTAACTCGCGATCTGATATTTCTTTGTTGGAGTGCATTAGAAAGTTTTAAAAGTGGTAATGTAGCTCATAAGGAATCCTGTATCGCATTTGCAAATAAAATTATTCAGAGACAATTTACTGAAGAAAACACAGAGCATTCCTATTATGGGCATTTTAAGGAATTTGATAGCTTGCCGCACAGTCAAAATTTATGGGTACATGGTGTTGGTAAAATTTATGGAGCAGATGTTGGTGGTATCTATCCAAACTACCTGATACCATTTTTTGAAATGCTTACTTTATGGCCTGAACATACAGATGCACCAAAATGGAAAGAAACACTTAAAAAATATGCCTATGGTTTTTTAATACCAACTTGTAAACAAAATCCATTTTATATTGTTCCTAATGGTATTTTTGGTAAAGAAGGCCCAATTTGGTTTGCAGGGCCATTCCATGGAACCAATACCATTTATGGATATACAGCAGCATTGGCTCTTAAGCTTTCAGAAATGTTTAAGGATCCAATATTAAAAGAAATAGCCATAGGAAATTTACAATGGATCGCCGGACTCAACTCAGGTGTGACCAAAGAAAACATAAAAGCCAGTGTTGTCTATTCTGAAGACATTCCGGAAGGCATTGCATTACCAAGTAGTATGATTTGCGATATTGGTAATAGGTATGCAGGGACATGGTTCAACACTAGAGGTGTTGTATGTAATGGTTTTTCTACCGGAACACAATTTCTAATGGATATAGATCCTAAAAAAGAAAATGATGGCCCCTTCTCATTTACCGATGAAGATTGGATACCTCATTCTGCAGGCTGGATAACAGGTTTGATTCAATTAAATATATTAAATAATAAATAATAAAATTAAATTTAAAGAAAATGATTAAAGAATTAGCAAAAATGATCGATCACTCTATCCTTCACCCTACATTTACTAATGCAGATTTAAAAGAAGGTTGTGCCGTAGCCATGAAATATGATGTTGCCTCCGTTTGTGTAAAACCTTATATGGTAACAGAAGCGGTTAAATTATTAAAAGGAAGTGACGTTTTAGTGGGTTGTGTTATAGGTTTTCCTTCTGGAAATTCAGCTATACCCGTAAAAGTATTTGAAGCTGAAAATGCTTGTAAAGATGGTGCTGTAGAAATAGATATGGTTATCAATATAGGCAAAGCACTAGAAGGTGAATGGGCGTATATAGAAGAAGAAATAAAATCTGTGGCAGATGTTTGTCATAAATATGGAGCTATAGTCAAGGTTATTTTTGAAACCGATTATGTTACTCAAGATAGTGATATTGTTAAGCTATGTGAAATTTGTACTAATGTTGGAGCCGATTATGTAAAAACTTCTTCAGGTTTTGGCTTTGTAAAAGGCAGTGATGGTAAATATTCATATGTAGGAGCTACCATTCCGCATTTAGAATTAATGAAAAAAAGTGTGGGGCCAAAGGTTAAAGTAAAAGCTGCAGGAGGTGTTCGTACACTAGATCAATTGATAGCGGTGAAAGAAGCAGGATGTGCCAGATGCGGAGCAACAGCTACCATTGCCATGATGGAGGAAGCTTTGACACGATTCTAGTTAGATAATCAAAATTAGTATTGAATTTATTATTAACCAAAACCTTTTAAAATCATGTATATTGTAGATTCTTATGCCTTAGCAGTTATTTTTTGTATCATAACCATGATTGGTTGGGGCTCTTGGGCAAATACTTTAAAGCTTTCATCAAAAGAATGGGCATTTCCATTGTATTATTGGGATTATTCTATTGGGTTGGTAATTACTACATTGCTTTTTGGGTTTACCTTGGGAAGCTTTGGTATAGAAGGCAGAGGGTTCTTAGATGATTTAACACAAGCAAGTACAACCGCTATTGGTTTGGCTCTTTTAGGTGGTGTTATTTTTAATTTGTCTAATTTGCTTATTGTTGCTGCTACTTCTATTGCCGGAATGTCCGTAGCATTTCCAATTGCGGTAGGTCTCGCTCTAGTTATTGGCGTTGTAGTTAATTATATTGGTGATCCTTTAGGGAATCCCTATATGTTGTTTGGCGGATTAGTATTGGTAGTATTAGCCATTTTATTCAATGCTAAGGCCTATAGTAAATTGCCCAAGGCAGATCAGCCTAACAAAGCTAAAGGCATCGCACTTTCTATTTTTTCAGGTATATTGATGGGTTTTTTCTATCGATTTGTGGCAGAATCAATGATCTCTGATTTTAGCACTCCGGAAAGTGGATCGCTAACCTCATATTCTGCAATGTTCGTTTTTACATTAGGCATATTTTTCTCCAATTTTGTTTTTAATACATGGTTTATGTACAAACCTGTTACCGGAAAGGCAGTAACCTATAAAGATTATTTTAAATTAGGAACACCCAGATTACACACTATAGGTCTACTGGGTGGATTGATTTGGTGTGTGGCTATGGAATTCAATTTAATTGCATCTGAAAAGGCAGGGTTTGCTATTTCTTATGGATTAGGACAAGGAGCAACTATGATTTCGGCAGCTTGGGGAGTGTTTGTTTGGAAGGAATTTGCTGCTGCTAAAAAAGAAACAAGTAGCTGGTTGAACGCTATGTTTGCCTTTTTTATTATTGGTCTGGTACTATTAGTAGTTGCACGTTTAAATTAGAAAAAATGAATAAAAAAATAGTAGTTATAGGAAGTTCAAATGTAGATTTAATAATGAAAATGGATCGCCTTCCAAAAGTAGGAGAAACCATAACAGATGCCACATTCATGCAAGTATATGGAGGTAAAGGTGCCAATCAAGCGGTTGCCGCTGCCAGAGCCGGAGGTGATGTAGCATTTGTCAATTGTGTTGGTAATGATGCTTATACACCGCAAATGTTAACTAATTTTGAAACGGAAGGCATGCATACACAATTTGTGTTTCAAGAGGATAAATTGGTAAGTGGGCATGCCCTTGTGATGATAGGTTCAGAAGGTAATAATTATCTTTCCGTAGCTCCGGGTGCTAATGCAGCATTAACTCCGGAGAAAGTTAAAAAAGCTACAAAGATTATCAAAGAGGCGGCAATTATTGTGATGCAATATGAAATTCCGCTCGAGACTATTGAATATGTATTTGATTTGGCTCAAGATTATAAGATACCCGTTCTTTGGAATTTTGCTCCTGCCCAAAAGTTCAATATTGATTATTTAAAAAAGACTGAAATTTTAGTGGTTAATGAAACAGAGGCTAGTTTCATTTCAAAAATAGAGGTGACAGATAGAGCAACAGCAGAAAAAGCCGTTTATAAATTACTGGAATTAGGTTCAAAATTAATCATACTTACCTTAGGTGCGGATGGGGTTATTTATGGTAATAAAAATGAAATGTCTTATGTGCCAGCATTTAAGGTTAAAGCTGAAGATACTACCGCTGCAGGAGATACTTTTTGTGGAAGCTTTGCTGTTTCATTTGTTGAGGGAAAACCTTTAAATGAAGTCATTACTTTTTCGTCAGCAGCAGCGGCTCTTGCCGTAACTCGTATAGGAGCACAACCTTCTATTCCAAAACGGATTGATATTGATAGATTTTTAATAGAGAATAAATAGTTACTTAAACTAAGTATTCCTACTTTAGATCATCATTATTTTTAGGTTTTAATTTTGAAATTAAAAGGTTAAAAATAGAATTTGGCAAAGTCCAAATTCTGAAGATGCATGACGTATCAAGGCTTTCATTATAGATCCTCCATTGTGGAGGTTAGTGCGGTTTGGGGTAAGTCATGATAAAGGATATTAAAAAATCATTTGGCAAAATTGAATCAAAAATTATGAAGTATTTTATAATATCCTTTCTTCTGTTTGCCGGATTCATAAGTTCGTGTAATGTTAGATCTACAGAAGTAATAAAGCCTGGTCAATCAGATGCAAAATTCGTTTGGTATAATAATGAAGGTTTAGGTAGGCAGCAATATGTGTATTTTGCTTTAGAATTTAAACTGGAAGCGTCAGCAGATAAAGCTATTTTAAATCTTTTTGCTGACTCTAGATATTTACTTAAAGTAAATGGAACAAATATAAATTGGGGGCCAGGAAGGTTTTACCCTGAAGAAATTGAATATGATGAGCATAATATACTACCCTTCCTTAAAAAAGGAAAAAATGTAATTGCAGTAAAAGTTTTGGCAAATGGAATGAACACCTATCAGCTTGTGCAAAATATTGGGGGTTTTATCGCTTGGGGAAAAATTCATGCTCAAGACACAACAATTTCTCTAGAAACTGCTGGAAAATGGAAATGTAAAAAGGCTACAGGCTACGACCAAACTGCTCCAAAAATAACATTTGCTCAAGGTGCCTTAGATGATTATGATGCAAGAATTGGCGTTGAAGATTGGGACAAAGTAGCTCTTGATAGAAGTAATTGGCAAGATGTAATAGTCTTAAAAAATCAAAATGCTTGGGGTAAGTTTTCACCTCGTTCTATACCATTTCTAAAACAAGATATAGTACTTCCTCAAAATGTATTAGGAATATATTCTCTAAAAAATGATGAAACAATTTATTCTTTTAGGATAAAAATTCCAGATGCTACAAATAAAGAGTATCGAAAGATGAAAAAAGCTTTTGGATATTCATATATATATTCACCCAAGCAACAAACTGTAGATGTTGGATTATGGTGGGGAAAATATTTTGTAAATGGTGTTGGGCTTTTAGAAGGAACATTGGCAGAAGATGGTAATTACTGGCGATCAAACAGGCGTGTTAATTTAAAACAAGGGTGGAATTATTTTTTTACAGAATTGGATATTCTTTGGGGGCATTGGGATTTTAATATCATTCTACCCAAAAATGCTGGTCTGAAAATGTCTCCTACGAAAACATTTAATTCGGAAAATTTTATGATGATGGCAGGGCCTTTTACAGATGAAGAAGATCAAAAGAATAAGGACTTAAAACTTCCTTTTTTACCTGAGAAATTACCAGAATTATCAAAAGGATGGGAAGGTAAAAAAAGAGGAGATTATTGTAATAATCCAGCTATTTCCATAGTGTACAGTTATTTTGATCAAGAAAAAGTTTATGAAAAAACTCAGGTCACAGAAATTGAATTAGATGATAAAAAAGGCAATGCAGTAATATTTGATATGGGTAAAAACACCTATGGTAGAATATTTCTCGAATACACTGCTCCAGAAGGTACAATTGCAGACATTGGATGGTCAGAGAGTAAAGAAGGAAATAGATTACATATTCTTAAGAGGTATGGATTGTTTATGGGAGCAAGACATATTGCAAAACAAGGGCGTAATTATTTTGAAGTATTCAAACCCAATGGCCATCGTTATTTGCATGTAAATATAAAAAACAATACAGGGAAAGTTGTTTTGCATAAAGTAGGAGCAATACAACAAAATTATCCTTTAAAAAGCGTGGGAAAATTTGAATGTTCAGACCGAATGTTAAATCAAGTGTGGCAGCTTGGTAAGAGAACTATGGAACTTTGTGCAGATGATGTTTATATTGATCCATTTCGTGAAAGAGGTTTGTATGCCGGTGATCTATTTCCTCAAACTACCACTGGTTATGTAGTGTCAGGTGATACAAAATTAATTAGAAAATCTTTACATCAGATACAAGGATTATATGCTGATGTTCTAAGTGATTATACAGATCAATTATTAGATAGGCATGATATTGGTGTTTTAAGTGATTACCCGTTGATTTCTCTTTTAAATTTGAAATGGTATTATGACCTTACCGGTGATACAGCATTTTTAGAATATTCTTATCCAAAATATAGAACTATGATGGACTCACTTGCAGCCACACAATTAGAAAACGGATTGTTTGATGAGGTGAAGTCATTTATAGAATGGATACAAATAGAAAAAGGAAATGCACAATTGGCAACTACACAATCATTAATGAGTAGATCATTTGAAGTCATGGCAGAAATGTCAGATATAATGGGTGATAAAAAAGAGGCAAAACGCTATTCAGAAATTCGAAAATCTTCTAAAAAAGCTGTTTCAGAATTGTTTTGGGATGCTGATAAAAAGGCGTATTTTGATGGTTTTAAAGGAGGAAAAAAAATTGAACATTATTTTCCAGCGTCAAGTGTTTGGCCGGTTTTATATGATGTTGCAACAGAACAACAAATGATAAGTGTCAATGAGTTTTTAGCAACTGAACTAGATTCCATTGGAAATACGCCTAGGCATAATAAAATAACCCCTTATGGTGCTTTTTACGCATTAGGGGCATTATATAAAATGGAGAATGCTAAAACTGCAGAAATGTTTATACGTAAATATTGGCAAAACATGGTTTTTGATGATAATGACTGTACTTGGGAGGATTTCGGAAATCAAAACGGACATGGTTCAAAATCTCATGGGTGGAGTGGAGCTCCAACGTGGTATATGTCAACATATATTCTTGGTGTACAATTAGGGTTTCCTGAACCTACAAATTTGTCAGTGGTAACTATAGCTCCTCAATCAGATACTATTGAATGGGCTAAAGGAGTTGTTCCTCATCCTGCCGGTCCTGTTTCAGTTGAATGGAAAGTACAAGGAGATATATTGTTTCTAAATTACAAAGCAACAAAAGATGTTAAGGTCATAGTGAAACCAAAAGGGAGATTGGCAAATAAAATATTGTTGGTAAATACAGCGTATAATCAATAGAACTGTAAAAATATGATCAATAGCCTAACTATTTTATTCATGAACATAAATAACGTGAGTTCGATATAACTACAAAGGTAAATATAGTTGATTAGTATCAACAAATTTGTTTTTCAGCGATGGTTTTTTATCCTTAAAATTATATGCGACCAATGCTGAGAATATATTGTTAAAATA
>Ga0209633_10000313_pt1 | contig 57388 bp, 58 predicted proteins | sample Cruoilmetagenom1_FD_187290 | JGI IMG/M metagenome (GOLD analysis project Ga0209633, IMG submission 187290) | Oil polluted marine microbial communities from Coal Oil Point, Santa Barbara, California, USA - Sample 1 (SPAdes) (version 2) | ecosystem: Environmental > Aquatic > Marine > Oil seeps ... | reverse complement strand
TATAGACAACATCCGTTTCGCCACGCGTGATTATTTGTTCTGAACTCTCGCCGATATCCATATCTGGATACTCTTGGCTAACAGCCTTGGACGCGGCCGGGTCCGGATCCCATCCGGCAAAGAGCTCAAACGCTTCGTGCTTGTGCATATTTGTGAGCATGCGATTGCCCATAACGCCGAGTCCGATGAATGCGACTTTGTATGGCAAGTTTTCCTCACTATCGAATGGAGTGAACCTGAGGGTAGAACATCAGCACTGGCGCAAAGTTTCAAACAACTTTTCCAGCCAACCGCGATAATCACTTGTAACGAAACTGACGGCGGCCCGGGTCCGGTGTGCTGCTGTAAGACTGTGTGCGATTGTCCCACGGGAAATTTGACCGGTTGATCACCTGAGCGTCTAATCCCGACTCACCATGGCACGAGATGCGTCAGATTGGCTGAAGACAATCGCTCATGCGGACATGGACGCTTTCTATGCGGCCATTGAGCAACTGGACGATCCGTCCCTGCGCGGCAAACCCATTCTCGTTGGTCCCCGTCCCCCGGGCAATCGCGGCGTCGTCCTGACGGCAAGCTACGAGGCACGGCCCTACAAGGTCGGGAGCGCCATGCCCATGGCGCGGGCCCGCCGCCAGTGTCCGGATGCAGTCGTCGTGCCTCCGCGCTTTGCGCGCTACACGGAAATCTCGAAAATCATCATGGGCGTATTTGCGGACTTTTCGCCTGACGTGGAGGCGATCAGCCTGGATGAGGCCTTTCTTGATCTGACCGGTGCTGGGGGCATTTTCGGAAGCCCCCGCGAAATGGGACAGAAGCTCAAGGATGCCGTGCGCGAGGCGACAGGAGGGCTCACGGTCTCGGTCGGTGTGTCGGGCACGAAATATGTCGCAAAGGTCGCGAGCGACCACCAGAAGCCGGACGGCCTCACCATCGTTCCCCCGGACGAAGCTCAAGCATGGCTTGCTCCGTTCCCGGTGTCGCGCTTGTGGGGTGTTGGGCCGAAGACTGAAAAGCGCCTGCACGCGCTTGGACTAAAAACCATCGGCGAAATTGCCGCCGCGGATCCGGTGTGGCTGGGCGCAAAGCTGGGGCGCTCGGGTCAGCATTTCCGGGACTTGGCCCATGCGCTAGACCCGCGTCGTGTTGAGGGTCGACGTTCATCGAAAAGCATCGGTTCTGAACGGACTCTGGGCCGGGATGTCTCCGACAAGGATGATATCAAGCGCTATCTGCGGCGCTCGTCTGAGGAGATTGGCCGGCGATTGCGGCGCAAGCGGTACCTGGCCTATGGCGTTCGGGTGAAGCTGAAAACCACCGGGTTCCAGAACCTGACGCGCCAGCACCGGCGGCGGCAACCGACCGACGTGGCCGATGCGCTCTTCAAGGACGCGCTGGTTATCCTTGAGAACTTCGATCATTCCGGACCGTTCCGGCTGGTAGGGTTGGCGGCTTACGATCTGGTTCGCCAGGAAGAAACCGATCAGCAGGACCTCTTTTCCGCGCCCGCCCGCCCGCGCAAGCTGGAAACGGCGATCGACGACCTGAAACAACGCTTTGGCGCAGACGTGCTGCGGCGTGCGACCGACCTTGGTAAGGCGCGGCAAACACCGAACCTCGACTTTATGCGCGATGGGGATGAGGAGGAGTAGGCCGAACTATTCCCTTCCAATCCCGCCATGGCGCCGCGACCAAAGTGCCGCGTCCTCAGCGAAGACTTGCAGTTCTGCAAGGGCGGAACTTTCAAGCGCGTCACTTCTTTCAGCCGCTCTGATGACATCGCTTAACGTGACCAAAGCCGTGGTTTCAGCGTGGCCGGGAAAGATGTTGTAGGCGAACAGCACGAAAATGCCGATAACGCGGGCTTCAGCGCGTTCAAGTGCTGACTTGAAGTTCGTTTTGGTGCGTCCGTCTGTGGTCACGTCATCGATGAGCAGAGTGCGCGCGCCGGGCTCAAAATCGCCTTCACATTGGGAGAAACGCCCAAAACCCTTTGCCTGCTTCAGTGCAACGATGAGGGGCAGTGACAACCGATCGGCAACAAAGGCTGCGAAAGGAACACCCGCAAGTTCGCACCCGGCAATTTGATCGAAGGCTGCCTTGCCGAACTCCGCATCGATTTTCTCAAGCGTCATGTCCAGCAGACGCGCGCGCGCCTTGGGGCGCGACACAAGACGCTTGATGTCGATAAAAACGGGGCTTGCCCACCCGGAGGAGAAGAAAAAGGGGTCACCGCCTTTGCGTGTATAAACCACTGCTTCATCGAGAAGAATTCGGGCCGCCTCCTGCGCGGAGGAATTGTTGTCGCTCACGGTCGCTTCTCCTCACCGTCATTTGCCGCTTGCCAAAGAGCGCGCGCCATTACCTCAGCGCCGGCGAAGAAGTCCTCATACTCCATTGCCTCGTGAGGATTGTGGCTGCCTTTGTCATTGCGCACAAACACCATTGCAGAGGATATGCCGGCGTTGGCAAAGATGGCTGAGTCGTGGCCTGCGCCCGACGGCATAATTTCGCATTCAATCCCCGCATCACTGGCTTGGGTCTCGAGCAAGGAAACCATGCTGTCGCTCATGCGCGCGGGTTCCGTATAAACCTTCTCACCCAGATCGAAGGCCACCCCACGCCGTTCGCCGATCTGGTTGCACTCGTTCTGAATAAGATTACCAAAGGAATCCAGTGTCTTGGGGTCCTGACTGCGATACTCCAGCGCAAACGTAACCTCGCCCGGCACCCTGGATACCGCATGCTCTTTCTTGTTGGTCTCCACAATGCCGGACGTGACGACCAGATCCTCACCCCATTCGAGCAGAATGCGCCAGTGTTCGTCTATCCGCATCAACAGCTCCGCCATGGCGAGCACGGCATCATGGCGCAGCCAGCGAGGTACCGCGCCAGAATGGGCAGCTTCACCCCGGCATACTATTCGGCGGTGGCGGACGTTACCGCGAATGCCCGTGACGACGCCGACAGGTTTTTCGCGTGCAATCAGGACGGGACCCTGTTCGATATGAAGCTCTATCCAGCAATGGAAACGGTTGGCATCCATAAGTGGGCGGCTGGCCTTTATCGGTACAAGGTCGACACCGCAGGTTTCCATGTGGTGTTCAAGCGCTTTGCCCGTTACCCGGTGACGGCTCTGCAAATCGGCGTCTGTCAGGAGGCCGAAAAGGGCGCGGGAGCCGAAATAGCACGGTCCGCCATACCAGGCGCTTTCCTCACCGCGCAGGACAATCAACTCCATGGGCCGCAATGGTGTACCCTTCTCTTGCGCTGCCAGCAGCGCCAGAAGCGAGGAAATGACGCCCGCCGCGCCATCGTAGTTGCCACCCTGAGGGACGCTATCGAGATGCGATCCTGAAGCGACCACGGGCAGGGTTGGTTCCTGGCCCTCAAGGCGCACAATGAGATTGCGTGCGGCGTCCCAACTGGTTTGAAGGCCGTACTGTTTGGCAAGTTGTTCGATTACTTCGATGGCTTGCGTCTCGCCGGGCCCATAGGTTTCGCGGCTGATGCCAACACCGTCAAACGACATTTCACGGAACTGGTCGAAAAGCGAAACCGCAAGATCACGCAGCTCCGCGTTCACGAACGCAGATCGGTATGTTTCGGCCTCAAGAGTTGGCGCATCATTTGCCATGAAATGGCTCCCATAAATGCGAAGTGGCGCCAGAGGGGGCGCCACTTTCTGCTCAGGAAGCAATTAAGGCTAACTGAAATGTGAAAGGTGCACAAGTGCACCACGATTGCCCGCATATGACGTTCGCGATAGGTATTTTGTCATGCAGAGACACACCTTGGTCATCGTGGCATTGCTATTCGCGGCTATTGCAATTCAGCCTGGGCACGCATATGCGCGCGATCCCTTCACGCTCGATGCGGTGCGGGAGCGGGTCATCCGTGACTATGGCGGTGTCGCACAGCTCTCAACACAGGCCTTCGCCGATCACATGGCGCGCGGAACAGATTTCCTTCTGCTCGATGTGCGTGAAGAGGATGAGTTTGCCGTGAGCCGGCTGAAGGGCGCTGAGCGCGTGGATCCCGGGATCTGGCGCCGGAGTTTCATGAACCGGTTCGCTGACAGGGTGCGTGGCAAAACCGTCATCTTCTACTGTTCAGTCGGCGTGCGATCATCCAAACTCGCCCAGCAGGTGCAGGCTGCACTCAAGGAGCAGGGCGCGAAAGCGGTTTACAATCTCGATGGTGGAATCTTCGCCTGGCACAATGAGGCCCGGACACTTGTCAACGCCAAGGGGAAGACCCAATTCGTACACCCCTTTGATGAGCATTGGGGCAGGTTGGTGAAACACAACGACCTGTTGCGCATGTCAGCGCAGTGAGGCCGGCGGCGACCAACCGGGCTTCAGAGCGTATTTGCCGATAAGCCCGAGGATTTTCGTGCCCGCCAGAATGGTGCCCTTTACGGTTCCGGAAATTTTGGAAACGCCGATGCGCGGCCGATAGCTTACAGGAACCTCCTGTACGGTGAGGCCAAGAAGGGCGGCCTTAATCTGCATTTCTACTGTCCAGCCATATGTGCGGTCCTGCATGCCGAGGCGACGCAGCGCGCGCGCATCAATCGCCCGGAATGGCCCCAGATCGGTATAGCAGGTACGCCACAGCCCGTTCATGAGTTTGCACGCAAGCCAATTGCCGAAACGCTGCTGGATAGTCAACGCACCACGCTTCGCGTTGCCCGTGACGCGCGAACCGATGACAAACTCGCAAGCGCCAGTTGCGACCGGATCGACGATCAACCCGAGCTCTTCGGGGTGATCCGAGTAGTCGCCGTCCAGAAATACGATTACGTCCGCTTTCCGGCAGGCGGCAATGCCAGCCAGACACGCCGCGCCATAGCCGCGCTCAGATTCACGAACGATTTTCGCACCGTTCACGCGGGCGATCTCAGGCGTTCCGTCCGTTGAACCATTGTCGGCAACGACGATCTCATCGACCCATTCGGGAATATCGGTGATGACGCGCGCGATTGCGTTGGCTTCATTTAGCGCGGGGATTACGACGCTGATGCGCTTGCCTTGTTTCATGACGCCTCCTCGGCGTTTTTCACTGAATTTGCGGGCAGTAGTATCGCGGCGATCCGATGGCGCGCTTGCCATAGCAGCAGGCCCCAAGCCGGCAGCCAGATGAGCCACACGATGCGCGTCGAGAAAACAGCGTATGCATCTTGAGACAGATAATAGAAGGCGGTGTAGTAGAGCGGCAGCGTGGCGGTCAGAACCAGCAGACCTGGCACGGGCCGGCAGGCAAGGAACGGCAGAACCCATACGTAATACCAGGGGAATTGCGCGGGTGAGAGCAGGAACATGGCGGCCGTAACGATCACCCACCTGTCTGTCATGTCTCGTGCACCAGTGGCTTGTGTCCGGCATTGCCACAGAACCACGGTACCAAGGGCGAGTACAATCAGGCCTCTGGCCAGGAGGGCGGGTTTGACGGCATCGATGCTGAATACGTTGAGTAGCCCACCTGCCGCAGCCGCGACAAGGGGCGACAGGGCGCTGTTGGTCGCCCATTTGCTGGCGTAGGCGATAAGCCCCGAGGACTGGTCAAGGCCTGCCGAAATCAGTGGCCAGGCGAAGAGCGCTCCGCCGAGCGCCGCAAGAGCGACACACGCAATCAACATTCCGGACTGATCAGAGAGCTTTCGCCACACCAGCGGTAGCAGGATGATGGGCCAGATTTTCACACCCGCCGCAATTGTCAGGCTCGCTGTCGCAGCAAGGGGGCGATTGCGCAGCGTCAGGACAAGACCACCCAGGATTAGCGGTACGATGAGCCCGTCCATATGTGCGGAGTTATAGATTTCTTTCAAGACAACCGGGTTCCACCAGTAGAGCGCTGACCAGAGCGGCGAGCGGCCAAGGTCCCTCAGCAGCATGAGCAGCAGCGCCACGCTTGCAATGTCAAACAGCAGCAGCACGGCTCGCCATCCGTTCAGGTTCCATGGTGCAATCCAATGAGCGACGGCAAATGCGCCCTGCGCCACCGGCGGATAGAGCGTGCGCAGCTCGGGATGGTTTACGCGGCCAAGTGTGAGGCCCGACGCGTTGGCGAGACGCCCGACGGCCTTCTCATTCGGATCGGCGGCTTTTGCCGCGTCGGGTGAAGTGGCATAGGGGTTGAGCCCATCAGCCGTTACGGCGCCATCCCACAGATAGCGTTGATAGTCGTCTTCCAGTGCGGGCGTGCTGGCGAAGAGGACAAGCCGCATGGCGAGGCCGGCGACAAGCATGGCCCAGAGCAAGTGCCTGCTTCTTGCCGTGGCCAACGATTGTGAAGCACATATGATCCAGGGTAGAGCGAGATACAACAGTCCCGCACCAGCAAGCCCTCCCGCAAGCCAGAAGACGGGCATGTCCTTGACCGCATAGTCGTAGCCAAACAGGGGCGAGGTGACCGCAAGGCAAAGCGCGAGCGCAAGCAGGCCGCAACCCACTGCGCACCAACCGAGCAGTGCGCGCGTTTCGGACGGTTTGATCGACATTCCAATCATATGGCGCGGATTTTATCCGTATGCGTGACAATTCGGATAATCAAAATGCTTCACACTGCGATCACGATGAATTTTTTGGCGGACGTGCAACCAACGGGATCAGCGGGATCGCCGCGGCGGAAACGAGCGTGTAAGTGCCGAAAGCATTCAGATAGCTGATCATCGCCGCTTGGCGTGCCATTTCGTCTGAGAGTCTCGCCAGTGACTCCACACTATCCGTATTCCATCCACCGCTTGCCCAAGGCAGCAGCAAGGGTTGGGTGAAGGGCGTGATCTGCTCGGTCATATGCTCATAGTTCATGGCCGTAGAGCGGATAATTTCAGTGACGGTCAAGGAGATGAAAAAACTTGAGCCGATATTCCGCAACAAATGGAAAACGGAGGATGTCTCTGCCCTGACCGAGGCGGGCAGCGTCGAAAAGGTGGCGATAGTCAAAGGCACCCATATGGTCCCAACGGCCAGCCCCTGCACGATGCCGTTCAGAATGAGTTCGGTAAATGTGACATTGAGATCGAATGTCGTCAGCCAGTAACCAGAAATCACCAACGCACTGAATCCGGCGAGCATGCTCTTGCGTGGATATTTCTGACCGATGAACATGGCCGTGAAAAATCCAATCATGGCGCCGAACCCTCGCGAACCCAGAACGTATCCGATCAGTGAATCCGGATAACCCACATGGTCCCGAAGCAACGACGGGAGCACGACCATCGGCGTGAAATTCAACATACCGTAGATGAACACCAGCAGAAGACCCAACGCGTAATTCCGGTTGAGCAGCAGGCGCAGATTGAGAAACGGGTTGCGCGTGGTGAGGCTGTGGGCGACGAAAAGATAGAAGGTGAGGCCTGCCAGAAATGTTTCCAGCAGAATTTCATTCGAATCAAACCAGTCGAGGCGCTGGCCACGAGACAGGACAAGTTGCATGCAGGCAATTGCGACAGAGAGCAAAATGAACCCTGTCCAGTCGAGCGGCCTGTGACCTTCCGGATCGTCGCGCGGTAGTGCGAATAGCAGTCCGCCAAAAGCAATCAAACCCACAGGCACGAGGATGAAAAACGCCCACCTCCAGGTCGACACTTCCGCCATAACACCGCCGACGACAGGCCCGAGAAAGGCGCCAAGAACCACGCCGATGCCGAACAGGCCAATGACGACTCCATGCTGTCGCTTTGGGTATGTGTCGAGGGTGATCGTCTGGGTCACTGGTGTCATGGGCGCGCCAAGGGCGCCTTGCACGACGCGCCAGAATATCAGCTCTTCCAGAGAGTTCGCCGTGCCGCAGAAATAGGTCGCCATAGTGAAGCCCAGCACCGACCACAGCATAACCCGTCGTTTTCCAAGCCGGGCCACAAGCCAGCCGGTCAACGGCGTGACGACGGCAGTCGCCAGAATGTTGAAGGTCGTGGTCCAGGTGATCTCATCGGCAGTAGCCGACATTGCGCCCTGGAGCTGGGGCAGGATGGTCGACACCACCAGAATCGTCGTGCTGTAAAGCGTCGCGCTCAACGTCACCGTGAACAGGATTATCGCGCGCCGGGCAGGTGAGAGATCGTTTCTCTGCTCTTCGAGCGCAAAATCGATAGAGGCTTCGCTTGCCATGCTTGAATTCGTAACCCTATTGACTGTATGCTAGATAATAGTAATGATGCTTACTAAATTTTTGCGAGGTCCGAATTGCGACTTTCCGATGGACGGTATCTGGCTTTTCTGATTCAGGACGCATCCCGCCTGCAACGCACGGTTTTCGACCGGCGTGTGCGCAAGCTGGGCTTCACGCGTGCGCAATGGCTGGTTCTGAGGCGGCTGGAGTCTCAGCCTGGTGTCAGCCAGTCTGAGCTTGCCGAGATGCTCGAAGTGGAAAAGGCAACGGCTGGTCGGTTGATCGACAGGCTTGAGGAAAATGGGTGGCTGGAAAGGCGACCACACGCTTCGGATCGCCGGATCAACAGGATCTATTTGACGGAGGCCGGCAAGAAAATTCACGACACGATTGGGCCGATCGCAGAGGCCATGGTGGAAGAGGAACTTTCAGGCCTCAACCGCGAAGAACGCGAGCGTCTGGCAGATCTACTCATCGAGGTGAAGCGGCGGCTACAGGAGATGGCAGAGGAAAACGACCTGATAGAGCCAGCGCGACTTGAGGCGGGAAATGCCTAGGAAACAGTCGACCAAAAAGCCAGTCAAGGCAAGGGCGACGCGAAGTAAGGCAACCGACGCCGTGGCAACTGAACCTCAGCGCAAGAACCGCTTCGTCCGGGTTCTCGTGCGCATATTCCTGCTCATCGTCGTGCCAGTAACGGCAATTGCCGGCGCCGGGTTCTATTGGCTGCAGGGTGCACGCTATGTCTCAACCGAGAATGCCTATGTGAAGACGGATATTGCCAAGCTGGCGGCGGAGGTTTCCGGCAGGGCGGTCGAAGTGCGCGCGCATGCTCACATGAAAGTCAAAGAGGGAGACGTTCTGGTCAAGCTCGATCCGCGACCCTTCGAGATCGTGCTCTCGCGTGCGTTGGCCGAACTCGATGCCTCCCGGCAGCAGGTGGAAACTTTGCGTGCGACGCTCTCCGAGGCGCATCAGGAGCTTGAAGAAGCGCAGGACAGGGCGGCGTATTTCCGCAAGCGTTATCAGCGGCAGATCACCTTGGCGAAACGCGGCATCATCGCCGAGACCAGGGGAGATGAGCTGGAGAACGACGCCAATGCCGCAACCGACCGCGTGGATATGGCGCGCCAGAAGATCGAGCGTGTGAGGGCTTCACTTGGCGGCGCTCCCAGTCGGCCGGTGGACGGGCATCCGCTGGTACGCGCAAAGATTGCTGCCGTCGAGCAGGCAAAGCTTGACCTTGAGCGCACCTCCGTCAAGGCACCTTCGAGTGGAACCGTTGTCACGGTGCCGCTCGTGTCAGGCGAACAGATCAATGCATCGCAACCGTTGTTTGCGATTGTTACCGACACCGCGCATTGGGTGGATGCGAATTTCAAGGAAACGGAACTGACGCATGTCCGGGTTGGTCAGAACGCGACCATCGAGCTCGATATCTATCCAGGTGTAACGTGGCGGGCGAAGGTGAAAAGCATCTCACCGGCAACCGGTGCTGAATTCGCCATTCTTCCCCCTCAAAACGCATCCGGCAACTGGGTCAAGATCGTGCAACGCCTGCCGGTGCGGCTTGAGCTCTCCGAACGCGCGGATGCACCACCGCTGCGTGCAGGCATGACTGCGAGCGTGCGCATTGATACCGGTCGTGAACGCACACTTGATGATCTGTTGGGCAGCATCACCGCACTCGCGAAGCCGAGGACGCTGGACTAAGCGTCACCCTGCACAGTTTCGAAATCCCCTGTTTCGGAGTTCAGAGTCAGCAACTCTCCGCCTGAAATATCGAACCATGCGCCATGCAGGCTGAGGGTGCCGTTGTTCTCTCGGTCCGAAATGTAGGGGAAGGTGCGGAGATTTTCGATTGAATAGCGGATCGAGATGCGCTCCAGTGCGGTCTGCCGCTCGCCCTCGGTCATCCACTCATTGCCACCGACGGAATTTGCAGCAGGCGCCAGCAGTTCCATCCACTTGCCGATGAAATCACCTGGTGAAAGCGGTTCGGAGCCGGGGGAGAGGGCAGCCTTGATGCCGCCACAGCGGCCATGTCCAAGCACAATGATATGCTTCACCTTGAGACTTTGCACAGCGAATTCCAGAGCTGCCGAGGTTGAGTGGTATTCCCCGTCCGGCGTGTAGGGAGGCACCAGATTTGCAACGTTGCGGACGACGAAAATTTCACCGGGGCGAGAATCGAATATCATTTCAGGCGCGGCACGGGAGTCACAGCAGGAAATCACCAGACTCTCTGGTGTCTGGCCCTCTGCAGCGAGTTCTTGATAACGCTGGCTTTCCAGTGAAAAACGGCCTTGCTTGAAATCGGCGTAGCCTTTGAGAAGGGTCGTTGGAAATGAGGTCATTGCAGCTCTCTAGTTGTCTTTTGCCAATTCGCGCAGACGAAATTTCTGGATTTTGCCCGTGGAGGTTTTGGGCAGCGGACCGAATACCAGGTGGCGGGGGCATTTGAAGCCCGCAAGATTGTCCCGGCAAAAGGCGATGATGTTGTCGGCATCAGTTTGGTGAGCCTCTGGTTTGAGATCAACGAAGGCGCAGATAGCTTCACCCCATTCTTCATCCGGTTTGGAAACGACGGCGGCCTCCATCACGTCAGGATGTCGGTAGAGCACCTCTTCCACTTCTAGCGAAGAGACATTCTCACCGCCTGTGATGATGATGTCCTTGGCGCGGTCCTTTATTTCAAAATAGCCGTTCTCGTGCCAGACGGCGAGATCGCCGGACCGGCACCAGCCATTTCTCATAGTGTCGTCGGTCGTGGCGGGGTTTTTCAGATAGCCTTTCATGACTGAATTACCGCGTACCATAATCTCACCAATTGTTTTGCCGTCGCGCGGTACCGGGGCTGCGGTCACCGGGTCGGCCACGATCATATCCTCGATCATGGGGTAGGGAATGCCTTGGAGCGCCATCTGCGTATGGCGGTCTTGTTCGCTCAACTCCTCCCACTCGGATAGCGGTGCGCAGTAGGTCGAAGGCCCGTAGGTTTCCGTGGCCCCGTAAAGGTGGAGCACCTCAAATCCGAGCTTTTCCATTTCCCTGATGATCGTTGACGGCGGTGCGGCACCGCCGGTCCCAACTTTGACTTGCTGTGGAAACGTTTTCTTGTCGGACTGGGGCGCATGCACAAGCATATTGAGCACGATCGGAGCACCGCACATATGCGTAACATCGTGCTTGCCGATGAGTTCGAAAATGCGCTTGGGCTCGACCTTGCGCAGGCAGACATGGGTTCCGCCCGCCGCGGTTACGCCCCACGTATATGTCCAGCCGGAACAGTGAAACATGGGGAGTGTCCATAGATAAACGCTTTCATGGTCGAGCTTGAAAGCGAAGGCATTGGAGAGCGCGGAAAGATAGGCGCCACGATGGCTGTAGACCGCACCCTTCGGATTTCCCGTCGTACCAGAGGTATACAAAAGGCAGATGGCATTCCACTCATCCTCCGGTCCGGGGAGTTCGGAATTTGCATCCGCATTGCCCAGAACGTCCTCATATTCCTCATCACCAATCGCGGTAAGGTCCGGCTGTTCCGGATCGGCAATGTCGATGACCTTCGGCGCTTGCTCCATCTCTTGGAGCGCCGGGACGATCGTTTCTGCAAAGCCTCGGTCGGTAAGGAAAAGTTTGGCTTCACCATGTTGAAGACAAAAGGCAATCGCGCGGGCGTCGAGCCGAATATTGATCGGATTGAGCACCGCGCCAAGCATCGGCACTGCGTAATGCGCTTCCAGCAGTGCCGGCGAGTTGGCGGCAAGGATGGCGACCGTGTCTCCGCGCCCGATGCCACGTTCGGTGAGCGCGTGCGCCAGGCGGCGGCAACGTGCGTAAAACTCTGCGTATGTGAAGCGCCGATCATTGTCGATGACCGCAGTCCTGTCGGCCCAGACCTGTGCCGCGCGGGCAAGAAAACTCACCGGCGTGAGCGGTACATGGTTTGCCCTGCGTTTGGCGAGTTCCGGTCCGCCATAGGTCATTTCTGACCGCCCGCATAACGCTTCAGATATCGTGGATTGGTGATAGCCAATTCCGCTTCGAGAAAAGAGAGTAGCTTCGTCTGGAGGACTTTTCCTTCCTTGTCGCCCGTTTCGCCTGTACGAAGCGTGGCGGAGAGTTCATCGAGACTTTGCGCACGGAGTTCTGTCAGCAGCGCCTCGGCTGGATCGGGATGAGAGAGGCTCCGCTGGGCGATGCCCAGCGCATTGGCCGTCATCGCTGCGGCATAGCGCTTTTCTGATGGAAGCGCGGGCATGATTTCGCTCGTATAGGTCTCGGCTGCAACGTCCATAAGCGCTTTTGCTTTTGCGATCCGATCATTCATGCGTTGCTCTCCAGCGCCATGATGCCTTGAAGCGCCTCATGCTCCATTTCCGGGGCCATCAGTCCGGTCAGCAACAACTCGACTGACGGCTCACCCCCCGTAATATGCCTTTCTCCTTGCAGGAGCGCTACAACCGCCCAGCGCGCCGCCGCCAAAATTTCCCAATAGGGAACAATGGATTCGTCCAGCGGCGTTTTACTTTCCTGGTTATAGCCTCGGTAGAATGCCTCCCGCGATCCGATGCCGCCGGCTTCGCGGTCGTCCGCGCCAAAGCGCCAGCAGCGGGCGCAGAACCAGCCGACATCGATGTGCCCGTCGCCCCAGTGACAAAATTCCCAATCGAGAATACCGGTGAGTGTGCCTTCCTCAGCCATGAAGTTGCCGGTGCGGAAATCTCCGTGGCAAAGAACCAGGGCCTCCGTTTTCGGTGCGTTTTTCACAAGCCAGGAAAGCACATACTCCAATGCCGGGCGCGGTTCGGAAATTGTGTCCAGGTTGGCGCGCATCTGTTCGATCTGTGCGAGTGCTGGTGATTGACCTGGAACCTTCAGGAATTCAAGATCTTCCCCCGGTGGCCGGACTGAATGGATTTTTGCAAGTTCCCGTCCCAGTGCTGCAGCGAGTGCATCGCCATTTTCCTGAATTTCCGGGTCGCGCACCATATTTCGACCCTGGGCGTAACCACCAGCTTCTCCAACGATCATGAATGGCGCGCCAATCAGGGACGTGTCACGTGAAACAGCGATGGGTTCCGGTACGCTGACGCCGGCCTTGTGAGCGGCCCTGAGGCAGTAATATTCATTGGCGCGATCGTGGCTCATGGCCATGCGCGAGGCGGCATCCGTCCTCAGCACCCAGTTGTGTTTTCCTGCATGGGCGCCACCGGTCACGGTTGCGCCAATCCGCCAGTTCTCACCGATGGCCCCGCCGGACAGCAGTTCGGCTTTTTGAACGGCAATGCCGTTTGCTGCGAGCTCGTCCGAGAGCCAGGCCAGCAGAGGTGCCAGATTCTCCGGGTCAAGCGTGCGCGGGCGGGATTCGTGCGCCATCGGGGTTAGGTGCCCCAGCTCCAGAAGTCGCGGCCCTCGGCGCGGTAGGCGTTGGCGAGCACCATCTTATGCACTTCGTCCGCGCCATCAAGGATGCGTGCCTGACGGGCGTAGCGATAAATCCATTCGAGGATCGTGTCCTTGGAATAGCCGCGCGCGCCATTGAGCTGGATCGCTGTATCCACGACCTTGTGCAGCATGTTGGCGCAATGGACTTTGGCCATGGAGACTTCCTTGCGCGCGAAATCTCCCTGGTCGAGCGTCCACGCGGCGTTCATCACCAAGAGACGGCCGATGTGTATTTCCTTGGCCATATCCCCCATCATCAGCTGGACTGACTCCCGGTCAGCGAGCTTTATGCCAAAGCCTTCACGCACATTGATGTAGTCCTGCGCGATTTTCATGCAGCGCGCTGACAGTCCGAGCCAACGCATGCAGTGGGTGAGGCGAGCAGGACCGAGCCGTGTCTGCGCAACCTTCATGCCGCGCCCCACTTCCAGCAACCGGTTTTCATCCGGAATTTCCATGTCGGTGAACGTAAGTTCGCAATGCCCGCCATGTTCTTCCGGCCCCATGATGGGCACCTTGCGCACCAACTCGAAGCCCGGCGTATCCCGGTGCACCATGAAGGCGGTGAGTTGGCGGCGTGGCTCATCGGAGGTGCGGGCGATCAGGATGAAATGATCGGCGACGCCCGCGCCTGTGATGAACCATTTATGCCCGTTCACCACCCATGTGTCGCCATTGCCTTTCGGTGTGGCGCTGGTGCGGATCATGGTGGGATCGGAACCGCCGCCGGGATGCGGTTCGGTCATCACGATGGCGCCGCGTGTGTTGCCGTCTATGATCGGTTGCAGCCACTTTTCCTTTTGCTCTTCGGTGCAGATCTGGTTCAGCACCCGCATATTCCCATCATCAGGTGCCGCACAGTTGAAGCAGACGGGACCGAAGATCGAATAGTTGGCCTCCTCATACATGACCGCCTGGCCAACGAAGGGCAGGCCCATACCGCCACGTTCTTTGGGAACCTGCGGACACCACAACCCGGCCTCTTTCACCTTCGCGCGCACTTGATCGCACAGGTCGAGGCGGATGTTCTCGTGCTCGTCGTAGTTTGCGGGATCCTCCTCAAGAGGAAGAATATGCTCCGCGACAAAGGCCCGGGTGTGCTGGCGCACGTCTTCAATTTCCGGGGAGAGGGTGAAATTGATCATGAAACAAGTCTCTAATTCATTGAAAGGAGCGCGCCGCCATCGACGGGAATAATCGCACCTGTGATAAACGATCCGGCGTTCGAGGCAAGCAGCAGTAATGCTCCGTCGAGTTCGCTCAATTCCCCCACGCGCTTCATGGGGAATTTCTCGATCAGCCGCTGCCCCTGTTCGCTCTTGAGATAGTCTTCATTCAGCTCGGTTGAGAAATAACCCGGCGCGAGCGCGTTCACGCGGATATGGTCGCGGGCAAGCTCAAGAGCCATCGCGCGGGTCAGCTGGACGATCGCGGCTTTTGATGTCGCGTAGGACGACACGGATTTGATCACGCTAAAGGAAAGCACCGAGGCGATATTGACGATTGATCCGCCGGTTTCATGCGACTGCATGCGCTTCGCCGCTTCACGGCAGGTGCGCCATACGCCATCAAGATTGGTGCCCATCACATGTCGCCAGTCTTCTTCTTCCGTATCGGTGAAAAAGTTCCGGACGTTTACACCGGCTGCGGGCACTACAATTGTCACCGGACCCAATGTGTCTTCAGCCTTGTCGAATGCCGGCGCAATAGCCTGCGAATCGGTGACGTCAAGTTCAACAGCCAGCGCCGCGCCGCCTCCAGATTCAATCGCTGCGACCGTTTCCTTGAGCCGTTCGGTTCGCCGCGCGGCAAGTGCCACTTTTGCACCCGCGCCGGCCAAAACCTGAGCGAAGTGCCGACCGAGGCCGGACGAGGCTCCGGTAACAAGAGCAGTGCGGCCAGTCAGGTTAAATGGGTTCGTGACGTTCAAGGAATTCTCTCTGAAGGTTCAGGTTTGATCACCAAGCATAGAGATCAGCAAAGAAGCGAGGAGAGAGCAAGGTCCGTTTAACAATTGCGGGCACGGGACATCGGATGCTACGTCCCAACCTGATTGAATAATAATGACCTGCACGCAATGATTGAGGAAAGAAATGCTTACGCTTTTTTATGCACCGGGCACTTGTGCGCTTGCTTCGCATATCGTCCTTGAGGAAGTCGGTGCCACTTATGAGACGGTACGCATCGACTTCAAGGCCGAGAGCCAACGCAAGCCAGACTATTTGAAAATCAATCCGAAAGGCCGCGTCCCGGCATTGGTAACAGACCAGGGCATCCTGACCGAGACACCGGCTATTCTTGCCTTCATCTGTCAGAGTTTTTCGGGAGCAGGTCTTGCACAGCTCGATGATCCCTTCGCGTTCGCCCAGGTGCAGTCGTTCAACAGCTATCTATGTTCGACAGTGCATGTCGCACACGCCAATCGAATGCGTGGTCACCGGTGGGTCGATGCGGACGATGCTCACTCCATTGCCGCGATGCAGCGCAAGGTGCCCGAAACCGTGGGTGCATGTTTCGACATGATCGAGAGTGATATGCTGCAAGGGCCTTGGGTCATGGGAGAGAATTACACGATCTGTGATCCCTACCTGTTCACGCTGGCGCAATGGCTCGAAGGCGATGGTGTCGATCCCGACCGTATTCCCAAGATCATCGACCACAGGCGGCGGGTGGCGGAACGCGAAGCGGTCAAACGTGCATTGGCTGACGAACAATAGTGCGCTGATTGTCCGGTCCGCATTCACTTGCCGATAGAATTTCGTCTGCGATGGAATTGGCCTGATGTCCCAATCGAATGCTTCAGGCACGAAAGTCGCCGCAGCGCCTCCGGCCCGGACTTTGTCCGATCGCCTCAAAGCGGCTGTCGTTGCCCCGGTCAAGGCCATGCGGCTGCGCTATTTGCCGCTGCTGATGGTCTATTTCGCCTATGGTGCGCTCGGTCTTGTCGGGATTGCGGAGAGCTTCTGGATCAAGCAGGCGCTGAGCATGACGCCGGCGGACCTCGCCGCGCTCGCCGTGTGGCTGACGCTGCCCTGGACCATCAAGATGGTTTTCGGCCAGATCGTCGACTCTGTCCCGCTGTTCGGCTCACAGCGGCGCATCTATGTATTCATGGGAGCGTCCCTCGTCGCGGCGGGGCTGCTGGTCCTTGCCGGTGCTGCCGGAGACTGGTTCCCGGCATACAGCCTTGATTCTCTCTATATTGCCGCCAAGCTCGCCGTCGTGATCGGCATCGTGCTTCAGGACGTGGTGGCCGACGCCATGAGCACCGAGGTCGTGGATCGCGAAAAACCGGATGGAACCCCTCGGCCAAAGAAAGAAATCGAGCATGACCTCGGCATGGTGCAGGTGCTCGGGCGATTGGCGCTCTCCTTCGGGATTTTTGCAGTTGCCGGCCTGGGTGGTTTGCTGGCCAAAGTCTACTCCTATCAGACGGTATTTCTGCTGGGCCTTATGGTGCCTGCCATTTCTGTCACCGGCGCCATGCTGGTGCGGCTGGAGAAGGTGCCTTCCAAGCCGATCGACTGGCGCATCCTCGGCGGAGGGTTTGCCTTCGGCGCTGTCGTCGCTGGCGTCGGCCTGACAGGTGTTCCCTACAGTCAGGAGTTTATTTTCCTGATTTCGATGTGCGTGGTCATTGCCATGCTGGTCAGGGTTACGTCCGATCTGGACGGCGATACACGGCGCAAGATCTTCTTTGCAGCGCTCATCATCTTTGTGTTCCGTTCATCGCCCGGTGTCGGCGAGGGCTATACCTGGTTCACTATCGACACTCTCGGTTTCGACGAGGCGTTTTATGGCACGCTGGCACAGATTGGTGCAGGGCTCGCCATGGCGGGTACCTGGCTGCTGGCGGACACGATCACCCGCCGCCCAGTGGCGACCGTGCTGCTGGTCCTGACGGTTCTTTACACTGTCCTGTCGCTGCCCAATGTCGGGCTCGTATACCGTATTGATCTTTGGACAGAGGAGATGTTCGGCTTTGGCGCCCGCACCATCGCGCTGATCAATACAGCTGCGGAGTCGCCTTTCGCCCAGCTTTCGATGATTCCCATGCTGACGCTCATTGCCATCCATGCGCCGGCCGGCCGGCGTGCCACATGGTTTGCGCTGATGGCGTCACTCATGAACCTGGCATTGGTAGCCGGCCAGCTTCAGACCAAATACCTCAATTGGATCTTTGCCATTGACCGGGGTCAGTATGCCGAGGTTCCGCTTCTGGTGGTCACGGCGGTTCTGATCGGGTTTGTGGTGCCGTTCGCCGTTATTCTACTGTTTGGCCGCCGGGCAACGTAAGCAATGTGTAGGAGCGAACTGCCATTGCCGCGGGCACTCAAATGGATATTGTATTCCGGGTGTTAGGGGTAAGCGATGAGCACACAGACCGAAATCTTCCGCCGTCTTGTAAAGGACCGTTTGGGCGATCCGCCGGTTTGCGTGTCTCCCGACACAAACGTCAAGGAATTGGTCTCGCGTATGGAGAGCGAGACGGCAAGCAGCGCGGTGGTTGTTGATGACAATTGGCGGCCGGTCGGCATAGTCACCGAGCAGGATGTGACACGACGGATTGCCTTCCGGGTCAAACCGGAGACGCTGGTATCCGACGTCATGACCGCGCCGGTGATCTCCATCCAGAATACCGAGTACCTCTACCACGCGGTCGCGTTCATGCGCCGCCGGTCGCTGCGCCACATCCCCGTTCTTAACGAAGAGGGGTTGGTATGCGGCATGCTTTCGCTGAGTGAAGCATTATCGTTCCTGTCGGAGGAGACGCTTGAACTCATGCGCATGCTCACCCACGAGGCAACCACCAAGGGTTTGCGTGGGGTAAAAGAGGCGCAGGTCTCACTGGCCGAGGCATTGTTTGAAGACAATGTGCCGGTGCCGGACGTCCAAGCCCTGCTGACGGAAATCAACTGCGATATTCATCGTCGTATCCTGCGTAAGCGTCTTGAGGAAATGGAGTCCGAAAAGAAATGGGGCAAGCCGCCGGTTCCGTTTTCCCTGATCATTCTGGGATCCGGCGGGCGGGGTGAGAATTTCCTGTTTCCTGACCAGGACAATGCGTTCATCCTCGACGATTACCCCGACAAGGATCATCGCCGCATCGATCCGTTCTTCATCGCGCTTGCTGAACGGATGACGAAGGATCTTGACGCGGTCGGGCTTCCGCTGTGCCGCGGTTGCGTAATGGCGACTAACCCCGTGTGGCGCAAGACGCGTACCCAATGGCGCGACCAAGTGGCGTACTGGATGAGCTCGCGGTCACCGGCGACATTGCGTTATTGCGATATCTTCTTCGACTATGCGCACGCATTCGGAGATGCCGGATTTGCCAAAGAATTGAGAGACTTCGTCACCGAAATGGGGACGCGCAATCCGGGTTTCCTCAAGGATATGTTCGCCATCCAGGAAGACCACAAAGTAGCGCTTGGGTGGTTCGGCCGCCTTGTGACGGAAACCGAAGAGGGCCGCAAAGGGCTTATCAATCTGAAATACTCCGGCACCCTGCCGCTTGTTGAGTCTGCCCGGTTGCTTGCGCTCAAGCATGGCATCTCCGCAACATCAACACTCAAGCGCCTGACGGAATTGCGCGAATGCGATGCCATTGACGATGATCAGTATGACTATCTGAGCGGGGGGCTCAACCACATCACACACCTGATGCTGCGCCAGCAGCTGGCTGACTTCCGGGCGGAAAAAAAGGTCGGCAATTTCGTGCCCAAGGCCAATCTGTCCAAGCGAGAGCGGGATTATCTCGTCGACTGCTTCCGGGCGATCGAGGATTTGCGGGGGCGGCTGGCGTCTGATTTTTCAGGTGAATTCTAGTCCTCGACTTCAACACTGGTCAGCAGGCCGGTATTGATCCATCCTTGCAGGTAACTGGCTGCACGTGCGGCTGCATTCTCTTCCCCACCATAAATGGAGAGCATCTCGCAGAGTATGGAAAAGCGCACGCATTTTGCGGCTTCGTCCCACATCATTGCTTCATCCGAAGACAGGGGACGGAATGCCGCCATCCCGTCGGACCGATAGACGATAAGCTGGTTGGTTTCGCCGGGTGTCCTGGGCTGGGGCGGTGTTTCATCCTTGTGGAGCGCAGTCCAGATATCGGGAGCGTTTGTCGACAAATCCAGTCGGCGGGTCGCTGGATGGGGCGCAAAGACCAGCATCGGCCATGCGTCTGGCACAACCGCCTTCAGATCGACCAGACCCAGCACCACGGCGTCTTCTGCATCAAAGGCATCGTTTAGCGCCCGCTCGAGGTCGGCAAGGTCAGCCAGCACCGGGATATCCCGATATGGGTTGTTGTCTCGCAGGAAACTTGGCAGCCCGGCGCCAAACCATCGTGCATTCGGCGTGGCGGAGGGATTTGCAGCAATAAAATCGCGCGCCATTTGTGCGAATTGCCCATCACCCATATAGGCGTACAGTTTCTCATAGTCGTGTGAGAGGAAGTCGATGAGCCGCAGCACATAGGCATTGCGGTAGACATTCAAAAGGACGTTGCGGTTTTCCTTGGACGTATCGACAAGCTCGGCGAGCACCGCATCGTCGCCCTCCAAAACGGCACGTTGAAATTCGTCCTGAAGGCTTGCCAGGTCTTTCATGCGTTCACAGCGGCTTTCTGTTTGCCCAGAACGTCGCTGGCAATTTCGCGTGCAACATCCAGCTCGTCGATCAGCTCGGCCAGCGGAGGAATCTCGTCATCGCGCTCAATGATCGTCGATACCGGACCGAACCGGCGCAACGCGTAGCGGTACAGATCCCAGACATCGTCGCATATGGCTGCGTCATGGGTGTCGATAATATGGGTGCCCATATGCGAGTGGCCGGCCACATGAAACTGCACAACACGGTCCGCCGGGATGCCGTCAATGAATTCTTTCGGGTCGTATTCGTGGTTGAAGGCGCTGACATAGACATTGTTGACATCGAACAGCAGCCAGCAGCCGGTTCGGCGTGTGAGTTCGGCGATGAATTCCCATTCTGGCATTTCAGATTGGCCGAAGCTGACATAGCTGGAGACATTCTCAAGCGTGAGCGGCCGCCCCAGATAATCTTGAACCTGCTGGACGCGGGAGGTGACATGATCAAGCGCCTCCTGCGTGTAGGGCACGGGCAATAGATCATGCAGATTTACGTCATGCACACCGGTCCAGCACAAATGATCGGAAATCCAACGCGGTTCGACCCGCTCGGCAAGCCGCTTCAGCCCAGCGAGATAATCCATGTTGAGTGATGCTGTTGAGGCGATTGACAATGAAACGCCATGCATGACGACAGGATAGCGCGTGCAAATTCTGTCGAGGATCTGCAGCGGCTGGCCGCCGGGCACCATATAGTTTTCCGAAATCACCTCGAACCAGTCGACCAGCGGATCGTGATCGAGGATTTCAGGATAGTGGGTCGGCCTGAGACCAAGGCCAAACCCGATAAAGTCAGGTTTTTCTGAACTCAAGCTCATGATGATTTCGCTCATCTTCACAAACGATGATGACCCGCCGGCTGGAACCGGCGGGTCTGCAACAAAGCTGCCTGCTCACTCAGCTCTGTGAGGTTTTTCCACCTTTTGCGGTGCACTCAGCTGCGGTCAGTGACACGAAGCCCTGGCCCTTGCAGCCGTTCTGGCCCTTGCATTCGTTGCTTGCAGTCTTGCAGGCACCCTGGCCTTTGCAGCTGTTGACACCGAAGCACTGAACCTTCTCTGCGGCCTGCGCGGATGTCGGCGCTGACACGACGCCACCAAGCATAAGAGCAGCCGCTGCTGCGGCAATCGTCACACCTGAAGTTTTGGTCAATTTCATGGGAGTCCTCCCGTTCGTTACAACATGATGAAATTCGGCCCGAAGGCCGCGAGCGAGCACAATGCTCACTGTAGAGACGATCAGCCTACGAATTCAGATGCACGGTAATTTGAAAATTTCTGGGCGGAATTGTGGGGCGCACCGAAATCTCAACACGGATGAGCGCCGATGTCCTGGCCTTATGGTGCACTTTTGCTTGGTGCGTGGCGGGTGCTCTCACTCAGCAGCAGTTAACTTTTTCACCTTGGCGGAGATGGAGTGGCGCAGCTTGTGAAAGCCGCGTGCACCTTCTGACGTCATCCAGTTCATCTGGATCGAGCAACGCTTTCCTTCGAACGGTCCATGTCCATGCCAGGATCTGTCGGAACGTTTGAACACCAGCAGCGTGCCATTGTCCGGAGGCACTTCCTCCGCATAGTCGTTCAGATCCTTACCGCTCCTGAGCATGCGCAGTTTGCCACCGTCATGTAGCCAGTCCTTATTCAGATAAAGCAGGACTGTGATGATCTTGTCCTTGGAGTCGGTGTGCATTTTTCCATCGCTGTTCCGGCAGAAACCGCGCAGCGAGTACATCTTCGGCTGACCGGCCAGCGAAACGTCAAACTTCTCCTCGATCGCATTTTCGAATTCGGGCCCGTCCATCTGGTCGACAAGCGCTTGCACGCTTGCCGGGATATCGATGCTGTCAAGCGGGTAGGATCCGCCTTTGAGCCTAGGGTAGCCCGCCATCACCTCATCAAGACTGTCGGGAGACAGGAATCCCGGCACAATTGTGTAGTCAAAAGGTTCTGAGCGGAGGCTGGCCTTCTTCAACAGGTCGATATTCAAATGAACCATTAGCCATCATCCCTTAGTGGCGCGCGCTTGCCTTTTGATCCAGCGTCGTTCGATTTCGGCTGCAATTTGGACGGCGGAGTCTAGCGGCGCGTAGGCCCAGCTATCAAGTTGTTCGAAGTGTTCAGGGAGCTTTCTGGTTGCGCCATATCGCCGCAAACTTTCATGGAACCGCTCGAATTTCACCGATCCGCCTGCGGGCTCGAACACGTAAACCGGTTTGCCGGTTGCGCAGGCCTCGCCAGTCATGTTGATGGAGTCAGCCGTCACGACAAACATATCGCCATGGGCCAGCCATTTCTCGTAAGGGTTCTCTCCTGCACCGTCCCAAACCAGACGCGGGGCTTGCTTCGTCGCTTCGAGAACGGCTTCCAGCGCGTGCTGTGGTGTACGGCGTGACGAAGTAATGAGGAAGCTCGCACCCAATGCGGCAAGCGAGGCAAGAGATACTCCAAGCCGGGCGGAATCCTCCTCTGTGAAACCGTAAATTGCGTTTGGGCCGCCAAGCACGACGGTTGTACGCGGCGTGGGCAGGGCGGAGATTTCCTTCGGGACGGTGCGGCGCAGTGCCGAGAGGCGTGCTGGAGAAAATACATGTGGTGCCGTGAGGGTATGCATGACGTTTTCGCCCGTGAGCTTGTCATGCGCGGGAACGGCAACAAGGTCTGCGCTTCCGGCGCCGGTGCGCGGATCCTGAATGATAACCGTATAGGCTCCGGGCGCAGCTCTGCGCACCGCACGCAATGCGGGGACGCTAAGCCTTCCCGTGGCCAGTGCAATATCAGGCCAAGGTAGTGAAAACTGGCTGCCGTCTGAGCCGAACCGTTCGCGCGGATCAATGCCAATCCATGGCGCGAGCAAACGCCACAGCCCGCGGGGACTTACGCGCTTTACCGCAAATTCCGTCTCCAGCGCCTGGGCGACGCCCCTGACCTGGACCTCCATGCCGGCTTTTCCATCCGTGATAATCCAGGCCCGGAGACCTTTCAGCGGATGGACTAGATTTCCGGATGATCGGGGCAAGGAGCGGTCTACCTTGGTTCTGGGCCTGGAAGACATTGTCCTACACGACCGGATAGAGGCGCCGTTTCTGAAATAAAAGGGAACTCGAAGCGCCTGTTGATTTGCAGATTATTCTCAATCGAGTAATATCATTGCTGTGCTTGTCGTTGTAGCTCGCACCTCCGACTGATTGCAGTGCTGCTTTTAGCGGCTGTACGATGCGACTGTCCATTCGTAACCGCAGCGTCGGCTTCAGCGTAAATTCCCACTGATAGGATGCCCTGATTAGATGATTGCCGCGCGCCTCGACAAAACCGACTGGTTGATCCTGAAAGAACTACAGGCGAACGGCCGTATTACCAATGTCGAACTCGCAAGCCGTGTCGGTATTTCGGCACCACCGTGCCTGCGCCGCGTCCGCGCCCTGGAAGAAGAGGGGGTTATCGATGGGTATTGTGCACTCATTGAAGAAAGGAAAGCGGGTTTTGACGTCACAGCGTTTGCCATGGTGGGATTGCACCGCCAGTCCGAGGCCGATCTGGTTGCTTTCGAGGAACGTGCGCGCGCGTGGCCGCTGGTGCGCGAATGCTTCATGCTGTCAGGTGAGATAGATTTTATTCTGAAATGCGTGGCGGCGGATCTGAATGATTTTCAGGAATTCGTCATTGATGAACTGACTGCTGCGCCCAACGTCGATAGCGTCAAAACCTCGCTTGCCATCCGTCGCTCGAAGTACCAGCCCGGTGTGCCAATTGGCGAAGAGTAGTCCTGCGAGCTTTTCCTACTCCGAATTCGGCTGGTTCTCATCCTCATCATTTGCACGACTTTTTTGCGAGAAGCGCATAATTTTCTGCGCCGTATCGGGCGTCATTCCCTCGTAGCGACGCATCAGGCCGACGACATCGTTGACCGGTTGTCCGGTTTCGGTTTCCCTCAACTGCAGAAGAGAGGTGAATGCCGAGGATGCGAGGCGGTTGGCCTTGCACAAGACCATCAGTGCCGAGATATGCGCTTCAAACAGGCAGTGGCTTGTCATCTGCTCATCCAGGTCCGCGATCTGAGCTAGCGCCGCAACCGCTTTTTCTGTCTCCTTGGCCTTTGCGGTATCTACGAGCATCTTCTCAAGCGCGGCGCCTTGGAGTTGTGGTGGTTGTTCTTCTTTGTCGGGTTCTGGTTGCTGCGCTATGTCTGCTGGTTGATTTTCTTCAGGGTCATCATTCACTTCGTCCTGGGGCGTTGGGGCTTCGCTGTCATTGCTTTCATCTTCCGACATCAACAGGGATTGTGTGACCTGCTGCCAGAAATCCGTCGCCGCGAACTGCTTCAGACGGTCAATCGGATTTTTGGTTACATCGCGCCTCAATCGCAGGGCTTTCCGCAGAGTCTCATTGTTTTCTGCAACGTGTTTGAGCAGGGCGATGCTCCCACGAGAAAGTGCTGCACTGGCATTTCGTATGACCGCGTGGAGGACCGGCTCTTCACCGCGCTGGACCAGCACATCCGTCACCGGCGGGGTCAAATCCCGACGATGGGCTGTTGCTACCAGATGCTCCTGATTCACTTCAGATGTAATAGATACGAGATCGCCCTCGCGTAGACATGGCGAATATTGAAGCACCGGCCTTGCGACGCCGATTTCGTCGCGTGCCAGCCTGTGGAGAAGATCAATTGGAGCAGGGTCTGCCGTGGCAATTCGTTCTGCCAGACGGGCGCGGGCCATTGGATCGGCGGAAAAGGCCATACGCTCGATAATTTCACCAAACGCCTCCCGGTCAGCCGCGGTGTGTTGCTCTGCGGTGACGAAATAGAGATCCGTGACCTTATCCAGCAACTGGGCTCCCTTTTCCTGGGAAGCTGCATCGCAAAGGTCAGCGATTTCTTCGAGATACTCGCGCGCGCGAACCATTCCCAATACCTGACGGTTTAACCCCAACTGCGATTGTCACATGAGGGGGTTTCTAATGAGCTAAGAAACTTCGTCGGCGATGTGAAACACTATTTCTAATGTGACGGCAATAGGAGGCGATAATTTCTCTCAAGGGAGCGAAAATGGTATATTTTTCGTATTATCGCCAACAGCCAGGCGGATAGATTTTCAGGCTTCCGATTTTCCTGCCGATTTCTTCTGTACCACCTTGATCGCATGACGCGCAGTATCGGGGTTCAGCAATTCATAGTGTCGCATGGCATCCGCGACGACACGAACCGGAAGCGGATTGGATGCAGAGCGCAGCTGAACCAACGCTGCGAAGGTCGTGTGGTTGAAATCATTAGCTTTGCAGAGTACGGCGAGGGCTGTCAGATCCGCAGTCAAAAGGCAATGTGCAACGCGTTTGAAAGAGAGGGAACTCATGAGTGACAGGCACTGAATTGTTTCTGTCAGCATGCGGGTCCTGGCGAATGCGAGGACCATATTTTCTGTGAGTGCCTGTCTTCCGGAGCGGTTCTCCGAGGCGCCATCTTGCTGGTCGGGTGCATGCAGGTTCATTTGGGCCGCTTTCGCCTCAATGATTGCGTCGATCTCCTCGCCGCTGACGCTGACGGGCATTTCTGCTATTTCCGTCTTGAGCCTGTTGGCAATCGACTGCTTAAGCTCGCCCAGCATTCTTGTTGGCAGATCCGTACGTACCTCCAGCAACGCATACAGATCGGAATTCTCAGCTGCGCGGGTTGTGAGGTGTCCGAAGCTCTCTTGCGAAAACTCTGCGTTCTTGTTGTCTGCGACATTCGTGAGAACAGTATCGTTGCCGCGTTCCACCAGGATATCGGTGACCACTGCGCTTAGTCTTTCACGATTTGAAATCGCAAAGAGATGATCCTGCCCGTGCACTTTTGCAATCTCGATGAGGTCGGTATCGCCCAAGCGGGGTGACTTTTCCAGGACAGGCCGCGCAACCACAATTTCGTCACTGGCGAGTTTGCAGATCAGGCTATGGGGGGCTTCCTGGATATCCGCCAATCTCTCCGCAAGCCGCGCCCGCGCTTCCGCCTCGAGCCGGTAAGCCATGCGCGCGAGAACTTCGCCGAAGACGGCCCTCTCGGCGTCGTCCTGTTCCCCGGAAGTCAGGAAGAACAGATCGGTAATCCTGCTTAGGATTTCTTCCTGGTTTGAAGTCGCGTCGCTCGATGCCAGTTTCTGGAGTTCGAGCAGGCAACCGCGCGTGTTCTGCATTCGGCTGCTCTCCAATTTGCTCAGCTGTGCAAGCTGAGACTATAGTGACTGTTATCTAACAAACGCCTAAGAATGCCCTTGCTCGCAAATCAATGCTGGGGCTGGTGCAGAGCGTGGCAGCTGGCGGGCGTCAGGCTGAGGTCGAAGTTGGTCATGCGCACGCCAGAGATTTGCTCGACCCAGATCAGGTAAAGCGCTGTCATCAGAATCCACAGTGCAGCGGACTTTGAGAAAGCGCAGCGTTCTTTTTGCGTTCATGACGCTCAAATTGTCATATTCCCGCATCGCGCGCGCCATGATGCTGGACGAAAGAACATGATCACCGTTTCGGATCTTGATCAGCGTCAGAAAGGTCGTGTTTTGGAAGTCATTTGCCTTGCAAATGATGCCCAATGCCGCAACGTCTGCTTTCAGCAGGCAATGAGAAATCATGCGATCGTCGAGGCCAGTCAGAACGGATAGGGCATGAACAGTCTCAGTTAAACGCCGGGCCGTGGCGAACTCGACGATTTCCTGTTCACTCAGCTCTTTGTTTTCCACACGCTTCTGGAGTTCGGCATTCGATTTTTTCACCCCTTCGAGATCGAGATTCTCTGCGTGTTCGTCTATCAGGACATCCAGGTCTGACATATCGACCTCGATTTCCCTTTGGTCCATCTCTGCCTTGATCTTATTCGCGACGCGCGCCTTGATTTCCTCCATCAGGTCAGGTGGCAGGTCCGCGCGTTTGCCGAGGGCATTCAATAGCTGACCGTCTTTTCGCGCCTTTTGCGCCAACACATTGATGCCTTTATTCGAAAACTCCGCGCCCTTGTTGCTGGTAACCTCCACCAAAACTGGCCCTTCACCGCGATTGACAATGACATCAGTGACAGGTGCAGACAGGGTCGGCCGTTTGGCAATGGCGTGCAGGTGCGTCTGGCCTTTGGATTTCGCGATCTGAACGAGGTCTTCGTCGGTAAGAACGCGTGATCGTTCCAGAACCGGTTTTGCAACCGCGATTTCATCCCGGGCGAGACGGCAAACCAGATGTCGCGGCGCCTTGTCGATTTCACACAGACGGTCAGAGAGTTCGGCTCGGGCTTCAATCTCGAGCTCGTAGGCTATTCGTTCCATGACGTTGCCGAAGGTGATGACGTCGTTCGGTGTCTGCTGCTCGCCGGTAAGGAAGAACAGGTCAGTCACGCGGCGCAGTACTTCGCGCCGTTTTTCACTCGACGTATCGTTTGAGAGAGTCTCAATCTCAACTAGGCAGGAATTTGCGCTCTGCATCGTGATCTGGTCCGGCTCATTCGCATGCCGACAATCTGACACGCATTACGGGTAACAAACCCATTCCGTACCACTCAGAATTGAATAATTTGCTAATTGGACAACTACAGTTTGTGCACAACGCAACGACAAATTGCCGGAGAATTCGGCGCGCAATGCGGGTCCAAAAGCCGTCCGAGAACGCTCAGGAAAACTTCACAGACATGATTTCATAGCATTTGCCGCCGCCTGGCGTTGACACCTCGACAGTGTCGCCTTTCGACTTTCCGATGAGCGCGCGGGCGATGGGTGAGGCAATGGAAATCTTGTGCGCCTTCACGTCCGCTTCGACCTCGCCGACGATCTGATACTGAACCTTTTCCTCGGTATCCTCGTCTATCAGCTTCACCGTTGCGCCAAATTTGATCTCGCTGCCGGAAAGTTTCGAGACATCAATGATGTCGGCGCGGGACAGTTTGTCCTCTAGTTCCGCAACACGGGCTTCTGTCATGCCCTGTTGTTCCTTGGCAGCGTGATATTCCGCATTTTCGGATAGGTCACCATGGGCTCGAGCCTCGGCAATCGCCGCGATAATGCGCGGGCGCTCAACCGTCTTCAGTTGTTTAACTTCTGCTTCCACTGCCGCGTAGCCCTCGGCAGTCATTGGCACCTTTTCCATCGCAAATTCCATTTTCCGTGCCGTTTCGGGGCGACTACCCGTCAGGCAATCTCTTGCTATCGAATCAACTATGCTGAGCGACACCCCCCGTGAGGTGCGTGCCAACACCATTTGCAGTTACCAGTTCTACCTTGAAACGTAGCTCTGAATAGGCGCGACATTCAAGCGGTCTGTACTTACGGCCTGAATGGCCTTCGTCACGGCCATCGCACCCTGTAACGTTGTATAATAGGGAATGTGATAGAGCAAGGCGGTGCGGCGCAGCGACGTGCTGTCCGCAAGTGCCTTCGCCCCTTCGGTGGTGTTGAAGACAATGTCAACGTCGCCGTTTTTCATTACATCAACGATGTGCGGCCGGCCTTCCAGAACTTTGTTGACCTTGTCACATGCCACGCCATGATTTTCCAGATGGCGTTTAGTGCCACCGGTGGCCACCACCTTGAAGCCCATTTTCTGCAAAGCGCGAATGCTTGGCAAGATCCCTTCCTTATCCGCATCCCTGACTGAGACAAATATGGTTCCTGACGTGGGCAGATTCGAGCCGCCGCCAATCTGGCTCTTGGCGAAGGCAGTGGCATAGTCACGGTCTATTCCCATGACCTCTCCGGTCGAACGCATTTCCGGGCCGAGAACGGGATCTACACCGGGAAATCTGGCAAATGGGAAAACCGCTTCCTTGACCGCTATATGGTCAGGTTTTTGATCTTTCAGAGCGAATTCGGTCAACGGAATACCGGCCATGACCCGCGAGGCAATTCCCGCGACGGGGGTGCCGATGGCCTTTGCGACAAACGGAACTGTTCGGCTCGCGCGCGGGTTTACCTCGAGAATGAAGACCTCGTCGCCTTTGATGGCGAATTGCACATTCATCAGCCCGACCACATTGAGCGCTTTGGCGAGCGCCTCACTCTGCTTTTTGAGTTCGGTAATGATCCCGTCCGACAAGGAATGGGGGGGAAGGGAACAGGCGCTGTCGCCGGAATGAACACCGGCCTCCTCGATATGTTCCATGACGCCTGCGACGAACACGTTCTTGCCATCTGCGAGCACGTCGACGTCCACTTCAATTGCGTCACGCAGATAGGTGTCAATCAGCACCGGGCTCTTGCCGGAAACGTTGACGGCCTCGGTGATGTAGCGATCGAGCTGGCCGGTGTCATGGACAATTTCCATTGCGCGGCCGCCGAGTACGTAAGATGGACGGATAACGACGGGAAATCCGATTTCGTCGGCTATCTTATGTGCCTCCTCTGCCGAACGGGCGATACCGTTGCGTGGCTGGGTGAGGCTGAGTTCATCTATCAACGCTTTAAAGCGATCCCGGTCTTCGGCCAGATCTATGGCGTCCGGAGATGTGCCAAGGATCGGAACGTTCTCCCGCTCAAGTGCTGCCGCCAGTTTCAGCGGCGTCTGCCCGCCAAACTGGACGATGACGCCCTTGAGCGTACCGTTGCTCTGTTCCGTGCGCACGATTTCAAGAACGTCTTCTTCGGTAAGCGGCTCGAAATAGAGCCGGTCCGACGTATCATAGTCGGTCGAGACCGTTTCCGGGTTGCAGTTGACCATGATGGTTTCAAAGCCGGCGTCAGCGAGGGCGAAGGCGGCATGGCAGCAGCAATAATCGAACTCGATGCCCTGGCCGATGCGGTTCGGTCCGCCGCCGAGAATGATGATCTTCTCCCTGTCAGAGGGATGTGCCTCGCAAATTGCTGCGTCCGTCAGGCCTGTTTCGTAGGTGGAATACATGTAGGCCGTCGGGGACGCGAATTCGGCGGCACAGGTGTCGATGCGCTTGTAAACCGGATGAACACCGGTTTTGGCCCGCAAGGCGGTGACCTGCCGTGGCGTCATGTCCGCCAGCTCGGCAAGCCGCTCGTCGGAAAATCCCTTGGCTTTGAGAGAATTCAGTGCTTCCGGATTTTCAGGAAGTCCGTCGGTCCGAACTTTCGCTTCCAGGTCGACGATATGCTGGATCTGGTCGAGGAACCACGGATCGATTTTGCAATAGTCGTAAACCAGTTCATGGCTCACACCCAACCGCAGGGCCTGGGCCACTTTTAGAATTCGATCAGGTGTCGCTGCGCTCAGCACCGAACGGATGACATTCTTGTCGTCGCCCTGACCCCAGCCCTCGACCTCCACATCGTTGAACCCGGTGAGGTCGGTCTCCATCGAACGCAATGCCTTTTGCATGGACTCAGCAAATGTGCGGCCGATAGCCATAGCCTCGCCAACCGACTTCATCGAAGTGGTCAGCAAAGGTTCAGAACCTGGAAACTTGTCGAATGCAAAGCGCGGGATTTTAGTGACGACGTAGTCGATCGTTGGCTCGAACGATGCTGGTGTCGCCCCGCCGGTGATATCGTTCGAGAGCTCATCCAGCGTGTATCCGACAGCAAGCCGGGCGGCGACCTTGGCGATGGGGAAACCGGTGGCCTTTGAGGCGAGGGCAGAGGATCGCGAGACGCGCGGGTTCATCTCGATAACGACAAGCCGCCCATCTTCGGGGTTCACAGCGAATTGGACATTGGAGCCGCCAGTTTCGACCCCGATCTCACGCAATACCGCTATGCTGGCATTGCGCATGATCTGATATTCCTTGTCAGTGAGGGTCAGTGCCGGAGCGACGGTTATCGAGTCACCGGTATGAACACCCATCGGATCCACATTCTCGATGGAGCAGATGATGATGCAGTTGTCGTCCTTGTCGCGGACGACCTCCATCTCATATTCCTTCCAGCCGAGCACCGATTCCTCGATCAGCACCTCGGTGGTGGGAGAGGCATCAAGCCCCCGCTCCACGATCTGCAGGAATTCTTCCCGGTTGTAGGCGATGCCACCACCGGTGCCGCCGAGTGTGAAGGACGGGCGGATGATGGCCGGGAGGCCAATTTCCTCCAGCCCCGCCATCGCCTGCGCAAAATCATGGGCGATGACCGCGTGCGGCGTCTCAAGGCCGATCTTTGCCATAGCCTTTCGGAACAGGTCGCGGTCTTCCGCCTTGTCGATGGCCTCCGCGTGGGCGCCAATCATTTCCACGCCGAATTTCTCAAGCACGCCCATCTTGTTGAGCGAAAGTGTCGTGTTGAGTGCCGTCTGACCGCCCATGGTTGGCAACACGGCGTCCGGGCGCTCTTTCTCGATGATTTTGGCGACAATATCGGGGGTAATGGGCTCGATATAGGTCGCGTCGGCGAGGTCCGGATCGGTCATGATTGTCGCCGGATTCGAGTTGACCAATATGATCCGATAACCCTCGTCCTTGAGGGCTTTGCAGGCCTGGGTTCCGGAATAATCGAATTCGCAAGCCTGGCCGATAACGATCGGGCCGGCCCCTATGATCAGGATCGACTGTATGTCAGTGCGTTTTGGCATGGGTACGCGCGTCTCTGCGTTTCGCAGGCGCTTATATAGGAACGGGCCCCAAGAGCAATAGGAGTCGTGCGCATATTATAGGCAACAATGGATCGGACAGGATGAACTTGGCGTTGGTCAACAGAAAATGGCCGGGGACGATCCCCCGGCCACTCGCTGTGGAGCAGGTGAGAAAGGTGGTTCAGGCTGCTTCCCTGAGCCGTTCCGGCAATGTTTCGCCATAGCTTTTTCGTTCCGCGAAGGCGTCACGATGGCGCGCCACGTTCGGTGCCGCTGCCAACAGGTCGGGCCCTTCAGGCGTTGTGCGCAGATAGTCGATCGCCGGCAGGAGGAAGAAGTCGGCGATCGTTGGCGTCTGCCCGAGGAAGTAGGGTCCGTCCTGAAGCGCTGAATCTAGAATCTTGAGCACATTGGCAACCTCCGGCAGACCAGCATCGATCACCTCCCGATCGGGCGTCCCGTCGGGGCCTTTCGGGAACGCGTAGGGAAGGACGTGCCGACGGAGAATGGCCGGGTTCACATAGTCGTTGAAGGCGCTGATCCACTGTTCCATCAGCGCTGCCTGACGACGTTCCGACGGGGCAAGCGATGGCCCCTCGAAGGTGGCGTCGACATACCGGCAGATGGCCGACGTTTCGAACAGACGGAAGTCCTCGTGCAGCATGACGGGAATACGGCCAAAGGGGTGAAAGGCCAGATGGGCTTCCGACTGGAGCGATTCCGGGCCGCTCAGATGATCAGTATTCAATTCGCAGGTAACGCCCTTCTCCGAACACGCAATTCGGGCTGTGCGTACATAGGTGCTGAATTCGGGTCCAATCAACTTCACTTCAGACATCAGAAAATCCTCACTCTAGAGTTTGAGTTCGTTGATAAGGCGGAAATCTCCGCGATGATGGGCAATATCGAGCTGGTTAGTCCGCCATGGCGCTCATGGCTTCGGTCATCTCTTCCGGCGTTACATCCCTGACGTGGGTTGCAAGGGTCCAGCGATGGCCCCAGGGGTCTTCCATCACTGCGGTGCGGTCGCCCCAGAACATGTCTTCCGGCGCGGCGATTTCCTTCAGCCCCGCGCCCTTCGCCTTGCTGTGTGCAGCGTCAACATCATCGACATAGAGATAGAAGCGTGTTCCCACATCGGCGTTTGGCGCCAGCATGCCCATGTCGGGGCTTTCATCGCACAGAAAGAGCTTCGAGGATCCTACCTGCACCATCGCGTGCAGGATCTTGTCCGAGCCCGGGACGGTAAGTTTTCCAATCACTTCCGCACCAAGTGCCTTCTCATACAGATCGAGTGCCGCGTTCCCGTCGCCGACGACGATGAGCGGGGTGATGGTGTTAAATCCTTCAGGTATGGCCGGCATGACAATTCCTCCCACGACTTCGTTTGCGGTTACGTTTTGTCCGGCCAATGGAGCTCAACGGGGGGGCGAGCCCATGACCTTGGTTGAGCATTCTTGAGGTAAACTAAATATGTTCAAGAACATATTTTCGTTCCACGTTAGAGTGGCGAAAATTGAGTGGCGAACCAGGAATGAGGGAGCTTGAAGTCGATGCCATATACCGTTGAACACAAAGCGGAAACACGCACCCGTATTGTGACGAGTGCGCGCCGGCTGTTTAACCGGCGTGGGTTTTCAGAAGTCTCAATTGACGAGATCATGGCCAGCGCAGGATTGACGCGCGGCGGGTTCTACAATCATTTCAAAACCAAGGATGAGCTCTATGCAGAAGCCATCTCGCTGACCCTTGAATGTGAAAAAGCCGGCCCCGAGGGCAGCAAGATCGATTTCACGCTGCCGCCGGAACGACTTGCCCAGATAATCATCTCTGCTTACCTGTCCGACCAGCACTTCAAGGATGTTGAGGACTCGTGCCCCCTGATCGCCCTTCCATCAGACACGTCGCGTGGTGGCCCGCCAGTTAGACAAGCCTACCAGCAGGTGCTCGAGGCGATGATTGGACTGTTTCAGGCGAGCCAGACTGGTGAGGCGGACGCACGGCAAAAGGCTATCGCAATTGCAACAATGTGCATCGGAGGCATGGTGCTGGCCCGCGCGGTCGATGATGTGCAGTTGAGCGAGGAGATCCGGGATGTTGCCCGAGGTACGGCGTTGGAAACGGGTGGTTGGAGCGAAACACAGGTGGTTGCTGCGGCCGAGTGAACGAACCAGAAAGTTTCAGTAGCGTTTCCGCGTGGCCCGGAGGTATATCGGCAGTTCTAGTGCTTCTTTTTGAATCGCTTACGCAATTGCTCGCAAGGGTCTTCACGATCCATGCGCGGCGTAAACCAGACATAGTCGGCGACAGGTTCACCGTCCGGACCTGTGGGGATTAGCTCCTCCGGCGTTTTGGCCGTTTTTTCCGCCTCCAATAACAAGACGGTTACGATCTTTGCATCCGGCACACGCCGCGTCAGATACCAGGGGACCGCGCCATCGGCCTGCACATGGCCGTTGCCGGCGATCAGAATGGCATCACCATTGCCTGCCGCCCTGATCATGCTATCGGCGAGAACCGCGTCGCGCAGGCGTTGGACGTTGACCATTCGGCCGAGCGCATTCCGTGGCATCAGTTCGCAATGAGATTTGTACAGATCATCGAGCAGCGCACTTTCCAAAGCCGCACCAAGAGGCATATCGAGAAGAAGCGCCGTGCGACGCTTGGTATCAATCACGTCCATCCCTTCCTTGCCGACTTTCTTCAGGGTCGGGCGGTCGATATCGCCGGAGTGGAGCGGTAACTTCAGGCGAAATGCCGCGTCCGCGATGGGTTGATAAATGCGCCATTCGGGCCAGCCGCGCGCTTCCCATTTCAAAGCAGCGCCGAGACCGGCAGCATCGGCCTTTGGGCTTGCGAGATAGGCCTGCAACGCCGGCGTTTCATCCTGAGTAATCATTTCCATCACCAGTGCCGGCTTTCGGTTCGCCGATGCCTTGTCAACCAACCATGCCTGCAGCCTGTGATGGTCCGGATTGTCGTGAATTTCGCCCGCTAGCACAAAGCGTGCCTCAGCGACCGACTTGGCCAGCGTCTCCGGGCTCACAAAGCGCTTTTCGCGCACCGACCAGATTTGGCCTGTGAGGGCATGATCCTTGAGCAACGCGGACTGCCAGTCACGCCATGGTGGTGTGGTTTCCGCCCACGCCAACGTGCAGAGGGCCAGGGTCAGACAAACAGCCGACAGGAACTTGAGAGGGGCAGTGGTACGCATGGGGTCAATCACTGCCCCAAGAACGTGCAGGGGCCAAGAGGGTGAATGGCCGCAAGCGGGATCAGACTTTTGTCCGTTGTCCGCGTGCGAGCAAGTCGAAGCGATGGGCCGGAACGACAATGCAATGGTGAAGGTCTCTGAATGGCTCCCGAAGGTCAACCCGCCAGCGGCTGTTGCTCTTGAAGGGCGGTTTCGCCATTGGCTTCACGGATCAGGTTGATGAATCGCCGAAACAGATAGTGGCTGTCCTGAGGGCCAGGCGAGGCTTCAGGGTGATACTGCACGGAAAAGACAGGCTTGTTTTTCAGACGGATTCCACAATTTGACCCGTCGAAAAGGGACACATGGGTTTCCTCGACCGTCTCGGGGAGGCTCTCGCGGTCCACGGTGAAGCCATGATTCATCGAGGTGATTTCGATTTTTTTGGTAGTGAAGTCTTCTACGGGATGATTGGCGCCGTGATGGCCCTGATGCATTTTCTGTGTCTTTGCCCCAAGTGCCAGCGCCAACATCTGATGGCCGAGGCAAATGCCGAATAGGGGCAGATCCGAGTTCACCAGCTTTCTGATTTCGGGAACCGTATATTCCCCCGTTGCCGCCGGGTCACCGGGACCGTTGGAAAGAAAAACACCATCAGGTTTGCGGGCGAGAATGTCTTCAGCACTCGTTTCCGCCGGCACCACGGTCACCTTGCATCCAGCACTTGCCAGGCAACGCAGAATATTTCGCTTGAGCCCATAGTCGACAGCGACCACGTGAAATTTCGCGTTTTCCTGCTTGCCAAATCCGTCTTCCCGCGTCCACAGGGTTTCGTCCCATTCGTAGGATTGGCCGCAAGTGACATCCTTCGCCAGGTCCATGCCGTCGATTCCCGGCCACGCGGCAGCTTCCTTTTTTAATGCATCGAGATCGAACTGGGCCTTCTCGTCATGGGCGATGACCGCGTTCGGCATGCCATGCTCGCGGATCAGTGCGGTTAGTGCCCGGGTATCGACACCGGAGATGCCGATGATGCCGCGCGCCTTGAGCCATTCGTTCAGATGTCCCATGGAGCGGTAATTCGACGGATCTGTAATCGCCGCCCGCAGGATGCAGCCGCGCACGCCCGACCCGGCGGCAAGGTTTGATGTCTCGATATCGTCGGGATTGGCGCCGACATTTCCCACATGAGGGAAGGTAAAAGTGATGATTTGTCCGGCATAGGAAGGGTCAGTCAGGATTTCCTGATACCCGGTCATGGCGGTGTTGAAGCAGACTTCGCCGACCGCATGACCGGTTGCACCAACGCCTGCGCCCTCAATCACGGTGCCGTCTGCCAGGACCAGTCGGGCGGTGCGGGGTGGCACCTGCCAATTGCTTGCGGTTTGTGAGGTTTTTGTGTCGGCTGATGCGTTGCTCATGGGCAATTGGCCTTTGCGGGGTGTGCCGGCAGCCAAAGTGGCCGGAGACTACGGGAAGGAAGGTAATGGGTCAACCGATTCAGAAAGATTTATTCTTATTTGAAATCAATATGTTAGTTCGAAAAAACGTGTTGCGTTTCGCGCCAAGCATGCATTACCCTATGACCCGATCGCCAGAGCGAAACGAAGATTCCCATGCGTGAAGAAATCAACGAAGCCCTCAAGGCAGCCGTGAAGCTGCAGGATAAGCGTCGCATGTCGACGTTGCGGTTGATCAATGCCGCAATCAAAGACCGCGATATTGCCGCGCGTTCGCACGACCAGAAGTGCGTGTCGGATGCGGAGGTCATGGAAATCCTGGCCAAAATGGTCAAGCAGCGCAGAGAGTCCATCAAGACCTATACAGAGGGCGGTCGGCCGGAACTCGCCCAGCAGGAACAGGAAGAGATTGAGATCATCCAATCATTCCTGCCGAAGCAGCTCAGCGAGGATGAAATCCATACGGCGGTTATAGGCGTCATGGAAGAGATCGGTTGCGAGGGTCTGAAAGACATGGGTAAGACCATGGGCATGCTGAAAGAGCGCTATACCGGTCAGATGGACTTTGGCAAAGCCAGCCAGATCGTAAAGACACAGATTCAAGAGCGTTGCGGGTAGGGGCCATTCGGGCTCTTTTTTTTCGCCTTCAATCCGATTTCTCATCCGGTTCAAATTCGAGAATATCCCCTGGCTGGCATTTGAGCACCTCGCAGATTTTCTCCAGTGTCTCGAACCTGACGCCTTTCACTTTGCCGGACTTGAGCAGCGATACATTCTGCTCGGTGATGCCGATCCGCTCAGAGAGCTCGCGCGAACGCATTTTATTCTTCGCCAGCATGACATCCAAATTCACGATAATCGGCATGAGGTTTCAGACAATCCTGCGGTTTTCTTCGGCGATACGGACCGCCTCCGCCATGACCAGGGCAATGGCAAGCAGCAGGCCGCCAAGCGTCGCGGCCAGATAATCATTGAGCGAGAACTGCAGGACCAAATGCCGCCTGCCCGGTAGCGCACCGGCTGTTAGAGCAACGCTCAGGGCGGCCTGCACAAGTGGGCCGATCGCGACCGCACCAAGTATGGCAACCGCGATGCGGCGCAGCCGGCTGCTCGCTTCCACGGTGAAGATTTCACCCTTCCTGTACCCCGCGAACAGACAGAAAGCCTGATAGAGGGCATAGAAGATGACCATCAGGGGCAGCGAAGAGATAAGAAATCCGATGAGGCGCGTCTGTCCATCAAGAGTCACATCCGCCATCGGGATCTGAAGTCTGGAAACCACGACCGATTCAATAATCGTTGGAGAGATCCACACCCAGGCCATGCCGAGCTCGGCGAGAACGGCGCCAACGACAACAGCAATTTGCATGACAAGTGACAGGCGGCGGATTCTCTGCATCGGTTCGCGCGTTTGATCGATCGCGTCTGGCATTTCCCGAAACTCCATATTGATAAACAGCAATTATTTATCGTTATACAATAAAAATTGATTGTGACAATATGAAGGCCGCCATGTGCCGGTTGTTGTGATGTTGGCTTGATTAGAACCCGCTAAAGGTCGCAAACCCGGACACAGGTTCGCGTTCAGTAACGAGCGCGTTTTCCGGTGCGCGCTCATCGATGTGGCCGAGTGCCATACCGCACACCACTTCCTCGCTATCTGGAATATCGAGTACGTCGATGACCACACGGTGAAATTTCACCCATGCCGCTTGCGGGCAGGTGTGTAGTCCCTGTCCTCGAGCCGCAACCATGACATTCTGAATGAACATTCCGAAATCGAGCCAGCTGCCCTGCTCAAGCACCTTGTCGATTGTGAAGATGAGGCCGACGGGCGCGTCAAAGAACAAATAGTTGCGTCCATGCTGGACGTGGGTCTTTTCGCGCTCACCCTTCTTGATGCCAAGCAGTCCATACAGATCCCAGCCTACCTTGCGGCGGCGCGTGATGTAGGGCTCGGGGATTTCCGCCGGATAGTAGGTATAGGAGTAGTTGTGCTGGTCGGCTTCTGTGTCATGGGCATGCGAGGCTGTGCGGCAGAGCTTGGCGAGGGCCTCACCGGAGAGGGCGCGCACCTTCCAGGGCTGAATGTTGGTGCCACTTGGCGCCCGGCTGGCCACAGCGAGGATATGTTCGACCGTTTCGCGTGGCACCGGCGTTGGAAGAAAGGCGCGCACCGAGCGCCGGCTGATTATCGCTTCATCGACGGCATTTGTCATGGGACTTCATTTTCCAGGGATTCTGTGGCGCGGGTGACTATAGCGCTCGACGTTAGGCGGCGTTAGATTTGGTTTCCAGGGTGGGTTGTAGAGTATTGTTTGGTTAACTGCATGTGGCTTTTTCCGTTTGAATACAAAAACGCGATACCTATATTCAGTGTGCGTATCGAGGGAGAGTGTTATGAAAATCCCGTCTGCAATTGCTGGAATTATCGCCGTTGGTACGTTCGTACTGATGGCTTTTTCTGCCCCCACACCTTCTGAAGCCGGTCATGTCTATTTCGGCTACCGTGGGCCCCATGTTGGGATCTATGTCGCGCCCCGGCCCTATTACAGACCGTATCGGCCCTATTATTATGGACCGCCGCCGGTTGTCTATCGCCCCTACCGCTATTATCGGGGACCAGTCTATGGTGGTGGTCGCTGCGCCCGCTGGGCGGCGCGGTGCACGGCGCGTTGGGGTGTTGGCAACCCGAACTTCCGTGGATGTATGAGATATCACCGCTGCTAACGAAGTTTTTGGTGAGCCGGTCGTGCGTCTAGTTCAGACGTTCGACCTTGGCCGCCAGATCTGGCACAAGCGTGACGCGATAGGTCGCGTTTTCGCAAGTGAGAAGCCAGACGGTTTCGTTTGGCTTAGACGTCTTCGTGTCCCGTTTGGCGTCCTGCGGCTTTTCGCATTTAAACCCCTGATCACGGATATGGGCCGCAATGATCCCCTGCGGGGTCTCCTGTTCGGTTGCTGACCCGCCTGTAGCGGTTAGAGCGGACAACGCCCCTGCAAGAAAAGTCAGGGCGGTAGGAATAAGCAGCCATTGCGTCAGTGTCTTCCGGCGGTTCATTGGCACTCCGAATTTTGCGGTTCAAGGTTTGGCCCCACGGCTTGCCGGAAATCTATCAGCACGCAATGAGATTTGGAATGTTGGCGCGATCGGAGATATGCGCCGGTGATGATCGCTTAACATGTCGGAATGGCCACAAGTGCAGGTCGGAAAAGGACAGTTGTCACATATGGGAACATGGTGTGACATGCCCGTGTGGCGCGTAAGCAGGCAAGGGGCTGACATGGGTGAGACTGTAAGTATCGAAACAACGGATGGGCACCAGCTCACAGGCTACCGGGCGGAACCTGATGGCGCACCGAGAGGTGCCCTCGTCGTGATCCAGGAAATATTCGGAGTCAACAGCCATATTCGGTCAGTGGCAGATGGCTTCGCGGATGAAGGCTACATAGCGCTAGCGCCGGCACTGTTCGACCGGGTCGCGCCGGGTATTGAACTGGGATACACGCCGGCAGACGTTGAGAACGGACGCGAAATCCGTGCAAAAATAGACCATGAGGACGCTATGCGCGACATGGCTGCCGCCGTTACGGCACTTGCCGGGCACCCGACCGGCGTTGTTGGATATTGCTGGGGTGGCTCACTTGCCTGGAACGCCGCAACGCGCCTCGACGGTGTCAGCGCCGCGGTGGGGTATTACGGTGGCATGATCCCCGACATGGCCGGCGAGCAGCCGCGCCACCCGGTGATGCTCCACTTCGGCGAAACAGACCAGTCGATCCCGCTTGAGGGCGTCGAGAAGATCAAGAGGGCTCACCCGGACGTGCCCGTCTATATGTACCCTGCGGGGCACGGGTTCAATTGCGATCAGCGCGGCCATTACCATGCCGAAAGCGCCAAGCTGGCGCGCGAACGCACGCTTGCCTTATTTGCCGAGCACGTAGCGGGAGAGTCATTCTAGCGCCAGCTACTCATCTTGCGTGCCGTCTGGCGCAGCCTTTGACCCTCAGGAATTCAGCGCATCGGCAACAACCTGTGCCGCGGCAGCCGCACCGGAGGCACCAATTGGCGCCTTCATTGCATGAAGTGCCGCCTCGATGGTGGCAAGCGTGCCCAGTACCATGGGCGGGTTCAGGTGCCCCATATGGCCAATCCTGAATGACCGGCCTGCGAAATCACCCAGGCCAATCCCCAGCACCAGTCCGGCGTCATGCTCGCAGATTGCGCACAAACGTTCCGCGTCGATCGAACCGCTCAAGACAGTCGTTGTCGAATTGGACCGGTGTGCCGGGTCAACAATATTGAACTCCAGTCCGCCGTCCACGTGCCAGGCCTCAACTGCAGCACGCACGGCAGAGGCAAATACGGCGTGGCGGCTCCAGATCGCCTCAAGACCTTCTTCGGCTATCATGTCGAGTGCCGCCCGCATTGCGTAAATATGCTGTATCGGGGCCGTGCCGCAGTAGCGCATATAATGCGCATCATCTGAAAGGCGGGCACTCCAGTCCCAGTAAGGCGTGCGCATGTCGGCATTCTGGTGGACGGCCAACGCCTTGTCATTCGCCCATACCATTCCAAGGCCGGGAGGAACCATCAGCCCTTTCTGGCTGCCGCCCACAGTGACGTCCACACCCCATTCATCCATGAGGTATTCCACGCAGGCGATCGAGGCGACACTATCGACCATATAAAGAGCAGGGTGTCCGGCGGCCTTGATCGCGCGCCCGATGGCGGCGATATCGTTCCAGACGCCCGACGCGGTATCCACCTGAACTGCCAGGATAGCCTTGATCTTGTGCCCCGTATCGGCGCGCAGCCGCTCCTCAACGGCGCCCGGGTCAATGGGTCCCCGCTCCGGTGCGTAGAGGACTTCCACCTCGGCACCCAGCACTCTGGCCTGATCACCCCACCCGACGGCAAAGCGGCCCGATTCCAGCACAAGAACGGTGTCGCCGCGGCTGAGCGTGTTCGTCAGCGACATTTCCCACGCGCCGTGGCCGTTCGAGATTGCCATGAAAGCACGTCCCGCCGTGCGCGCGATGGCCGGCAGTTCATCAAAGATGCTGACGCTGGTTTCAACCAGGGCACCCTTGTAGATGTTCGGCATCGCCGTATGCATGGCGCCCAGGACCCGGTCAGGGATCACGGATGGTCCCGGCATCGACGTCAGCATACGGCCTTGGTTGAGTTTCATGCGAGTTTGTCTCCGGCGTTGGACTTGATCGGCAGCTATGTATGAGAGCTCATAATGAGAGGCGTGTAACTGAAGGCGCAAAGCAAAGGTTCACGCCATTGATATTCCTTCACGCGAAACCCGGTCAAGGTAATGTCCGATTGTCCGCAAATGACAGTTCATGTGTCTATGGGGATGCTCGGTGTTCCAACATCACGCGAGCGCGCGCAACTCATCCCCAGCTTATCCACCGGGGCGTGTCGGGGGGTGAGTGATTCGTCGGTTGCTGCCGGATGGATTAGATTCGTCGAAATCGACCAACTGATTCGTTTTTACGGACCGCATGCGCTTCGACCCCTCATTTCTCGACGAAATACGCGCGCGCCTGCCTGTGAGCCAGGTGGTGTCCAAGCGCGTGAAGCTGAAACGGCAGGGTCGTGAATTTGTCGGTCTGAGCCCGTTCAAGGACGAAAAGACCCCATCCTTCACGGTCAACGACCAGAAGGGCTTCTATCACTGCTTTGCCTCCAGTGAGCATGGCGACATCTTCTCGTTTCTGCAGAAAACGGAAGGGCTTTCGTTTCCTGAAAGCGTGGAGCATCTGGCGCGCGAGGCGGGTTTGGAAATGCCCAAGCCCTCAGCACAGGCGGAGGTGCGGGAAAAGGGGCGGGACCGGCTGCGAGAAGCCATGGAAGAAGCCTGCCGTTACTTCGAAGCCGCATTGGTAGATGCTCAGGGGCGCGGGGCCCGTGATTACCTGCGCGAACGCGGGATCGCCGAGCAGACAATCGCCACCTTCCGCATTGGATTCGGCGGCAGGGACCGGCACGGTCTGAAGGCGCACCTGGCTGCAAAAGGGTTCAGCGCTGAGGAAATGACCGAAGCGGGGCTGATAATCGCGGGTGAGGACATTCCCGTCTCCTATGACCGGTTCCGCGAGCGGCTGATCTTCCCCATCACAGACCAGCGTGGCCAGGTGATCGCCTTCGGCGGGCGGGCGCTCTCCGCCGACGTCAAGGCAAAGTATGTGAATTCGCCCGAGACTCCGCTGTTTCACAAGGGTTTCGTGCTGTTCAATATGGGGCCGGCACGCCAGGCGGCCTTTGAGACCGGGCAGATCATCGCGGTTGAGGGGTATACCGACGTGATCGCACTGGCGCAGGCGGGCTTCCCCAACACTGTGGCGCCACTCGGCACAGCACTCACCGAGGATCAATTGAAATTGATGTGGCGCATGGCGTCGGAACCGGTGCTGTGTTTCGACGGGGACGAAGCTGGACGAAAAGCCGCATACCGCGCCGTCGACAACGCTTTGCCGTTGCTTGAACCCGGGCGCAGCCTCAAATTTGCGTTTTTGCCCCAGGGGCAGGATCCGGACGATCTCATCAGGGAGCAGGGGGCGGAAGCCTTCCGTGCGCTCGTTGGCAAGGCGCGTGCGATGGCGGGCGTCTTGTGGGCACGGGAGGTTGAGGGCGGCGATTTTTCCACGCCTGAGCGCCGTGCCGCCCTTGAGGACCGGCTCGCCGGGCTGCTGAAGGAGATTTCCGACAAGCGCGTGCGCCGCCATTATGGCGAGGAAATCGCTTTAAACCTCAAGAGGTTATGGAACAATGACGCGGACGCCAAAGGGCCATCGAGATCGGCAAGGGGCGCTGGAGGCACCCGGTCGGCCACGCATTTCCGGGGTTCGGACGCGCGCGGGTTTGGCCCCCGCGATAGACGGCCACAATGGGAATATGGCGGTGCCAGCGAGAGCCTGAAGCGCAGCGCACTGGTGCGCGGCAGCTCCGAAATTGCCTCCCGCGAGGCCATTATTTTGCACACTTTGCTCAACCATCCCTGGCTACTGGAGACAGAAGCGGAACAAATCTCGAGCCTGACATTCGAAAATCGACGTCTGGAGACGTTGCGCGATGAAATGTTGTCCCTTAGTATTGGCGACAATCCTCTTGACTTTGAAGCGTTTCATGCACAATTGAGTCGGAGCGAGAGTGGCGCTATCGTGGCCCAAGTCGAACGCGCCATTACACACAAGAGTGACTGGTTTGCCGAGCCCGGTACGTCCCGGAAGGACGTGGAAACGGGCTGGCGGCAGATATTGGCGTTGCACCGCAAGTCAATGGAACTTGGGCGGGAACTTGAAGCAGCGCAGCATGCGTTCCAGAGCGAAGGAAGCGACAGCGCATTTGAACGGCTATGCGACATCCGCAAACAGCTCACTGATCTGGAAGGTGTGGAAGCGAGTATAGAAGGGTATGGCGTCGAATCGGGCCGTGCGGTTGATCCGCTCAGTTAAGGTTCCTTGGGGGCGTTCCGGTTTGGTTAATCTGGATTTAACGGTGATACCGCTAGGTAGTGGTGATTGCCGTAACGCGAATTGGGCCACAGTGACGCGGGGAAGCTCCGTGAGCCGGTGTCTCGTGTACAAGGATTAAAGAACAGTCATGGCGACGAAAACAGCTCAGGTTGAAGAACGCGAAGCACCGTCGGGCGAAAGCAGCGACGGGCCACTTCTCGACATGTCCGATGCCGCGGTCAAGCGGCTCATCAAGCTCGCCAAGCAGCGCGGCTATGTGACCTATGAGGAGATCAACTCCGTTCTGCCCTCAGAAGAGGTATCTTCCGAACAGATCGAGGACACCATGTCCATGTTCGCCGACATGGGCGTGAATGTGGTCGAGTCCGAAGATGGCGAGGAAGGCGACGACGCCGATAACGACAACAAGGCGGGCTCGGGAGAAAAGAGCCCCGCCGTCGTGTCCCAGCAGGCCCCCGCCAAGACCACCACCAATTCCACCCCGAGCGAGCGCACCGACGATCCCGTCCGCATGTATCTGCGCGAAATGGGTACGGTTGAGCTGCTTTCCCGCGAGGGCGAGATCGCCATCGCCAAGCGCATCGAGGCAGGCCGGGAGGCCATGATTGCCGGACTTTGCGAAAGCCCGCTCACCTTCCAGGCCATCATCATCTGGCGCGACGAGCTGAACGACGGGCGCATTCTCCTGCGCGACATTATCGACCTTGAAGCGACCTACGCCGGCCCGGACGCCAAGCAGGTGCCCGGAATGAAGCCTCCGGAGGGTCAAGAGGGCGCTGAAGGTACAACGGCCGAAGGTGCGGAGGGCGCCGCCGCGGTCAATGGCGCCAATGGCGCCGCCGCCACCAATGGTGCCGCTGCTCCGGCTAACGGGGCGCAGGCTCAAAACCCTGGGGCGACACCGGCGCATGAACAACCCGCCGCCGCCCCGGGCGATAACACCGGTGAGGCCACCGAAGGCGAGGAAGGCGAAGAAGAAGAAGACGACGACGACGACGATATGGAGAATTCGCTGTCGCTCGCGGCCATGGAAGCCGAACTCAAGCCGGACGTGCTGGAGACCTTCGACTCCATCGCCGGTGACTATAAGAAGCTGCGCCGCCTGCAGGACCAGCTGGTTGAGAAGGCGATGAAGAACGATTCGCTTTCAACGAGCCAGCAGCGCCGCTACGGCGCCCTGAAGGAAGACATCGTCAAGAACGTCAAGAGCCTCGCCCTCAACAACAACCGCATCGAGGCGCTGGTCGACCAGCTTTACGGCATCAACCGCCGCCTCGTCGGCTATGAGGGCCGGCTGATGCGCCTTGCGGACTCCTTCTCTGTGGGCCGTGAGGATTTTCTTGAGGAATATCAGGGCAATGAGCTCGATCCCAACTGGGCGCGCCGCGTCGGCCGCCTGAAAAAGAAGGGCTGGGAGAAGTTCGTCAAGGCCGAGCGCGACGGCATCAAGGATATCCGTACCGAAATCCAGAACCTCGCCACCGAAACCGGCCTTGAGATTTCCGAGTTCCGCCGCATCGTGCGCGTGGTGCAGAAGGGCGAGCGCGAGGCGCGCATCGCCAAGAAGGAGATGGTGGAAGCAAACCTGCGCCTCGTCATCTCCATCGCCAAGAAATACACCAACCGCGGGTTGCAGTTCCTCGATCTCATTCAGGAAGGCAACATCGGGCTGATGAAGGCGGTCGACAAGTTCGAATACCGCCGCGGCTACAAATTCTCCACCTACGCCACCTGGTGGATCCGCCAGGCGATCACCCGCTCGATCGCCGACCAGGCGCGCACCATCCGCATTCCGGTACACATGATCGAGACCATCAACAAGATCGTGCGCACCTCGCGCCAGATGCTGCACGAGATCGGCCGCGAGCCCACGCCTGAGGAACTGGCTACCAAGCTCGCCCTGCCGCTTGAGAAGGTGCGCAAGGTGCTTAAGATCGCCAAGGAGCCGATCTCCCTCGAGACGCCCATAGGTGATGAGGAAGATTCCTATCTGGGCGATTTCATCGAGGACAAGAACGCGGTGCTGCCCATCGACGCGGCAATCCAGGCGAATTTGCGTGAGACCACCACCCGCGTGCTGGCCTCGCTCACGCCGCGCGAGGAACGCGTGCTCAGGATGCGCTTCGGCATCGGCATGAACACCGACCACACGCTCGAAGAGGTCGGCCAGCAATTCTCGGTGACCCGCGAACGCATCCGCCAGATTGAAGCGAAGGCCTTGCGGAAACTCAAACATCCCTCGAGAAGCCGGAAGCTGCGGTCGTTCCTGGATAATTAGCGCTCAAGTAGGCGATAGCCGATAGCGCAACTAAAAATGTGCTCGAGGTGCAAAGCGGTAGGACAAATAGATCGTCTTCCCGGACAGTGCGCGCGTCACCTGATCCGGGAACCAGCGTGAGATTTGGCGAAGCCGCAACTCTATCTCGTCATTCCGGCGAAAGCCGGAATCCAGTAGGGTGGCTGCGATGGAGCGCAATCCGGCTGTTTACATTCTCACAAGCAGGAGAAACGGTACGCTCTACACCGGTGTCACCAGCGACTTGCCCAAACGAATCTGGCGGCATAAACAAGGTGATGTTCCCGGATTTACCAAAAGACACGATGTTCACATTCTTGTCTGGTATGAACTGCACGAAACGATGGAAGCTGCCGTCACCCGTGAAAAGCAGATCAAGGAATGGAAACGCGTTTGGAAACTGGAACTCATAGAGACGGCCAATCCTGACTGGCGTGACCTGTACGAGGAAGCGTGTCGCTAGAGCTGCTTTCTGGATTCCGGCTTTCGCCGGAATGACGGCCTATAGAGAGCGAGAAATGAACGTCATCCTGGACAGTGCACGCTGAAAGCGTGTCGTGCCGGAGGCGCGCAACCTAAAGACCAGTGATCCGGGAACCAGTGCAAGACTTGGCAACGTCGCTATAGAAAACAAAAGGAATACCAACCATGACCAAGGCAAAAGCAAAGGCCCGGGCCAAGGCGCGCGCCATGGCCAAACTGGCGAACCGCCCGCCCAAGGGCGAGAAGCCTGAAGCGTCCGAAGGTGCCGAGGCGAAAGACCAGCGCCCCGCCCGCTTCGACACGAAGGATGGAGGCATGCGCAACACCGCCAGCCACATCAAATCCGCCGCCCGCACGACAAGAGGTGCGGCAAGGTCGAGGTAAGGGGTGTATCGGCGCGACAAAATACCTGTGTGTTTTCAATAGGTTTCGTTCTAACTATCCAGTCCACGTACCTGTCAGCTTTCAAATTGACGTATGGTATGGATTGCCGAGAATCGTCCGATGATGATGAACGATTTCGTGACCTCCACATCTTTCCAAAATGGTCCCGACACTCCCCGGGACATTTGTGCGTTCTTTGTTCCCCGTACCTCTCACGTCTTCCCCCTCCTGTTGTAATCTCCCCACATGTTCGACCGACCACCTGGCGAGAGTGAATTCCGATCCTGGGTCCTTGTCGCGCTCTGGTCGGGGCTCATCTTCGCTACCATTCCCTTCGCCCCGCTCGCGGTGAAGCATGTCGGGCGCGCGCTGGGCTCATCGGCGCTGACGATTATCCTCGCCCTCCTTGCCGCGGCGGCGCTGGCGGGCGTTTTGGGTTGGCTCGTGCACCGCGGCAAGACGGACATGGGCGGCTTTGCGTGGTTCGCGGCCACGTCTGCCCTGCTCATGGCGCTGATGACGGTGCTCAGGCCCGCATCCCCGGCGGAGGCTTTTCATTATCTGGAATATGGCGTCCTCGGGCTGCTGCTCTTCCGGGCGCTCACGCACCGGGTCCGCGACTGGAGCATTTATATTTTCGCCGTGCTCATCGGCGCCATGATCGGAACGGCAGATGAAGTCATTCAATGGCTTACCCCGAAGCGCTATTTCGAGTTTGCCGATATCGCCCTGAACGTCACCGGCGTGGCGCTCGCGCAGGCCATGCTTGCCGGGGCGGTCAGGCCGCAGATCATTTCAGGCTGGCCCGATGCGCAGCAGTGGCGGCAGGTTGCTTTGCTCGCAGGCGCGCTTGCCCTCATGCTGGCGCTTTGTCTGGCTATTCCTTCTTAGTGTCCTATCGGCTATCGCCATTTTGCTTGCGCTATCGGGCGTAGCCCTACTTGAGCGCGAGTTGAGGACGTTAGTGCCCTATCGGATAGCGACACCTTGAGGACGGGTTTTGTTTCCCCGTCATTCCGGCGAAAGCCGGAATCCAGTTGCGGCTTCGCCAAGTCTCCCGCTGGTTCCCGGATCATGTGACACGCGTGCCGCGTGCACTGCCCGGGATGACGGGTGTTTGCTTGTTTCCCTGCCCACCCCATATGAAGGGGATCATGGCCGGTCATTCCAAATTCAGCGCAACAGCGTTCATGGCGTTGGCGCTCATGTTCGCAGGACCCGCGAGCGGAAGTGGCGAAAGCGCTGAGCCGACGCGGGCCGATATGCGCCTGCTGCGGGTGTCCGACAGCACCCAGTGGCTCCAGGACCGGCGCGAGCAGGACCGCAAGAAAGCTGACGCGGCACGGCGCGCACGCGAGAAGCGGGACCCGCTCGTGCCCCTCTACGCGCCAAGCACCACAAGCCCGGCGGCAACGCCCCGGCCCACGCCGCAAAATCCCGTCGCTCCACGCCCGAAATCCTGAGCGGGTTTGCTACCCCGTCGTTCCGGCGAAAGCCGGAATCCAGGTGTGACGTGCCACACGCAAAGCCCCGAAGATCTGGGTCCCGGATCGCGTGGTGGATCGAGATCACGAGCGTACCTATCGCCCGGGCCACCCCTTGTCCGGGAAGAAGGCTTCTTTGCTTGTCCTACCGGCTATCGCCTACTTGAGGACACCCTGTTTCAGAGTGAATCGCGCTGAAACCGTGTCGACCCCGACGACGTGTCAAAAATGGCACACTGATGAGGGTTGACAGGGCGCGAATCGCGGCTGCGCCTGTTGCGTTAAGGATGAATCCGTGAAACCTTTCAAGCTGCGGCGAGCGGGAGTAAATCATCTGGGGGCTGCGGCTGCGGCCACGCGTAACGGGACGGGCGCTAGCGTGCGTCACAGGAGGAAGTATTCATGTTTGGTTCGAGTGAAGAAGAAACGCTTATCGCTGCAAGTCTGAAAATCGAGGGAAAAGTTACAGCGGACGGGTTTGTCCGCGTTCACGGTAAGATCAATGGCGATCTGCAGTGCACCTCGCTGGTTATTGCTCCAACGGCTGAAATTACCGGGTCCGTGTCTGCGGAATCCATCGTCGTTGACGGCCGGGTCGAAGGCCCGATCCGGGGTGAAGATGTGGTGCTCAAGTCGCAAGCCGACGTGTCGGGCGACATCTACCACACCTCGCTGTCGATGGAGAAAGGCGCGGTGTTCGATGGCCGCTCCAAGATGGTCAACAAGGACAAGAAGTCCGCTGCGGCGAAACCGGCTGCGAAGCCTGAGGCGGTTGCAACCCCAACCAACGGTGCGTCTGCTTCGCAGCACAAGCAGCCGAGCAAGGCCGCTTAAGCGGAACTTTTGCTCTTGTTTTCAAAGCCTTGAAGGCTATGTGGCCGCGGCGCTCGACAAGCGCCGCGCGAGCCGCCATGTTTGCGCGCCATGAGCGCACGAGCCTTCACCATTCGCCCGGCAGACAAAGACGACGCGGACGCGCTGGCCGATCTCATGCGCGCGCTGCACGCGCATCTCAAAGAACCCACGGAACATATTTCGCCGCAAGCGCTGCTGCGCGACGTGTTCGCTGAGGCAAGCGCCTTCACGGTGCTCGTCGCCGAGCGGGGGAGTGAGTTCATCGGTTACGCGCTGTTCCACGAAACCTATGAGAGCATCTATGCGCAGCGCGGTGCCTATATGGCGGATCTCTATGTAGCCGAAAGCGCGCGCCGCCAAGGCGTGGCCCGGGCGCTGGTCGCGGGCGTCGCGGCAGCCGCCAAGGCGCGCGATCTGAAGTTCATGTGGTGGGTGTCTGAAGCCTGGGATGAGAATGCCCAAGGCTTCTACGCGTCGCTGGGTGCGACCCACGACCCCTTCATTGCCCACGCGCTCTCCTTCGACGCGTTTGAAAAGCTCGTGCAGGAAGGTGAGGGCCAATCTGGCGGCGAGAACGGGGCAGGAGACAAATCAAAATAGTCCCCGCCGCGCGGCTGTGCTACTTCAAGGTCTTCACGCCAGTTTCCCAAGACCAATTCAAACCAGACAGAGTAGAAGAAAGAGCGCCATGCCTATTCAGCGTTACAACACCGACTTCAAATCCCTCGACAAGGAAGCTCTCGAAAAGTGGCGTGACCTGCCGCCGGCCATCGTGTCGGACTGCATGAACCGGTCGCAGGTGATGGCCGGGGCCATCAAGCCGGTGAAACTGGGCATGCGCATTTTGGGACAGGCGCGCACCGTCACCGCCATGGTGGGCGACAATTCAGCCGTTCATGCCACCATCGCCATGACGAAGCCGGGAGAGGTGATCGTCGTCGATGCGGGCGGGTTTGAAGACACCGCCATCTGGGGCGGCATCATGACCCGCGGCGCGCTCAAGCAGAAGATTGGCGGGCTGGTGGTCGATGGCGCGGTGCGTGACGTGGCGGAGATTATCGAATTCGGCTTGCCCTGTTTTTCCAGGGCCGTCGTGCCCGCTGGTCCGCACAAGGGCTTTGGCGGCATCATCGACGGGCCCATTGCCTGCGGCGGATGCCCGGTGAGGGCCGGCGATATCGTCATCGGCGACGATGACGGCGTGTGCGTGGTACCGCTGGAACGTGCGGATGAAATCCTCGCCGCGTCCTACGCCAAGATCGAGCAGGAACTGGCAACCAATGCCGAAACGGCAAAGGGCATCCTGCCCTCGGAGCGCTTTGATTTCGGCGAGATCGAGATTATCGGTTAGCTGGTTTCAAGCCTCTAATTCTTCAACTCCCTAGTTCTTGAGTTCCCACGTCACGGAAACTCGGGCGCTGACCTTGTGCTCGCCGGGCGCCACCGGCACGGGCGCGGAGGATTGACGCGCAGCGCGGGCAAAAACCGGCTGCGGCGGGCGGGCGATGGACCCTTCGGTGATGGTCAGGATCTTGCCGAGCTTTGCCTTGCCGGCCTTGGCGTAAAGTGCGGCCTTGTGACGGGCGTCCGCCATGGCGCCCACACGGGCCTTGTCCTCAAGGGCTGCATCGTCGTCGACCCCGAACTGGATGGAATTGATCTGGTTTGAGCCGGAACTCACCGCCTGATCGAGAACCGCACCCAGATTGTCGAGTTTATGCACGATGACGCGGACCGAATTCACCACCCGGTAGCCATCGACAACCGGCGGTTTGCCGTCCTTGAAATACTGAAACTTGGGACTGACGGAGAAGTTCGTCGTCTGGATATCGTTTGGTTCGACTTTCTGGCCTTTCAGTTCGACCAGGACGCGGCTCATGGCAGCGGTGTTTTTCTCCAGCGCGTCAGCGGCAGTGGCGCCTTCGGAGACCACGCCAATGGAAATATTCGCCATGTCGGGTTTCGCCTTGGCAGAGCCGACGCCCGTCACGCTGACCGATGGCTTGTCGTCTTTTGCGATTGCGACCTGCGCCGGGGCGGCTGCGAGCAGGGTCAGAGCAAGAAAAATGGGGGCAAAGGGACTTTTCATGAAGCGTGTTCTTTCTTGTTGGCCGTCACATGTGTTCGGCTTGCCACTCACACGGGAAAAAGCAGGGAACGGGTGGCCCGCAACCGCTTCGCGGGAGCATAATTCTCTGATATAGGAGCGGCGGGCGACAAACCCAAGGGGGCCCGTAGCTCAACTGGTTAGAGCCGACGGCTCATAACCGTCTGGTTGCAGGTTCGAGTCCTGCCGGGCCCACCATACCCCCCGCGCGCCGCGGAAGCGCTAGCCACCACAAGCTGAAGAGGTTTTATGTCCGACCGGCAGACAGACAAGCCGGCACTGGCGATCGTTATCATGATCATTGCGGTCGCGATGCTCGTGGCCATGAACACGACCGTCAAACTGATCGGGCCCGGGTTTCACGCCTTTCAGGTTACATTCCTGCGCAACGTTGTTGCGGCATTCGTACTCATCCCCTTTGTCATGTGGAACGGCGGCGTCGCCACATTGCGGACGAAGCGTCCGGGGCTGCAATTGCTCCGCTCTGTCACCGGCGTCACCGGCGTGACCTGTTATTTCTTTGCCGTGCAGCGGTTACCGCTCGGCGAGGTCATGGTGATTTCCCAGGCCGTGCCCCTGTTCGTGACTGCACTTGCGGTTCCCCTCCTGAAGGAGATGGTTGGCTGGCGGCGCTGGTGCGCCGTGGCGCTCGGTTTTGTTGGCGTTCTGCTTGCTCTCGGACCCGTGGGGCAGGTGAGCGCGGCGGGTCTCGTTGCCGTGACTGGCACGGCACTCTGGTCGGTTACGATCCTGACCATAAGATCGCTCGGCGCGACCGACAGTCCTGCTGCAACGACATTCTATTATATGGTGTTCGGGACCGTCGTTGCTGGCCTGGTTCAGCCATGGATATGGAAGACGCCCGAACCGGGGACCTGGGTCCTGTTTATTGCCGCGGGTATTCTCGGTGGTGTCGCGCAGTTGCTGATCGCCTATGCGCTCCAGATCGGCAAGGCGTCCGTGGTGAGCCCGTTCAACTACACGGCAATCATCTGGGCCATGCTCATCGATTTGACCGTCTGGAATGTGCTGCCCACTTTCTGGACGCTCGGGGGCGCGACGATCATCACCATTGCCGGGCTCTACATTTTCCGTCGCGAGGCCGTCGTCAAAGAGGAGCGGTAGGGCGCATCGCGAGGCACTTTGCCCTTTGAGCGGGGGCAGGCAGATGGGGTATGACCTGCTGTAGGCTGATCATCACGCGTCCAAACCGGTAGCAGATTTAGGCTCATGAACCCTTTGCGCATCCTCCACCTCTCCGACGACAGACCGGGCCACTATCATCTGGCGGAAGGCGTTGTTGCCGCCATTGAAAGATTGCGCCCCGTCGACATGCAGACGGTTATCATCCGCCGCCGCCGCATTGTCCCGGGTCGTACCTTGCGCGCACTCACCACGGCTGAATGGTGCACACCGGGTCAACTGCTGAAGCTGGGATATGGGCTCGACCCGGCGGCGTTGAAGCCTGCGGACCTTGTGATTTCCTCCGGAGGCGAAACGCTTCCTGCGAATATTGCGGCAAAACGCTTGTTGCGTTCGGAGAATATTTTCATCGGTTCGCGCCGGGGTGTCGCAGTGGAAAATTTTTCCCTGATTGTCAGCTCCTATGCCCGGCATGAGGGCCAGCAACGCCACCTTGTAACGCTCAAGCCATCTTCTCTTGATCCCGACACGCTGGGCCAGGTTGGAGAAAACCCGCGCTATGGCCCGGACAACCCGCCACGGATTGCCGGCCTTCTGGTCGGAGGGGACTCCGGCCTCTTTAAATATGCGGACGAAGAATGGACCGCAGTGTTCGCGTTCGCGCGCGCGGTATCGCGAACCTGGGGTACGCGCTGGCTGGTCTCTACCTCGCGCCGCACATCGCCGCAGATCGCGCAGGCCGCGTTTGACCTGGCCAAGGACAAGGACACGGTCGCAGACTTTATCGACTACAAGCTGGCGGGACCGGGCACATTGTCGAAAATCTTTGCCAAGGCGGATGTGATCCTGTGCTCTGAAGATTCCAGCACCATGATTTCAGAAAGCGTGTGGGCGCGGTTGCCGGTTGTCGGGGTTTCACCCGAAACCCATGCATTCAAGGAGGAGGAGGCTGAATACCGTCAACTGATGCTTGGCAACAACTGGTGCCGCTTCTTATCCATCGCCGAGTTGAACGTTGAAGCATTCGGTGAAGCACTGACACAAATCAAGCCTTTGCAGGAAAACCCACTGCAAACACTGGCCGGCAAATTGAAAGTGCAGTTGCCCTCTCTGTTTGCGGGCTAATCAAGGAGTTTCCCTAGCGAGCGCGCCAATGCACCCGCGTCGTCCTTCCCGATCCTATCGGCGAAATGCCTTTTGATGGACGCCGCGTATGTGGGCCACATGTCTCTCCGGAGCTTGCAGCCTTTGTCGGTTATTTGAACAATGGCGCCGCGGGCATCATCCGGACATGTAGTGCGTGCCACGAGTTCCGCCTTTTCCATCCGGTCCACCAGACGTGTCACACTATAGCGGGCAAACAACGTATTCTTCGAAATTTCGCGTGGCCGAAGCTCCCCGCCGGCGCGCTCCAGTTCCAGCAACACGTCGTACCAGTCAAGGGGCGGATACCCGTCTTTCTTTAGGTCCGCCTCAATTGCGCCGATGACCGACTGGCTTGCATGAACCAGTCGCGCCCAGGCGGTGATGGTCGAATCGGAAAGTTCAGCGGTCATATCAGGAGCCTAGCCCACTTTTGTTGCAAATGCATCAAACAGAAATTATATAGTTGCAAATGCAACAATTAAATGAGGTGCAATTTCCGATGCCGAAAACCATCAACCGAGACGAACTGAACCGGCGCATTTTCCACGGCGATGCACCGGTTGTTTTGGAGGCTTTGCCAGAGAAATATTTCATCGACGGGCATTTGCCGGGAGCGAAACATATGCCGCATGATGAAGTGAAAGAGCGAGCGGCCAAGCTCGCGCCGGACAAGGAGGCGAGCATTGTCGTTTATTGTGCCAGCGATGCTTGCCAGAATTCGCATCAGGCCGCCGCCGCGCTGGAGGCGCTAGGCTACACGGACGTTGCAGTTTATCCGGGCGGAAAGCAGGATTGGCTACAGGCGGGTCTGGAGTTGGAAACCAGTTAGTACGTTTGATTGAACCAGCGCAAAATTAGAAGGGCCGCCACCGGTTACCGGGGCAGCCCTTCCATTGTCTGCGTCGCGGGTTCCGCTAACGGACCGCTATCTGCGCAAAACAGGCGCTATAGAATCTCGGCAGAGGCAAGATTCCAGGTCCGTGCGAGTAAACCTCGCGAATGATGACAATGAGACACTGGATCACCTCCTTTCGGCTGTTGATGGGATAAATCGGAGATTGAAGTGCTTCGCGTGATTCCGCAAGTGCAATTCTCACCAATGGCTCAAGCTTGTTCGAAACTCTGAGAGATGAGATTGCGGTAGATTTTGAGTTGCCGCGGCAGATAAGTCCGGTCGTCCATCAGGGCGGAGATAATCATGCCGCCCTCGACGATCGAAAGCGTCATTTCCGCAAGCACCACCACATCGACGCCTTCCTGTGGCGGGTATTTTTTCTCTATACGTTTCAGCCGCGCAATGATGCCGCCGCGGTTGCGTTCCAGCAGCCCAAGGCCAATCTCGCGAATACCCTTGATGTGATACTGGTCCTGGAAGGTATAGGCGTTGACGAGAAAGCCGTGATTGAAAGACGGATCATTCTCGATCATTTCGGAAAACAGCTTGATGGCTATGAGGTAGCTGTGCAGGGGGTCGTCGTGCAATTCGTCGGCGCGCAGGAACATGTCATCCAGCATTGTCATTTGCCGCTCGGTGCATCGCTTCACCAGCGCAAGGGCAAGATCATTCTTGCTTTTAAAGTGATAGAGAAATCCACTTTTTGAGATGCCCGCAGCGGCGGCAAGCTCGTCGAGAGAGATATTGGCGAAGCTTTTCTCCAGCGCCGCTTCTTCCGCAAGCCGCAGAAGCATGTCACGCATCTCCCCTTTTTTGGGGCGTCTGACAGGATTTTGATCAGTCGTCATCTCAGCAACCAGGTTCATTTCACCGACCATAGGTACAGTTGAGGTCTCATTCAGGTCTCCAGTCTAGATGAGGAGATGCCAAGTTTTTTCAAGTAACGCGCGGAAATTGTTACACAAAAGATACACAAAACCTTCCGACCCCAAGTTCGGTGTCTGACACCCGTTTGGCGCCCCATCTCCTGTCTCAAGCACGGCACACGCCGTTTTGATTTGAACAACAAACCTCGAATGACAGGAGACTGAAATGACCAAGACGATCAACAACACAGTACTTAGGACCGCCCTGGTGCTCGGCATCACGCTGGGATCCGCCGGTGCGATGACTGCCATTTCAACGCCTTTAACAGCAACTGACGCGCAGGCATTTGGCCTGGGCGACATCACGGGCGCGGTCAAGAAGGTCGGTGGCGCCGTGAAGAAAGGGGCCGAGAAAGTCGGCGGTGCCGCCAAGAAAGGAGCCAAGTTTGTCGGCAAAGCGGGTGTCTCAATGGGTGCCCATGCCGGCAAAACAACCGTCAGGGCAGCACAAGGCGCGCGCGATATCTCGCTCCATGTGGCTGGTCGGGCAACCGTTATGCCAGCGATGGTGTTTACCAAAGGATACCTTAGGGCCAGCGGACAATGGAATGAAGAAACTCGTCAAATGATGAGGGATACTGAGCGCGACTGGGTTGATGCTTTTGACAATGCCGGTGACAAGATGGATCGCGGCATTCGACGCGTCGGACAGGCCACTGGCGAGTTTGTTCGCACAGGTGGCGTTACCTCCGGCGAAAGCTTGTCCCGGGAGCCTTCACCCGAAGACAAACGCCGGATGCAGAATGGTCTGCGGGACCTCGCGAATGGCGGTGGACTCAATCGCCCCATGAAGACCGGTCTGGCAAAAGGCGGTGCCTTCTACAACGGGCGTCAGGGTATGGCGAGCAAAAGCACCAAGGCTGTCCGTTCCGTCGGCAAGGCCACGATCGGCCTTGTTGGTGGAAAACCCGTCGGCAACACCATGGTGGATCTTGGCTACAACAAGAACCGGAAGCCTGCTGGTCGTGACAGGAGCGTCATGGGCCGCCCGGTTGGCCAGGTGAAAAAGCCGTTCTTGGGCAAGGGCACGAAAGCGCCGGTTCGCGGCATCACCAAGGAAAACCTGAGGCCTTCGAAAGGCCAGACAATGAAGATCGCTCTGCCTAAGGGCCAACTCGGCAACGATCGTTCAGTCTGGGGTCGCCCGGTCGGCGGCGCCAAGGCGCCTGTCAAGGGCATCACCAGGAAGGACATCAAGCGCAGGCAATCAAACGGTCGTTTCCAGACTGGCGTCGTGCGCGACAAGTCGTTCCACGGCACACAGCGTAGCAAGCCAATTGGCAACGACAAGAGCGTCTGGGGTCGCCCGGTGGGTGGCAAGAAGCCTGTTGGGCAGGACCGCTCGGCCAAGGGCCGTCCGGTTGGAATCCGCAAGCAGGACCTGCAACCACGCCAGAAGACCAAGCGGAAGATGCAGACCAGGCAGAAGTTCACGCGCGACCTGTCCCGCAACAAGCGCGGCAATGGACGCAACGGGCGCAAGTTCGAGGCGAAGCGCCAGAACTTCAAGGTGCAGATGAAGCGTGGCAACAACAAGCGGAGCTTCCGCAATCGTGGTCGGGGAAACCGTCGCGGCTAAGCTGTCGACTTGGGGATGGAGAGAGGGGAAGCCTGGCGCCGCTCCGGTCAAAAAAACCGGGGTGGCGCTTCGCATTTCCAACGTTACGTTTGGGCACATGAAACCCGTCTCACATACTGCGCCAGCGCGGCCGGGCAGGATGAGATTGCTGGCAGAAATGGCCGGCATCTATCTGTTGGCGCCGCTCTGCGCCTACGTGCTGGTGCATATGGCAGGCGTCCCGCTGCTCGGCGTGCTTGGTCCGGTGTTCCTGCTGTTT
>Ga0209633_10000312_pt1 | contig 57418 bp, 47 predicted proteins | sample Cruoilmetagenom1_FD_187290 | JGI IMG/M metagenome (GOLD analysis project Ga0209633, IMG submission 187290) | Oil polluted marine microbial communities from Coal Oil Point, Santa Barbara, California, USA - Sample 1 (SPAdes) (version 2) | ecosystem: Environmental > Aquatic > Marine > Oil seeps ... | reverse complement strand
GGTCATGCCGTGTTAGCGTGTGGAGAGGCAGTAAGACCACGGGCAACCGTGGCGGCTTCGTTGAAGCACGAACCCTCCGAAAGGGCGGCGCAAGCCGCTTAGCAGGAATCGCCGTCATTTAGAGCGGTGAGGATGTCAACAAAACCTATCCGGGCAACGAGCAAATGATACCTAACCACCATTGTGGATGAACTGCTTGACGGGAATCCGGTCGAACTCGTATCATCCTGAACGCCAGGTTCCACGGAACCTGTAGATTCATTCTGGACGAAGCTCAGGTATGGTTCCTTGTGTTCAAATTTGATGCAAGCAAGCCATCACTATTCCACTGCCAGATTTGATGTACTATCTTGTTGCTTGTTTTTATCAAGCCAGACCAGCATCGCAGGCGTGAAAAGCAAAGTGATCGGGGTCGTGATAAAAAGCCCACCTGCGATGGCAGTAGCCAGTTGAACCCAGTATTGGGTGACTGGCGCACCGATATAGAAATCTCTGCCGATAATATCGATAGTGACGGAAAAAACCATGGTCAACAAACCAATGACCGTGGTCAATGCGGTCAGAAACACCGGGCGCATGCGTTGCGCACCGGTACGCAACGCGGCATCGATGGGTTCAATGCCTTTTAGTCGCATTGCATTATAGGTATCGATTAAGACAATATTATTGTTGACCACGATTCCGGCCAACGCCAGAATGCCGATTCCGCTCATCACCAGCCCAAATGGTTCTCCCCGGATCAATAAACCCAGCAAAACCCCGGCTGTTGAAAAAATAATCGCTGACAATACCAGTAGCGCCTGCAAAAAACTGTTAAGCTGGGTCACCAGAATCAGCACCATGAAGAACAGCCCGAGAAAGAAAGCGAGAACGAGGAAGTTTCCCGCTTCCACCTGATCCTTGAATTCCCCTTTGAGCGAAATTTCAACACCTTCCGGTAAATCGAACTCAGGAATGTTGTCATTGAACCTGGCCATCTGATCGTCTACCAAAAACCCCTGCGCCGCATCAGCTTTAACAGTATAGGCCGGATTCCCGTCCACCCGTTTCAGCACACCTACGGCTGGCACAGGATTGATGGTAATGAAGTTGCTGATGGGTACCAGTCCATGGGTTGTGGTAAGGCGCAAACGTGCGAGTTGCCCCAGATCACGTTGGTTTAGATCATATCGCATACGCATATCGACCTCCTCATCGGTAAAATCCGGACGATAAGTTCCCACCAGAGAGCCATCACTGAGAACAAGAACGGTTTGTGCTAAAGTCATAACATCAGCGCCATAACGCGCCATCTCCTTACGGTCGACTATAAGTTCAAGTTCCACGCCAGGCACAGGGCGATCATCTTCAACATCAACGAAGCCACCCATTTTCGACATCCGCTCGCGTACCAGTTTCAAGCTGGGGAGCAAATGCGCACGCTGGCGACTCGATATCTGGACGATAATGGGTTTTTCTTGACCCAAGCCGACATCCTGTTTGCGCAACTGCAATTGAATCCCGGGTATATCTGCTATGCGTGAGCGGATGCGTCCGATGATTGCTTCAGCCGGAGGGCGCTGACGCCAGTCGATTAGTTCCAGCTGAATGATACCGACGACATCTTCGGCATAATCTCTTTCAATCCTCGCCTGCTGACCACCGATAGTGCGCGCATAAACGGTTTTGATGGCATCAATTTGCCCCAGACGACTTTCCACCGAGCGAACCAATTGATCGGATTCCCAGATGGACAGATTCCCACGTGCCTGAATCTGCAACTGGAGAAAATCCGGTTCCACGTCGGGAAAGAATTCCAGCCCGCGACCAAAAGCACCATAGATCATATACGAAGCAATCGTGGCGATAATGGCGATGAGCAGGGTATGCAATGGATGACGGCAGGCTCGTGCCAGCCAACGTATATAGATGGCCGTGACACCCTTGAGCGAAGCAAACCGCCCTTCCTCCGCCGCCATAACCTGCTCCACAGCCCCCGGATTGGCGACACGGCGCGGACCGACCAAGGTTCCCAGCACGGGAATAAAGACCAACGCCATCATCAGGGAAGCCAGAAGCGTTACAATCACCGTAGTGGGAAGAAAAATCAGAAATCTGCCCACCATGCCGGGCCAGAAAAGCATCGGAAAAAAAACAGCCAGCGTTGTCGCAGTAGAGGAAATGATCGGCCAACTCATACGCTGGGAGGCTCGAAGAAAAGCATCCCTGCGCTCCATTCCTTGTGCCAGGTAACGATCTGCCAGCTCCACGACTATGATGGCGCCATCCACCAGCATGCCCACGACCAGAATCAAAGCAAAAAGCACCACAATATTCAGCGTATAGCCCATGGCATTCACCGCCAGTATGCCAGTAAGAAACGAACCGGGGATGGCAAGCGCTACCAACAACCCGGCTCTTATACTCAAAGCTCCGAGCATAGCCAGCAGGACGAGCAGTATGGCGCTTAACACATTATTCTGCAGATCACCGAGCAGATCGCTAATAGATTCAGCCAGATCCTGCATATAGGAAATTCGCAAGGCTTCCGGCCAGTTTGCTCTTTCCGCCTCAATTATGGCTCGAGCGGCATAAACGGTATCAATAATATTAGCTCCGTCACGCTTACGGATCTCCAGAGCCACTGAGGGTTGCCCGTTGATACGGGCGATGCTTAGCGGATCCTTGAAAGTTTGACGAACTTCGGCGATATCTCCCACGGTCACCACGGTACCGTTGTTTACGATCACCGCGGTATTCTCGACATCACGGATATTTTCAACCGTACCGGGAATGCGCAGGGAAAGACGCCCATTCCCGGTATCAATCGCCCCAGCGGGCGCCAGATAATTATTACGACCAATCGATGTTGCTACGGCATCGTAGGATAAATGATAAGTTTCGAGTATCAGGGGATCAATGATAATTTCCATCAAATCCTCCCGATCACCTCCGATATCCACTTCCAGCACACCGGGGAGGCTCTCGATCCGATCCCGCAGGAAACGAGCCATCTCAACCAGCTTGCGTTCCGGCAAGGGTCCCGATAAATGGACGGTCAAAACCGGAATCAGGGAAAGATCCACCTCAAACACCTGAGGTTCCTCAGCTCCATCGGGCAATTCTGCTTTGGCCAGATCCACCTCCTCGCGCAGATCCGAAAGGGCGCGATCATTGGAATAACCCGGATAAAAATCAAGCCTGATCAAAGCAAATCCTTCTCCCGCCCACGAGCGCATTTCATCCAGACCTTCAATGGCCTGCAGTTCCCGTTCCAGAGGGCGTATCATCAAGCGTTCCGAATCTTCAGGTGAGATCCCCTGATAAATAACGGTGACAAAAAAGATAGGGATATCGATACTGGGCGCGGCTTCCTTGGGCATGGAATAATAAGACCATCCCCCCGCGATCAGAAGTAAGCTCAGAAGCAACATGACCGTGCGATTGCGGGAAAAAACAGCTTCAAGCAGTGCTTTCATCAGCGCGACCCAATGCCATCGGCACTGGGAACCGATGATTCGCTCACTTCCACCGGCGCAACCCGTTCCCCTTCATCAATAAAGCCCTGCCCCGTGATAATAAACCGGGCATGATCCTCCAGACCGGCAATCCATAAACCATCCGCCTCGCTGCGTATCACCCTGATCGCTCTGAAACGGGCGATATTTTGCGCATCAGCGATCATGACTCCGACTTTACCTGTATCCGACAACACCAGAATCGCAGGTGATATTTGATGCGCCTTTACAGCAGCGATGGGCAATTTCACCAACACGCTGACCCCGGAAGGCAACTGATTCTGAGGATTCGGCAGATCGACTTCCACCCGAAAGGTTCGGGTGCCCGGATCGGCAACAGCTTCTATATAGCTCACATGTCCTGCATGGACTTCCTCATCAAAAAATATCACCCGCGCTGGAGCCTCAGTAGCAATATCTCTGATAGCGTTTTGGGGCACATACACCACCGCCACCAGCGGATCATTGCGCACAATTTCAGCCACACCGTCTCCGATTGCCACTCTTTCACCCTGTTCAACAATATTGCGGTTGAGAAAACCCGCGATGGGCGCCTTGATGTCGGTGCGCTCGATATCGAGTTTGATGGCTTCGAGCTCAGCTTGGGCGGCTCGGAGTCGGGACAGTTTGGTCTCCACTTCCAAACGAGGGATGTGCCCACCTTTGATCAGTTCCCGACCTGCATTATAATCGCTTTGCGCCTGTTGGAGCCCGGCCTCGGCGCGATGGAGCTTTGCCTTCCGATCACCGATATCGATGCGTGCCATAATATCATCCGGCTTAACGGAATTGCCCTGGGGAATCGGAACTTTCGAGATTTGCCCGGAGGTTTCCGCCCGCACAATGATGCGCAGATCCGGTTCGATCGAACCTTGAAGAATCAGCATCTTTTCAACTTCAACGGCTGTAGATCCCTCAATAGCAACCTTCATCGGCTGAGTGATATTGGATCGAGACAATTCTGGAGCTTCGCGTGTCAGCATGCCGCTGACAATCCACAACACGATAAAAATCAGAATAATGGAGATGCTGATCGCAGGGCGCGTCAAGATTTGGATGAATCGTTCGCTGTTCATTATCATGAATCGATCCCACAATGGATTAAAATTAAATTTCCAGGCCCGGGTAACATCCTTCTGAGTATCGCTATGTTAGCATAATAAGGAAAAGCGAAGCATGACACCGGAGCAGACTCGATATGCTTTTTCCAATCATGCATAGCTTATTCCCTCTCCCTCTATTAGAAACCATCGTTTTTCTATAAGATAACAGCCTGATCATTCCCGATCACAGCCACTTCCCGAGATACCTTTATGCCATGGCATGCCATATTCTCGCATCCCTCCACCGCATTTTTATTCCGAAAATAAAACCCAAGTATTTTCCTTTCCTACTTGCCTATTGTGTAACCTGTTCCGCTTATGCCCAACTCGATGAAAAACACGAAGCACAGGATATACGCTATCCGCTGGTCATTTCATTCCTTTTTATGGGCAATCACACGACCCGTGAAAACATATTACTACAGGAAATTTCCATTCAATCCGGGGATCTGGCGACACCCGATAACCTGGAACTGATCAAGCAACAAGTTCTGGATCTTGGGCTTTTTCGCTCGGTCAGAGTCACTACCAGTCCGGATATTGCAAACATCGGTGTGGACGTGATCATTAGCGTCAAGGAAAAATGGTACATTCTTCCGATCCCGCTCATTGGCTTTAGTCAGGATCAGGAAACGAGTTATGGATTTTCCCTCGATTGGGATAATTTTCGCGGTCTCAACCAGACACTCGAACTCAAATTCAAACGCGAAGAACAAGCCGAAGATGAAAAAGGTACCGAGGAAGAATATGAATTTAAATTTGCTTACCCATTAATAGCAGGGTCGCCATGGGATTTTTCCTTTGAACTTTCCCGGAAAATCACCCCGATCGATGACGATGATGACCCCTTGCCTTCTTATGAGGAGCAGAAAGACGAAGTTACCTTTATGCTGACCCGCCGCTTCGGACAGAATTTTTCCGCCAGTAACGGCTGGAAGGCTGGGGCGGGGCTACGATGGAACAATACTCTGTATGATGCGAACGAACCTATCGACGAACCTGGAAACACCATTGCCATGCAGAGTTCCATCGATTACCGCAATATCCATTACAAAGTCTACAGCGAACGGGGTTTAGCGTATGGCTTTAAATGGCAAAACAGTCTACCCGGATTCCACTGGGATTATGACTATAGCAAATACGAAATTTATTTCAGGCGCTTTATCGATCTGGGCAGACGACCGCATGAAACTCTGCATTTTTATGCCGATCTGGGCAGTTATCATGGTGGACCACCCTATGAGGATGCTTTTGGGCTGGGGGGCGGAGGCAACCTGCGCGGTTACGATAAAAACGATTTCGAGGGCGATGCCTACTACCGATTTAGTATTGAATACCTGGTGCCTCCCACCCTTAATACAAGAAGTCTGCGTTTAATAGCTCTGATGGATGCCGGTGATATCTTCTCCGACCTGGATGATTTTGATCCATTATCCCCCAAAGTTAATGTGGGTTTCGCCGTACGCTGGCGCATCAAGTGGCTGGTTGACACGCAACTTGATTTAGGATTCGCGGTTCCCATTGAAGGCGACAATATCCGCCTGATCGCCCGCTCAAGTGATCTGTTTTAGCATTCCGTTCACACCTGTTAAACGATAATATAAAGTATTGACAGCTTGATTAACATCATGAAAAGTCGGTACAAAGATATGCTAGAATCCAAATTCAACACCTGTTCACACCATATTCAATATGGCCAGGCGGGTAACTTGCCGCCCGCCTGGCATACCACCCGGGCGCTCAAATCTTGAACTTTTGCCTGGCTTTCGTATCTTAAGTATATAACTGAAGAACATCATAATACATCAATGGGGGATCCATGTTCCAACTGACTACCAGTTCACCCACTCGAATACCTGCTTTGCACGACGGTTTAGATCATTATCTTTCTGAAATCAATCGTTTCCCTTTGCTTGATTTGGCAGAAGAACAAGACCTTGCCAGAAAATGGTACGAACACAACGACACTCAGGCTGCTCACTGTCTGGTTGTTGGCAATTTGCGCTTTGTTGTGCATATTGCCAAGGGTTATCTGGGCTATGGCTTGCCCTTTGCTGATTTAATCCAGGAAGGTAACCTTGGACTCATGCAGGCGGTCAAACGTTTCAACCCAAATGTCGGGGTTCGGCTCATCTCTTTTGCGGTCCACTGGATCAAAGCGGAGATTCATAATTTTATTCTCCGTCATTGGCGTATCGTTCGCATTGCTACCACAAAAGTACAGCGCAAATTGTTTTTCAATCTGCGCAAAAACAAACAAGGTCTCAACCTGCTGACCAGCGATGAAGCCAGAAACATTGCAAATCAATTAAATGTTCCCGTCAAGGAAGTTTATGAGATGGAAAAGAGGCTATCGGGATCTGACGTATCCTTTGATCCGTTAGCGGAAAATCAGGATGAACACGAAACAAGAGTGCCTTCACATTACCTGGCTGATCCGGCTCAGGATTTAGCTAACCAGATCGAAGATCGCGACTGGCGGTTACACCAGAATAATCAGTTGGAAAAAGCTATGCGTGCGCTTGATCCGCGCAGCAGAGCCATCATCGAAAAAAGGTGGTTCCCGGATGATGGAGCTAAAGCCACGTTGCAGGAACTTGCCAAAACCTATGGTATAAGCGCCGAGCGCATCAGACAACTCGAAGCCAACGCCATCAGGAATATGCGCCGCCTGGTGGCTGAATAACCGATAGGTAGCACAAAAAGCACAAACAAAAGTGTAGTGGTCTAATAAAACCGGACACCAACACAGGTGGTAAAATTACCACCAGAGAGGTGTTCCATGAAAAGACAAGGTCGATCATTTTCGACAGATTTCAAACATGAGGCAGCATGCCTGGTAATGGACCAGGGATACTCGATTTCTGAGGCCAGTCGATCGCTTGGTGCAGGAGAGACAGCGTTTCGACGCCGGGTCCAGCAGTTAAAGCTTGAGCGTGGCGGCGGGACGCCAGTCAGTAAGGCGCTTGACCGTAGAGCAAAAGCGTATTCAGGAGTTAGAAGCCCGGGTGAACCGGCTGGAGCGGGAGAAAGCCATATTAAAAAAGGCTGCCGCTCTCTTGATGTCGGACGAGATGAATCGTACGTTCTGATAGACCAGTCAAGAGAGCATGAGTCAGTTGAAATGGTCTGTGAAGTTTTTGATATTCATCGCTCTTGCTATTACACCTGCAGGGAACGTCGTAAACGCGTGGATGTTCAGCGAGTGATCCTGAAAGCGAAAGTGAACCAGGTATTTAAAAAGAGCCGTGGCGCAGCAGGTAGCCGTACGATCAAATCCATGCTGAACGAGGCCGGGCATTAATTGGTAATGAGGTTGGTGCAATATTTGTCGAGCCTGAATTTCACGGTACTGGAGTTGGTCTCTCTTTGATGAATAATATTAATTCGCCCTTCGGTCATGATGATGTTTTTGGCTTCGAGTTGACGATTCATTTACCCCGGCAATTGTCTATCATTCGCATTGGATTGATGAACTACTACCTCGAACGACTCAATTCCCCGGCGCAAAGTCTTTATTTAAGATGTCCAATAGTAGTATAATGCCAAATTAATTTACAGAAATTCCCAGGATTAATTCATTTCATCCAGATTGCAAGGAACAACGCGGTGTCATTGGAAACACAAGAAGTCATGCGTATCATGAACGAATATCGTCGTGGCGAACGGGATACAGGTTCAGCGGAAGTTCAGGTCGCACTATTAACCAAACGTATTGAGCATTTGACCCAGCATTTTGCCCAACATAAACAGGATCATCATTCACGCAGAGGGCTTTTGCGCATGGTCAGCAAGCGGCGCAAGCTTCTGGCTTATCTGCAGAAAAATGACAGCGCGCGTTATCATACCCTGATCAAGAGCCTGGGATTGCGCCATTAATACCGGCATTTAACCTCATGCTGATTTGAGGCGCCCCATCGTGGTCTGCCACGGCTGGAATAGCAGTTATAACCATTGATCTGGAACACTCTGGATACAGATACCATGTATCACCGGGGGTTTCATGACGACCGCTTTTTGATATCAGAAAAACAACATAAACGCCGATTTCAGGCATAACATGGTAGGTGAAATGGTGAGTATTGTACGAGAAGAATTCCAGTATGGCGAAGAGCATGTAGTGATAGAAACCGGGCATATCGCCCGTCAAGCCAGCGGCGCAGTATTGGTCAACATGGAAGATACCGTGGTTCTGGTCACGGTTGTATCCGATCCATCTACTCAGGGAGGCAAAGATTTTCTGCCACTGACCGTCAATTATATTGAGAAGACCTACGCTGCCGGACGCATCCCTGGTGGTTTTTTCAAACGGGAAGGTCGTCCTTCCGAAAAAGAAACGTTGACATCACGCCTCATTGATCGCCCCTTGCGCCCCTTGTTTCCCAAAGGTTTCGGCTATGAGGTTCAGGTTGTCGCCACGGTGCTCTCTCTCAATCCGGATGTGAATCCCGATATTCCCGCCATGTTGGGCGCATCAGCCGCCCTGGCAGTCTCAGGCATTCCCTTCAATGGAACCCTGGGCGGTGCCCGGGTGGGTTATATCGACGGTGCGCTCGTTCTGAATCCGACATTATCCAGCCTGGAGAACTCCGGCCTGGATCTGGTGGTAGCTGGAACGCGCGATGCCATCCTTATGGTCGAGTCCGAAGCCCACGAATTATCTGAAGATATCATGCTTGAAGCGGTTTTCTTCGGTCATGAGCATATGAGCGTAGCGATGGACGCCATCGAACGACTGGCCTCCAGAGCGGGCAAGCCAAAATGGAACTGGGTTCCGCCACAGCACGATGAATCCTGTAGCGAAGTTGTCAACCGATTATTCTCAGATCCGGTTCGGGACGCCTATCGCATCGCCGATAAACAGGCTCGTCAGAATCAATTGGCCGGGTTGCGTCAAAATCTGGCCGATCGCATCAGCGCCGGTGAGTTCGGAGAACCTGTGTCCGTCGAAGCCTTTACCAGCGCTTTCGGTCAATTGGAGCGAACTGTCGTCCGGCAAAAAATTCTCTCTGGAGAACCGCGAATCGATGGACGCGATCTGGAAACCGTGCGACCGATCAGCATCGATCTCGGTCTGCTACCGCGTACCCATGGCTCGGCGCTGTTCACCCGTGGTGAAACCCAGGCGCTCGTGGTCAGCACCCTGGGTACGGGTCGTGATGCCCAGATTATTGATGCCCTTGAAGGTGAGCGCAAAGAAGGATTCATGCTTCACTACAATTTCCCGCCTTATTCGGTGGGCGAAACCGGTATGGTGGGTTCCCCTAAAAGGCGTGAGATCGGTCATGGCAACCTGGCCAAACGCGGATTGCGAACCGTGATGCCAAGCGAGGAAGCATTCCCTTATATCATACGTGTCGTCTCTGAAATCACTGAATCCAATGGTTCAAGCTCCATGGCAACCGTCTGCGGTGCCAGCCTTGCCCTGATGGATGCCGGAGTGCCGATCAAATCAGCGGTAGCCGGAATCGCCATGGGTTTGATCAAGGAAGGAGACAATTACGCCGTATTGAGCGACATTCTCGGTGATGAAGATTATCTGGGTGATATGGATTTCAAAGTGGCTGGAACATGCCAGGGCGTAACTGCGCTGCAAATGGATATCAAAATCGATGGCATCACCCGCGAAATTATGGCAACTGCTCTAATGCAGGCGAGACAAGGACGCAATCACATCCTGGAAATCATGCAAGGAATGCTTGCGATACCGCGCAGTGAAATGTCCGATTATGCGCCCAGAATCATCACCCTGCGTATCAATCCAGACAAAACCAGGGATGTCATCGGTCGCGGAGGCGCAACCATTAAAGCGCTAACGGAAGCAACAGGAACCAACATTGATATCACCGATGATGGAGTCATCCGTATCGCATGCCCGGATCATGAATCAGGCATGGAAGCCCAACGCCGGATCGAAGAACTAACCGCCGAAGTGGCAGTCGGTGAGATTTATGAAGGTCAGGTAGCTCGTATTGCTGATTTCGGCTTGTTTGTGACGATTTTGCCAGGAAAAGACGGGCTGGTTCATGTCTCTCAAATTTCTGGGCAAAGAATAGAAAAGGTAAGCGATCATTTTTCAGAAGGAGATATCGTGCGCGTTAAAGTGCTAGAGATCGATCGCCAGGGTCGTGTCAGACTCACCATGAAGGATCTGAGTTTATAACCCTGGATCCTTGCGCTCATGCACCAGAACATAAGGATTTTGCGACTGTTTTCGTCATGCGGAAACAGTCTGTCCTATGCTGATCAGCGCATCAGCGCTTGAGCGCTGTGCCCATCAATCAATGATACCGAGGCGCAAGTTGTGCGAGAGTGTCGCGTGCGTGACGCAAATCCTCTTCCGTATCGACACCCTTACCACTTTCAACCTGGGCCAAATCCACCTGAATGGACATACCATGGTAAAGTGCCCGAAGTTGTTCCAATGACTCCGCCTCTTCCATGGGCGCGCGCGGAAGACCGGTAAAACGGCGCAAACTGTGAGCACGGTACGCATACAATCCGATATGTCCCATCGCAGCACCGATACGGCCGCGATGGCTGCACGGGAATAAAACGGGCGCCCGGCTGAAGTATAACGCCCGACCATGTTGATCGGGAACCACTTTGACGATATGCGGGTTATGAACCTGGTCTGCGGAAACAGGTTCGGCGAGTGTAGCGATATCGGCTTCGGGATGATCCTGGAGGCATTGTGCCACCTGGAGGATATTTTCAGGTGCAATCAGCGGTTCGTCTCCCTGCAAATTGACGATGATGCGATCATCACGCCATCCCAGCCGCGAGGCGAGTTCGGCAATGCGGTCGCTGCCGGAGGCATGCGTACCCGTCATTTCCGCGCAACCACCAAAAACACGCACATGTTCAAGGATGCGTTGGTCATCGGTGGCCACCACAACTTCTTTCGCTCCGCATCGCTCCGCCCGGCGATACACATGCTCAATCATGGTTTTATCCGTCAACAAACGCAGAGGTTTACCCGGTAAACGCGATGAAGCATATCGTGCTGGAATGACGATCACCCAGTCCATCATTGATGATTTTCACCTGGAGCTTGATCTTTCAGCGCCAGGGTCTCAGCCTGATCAATCAGTAATACCGGTATATTCTGGCGTATGGGGAAAGCCAGCCTATCACTGTGACAGATCAGAAGCTGTTCGTCGAACCGATATTCCAAAGCCCCATTACATTTAGGGCATACCAGGATATCAAGCAGTTGTTTATCCATTATTAAAACCTGTGTCTTTAGGGAACCTCTGATTAAGTCATGAACTCGGTTCTTGCGTCCCTTATGCCCGGCTTCTCGTGGTAAATCTTCGCCATAGCCCTGCCAACCCGTGCGATTTAACCCGAGAATCTGAACATAATGAACCACAATCTCCTTCGTCCAGACTTGTTCAGAGGTTCCCTGGTTATGGGATTTACTACGGTTTCTACCTATGCAAAAGCCATTCGCCACTCAGCCCAAACTTTTTGTATCCAGCCTGGACCTTAGCTATCCGGCGCTACATGCGCTTGATGATACTGAGGAATTATTAGATTGGTCAGAGATTGAGCGTCTATTGCCCACGATCTATGCTTCCACAACCGGTCGCCCCAGCTATCCATTATCAAGCTTGTTTCGTAGTTTATTGCCTGGTGTGTGGTAGCGACTATCCGATGCGCAGTTAGCACATAGCTTATATCGTGACCTGTTATTTCGCAAATTTTGCCATCTTGAGCTGGGGGCCGAGGTTCCCGAGGCCTCTACCCTTGGACGATTTAGAAACCAGCTGGTCGAGCATGATTCATGAAATCGCTTGCTGGGGGAAATGAATCGTCAACTCGAAGCCAAAAACATCATCATGGCCGAAGGGCGAATTAATATTATTGATGCGACGCCGATTGAGGCCGCTCAGTCCGGTTCAGGTAAAAACAAGGATGGAGAAGCAAGCCGTGACCCGGAGGCAAGCTGGCATGTTAAGAATGATAGTCGTGGGCGTCCAAAATCCACCTATGGGTATTCGGTTCATGCCGGAGTCGATGAAGATGGGTTTATTCAGCGTCAAAGTGTCACGCCGGGCAATGTTCATGACAGCCAGGAATGAGACACGCTATTGCTGGAAGATGAAGCTGCGCTTTATGCGGATTCGGCTTACAGCTCTGAAGAGACCCGGCAGCAACGCTGTTGGATTCACAAGGTCATGAATGGGTTGAATTGTCTGCCCAAACTGTCCTGGCCAAAAGCCAAAAAATCCTTACAGGATATTTGGCCGACCGCAACCAAAGCCGATGCAAGAAAGGCATTTGACTTGTTCATCCTTTTAGCTACGAGTCAAAATATCCCAAGGTCACCTTGTGCCTGCAAAAGGACCGTGAGGAATTGATGGCATTCTTTATATTTCCCAGTTCAGCATTGGCGAAGCGTCCGCGCCAGTAATCCAATTGAGCCCGCGTTTGCTACGATTCGGCACCGCACAAAACGTTCAAAGGGATGCCTGTCACGCGATGGAATGCTGCGCATGATGTTAGCCTGCTCAGTGCGCCGAAGAAAACCGGATGAAATTACGCAGCTTTGATTATCTGGCCAAGCTGATCACGGGCGTCAAATTTGCAAACGGAATAGACACCACAGAAAAGGATCGGGCCGCTGTATGACTGGAAAATCTTAAACACCAGATTTGACAATAATTCCGTATGTCTGTAAAATTCAGCCAGATGAGAATGAGATTCTTTAACTAAGTGCTTTTCATCACAATGCGGGATCTTACGCCTGGTAGTTTGTTAATGCGGGGCAGCGTTTAATGTTTGTTGCCCCGCATTTTTATAACTCACATTATGGAGACTCTCTTCCATGCGAGCACGTTCACTGGCTTTTTTTATGGCTTTATTTTTGGCAGGGAATACAACAAATGCTTATGAAATCGGCGATACCATAGATCCAGAAATCACCGAGAAACTAAATATAGAGCACGGAAAACCCGCCGTTATTGAGTTTTTTGCTTCCTGGTGTGCTTCATGCGCCAAGGAAATCCCTGAAATTCATGACTTTATTCGTGAGGATAAAAAAAACATCGTTCAAGTCATCGGAGTGGATGTGGATGAAGAATTAGACGACGGGAAAAAATTCCAGTCGGATTTGAATATTTCATTTCCGGTTTACGACGATACCGATCAGCGTGTAGTCGAAGCATTTGGCCCTATTGGTATGCCAGCCCTGTACTACGTGATTGATAATAAAGTTGTGAGAAAACGTATTGGCCCGATTAATCATATTGATGACCAAATCCGAGAAGATCTAGGCGACCTGGGTATAGAGTTGTGATTGTTTCAAAAATACACAAGCCCCTGGTTTATAAAAAAATGCTGCTCATTTCAGTTTCCACTCTGCTGCTGGGTGGATGTGCAGTACAGGAAGTTAAACCCTGGCAGAAAGGCACCCTGGCAAAAGAAACCATGCGTTTCGGTGGACCTAACCCCATGATAAAAAAGTTTGATGAACACATCTACACGTCCAAAGAAGGCACTAAGGGAGGCGGTGGAGTTTCTGGCGGTGGATGTGGCTGCAATTAACAAGACAGGGTGCATTTTATGTACCCTTCACGCTATTTCGCATTTCACGCTATCCAACACAGGGATATTTACTTAATGGTAGCCCTGTGCACCAAATCAAACCCGTTACATGGTGCATAGAACGCACCATGCATTGCTGTGTTTTCTCGGCTCTAGGGTTCCCAAATAATTAGCGAGTAACTTCCATGTACGCAACCACAGTACACAACTGTGGTTTTTAGAATCAAGTATTTCTGTGCCTTTAGGGAGCTTGGGTTTTGTCAAACAAAAAAAAGTGTCTGAAATTATTAGTTATTGGTTCGGCGGTGACCGTACCCATGATTAGTCTGGCCGAAAACAAAGTAGCCGTTCAGGCACAGTATTATCAAGAAAATGATGACCGCATCGAGGTGCAGGACGGGAAGCTTCTGTTTGAACATGATTTTGGCACCGATCACACCATTAACATGGAATATGACTGGGACAGTATATCCGGAGCCTCACCGACTTGGGACGCAGTAAGCGGCGCATCCCAGACCGAAGATTCCGACGCAGTAAGCGGCCCATCACCGTGCATTGATGAGGATGGCAATTATTATGATCTATGCCGCGATACTCGAGAAAAAGATCAGTTGCTGGGGGATGGCCACAAACAACTCGACGACTTTGACTACAAAAATATAAAACTATCAGACAAGCGCGATGCGATTTCGTTTCTCTATACCTTTCGAACACCCAAAAGACGTAATGAACTTAATTTGGGCGCCAGTTATTCCAAAGAAAGTGATTTTGAAAATACAGGTGTTTCCGCCGACTACTTAATGTACATGGATCACACAAAAAACCGTTCATTGAGTGTAGGTGCATCATTTATGAACAATGATGTTTACGACTATCTCGAAAATAAATGGGAGAGCTTTGATTTGGTGAATGCCGAAATCAGCTTTACCCAGGTGATAAACGCTCGCGCTGTAGGTAAAGTAAGTCTGTTTTATCTTGAAGAAGACGGCCACTTATCCAATCCCTACTTTAATGTGGTTCGCCTCATCAACGTCATGTTTGAGCCATCGGATCCTGCTCACTTAAAATACTACCTCGCACGCGATTCCCGCCCCAATAATCGCGAGGCGGGAGGGTTTGCTGCGCAATATTCACAGGCGCTTCAGCCCGATCTGACTGTCCAGCTAAGTTACCGTTACTACCAGGATAGCTGGTCAGTTCAATCCCACACACTGGAAGGCAGGGCCTTTTATGATATTAATGAAAAATTCAGAATTGGCCCGATTTTGAGATTATATGATCAATCTGCGGCCAACTTCTTCAAGGCCCATGATGCAAGCAACAATGTCTTCGGTGAGGAAGGTTACGCCAGTGCTGATCACCGTTTAGGCAAGTACAACTCGTGGACCACGCAATTGAGAATGGACTACCGACAATCCAGGGCCACGGTATGGAATGTGGCCAGCGGCTATCAATCTCAATCCAGTGGATTGGAATTTATGTGGATCAATTTTGGCATACAGTACCACTATTAGAATTAAATAGGAGGCAGCCCAGCAATGAAAAACAGGAATAAACAGTACCATATTGCAGCGTGTATTTTGTCCACTCTTGTGTCAAACAGTTTAATCGGCTCCGAAAATAAAGACTATGCAGCGATAAGCTGCGCGCCAGGATCCGCCCAGAATGACGTCACCAACTGCGCAAGACCCTCTGGCGTTGACCGACAGGATTCCGTACAAACAGCTTACGAAGATAAAAGCGGCGTAAGTGGTCGCGTGCTTGGAGCCAGCGACATTGCCGCAAGCATTTCCCCAGCGGCGGCGCTTTTGTCGGGTCGGCACTATTTGTCCACCGCTGCGGTAGACGATAAAATCTATCAGCAAGGGCAGTTAGCGGTCAACCTTCTTGAGGAGAAAATAAACCCACAAGCCCCTCTCGACAATACCATTAAAGCCACATTACAGACCCCATCTCTAAGCTGGGAGCTGGATCACAAAGATGAAACCAGTACCACATTAGATGCCGCTGGAAACCTGGCGATTGTCGGTTCTTATTTTCATAACCGCCTGCTGGTCTTCGACCTAAGCACCGAACAACCTTCACTACTTTCCACCGGGTCTTTTGCCAATACACCCGGTCGCAGGGATAAAGTCGATGCCGTCACCGGCGCTTCTGAGCAACAATTAGAGCAAGTGCGGCTAACACCCGACAGTCTTGAAGCCATCGTCTCTGTGACAAAACGCAAACCATCCAGTGATAACCGGGGCATTGGCCTGTATCGGGCCAGCCTGCTTTATCCTGAAACAATTCCTGAAAAACGATTTGCAGAAGATGCCAGCAATACACAGGATTTCTACGCATTTGCCGATATTAACGGGTTTGTGATGTCCGGTGACGGCAGCAAAATTGCCATCGCAGGAGAAGATAAGCGGCTGGTCACCTTAAACACCTCTGACTTTTCATTAGATCATAGTTTCTCCTTTAGCTCAAAGGTGCGCTCTGCGGGTATCAATGGTGATGCAAGCTATGCCTACGCGGGGCTCTCTGGCGACAGAACCGGCTTGGCGATTATGGATGTACCGTCTGGCACGGAACTTGGCTTTATTGATACCGGCAGCCAATACCCTCAACAAATAGAGACCTTCTCGAATGATACACGTTTGGCTTTCTATTTGAGAAAAGGCGAAACCCTGTTCATTTACGACAATACCCAGGCACAGCAACCCAGCGTGCTCACGGAATTAGAAGCCAGTGGGAAAATAAAAACCTTTGCTATTTCGGCGGATGGAAAAATTGCGCTGATTGGAATTAATGGCGGGAAAGTCGAACTCTTTTCACTGGATGGCGCAGCTCGGCTGGTGGAAAGCTTTGACACGGAAGGTAATTTTACAGGCAACAAGCCGATCAATGATCTTGCCTTTGTCAGCAATGAACGCGCGCTTGTATCCATAAAAAATGGTATTCAGATTCTGGACATTGAAACAGTTTCAGCCAAGGAGTAGAAAAAGCTGGAAAAACAACTATGGTTCGATGCCCACAGTACGCCTGACTAACTGTAATGCTGTCAACCCGGCAATCACGATTGTCGAGTTGACAGGCAAATTATTTTGACCAGAGACTACTAGAATGTTTATCCGGAAATTACCGCTCTTCGTCTTATTGATGCTGCTCTCAAGCACAGCCCTGTCTGCGCCGGAAAATGAATTGCTGCCCGCCGCACAGGCCTATCAGTTAAGTGTAGAAGCTCAGGCAGATCGCGGCCACATTGCACGCTGGATCATTGCAGAAGGCGTTTATCTCTATAAAAACAAAACAAGTTTTACACTGCTTGGCGGCACAGATGAACAATTCACCGATGCAAAACTTGAAGTCAGCGAAATGCCGTCGGGACTGCGCCATCAAGATCCTGCCTTTGGTAATGTAGAGATCTACCGCAAGAGCCTGTCGCTTCCTTTCCGTATCATTGCAAGCAAGAAACCAACAAAACCCATTCAAATTCAGATTAAATATCAAGGTTGCGCAGACATTGGTCTTTGTTATCCTCCCGCAAAGAAAATATGGATCCTGAATCCGGACGAGATCACTACAAACGCCTTGCCCTTTACCACCGTTGCAAGCACGCAATTTACCACCTCTAAAACCGATGCCACCGCACCCGTAATGGTATCAGAGCAAGACGCGATTACCGCTAAGCTCGCATCCGGCAACATGTTGTTGACCTTACTCAGTTTTTTCGGCTTTGGTTTATTACTGGCATTTACACCCTGCGTATTTCCGATGATTCCCATACTATCGGGGATTATTGTAGGTGAAGGTAAAAACATCTCAACACGCCGTGCCCTATCGCTGTCCTTGGCTTATGTGCTTGCGATGTCTGTGGCCTATACGCTAGTCGGCGTCCTGGCCGGAATGCTCGGAGCGAACCTCCAGGTCTGGTTTCAAAATCCCTGGATTTTATCCGCATTTGCGCTAATATTTGTTCTGCTATCCCTCTCTATGTTTGATGTTTACGAATTACAAATGCCCGCTTCCCTTCAAGGGCGCCTGACCGCAATCAGCGACCGTCAACGAGGGGGCAGTCTTGTGGGTGCAGCCATTATGGGTTTCCTCTCCGCCATTATTGTTGGCCCTTGCGTGACTGCACCGCTAATCGGCGCGCTGGCCTATATTGGTCAAACCGGTGATGCTGTACTGGGGGGGCTGGCTCTTTTCTTCCTCAGCATGGGCATGGGCGCTCCGCTGGTTTTGGTCGGTGTCTCGGCGGGCCGCTTCCTGCCCAAAGCAGGCCAATGGATGAACGCGATAAAAGCTGTATTTGGCATCATGCTGCTGGGTGTTGCTATCTGGCTGCTGGAACGAATCTTGCCAACCAGCATCACCATGCTGCTTTGGAGCTTGCTATTCATTGCATCAGGCATTTCCCTCGGCGCACTAAGCACAATTCCTGAAGGTTCGTTATCATGGCACGCTCTACGGAAAAGTATGGGCCTTGCTACTTTGCTTTGGGGATCACTGCTGATGATAGGAGCCGCCGCCAATTCAACAAGCGTACTGCAACCTTTGAACGGGCTGATTAGAACACAAGGTGATTCAGGAACTGCAGCTGACCAAGGGCTGATCTTCCAACAAGTCTCAAGTGTCGCCGAACTTAATACCGCCCTCCAACAAGCCAAACAGCAAAATAAGGGAGTTATGCTCGATTTTTATGCCGACTGGTGTGTTTCCTGTAAAGAGTTAGAGTCACTGACCTTTACCGATCCACTGGTTAAATCGGCCCTGAGCAATACCCTGTTATTGCAAGCTGACGTAACCAACAACAATAAAGAACACAAAGCCCTGCTCAAGCGATTTTCTATCATCGGCCCACCTGCCATTGTGTTTTTTGATACCCAATCCAGCGAATTAAAGCCCTACCGCCTGGTTGGCTACCTCTCTGCTTCCCGGTTCCTGGAACACATTAAAAAAGTGAGCGTAGCACTATGATACAGAAATACAATTATCATTTCACCTGTATGACAACACCTTGCCAGATTGTGCTTTATGCCGATGATAGAAAACTGGTCGACCAAGTTGCCCGAGAAATTGAAGCGAATACTTTCAGACTGGAAAAAAAGTACAATTTTTTTAGCGACGATTCGTTAATTGCCGAAATTAACCATCGTAGCAATCAGCGCGTTCCAATCGATCAGGAAACGAGGCATGTCTTGCTGCAGGTACGGGAGTTATCTACAAAAACACAGGGATGTTTCGATATCACTGTGGGCACATTAAAACAATGTCTAAAACTAAAAACGGCAGCAGAAGTGGAAGCCTGCCGCCGTCGCCTCAAAAAACTGATTGGGTCGGAAAGCTGGCAGATAGAGGGTGAACACCTGTGCTTTGCCAACCCTCAGGTTCAAATAGACCTTGGCGGTGTCATCAAAGAATATGCCGTTGATCAAGGCGCGGCCATCGCCAAAAAAGAGGGCCTGCCAGCGCTGGTTAATTTTGGTGGCGATATTTTTGTGAACCATATCAAACCCGGTGGCAAACCCTTCCAGGTGGCCATTAAAAACCCAAAAAAACCAGACGAGCAACTCGCCGTTATTCAACTAAAAAACCAGGGTCTAACGACCTCTGCTCACTACGAACGGAGTTCCATTATTGATGGCAAGCGTTTCTCACACATTATCGGCGAGCAATCCGGGGAGATAAATATCCTTTCGGCAACCGTGATTTCAAATTCAGTATTGATGAGCGGCATTTTTTCCACATCGTTGATGCTTAATCCTTCGATGCCTGTTCCTAACGACTTGGGCTTGATCTTAATCGATGAGGAACTGCGTTTACATCAGAATATTCTTCCCAGATCCAAATATAGAAATGAGCCAAGGAACCTCTGATTAAGTCATGAACTCGGTTCTTGCGTTCATTATGCCCGGACTTGGGCAGAGGTTCCTTAGTTATGGGATTGATTGCTGTTTCCTGATCGCCTCGCGCCAAGAATCATATCGATCAGTTGCTGTTCCAGTTCTGGGTTCATACCGACTTCGGCGGGCACCATCCAGTAATGGGGCTGGGCAAATGTTCTGCATTTGACCGCGTCTTTCTCGGTCATCAAAATCAGCCCATCAGACAAGGTATCCAGATCATCTACTGTAAAGGGGTGATGATCCGGGAACTGATGGCAAACCGGATCCAGACCCTGTTCACGCAATGCGTTAAAAAACCGCTGAGGATGACCGATTCCGGCGATGGCATGCAGCTTGTCACACGCCTTAAATCCGCTTAACGGTTGTGTATTTCCAGTCACCATATTGACCGCAGAATCGATATGCAGCGCTATGCCATCAGGCAAACTCGCATCACCATTATAGACCACCTGGTCCACACTGTTGATGCGACGCGCCGGTTCGCGTAAAGGACCTGCTGGTAGCAGATAATCATTGCCCCACTTTCCACCATGGCGCGTGATATCAATGACAACAATCTCAATATCCCTGGGAAGAGCGTAATGTTGTAGACCGTCATCACTGATGATAATTTCTGGCTGCGCATAGTTCCATAAAAATTGGGCGGCATCGCGGCGGCGCCGACCCACTACCACCGGACAATCGCATTTACCGGCGAGCAGGATAGCTTCATCCCCAAAACTTTCCGCCGAATCCGAGGGTTTTACCAGAGAAGACCTTTTATTATCGCAACCCCGATAGCCGCGCAGAATAATGCCGACCTTTAATCCACGCCGCTCTAGTAATCCAGCAAGATGGGCGCACAATGGCGTTTTCCCGCTTCCCCCCACATGGATGCCGCCCACGACCACGACGGTTGCTGGAAGGGTTTGAGGCGGATTCAGGCGATAAAACCAGCGTCGTCCGGCGCTGATTACCCCGAACAGCATACTGAACGGTAAAAGAAACCACGCTCGCCAAGCGGGGCCCAGCCATAATGCCGCTATCTTTTGCTCCAACCCGCGCATTTCAAAAACCCCGTGCATGTCAAGAACAAAGAATCATGGCATATTTGCCAGGTGCGCAGACGTTTGTTCACTCGTATCCGTCAACTGGGTGCGATACAGCCGGGTATAAGCGCCATTCTGGCGCAACAATTCATTATGCGTTCCGCTTTCCACGATACGACCATTCCACAAAACAGCGATGAGATCCGCGTTGACGATGGTGGAAAGCCGATGGGCGATGATCAGGCTCGTTCTACCCTGGCGAACTTGATGCAGAGCCTGCTGAACCTGTCGCTCCGATACGGTATCAAGGGCAGATGTGGCTTCGTCAAGAATGAGAATGGGCGCATTTTTAACCAGCGCGCGGGCAATTGCCAGCCGCTGTCTCTGCCCCCCGGAGAGCATGATACCCTTATCCCCGACAACGGTCTCAATCCCATCGGGTAATTCCTTAACGAATTCCCACGCACAGGAAAGCTCTAGCGCATTGATGATTTTCTGGGTATCGATGCTTTCATGGCTGCCATAGGCAACGTTAGCGGCGATGGTATCATTGAAAAGAACCACTTCCTGCGTAATGTAACTGATCTGACGACGCAGATCATTCAAGCGATAATCCCTGATATCGCGCCCATCCAGCAAGATTTTCCCTTGCTGCGGATCATAGAAACGCGGCAGCAACTGAGCCATGGTACTTTTGCCACTCCCTGAAGGGCCTACGAGAGCGACCTGCATTCCCACCTCGATATTCAAGCTTACATCATTCAACGCAGGTGATTCTTTGCCGGAATAGGTAAAAACGATGTTCTGATAACAGATGCGACCCTGCGCCCGCTCCAGCGCAATCGTTCCATGATCCGCTTCCAGCGACTCATCCATGAAGGAAAAAATACTCTCAGCGGCGGCAATGCCTTTCTGCAATGTCTCATTGACATTGGTCAAATGGCGCAAAGGCGCAAGAATCCCGACCATGGCACCGATAAATGACACAAACTCACCGGGAGAAGTCTGGTGAATCGCATTTTCCCGGGTTGCGAGAAAAACGATCAGTGATACCGCACACGCAACTATAAACTGAACAATCGGGCTGCTCGCGGCGCGGGTCGCGACCAGGCGCATATGCAAGCGACGGTTGTGTTCATTGATACTCTCGAACACCTGAACACTGCGATCAAATCCGCCGAACAACTTGATCAGCTTGTGCCCTTCGATCGACTCTTCAATAGACTGGGTCACATCACCCATGGAATGCTGCAGGCGCGTGCTGATACGTCGGAACTGGATACTGACATAACGGATCAGAAATCCGATGAGCGGTCCTATCAGGAAAATCACCAGTGTCAGTTGCCAGTTCAGATAAAACATAAGACCCAGCAACCCGAGCACGGTGAAGAGGTCTCTTATAATGACAATTACCGTCGAACTCGCCGCCTGGGCCACCTGTTCGACATTGTATATAAGCTTTGAAATCAACTGGCCTGAGGAATGACTATCATAATAGCTGGACGGAAGCATCAATAAATGATCAAACAACTCCTTTCTCAGCGTCTTGATCACATGGCGGCTGATATAAGCCATACCATAAGTTGAGCAGAATCCCGACAAACCGCGCACCACGAACAAAGCAAGAATAACTACAGGCAAAGTACGTATAACCACTGGATTGCGCTCAACGAAACTGCCATCGAGCAAAGGCTGCATTAACCAGATAAAACCTGTATCCGCAGCGGCATGAACGATCAGCGCTACCACCGCACCAGCCAGAATCAAACGATAAGGCCACGTATAGGACAAAAGGTGCGCATAAATCCGCACGGAACCCTTAGGGATCTCTTTCAACTCAGTGATCCGCCTTGAATTCTGTCTGAAGCACAATATGAGTGAGATTCAGGTCTGCCGCCACGTCCAGCACATTCACCAGCGCCTGGTAATCAGTGCCGAGGTCGGCTCTGATTATAAGCGGCGTTTCGGAATCGCCATGACTTAATTCCTGCAGAGTGGATCCCATAGATGCCGAGGTGGGATTAACCAACTCTCTGGAATTGAAATAATACGTCCCTTCAGCGTCGATTATGATGTCTATCCCTTGCGTTAAAGGTTGTGCCGGCGGTTGCCCCGCCTCGGGCAAACTTAATCCCAACTCACCGCGAGTCACAAAAGTTGTGGTCAATATAAAAAAAATCAACAGCAGAAACACCACGTCAATCAGTGGCATGAGATTTATTGCAAGATCCTGGCGATGCTTCGGGCGCATATTCATCGTTGTTCTCGTCCGTACACAGGTTCCGGTTGAAATAATATATCGAGGAGACGCAACGCCTGCAGCTCCATGTCGTGAACCATCTCATCAACCCGGACGTTAAAATAGCGGTAAAAAATAACGGCAGGTATGGCAACGCTCATCCCTGCCGCAGTAGTCATAAGCGCTTCGGCGATACCGCCAGCCAACGCACTTGGATTGCCGATCCCGCCTTCGGTAATCGAATAGAATATACGAATCATGCCCACCACTGTACCCAACAGGCCCAGAAGCGGCGTTATGGTGGCAATGGTTCCAAGAGCATCGAGAAAACGACCCATATCATGCGCGACCCGTCTTCCCGTTATTTCGAGAACATCCCGCACCCCGTCCCGGCCCAGATGTTTTGCTGAAATACCCGCGACCAGCATTGCGCCCAAAGGGGATTGCTGACTCAATGCTTGCAGAAGTCCGGGGCTGCGATGTGCACTCAAGACCCACTGTTCCACCTGAAGCAGGCTATCCTGCGGCAGTATTTTAGAGGAACGCAGACTGATAAAACGTTCGATAACGATCGCCAGCATTAATACCGAGCATAAAATAATAGGCAACATGAGTATGCCCCCTGACCTGATCAATTCCCACATGTACCCTCCACCAATAAGGAGATCAAAGAAAACGCGTTAATTATCACATGAGCCCGGCCTTTCTTACCAGTATCAAAACTTCAACCGGTCGGCTATTGACATCCCGTGTGCCAGTAACGTGGATGTCTTTCTCTATACGAATACAAGTTTATTCCATTAGGCTGGAAATTAACCCAGATACTTCCGTCGCATGCAGTATTTAGAATACGAGTCCCATGTTCGCGGTAACGGCGAACGGTATCCACATGCGGGAAGCGGTAACGATTAAGATAGCCGGAGGATGCCAGAGCATACTTTGGTTGAATACGGGTGATCATCGCGTCACTTGATCCGTGTTTGCTTCCGTGATGCGGCATCAGAACCACATCGGCACGCTCCAGCAGATCCGAAGATAACAGTACTTGTTCGGTTCGTTGACGAATATCACCCGGCAACAAAGCGCTTCCATGCGCGCTGGTAATGAAAAGCACACAGGAATCTTCATCATCTTTGTTTTTGAACCCCGAATCATCAAGCGGATGGATAAACTTGAAGGTCACACCATCCCATTGCCATTGCATCCCTTTATGACACCGACGATTCCCGTCGAACAAATCGCCGCCGACATAAACGGTATCGATTTCGATATGATCATTGATGCCGGGCCAGCCTCCAGCATGATCCTTATCACCATGGCTTATAATCAGCGCATCAAGCTTTTTTGCACCCAGTTCACGCATTGAGGGCAGGATCACCCGTTCCACCAGATTGCCGCCATCAGGATAACCAGGACCCGTATCGTACAATAATTGATGTTGTGCGGTCTGCACCAGGATCGCCGAGCCCTGACCAACATCCATGACCGTCAAACGCCAGGATCCGGATGGGATAGCTTGATGGGGCAAAGGGAACCATAGGGGAGCCAGTAATATCCATCCGCTCCAGCGCGCCGGAATGCCCTTGGGAGCCAGTATGAGCATCGCGCCCAGCATGGCGATACTCGTCGCCCACAGCGGCGGTGTAGATACCTGCCATTGAATCGATTCAATCCCCGCCAGATAATTCAGAAAGCTCATGATAGCCGTGAGCAGGATATGCGCCGCATGCAACAACAGCATTCCCAGTGGATCCCATATCTGGAGGAACAGCACACCCGCCAGGGCGATCGGCACGACCAACAGACTGAAAACAGGCACTGCCACTATATTAGCCAAAGGTCCGGAAACCGGCGCAGAACCAAACCAGGCCAGCGTCAAAGGCATCAGCCCCAGGGCAATGCTCACCTGAAGCACGAACAGTGCCTTGAGTTTCCCTGCCAGTGCCAGTCTTGCTCCCATGGTGTAAAAAATAACGCCTACTGCCCCAAAAGACAGCCAGAGGCCAGCGCTCAATGATGCAAAAGGATCCAGCAACAATACCACCACCAGGGCGAACAAAAGACCAACGCTCGACCAAACCGGAAGACGCAGCCACAGCGCGATCATCGCCACCGTTGTCATGAGCAATGCCCTTTGGGTCGGCAGCGTAAATCCAGCCAAGGCGCTGTAAGCCAGCGCGCCTGTCAGTGAAGGCGCTACCGCAGCGCGCACCGAAGACCAATAAAGCGTCAATCGGTAGCTGCGGGACCACAGCCAGCGGGTCGAAACAAAAAAAAGCGCCGCTACCAAACCGATGTGCAATCCTGAAATAGCAACGAGATGAGCGGTTCCCGTAGCACGCAATACCTGCCACAGTTCATCGGAAAACGAAGATCGCTCACCGGTGGTCAAAGCCATAAGGATAGGACCATAACGCATCTCACGGGTAGCACGTTCCATACTCCCGGCCATATTGAAACGCCAGCGTACATAAGTTGAGCGGATGCCTGGACATGAATCGTTCACAAGCCTGCTGTTGATGGCGCTTTGTCTGACATAGCCGGCTGCGCTGATACGTTTGACCAGAAACCGGGCTTCAGGATCAGCCGTCCCCTCATTTGCCAGTCCATGTGGGCGTTTGAGCCTGACCAGTACGCGCCAGCATTCCCCACCCTTGATGGCTTGCCCCCGATGATAGGTGGACAGACGCACCAAACTGCCGGAACCGATACCACTGAGAGCGGTTTGCATTCCGTCCACACGTAAAGTAAAACGCTGCCCACGCCCGGCAGATACAGGGCCTTCCACTACCTGACCCTGGATCCACATGTCCCGACGCTCCCATTGCGGCAAGAGCCTTTGGGTCATCACCTGTTGTGCGCACATCATCGTCCACCAGGCACCCAAAAGCACCCCGGCAGTGAACAGCGATAAAATGTGAACATATTCCAATCGTCTGCGCAAAACAGGGGCCAACAAAATCAGAGCGCATGCGATCAAGACAGGGAAAACCGACCATTCCGGTAAGACGGTCAGACCCTGGATGGCAAGGCAAGCAAGACAAAATCCGGCGAATAATGGAATCATGCTTTAACGGAAAAATAAATTCGGTAACCAGGCCAATCGTGCGGTTAAATGGCACATGGATCAGGCAAAATAACTCAACCACGGTTCAAACAACTACGCAGGTTATCGCGATCATCCTCTGGGCTATCGCTTCGTGGCTATCAGCGCGCACGCGCATGATACCGGTAACCCATCAAAGCATGCGCTGGAACATGAGTGATGGAATTATGGTAAAAAGCCCTGCGCATCGCGTAAGAGTTATCGGCTAATGCAGCATCAGCCCATATCACTCTCACGCAAATACTCGGGGCTGTCCCGGGATTTAGGGAATCCGAAAATTGGATCAGTAAGTTCTGCGCCGCGGTTTTGGCTTGTCGCTTCGTGGCCGCGCCTGGCTAACCTTGATATTTCTACCGCTCATGGAGCTGTCATCAAGATTTTTAACCGCTTCCTCTCCCTCGGCATTCTGCTCCATTTCAACAAAACCGAAACCTTTGGACTTCCCGGTATACGAGTCTTTAATGATGCTCACGCTTGTTACAGCGCCGTACTGTCCGAAGAGTTCCTGCAGTTCTTCTTCCGTCACTCCATAAGCTAAATTGCCCACGTAAATATTCATTGGTTGCATTCCTTCAATGTACAGTTGTAACCATTTCTGCCGAACCCGCCTATCGCACAAGGCCCGACAATACCCTCATACGGCAAACAAGAAAAGCCGCCGGTTCTTCACCTGAAACCCGGGTTCAATCCGGCAACCGGTTAGAAGATGACATGGATGGGAAAGCGGAATTCATAAGAACCGTTGCGATGATTGACTCGTGATCTATTGCCTGTATGACATATGCTGTCATCTATGCGGATTGCAACGAGGGGAATCACAAAAAAGCGTTATGGAGTGACATTCCTTAAGCGCCGACACATGCATTTGCCTGTTTTCGTTACTCATACTCAAGCCTGCTGCATTCAAATAACGTAATAATCAAGCCAAAAGCCTTACGATTCGCTTTCGTCTCCCATTTATCTCAACAAAGCTCGGATTATTAAGCCTCAGCTTTGCGAATCAGTATACGGGCGTTTAATTCGATTAAAACCCGATAATGATCTTTAACCATTTTAACCAGCAGTCAAACGGAAGTAAATATATCCGTAATAACTTTGGCTGATCATTGTAAAAATCCGCAAGCTTCTATCAAAAATGAGTTATTGAGATCTTTGCGCGAAAGCCCTGCAACAATGTCCGCCGGATTAATAAAAATTTAAAGATCCACAGCGAAACCATCGTTAGAAATCAAGCATTCTTCCTTTGAATCTCAATGAAAAATCAAACTTTGCGTACACCGATGCAATAAACTTCGAGATTGTATTTGCTCACCAGTGCGTCAATGGACTCCAGATGTTCGACAAATGCTGCTTGTTCTCTTATTTGCTTCAACGCAGGTTGCGCCTGCTTTTCCGTCGCTACCAGCAGCAAGGGACGACTGACATCGCCATGCCATGGAAATCTTAGTTCGAAATGATCATCCACTACCCCATCCAGATCGAACTTCAAAATCTCCCGCGGCTGGGGATCAACATAATAGGATAATTCCGCGGCGAGTTGGCGGGAGGTCGTTAGAATCCGAGCATCAGGACAACGCTCTAAGGTTTCGGATACCTGCATGCCAATTTGATTCCAGCCACGTACCTGTCGGAAAGGATCGATCTTGAGCGCTTCGGATGGAATCAGGGCGGTGATATAAAAAATGATAGCAAAGACAACATTGACTGTAATAGAAGCCTTGAGCCAGCCTCGATGATGCTGATACAACCAGGCGATCATAGGAATCATCAGCGATACATAACCGGCAACCGGCCAATTGGCATTACTGCCTGAGACCAGCGCAAGCACGGTATAGAAGATTAATACCGGCCATCCGGTGATCATCAGAATGCCGTAGCCCATGGCGTTATCTATAAAAGGCTCTTCGGAATGAGGAACGCCATGACGTAACCACCATAAAAGTCCCAGAAACAGTCCGGGTCCAAAGGCTCCCATTTGCCCGAGCAGAAATCCAAGCAACCAGTCAAGGTGAAGGGTTGCGTGATCCAAATGAGTATTTTGCCCGGCATGCAAAAAACTAACCAAGCCGTTCTGGGCATTCCAGTAAAGATTAGGTAACCACAAAACTGCGGCGATCAACAGCGCGTAGCTCACATATCGGGGGCTTGAGGTACAACCATAAATCCTGAATCGTCCATATTGCAGAAACGGGGAAACCGCAACAGCAACGACGAAAAAAAACATGGTATACCGACTCATGATGCCCAGCCCCATCACAATGCCCAAGCCAATCCACCAATGAATATCCTGGGTTTGCTGCGCTTTAATCCAAATATACAGGCCAGAGGACCAAAACAGCATCATGGGCACATCGGTGGTCATCAGAATTGATGAAAAACTGACGCCTGGTATCGTGAAATAAGCCAGCCCGGCCCATGCGGCAATGTTGCGGTTAAACAATGCCCGCGCTGTGAGATAGATAAAACAGGCGGTGCCTGCGTGCAACAAGGGCGATGCCAGACGAACGGCAAAAACTGAATCATTGTATATTGACGTGACCAGCCAGATGATCCAAGCGATCATAGGTGGTTTGGAATAATAACCAAACGACAAATCTTGAGCCCAGAACCAGTACTGAGCTTCATCAAAATACAGGTCAAACGGCTCCAATGCGATGAACAGAACTCGAAACAGCAGCATGGAACAACACACAGCAAAAATAAAACTTTCTGCTCGTGAAGGTGGCGTCAGATCCATCTTAGTGGAACTTTGAGAATCTAACAGAGGTTGGAGCGTTTTTATCATCCCGGCTTTCCATAACAATGATCCTACAGCCTTGATGGTATTCCTATCAACTGTGATAGTTTAAATTAAAGGCTCAAACTCGTCCGAAACAAAAGCACATCATAGATCGCAAGGTATTGTCGAATACCCGAACCCATCCGGATACCCAATGCATGTCGGCGTAAATGGGCAAATCCGGCATGATCAGATCTCTATCGCGCCGGGATTCCCCTGCATTCCATTGCAAGCATAGAACCTATTCAACATAACGTCTTTAATTCAGACGCGTATCCTGCCTGACAGAACTGTCGCCATAAAAATGTCGAATAGTTTAAAAGTCATGCTAATATTAATGAATATCATTTATGAACCGTTCGACATACCATCTCAAGTCTCATGAAACAGCATACACCAACTTCCTTCAATGTATCGCTATCCGAGTCGCGGACCGAATGAACCACCCCAAACCCCTGGTGAAAAGAGCCATGATCGCACAGCGTAATAAACCCTGTGATTAACCTTTATGTGTGGCATCGCTGTCAGCGTCAACTTGCCGAATGGGATCGTAATGATTTATATTATTTTTTGTAATTGATGTCAGGAGGAAATCCGCATGCCGTTTGATTCTAATGGTTCTTTACCAAAAAAACATGACTTGCGAAAGGCCGGCCTCAAAGTCACGCTGCCGCGGATTAAAATTCTCTCAATTCTCGAAAGCTCCAGCAAACGCCATGTCAGCGCGGAGGATATTTATCGTAGTTTGATCACACAGGGCGAAGATATCGGTCTTGCCACAGTTTATCGGGTACTGACCCAGTTTGAAACTTCCGGTCTCGTGACGCGCCTGCATTTCGAAGGGGGCAATTCGGTCTTTGAACTCAACGAAGGCGAACATCATGATCATCTTGTCTGTGTGCGATGCGGGAAAGTAGATGAATTCATCGATCGCGAGATTGAAGAAGCTCAAGAGAAAATTGTCCACGAGTTTGGCTATGAAATGACCGATCACAGCCTGCATATTTTTGGTCTCTGCCCGAACTGCCGGTTAAGTGAGCCATGAGGAACAACATGTTCATACACTGATATCCGGTGTTTGCATCGCTGACCTGCCCGAGGCATGAGCTTGGCGTTATGAGGATATGCGTTTATTTCTCTCGCCTTGAACCTAAGGAACCTCTGAAATGGTTCAGAACAATATCTAAGCAGCCTTGCAATTCACTTACTAAGTGCTGCGCTGTCTTTACTCGGGCTTGCATCAGCTTAATACGCTTTTAATTATCGTTCAGTTCGATATTTAATTTATGATTTATGATACGATTTGTATTACAAACACGTTTCCAATGGAGTCATCAAAATGTTACAGATCGATAAGATCAAAGAAAGATTGAACCACCAGATCGGCTCGCATCCTGTGTTGTTATTCATGAAAGGCAATCCGGATGCCCCGCAATGTGGTTTCTCCGCTAAAACCTGTCAGGTTCTCAAGGCCTGCGGCGCTAATTTCGATTATGTGGATGTTCTTTATGACGTTGAGGCAAGAGCAGTACTGCCAAGGGTTACGAACTGGCCCACCTTTCCCCAGTTGTTTATCAACGGCGAGTTGCTCGGCGGCAGTGATATCGCCTGGGAAATGTACCAAAGTGGCGAACTGCAGGAACAACTGGAACAGGTCAAAAAAACCGACACGGTGGAAACAGAACCCGGAGATGCCAAGAGCTAGAGGGTGATCTATCCAGACAGCGTATCAGGCGAGCCGGTGGTTCCACTGCAGATAGAAATATGAACGCCGTGGATCCAGACTCACGCCCTGACCTGAAAATCCATGTTGCGCAACTGGCTCCATGGATACAAATCGGGTGTTATCTGCGTTATTTCGTCCTGTCCCTGTTTTCCCTGCTCGGCGCAATGATCATGTGTCAGAGCAATACCATACTGGAAGTCTATGTCATTGCAGCCCTGTTTTTGCTGGTCATAGCCGAAACCAAAGGAAGCAAAGTCGAGCAAACAACTATTTATCCCAACCGCGGCGTTTTTTTCTATCCGCTGCAGTATTTTTTTATTCTTGCCAATTGCCTGGTCATTCTGATTTACATCTGGCGACTGGGCATCGAACACGGAAATGATTTTCTGGCAATTGGCGCCCTATTGGGCGCCAATACCGACCGCCTGACTCAAACGGATACCGCATCGGCATGGGCTTGTTTTTTTGTGGCGTCAAGCGCCGCCATTGCCAACACGCTTGTGCTGGGTCATGAAGGAGCTCATAGAACAGAAAATCCATTATTTCAATGTTGGAGCCGAATCGGAACCATGTTCGGTCAATGTTCTTTCCTGCACACCCAGGTTGTTTTCGGGCACTATCGATGGGTCGGAACTCCGCATGATCCAGCCACACCCATGCGAGGTGAGGATTTCTGGAACTTTGCTCTGCGCTCTACCATCGGTCAATATGCGCAGGCGTGGGAAATCGAGAAAGAGCGTCTGAACCGTATGGGGCGCAGCGAATGGGAAATCAGACGCAACCATGTTCTGCATGGCTGGGCAGGTGAGGCTATAATCGCGGTGTTGTTCCTGATATCCGCGGGTTTTTCGGGTTTGCTGGCACTTGCAGGCATCAAGTTTATTGTGCATTTCGTACTCTCGCTTTCGCATTATGTCATGCATTACGGCCTGGTGCGCGACAGCAGCCAGCCGTGCCCTCCCAATTGCGCCTGGAATGCTTTCCGTTGTGGCAGCGCGTGGATCAGCGGTGGTATTGCGCCGGTACACAGCACCCATCACTCCGACGGTTCACTTGCGGTTTTTAACATCCCCATTCATACCCATACACCACGGATTATTGGCGATTCACTGCTGGCGGGTTATTTTCTGGCGCTCATTCCGCCATTATGGCATACCATCTATAACAACAAACTGATGGAATGGGATAGCAACTTTGCCGAAGAATCACAAAAAGCGCTTGCTTACTCGTACTCTCTGGATTCCCAACAAGTCATGTTGACCAAGCACGCGCAAAACAATCTGCAACACCATGTCGACAAAGCCCTGACTGCGAATTGATCTCAGAGATTTTTATATAGTTGAAAAAAATATGCGACGTCTATCCCGCTGGCGCCGGTCAGATCCATTTTTCGACCATTTTTGTCTGTTCTATTTCACTTCAAGTCACGCAATCGTTCATGCAAAGGGCTGGTGCGCGGAAAATGCGCCATCAGATATTCCATTTGATCGGTCAACACCCTGCGCCCCTGCAAATAGATGTACTCCGCATGACTCGGCACAAAGGGCACGGCTAGAAGTTCCATGCCGACTTCTTCCGGCATCCATCCTGCCTTGGCGTTATTACAGCGTTTACAGGCAGTAACCACGTTGGGCCATATATCCTGACCGCCCCGACTCAAGGGTCTGACATGGTCTCGAGACAATAAATGGGTGGGATAATGATGACCGCAATACATGCACAGGTAACCATCACGGCGAAATAGCGGGGCGTTGTGTAGAGGCGGAACACTTCTGGTTTGAAACTTGAGATAGTTTCCGGGATGATTATCGGTGGCGATAATGGAGTGGATGGTCATCTTGCTGCGCCGCCGGGTTATTGCATTGATGCCTCCCCCAAGATGATACAATGGCCGGCCTATGACATAACAGACCTGTCCCGAACAATAAAGCCGGGCCGCCTGTTGATAACTGATCCACTCAAGGGGCATGCCAGCCACATTACTGCGTAATATCTGATGCATGTTGGCTCATCTTTAGTAAAGTAAATCATGATGCATGTATCGCAGATTGGCGTCGATTTTGCAAGTATTTATTCCACGTAGCAGGCAACCTCAACCTACGGATGGCGCAAAATTGAGATTTACCCTTCATCCCATACGGCGCGCTCGTTACCTAAGGAAGCTCTGAACAAGTCTGAACGAAGGTGGGTATGATTCATTATGTTCAGATTCTCGGGATAAATTGCGCGGGTTAGCAGGGCTATTGCGAAGATTTACCACAATGAAGCCGGGCATAATGAACGTAAGAATCGAATTCATGACTTGTTCAGAGATTCCCTAATCGCATGGTAAAACATGCCGAATTATTCCTGCTGCACTGGATCCTGTTCGCCGCCCATCGAACAGCGCTTGACGACTGCCTTAAGCGTTGCATTAAAGATCCCTTTTGGACCCATAATGAATATGCATGAATTCGCTGAATCAACCCTGTCAAAATTTCACACAAAAACGCGATGAAACCGGTAGATAAAGATTTACAACGCACCTTTTTTGGTCATCCACGTGGGCTGGCAAGCCTGTTCTTTCTTGAATTGTGGGAACGATTCAGCTACTACGGCATGCGTGCCCTGCTGATTTTGTTCATCACCTCTGCAGCCGCAGGCAACAATCCAGGCTTGGCATTGAGCATCAGTGAAGCTACGGCCATCTATGGACTCTACACATTTTTTGTTTACATTCTAGCTCTGCCAGGGGGTTGGATTTCCGATCGATTATGGGGCCCGCGCCGAGCTGTTTTCATCGGTGGCTGCATTATTGCGGCGGGTCATTTCACCATGGCCATTCCTTTTGTCACTGCATTTTATCTCGGACTTGGACTCGTCGCCGTGGGCACAGGGTTGTTAAAGCCCTGTGCCAGCTCCATGGTGGGGGATTTATACCCCGAAGGCGGAGCGCGGCGCGATGCCGGTTATTCGCTTTATTATATGGGGATCAATCTGGGCGCTATTCTCGGACCTTTATTCTGCGGTCTGCTGGGCGAAGGTTACCGCTGGCATCTGGGTTTTTCTCTGGCCGGGTTCGGCATGGCAGGGGGACTGATTTCTTTCAGAATGGGTCACCATCAACTCGGCGACATCGGTCTCATGCCCCGTGAATATAGCAACAGCGCTGCGTACATCAGGTTAAGAAACCAATTTGTACAGGGGCTGGCCATAACGACGGGGCTGGCCGTATTCACCGCCTTACTGATTTATGGCGGGATATTGCATATATCTCTGACAGGCCTGGTCAGTTATCTGAGTTACCTGACCGTGATTGTAACGCTGTTATTTTTCCTGTATATCATTTTTCTCGGCGGTTACGATGGAGGCGAAATCAAGAAAATTCTCGCCCTGCTGTGGCTGTTCATCCTGGCAGCCGTATTTTGGAGCGGGTTTGAGCAAGCGGGCTCTTCGATCAATCTGTTTGCCAAAGAATTAACGGATCGACATATTCTTGGCATTGAGCTTCCTGCCAGCACCCTGCAGTTATTCAACCCCTTGTTCATCGTTATTTTCGCGCCAGTATTCGGCTGGCTCTGGACCTGGCTTGCCTATCGTCAAGCCCATCCTTCCATAGCGACCAAATTTTCTCTCGGGCTTTTCGGGCTCGGCGCGGGTTTTTTTGTCTTGTCATGGGGCGCTGCTAACGCGAGCGCCGCCAACCTTGTGACACCCGCATGGTTGATGACCACATTCTTCCTCCATACCTGTGGCGAACTGTGCCTCTCGCCGATCGGTCTTTCCGCCACCACCAAACTAGCGCCCAAAAACCGCATGAGCCAGATGATGGGAATTTGGTTCGTATCAGCGGCGCTCGGAAATCTGATCGCAGGACTGCTGGCGGGGAAATTGGAAACACTTCCCCCTTCCGATCTATTCAGAACGATTGCGTGGTTCGCCTGCAGCGCAGGCGTCATTGCCTTGTTGGCAAGCCCGTGGATAAAAAAGCTGATCAAAGACGTCACGTGATCCCAGCATGCTGCCAGCCGTTCAGGAACCTCTGATGAAGTCATGAACTCGGTGCCTGCGGTGAGCGGAGTCGAACCCGCTTGCGGTCCTTATATCCAGATTCTTTGTTGACAATCTTCGCAATAGCCCTGCCAATCCGCGCGATTTTCGTCTCGAATCTGAACATAATGAACCAAAGTCACCTTCGCCCAGACTTGATCAGAGCTTTCCTTATGGATAACTATCGGCTTTGATCAACACTTGCCAATCACGAAATTTTGTTTCAAAATGACGCACGGAACAATGAGGCTGCGCAAACTCATGAGACCTTAAAAGGTCTCAAATAACAACACTACGCGCCAGCGCGAAACAAATCGTACAAGCATAGTCCGCGAACCCGCTGCAAGCGATTCTATGGAACAATAAAAAGTACATTTTTATGATAGAAGCTGATTGTTTAAGTAAACACTATGGTCGGTTGGCCGCCGTTGATCAAGTGAGTTTCAAGGTAGCCAAAGGTGAAGTGCTGGGATTTCTCGGGCCCAATGGCGCCGGGAAATCAACTACGATGCGCATGTTGACCGGTTTTCTGGTGCCGAGCCAGGGTTCAGCGCGTATTGGCGGTTATGACAGCATCAAGCAGCCTATGAAAAGTAAAGCTTTGGTTGGTTATCTACCTGAAGGCGCTCCAGGCTATGGTGAGATGACCGTTCATGAATTTCTCTCATTCATCGCCGCAGTGCGCGGATTGAAAAGAAATGAGCGGATCAAACATATCGCTCAGGTTGTCGAACAATTACAACTCGAAGCAGTCCTGTATCAAACCCTTGAAACCCTGTCCAAGGGTTTTCGTCGTCGCGTCGGACTGGCGCAGGCAATTCTTCATGACCCGCAGGTACTGATCCTCGACGAACCGACCGATGGTCTCGATCCCAACCAGAAACACGAAGTACGGCTCCTGATCCAGAAACTGGCGCAAAGCAATAAAGCCATTGTGATCTCCACCCATATTCTTGAAGAAGTCGAGGCTTTATGTTCGCGCGCGCTCATCATCGCCCAAGGGCGGATCGTGGCAGATGATACGCCTCAGGGGCTTCAGCAACGTTCACGCTACCATAATGCGATCAGCCTGATCAGCCCGGATTACCATGCCATTGCCGAAGCGATTCGCGAACTGCCAAAGGTGGTGGATGTGGAAATTCTGGCGCAGAAATCACAAGTAACCATAGTGCCTGAAAAAGGCGCCCTGATACTTGACGATGTGGAAGCATGGTTGCGCGAGCATGCGTGGTCGATCACGTCTATTTACAGGGAAACAGGCCGACTCGATGATGTTTTCCGCCAGATCACCGCTGGAGTGCGCACATGAATGTTTTGTCAGCCATCGTACGCAAGGAATTGTCCAGCTATTTCTCAACGCCTGTCGCTTATGTATTCCTGTTCATCTTTCTGGCGGCGAGTCATGCGCTAACCTTTTATGTGGGTCATTTTTATGAGCGTGGTCAAGCTGATCTGTTGCCTTTTTTTAACTTCCATCCATGGCTTTACCTGTTTTTCATGCCGGCGCTATCGATGCGGTTGTGGGCGGAAGAACGACGCAGCGGCAGCGTTGAATTGCTTCTGACCTTACCTGTGCGAGTATGGCAGGCTGTGGTAGGAAAATTTCTCGCTGCCTGGCTGTTCGCCTTGCTGGCGCTGGCTTTGAGTTTCCCCATTTGGCTGACCGTCAATTATCTGGGAGATCCGGATAACGGCGTGATTCTGGTTTCATATATGGGAAGCGCTATGATGGGCGCCGGTTTTCTCGCAATTGGCGCCTGCATATCCGCCATGACCCGCAATCAAGTGGTGGCTTTCATCATCACTGTCACCGTTTGCTTTCTATTCCTGCTCAGCGGACATTCCATGGTTCTTTCACCCCTGCTTGGCTGGGCGCCTGATGTTCTGATCGATGCTGTAGCATCACTCAGTTTTCTGACCCATTTCACATCGATGACCAAAGGGGTCATTGATGCGCGGGATCTGATCTATTTCCTGATGCTGGTGGGCTTCTGGCTATACGCCAACGTATTGATCGTTGAATGGTTCGAGGCACGATAACAATGAACAAACAAAGATCCCGACAGATTTTTTCACTTGCTGCACTACCGTTGCTTGCCATTCTTTTCGTCGCGCTGATCATCATCTCCAATGATGTCATCAAGGGCAAACGGTTTGACGCCACTGAAGATGCGCTTTATACCCTTTCAGATGGAACCCTGCGCCTCCTGGCTCATATGGATGAACCGATCCGCTTGCGGCTTTATTTCTCCGGCGAACAGACCCGTGATCTGCCCTATTTACGCCTTTACCATCAGAGAGTCAGCGAACTTCTGGAAGAATACGAGCGCCATTCCCGCAACAGACTGTCCTTTGAAAGTGTCGAACCCCAGCCTTTCTCTGAGGAAGAAGATCAGGCTTCTGCTTACGGTCTTCAGCCGGTTCCTCTGGGAGAGGGCGGAGAATCCATTTATTTTGGTCTTGTCGGTTCCAATCAGGTGGACAGCATTGAAACCATTGCTTTTTTTCATCCCGACCGCGAAGAATTTCTCGAATACGATCTGAGCCGGCTGATTTATACTTTATCGAACCCGGACAAACCCGTGGTCGGTTTGCTGAGCAGCCTGCCCATGGGCGGCGGATTTGATCCCATGACGCGCCAGCCTCAAGAACCATGGGTCATTTATCAACAGCTCGACGAAATGTTTGAGATCCGGCAACTCGATGCGACACAACTCGCCCTTGACGATGATATCGATCTGCTGATCATGGTTCATCCCAAAAACCTGGATGATCTAGCCTTATATGCTATCGATCAGTTTGCTTTGCGGGGCGGTCGTGTATTGATTTTCCTTGATCCGCATTCTGATGCTGATTCCGGGGCTGCGAACCCGATGGATCCTATGCAGTCGATGATGGCGGATAAAAGCTCCCAACTCACCCGCTTACTTGAAGCATGGGGGGTCGAAATGCCAGCCCAAGTGCTGCTTGATGACCAGTACGCCCTGCAGGTTAGTATGCAAAACAGTCCTGCCCCGATCAGACATCTGGCTATTCTGAGCCTGGACGACACGGCAATCGCCAACGAAGATGTCATGACGGCACAACTGGAGCGGATCAATGTGGCAAGCAGTGGTTATTTCAAACCCATCGCCGACTCAAGCACCACGTTGACTCCCCTATTGGAAAGCAGTGCTTCCGCTATGCCGACAGATGCTGAAAACGTGGCTTTTCTCCCTGATCCACGAACCTTGCGCGATTATTTCAACCCCACCGGAGACCATTACACGATCGCGGCGCGGCTTGAAGGCCCGGTCAAGAGCGCCTTTCCACAAGGCCCACCGGGAACGCATAATCCGGATGATTCCAACAAAAATCCAGCGGCCAATGAGGCAGATGCAGCTTCAGGTCAAATCGAGCCTTCCATGGTTGAAAAGGAAAATGCGAGCGCAACTTCCGGCGCAGGGCACCTCGAAGAATCAGTGGAACCCCTGCACGCGGTGATTGTGGCGGATACCGATCTTTTGACCAACTGGCTTTGGGTTCGGGTACAGAGTCTTTTCGGTCAGACCATCGCGACCGAAATGGCCAACAACGGCGCTTTTGTTGTCAATGCGGTCGATAATTTGACCGGCAGCAGCGATTTGATCGCAATAAGAGGTCGAGAAACAGCCCTCAGACCGTTTGAGAAAGTCGAGTCATTGCGGCGCGAAGCCGAAGCGCGCTTCAGCGAAGTGGAGAAGAATCTGAAAGCCGAGCTTGAGCAAACGGAACTCAATCTGCGGCAATTGCAGGAAGGAAGAAGCGGCGATGAAGGTGGTATGTTGCTCCTGAGCCAGGAACAGCAGGATGAACTGGGGCGTTTTATGGAAAGACGATCACAAATACGCAAGGAACTGCGTGAAGTTCAGCATGACTTGCGCCGGGACATCAACCAACTGGGGGCGTTTTTAAAACTGATCAATATTCTGATCATGCCCCTGTTGATCACGGTTCTACTGGCTGTCATCGTAAAAAATAGCCGTCAGCGCAAAAAACGGGTGGTTCAAACATCATGAATCGTTCAAGCTTGTTGTTACTTGCTGTGGTCACACTGACGGCTATCGCAGGGGGATGGTTTCTCAGCCAACAGGGCTCGCGCGACGAACAGGAAACGTTTTCCACCTGGTTTTTTGAGGAGCTTCGAGCCAACCCCGAATCGCTGAATCAGGTTCAGATCGCAGGCGCCGGAAATAAAACGATTGCCACACTGGAACTCGGCGATCATGGTTGGGTCGTCGTTGAAAAAGATCATTACCCTGCGGATGAAACGCGCCTGTCCAAAATGCTGACCACCATGGCACAAGCCAAAGTAATGGAACCCAAAACCGATCAGCCGCAATGGTATTCGCGCTTGGGCGTTGAAGATGTCAGCACTCCAGAAGCCTTTGGCATTCGCCTGGATATGCGCGGCGAATCTTTGCATACCTCCGTCATCATCGGCAAGCTGGCACATGATATCGGCGGGACTTACGCCCGCAAAACTGATGAAGCGCGAACTGTCCTGCTCAATCAAACCATTGAGCCACTGCGCGAGACGGCACGCTGGCTACGCCCGGAAATCATCGATATACCATCGGGAAACATCCGCTCAGTCCAAATCACACACCCGGATGGTGAGAGACTCAAGCTGGAAAAACCCGATCCCGGAGCGATTGATCTGAACGTATTGAATATTCCCGCAGGACGCGAACTCAAATATAAAGCGGTGGCGTCCTCGGTAGCAGGCGCCTTGGCCATGCTCAATCTGGTTGAAGTTGCCCGCTTTGAAGCTCTTCATTTTGAGAGCATCAAGCCGGTTGAAACAATCTTTCAGACAAATGATGGGCTTGAGGTTACAACACGGGCTTATCAACGTGATGACCAATCGTGGCTTACTTTTGATGTCTCTGCGATCACGCGGGAAGATTCCGGCAAGCTTGGTTCATCTGAAGCAAGTGATTCATCAAGCGAAGATGAGCACGATGGCACTCAGGTTGCGGCACTGGAAGAATTGGTTGAAACAACTGTGGAAACCGATTCATCTACGCGGGCCCAGAAACTGCAAACGAAACTGGCGGGCTGGGTTTATCAGATTCAGCCATTTAAGTTTCAACTCTTAACCCGGCGCATGGAAGACTTCCTCAAACCCGTTGAGACAGAAGCGGACCAAACATAGAAACCCCACGGGGGTCTGTTGCGCCAGCGAAGTGCATCCTGCGCCCTATTCGCCAGTATCAGAATGCAAGCAGAGGCAGGCCCGCGCGCGCCAGTGCGTGCCTGGTTTCGTTTGTGTCATGGGACAACGAGCGCATTATAAATTGCGAATTTGAATGGTGTCATCGCTGGATCAATACACCCAACAGCGCATGGATACCCAAAGCGCCGCATTTTGCATAAAAGGTTGTGTCTGTATTTATTGTAGAAACCTTGAATTCCACAATACTACAACTTTCAGAATAGTACGCATTATATCCAACTGTTTTGCTTCATGAAGATCTGCTTGCCCTTCTCGGTTAAAGAACAGGTTTTCGTGGGAGCGGTAACGGGCTTTCCTCCATGGAATGACCCTTAATTACCATTGCTGTCGTTCCGTTTTTTACACCAAGAAGCCGGGCTTTTACCAATACAACCTGTTTTTATGTGATTCATGCATTCTATCCTTAGGCCAAGGTGTTGATTGCCTTGTCATAATCAGCTTTGATTGGGCTTGGCGACCTTGTACGCATGCTGCACTTTCAGTATAATCTTTGGTTATGAAAGGAATGATTTGATTTGTCAGAAATACCCGCAACTGTCGCACCTGGTCATGCGCCGATTACGGTTGGCGTGATAGGTGTCGGAAAATTTGGTCATAATCACGCTCGGAAACTGGCTACCAATCCCAGATCAAGATTGGTCGGTATTTATGATCTTGACATTGAGCGCACCCGAGAGATTGGCGTAGCACTTGGCATCGAAACCTATCAGGATCTGGATGCGCTTCTACGTGATTCGGATGCCCTTTGTATCACCACTTCCACAGTGTCACACGCTGCCATTATCAAGGCTTGCCTGCTGGCAGGCAAACACGTTTTTGTGGAAAAACCCATCACCGTGACCTATCAGGAAACACGCGAACTAGCGGAATTAATAACCCCCAGAGAGCACCTTCTGGCATGCGGGCATATCGAACGATTTCAGCCAGAAATTGATTACATCAGGCAGATGGATCTCGGTCCACCCATATACATCGAAGCCGAGCGCCTGCACCCGTTTTCAGGACGCTCGCTGGATATAGATGTCGTACTTGATCTGATGGTCCATGATCTGGATCTGGCTTTGTGGCTTATAGAAGACGGGGAAGTTGAGATCGACGCCGTAGGCACGCAGGTTTTTACGTCTTCGTTGGATATGGCGCACGCATGGATGAAGTTTTCTTCCGGCAGCGTTGCCAATCTGGCAGCGTCCAGAGTCTCCCTGAAACCGAGCAGAAAATGGCGCCTGTTCTGGAAAGATCGCTATGCTTCGCTGGATCTGATCGATCATCAGTTGGTGATGGTGCACCGGTCAAGCCATACGAATCAGCTGGTCAGCGAATCCATTATTTTCGATAAACAGGACGCCTTGGCAAAAGAACTTGATGCGTTTCTCATCGAAGTAGCGATAAAAGAAGGCGTGCTGGACAGTTCCATCGTACCTGCCAGGCATATTCTGTGTGGTTTTGATGAAGCGTGTGTCGCGCTCAAGCTGGCTGAAGGAGTAAAAAATGCCGCCATCCATTCCTCTTCTTGATCTGAGCGCCCGATTCAAAAAATACCAGCCCGATATCCAACGTGCGCTTAACGATATCTTTTCAAACGGAAAGTTTATTCTTGGCCCTTATCTTGAAGCCTTTGAAAACGCTATGGCGCAACGGTTGGAAGTTCCATACGCTTTTGGCTGCGCCTCCGGAACCGATGCGCTTGTTCTCGCTTTGCGTGCCATTGGGGTCAAACCGGGCGATGAAGTCATTGTGCCCGCGTTTACCTTCGTCGCCACTGCTGAAGCCGTAGTCCGGGCAGGTGCCGAACCCCGTTTCGTGGATGTGGATCCAAAATATTTCGTTATTGACGCAAATCATCTGCCAACGGTTCTGAGCCCTAGAACCAGAGCCATCATCGCAGTTCATCTCTTTGGCCATTGCGCGCCTATGGGGCCAATCATGGATTATGCCCGCGATCACCGCCTACACGTGATCGAGGATGGCGCTCAAGCCCTTCCGGGTGCGTGGAACAACCAACCCGTAGGAAGCATCGGTGATGTGGCATGCTTCTCCTTCTACCCAAGCAAACACCTTCCCGCTGCCGGCGATGGTGGCATGGTAGTGACCCGAATTGCTCTTATTGCCGAAGCGCTCAAAAGGCTGCGCAATCACGGCAGAGGAGCCGGCTTTCATCACGAAATCGGTATGAACAGCCGACTCGATGAAATTCAGGCTGCCGTTTTGCTGCCGCAATTGCACGACGTGGATCATGACAGGCTGCGCAGGCAGGAATTAGCCCAGAGATATAGCGCGCGTTTGAAGTATTTGCCCCTGACAACCCCTACAAGCGCACATGACGTTGTTCACAGTTATATGCAATATACGCTGGTCTACAAGCACAGAGATGCTCTGCAAGCGTTTCTGGCGGACCATGGTATAGCGAGCGCTGTTTATTATTCTCGCCCCGTTCCTGCGGAACCCGCCTTCTCGGCATGGCAGGGTTATTTTTCATGCGCTGAAGCCTTGAGCCAACAGGTATTATCCATTCCGATCCATGCCGAGTTGAGCAATTCCGACCAGGATCAGATCATTGAAACCATTGAGAAATTTTTCGTGACGAAGTTGAAAGATATCTCACCATAGCCCACTCCGACAACCAATAAGAAACCATCGCCAGGAGAAAGGGGACGCTACCCTTTGTTTTCTAGAAACGCCGTTCATTGAATTAGGCAATCTTGCAAGTAATGGGCTCTCTTTCAAGCCACAATGAGCCGCAGCGCCAGACCAGCGATAATCTTTCTGATTTTATTATCATCTCTGCTTGAACAGGATTTCTCTCAACATAGCGAATAGTTGACCATGTATATACATCATCCAATGGCGAGGAAAAAACCGACCTTGTCATAAATGACCATTCCAGCCTTTGAATTTATTAATATGCTGGGAATAACGCATATGGAGAGGTTTCAACACCTGCTGCAACCCATTCGCCGATTAAGGTGTTAAAACAAGATGTACATGATTTGTTATTGGGCTAATCCAGGCATGCTCTGAGTGTACAATAATTTATTATTAAAGGGTAGCGTCCTCTTTAATAAAACGAAAGAAAGACGAAAGAAAATACATGGCTGGGGGACTAGGATTCGAACCTAGGTTAACGGAGTCAGAGTCCGTTGTCCTACCACTAGACGATCCCCCAAAAGGAGATGTTATTTCTTGGGAACCTCAGGCGCGATCTCCTATGTTCAGATTCGAGACGACAATCGCGCGGGTTGTCAACAATGAAGCTGGACATAAGGGCGGCAAGAACCGAGTCCATGACTTAATCAGAACTCACCTTAAGGAATCTCTCAAAAAAACCTGATGAGGTTCCTGATAATAAAAAACTTATCGTTTTGAATACTGAGGTCTTTTGCGCGCTTTATGTAACCCAACCTTTTTACGCTCGACTTCACGCGCATCGCGCGTCAAAAAACCGCCCTTTTTCAAAACCGGACGCAATGTTTCATCGTAGCGAATCAGAACACGGGAAAGCCCATGACGTATTGCACCAGCCTGACCGCTGGCGCCACCACCTTTCACATTGATGACAAAATCAAAATTCTGCGTCATATTTACCACCTCAAGGGGCTGACGCACAATCATGCGCGAAGTTGCGCGACCGAAATAGTCATCGATAGAACGATTGTTGATAATGATATTGCCTTCACCCTTGCGTAAATAAACACGAGCAGTAGACGACTTGCGGCGCCCTATGGCGTGATAATCAGTTCCAGCCATGAAAATAATTCTCCACAATCAATTGATGTTCAGCATTTCGGGTTGCTGAGCCTGATGTTGATGCTCAGGACCGGCATACACACGCAGTTTCTCCAGCATCTGTCGGCCCAGGGCATTTTTCGGTAGCATACCTCGTACGGCATGGATGATCACGTCCTCTGGCTTCTTTTGCATCTGTTTTTCAAGGGTGATGGATTTCAGGTTACCGATATATCCCGTATGATGATGATATTGTTTCTGCTCGAGTTTTTTACCGCTCACCCGTAACTTCGAGGCATTAATGACGATAATATAATCACCGGTATCAATATGAGGCGTATAAATGGGCTTGTGCTTGCCTCTAAGCCGATGCGCGATTTCGGTCGCCATTCTACCCAGTATATGCTGCTCTGCATCCACAATATGCCAGCTTCTTGTAATCATTTTCGGAGTGGCGCTAATCGTTCTCATCTTGTCAAGCTCATAATGTGAGGATTTTTTAATGGATCTGCACAATGGGCATTCATAATCATTCCGACCAAAATGAATGCCCCGATTAAAAAAAGTATTTTACCATGATTGTTGGAAAGTACAAGAACCCTGGCGCCAAGGAACCTATGATCAAGTCTGGATGAAGGAGATTGTGGTTCCCCATGTCCAGATTCTCGGGTTAAATTGCACGGGTTAGCAGGACTATTACGAAGATTTACAACGATAAAACTGGGCCAGTAGGGACGTAAGAACCGAGTTCATGACTTAATCAAAGCTTCCCTGCAATCCAGCAGCGCCTTACCCTGTCCCCACAATTATGATACGCTTGTCAAGCATATCGTGGACAGAGGGTTAAGGTTATATGTAACCCCTGCCTTTCAACAAATCGTCTCAACTTGTGTGGATAGACGATTGGAACTGCGGGCCGCCGCAGAATGATACATCAACACGTTCGCCATGGTTCCAACAGCTGAGCCACTCAGGAATGCACTTCAGTGCATGGCTCTATCCACCCTATGATTCCATGAAAATGAATCAGGAAAGCGCAAATGTTCACTCCCGAAGTCTGGCGCGACAACATGCAGCGCAGAATCAGCTACATCCGGATGTCAGTCACCGATCGGTGTGATTTGCGGTGCCATTATTGCATGGCGGAAACCATGACCTTCATGCCACGTCATACCTTGCTGAGCTATGAAGAACTGGTTCGGATTGGTTCCATTCTGGCGGGTGGGGGCGTCAACAAGATACGCATATCTGGTGGCGAACCCTTGGTCAGAAGAGATGTACCAGATCTTATAAATGAACTCAAGAAACTTCAAGGTATCAAAACTCTCGCCCTGACCACCAACGGCACGCATCTGGCGCGATACGCCAAGCCCCTGCGCGAAGCCGGGCTCGACAGCATCAATATCAGTCTCGATTCACTGTCCGAAGAGCGATATCGACAAATCACCCGTAATGGTCAGCTAGGGCGAGTGCTTGAAGGCATCGACGCCGCGATTAAAGAAAAATTCAAATCAATCCGGCTCAATGTGGTGGCACTTAAAGACTGGAACGATCATGAATGCGCTGATTTGGTCACCTTCGCCCTGGAACATGAACTGGATATCGCTTTTATCGAAGAAATGCCTCTCGGCATGATAGATCGAAACCGAAGCATACAGCTTATGCCAGCCTCGGAAGTCCGGTCCAGGCTGATGCGCCACTTTGATTTAATCCCATCCCATGAAACAACATCTGGCCCAGCGAGCTATATGAACATCGTCGGCTGTAATACCACCAAGGTTGGCTTTATCGCTCCCTATAGCGAGAACTTCTGCGCCCAATGCAATCGCGCACGTCTGACAGCGCAAGGGTTGTTCCTGCCCTGCCTCGGACACGAACAGGGAGTGGATCTTAAAACGCCACTCCGGCAAGGTGCAAACGACGATGAACTGATTCGGATCATTCAACAGGCATTATGGAAAAAACCTGCGGGTCATGAATTCTTTGACCTGAATGCGCCCCAAGTGATGCGCTATATGAACGTCACCGGTGGTTGAGCCCGGGCGCAGCGCTCCAGCTTATTATCCGCAGCGTCGCATCACCGGCTGGCTTCTGGCGGGCGGTCACAGTCGCCGCCTTGGTGGACGCGATAAAGGACTGCTGCGCGTAGGTGGTCAAACCATGATCGAATACGCAATCCGCAACATTCAACCCTTTACGGCTAACATCGGTATCAGCGCCAATCAAAATCTGACACGTTATGCTTTTTATGGGAGCCCGGTATTTCCCGATGAAGGGAGCGCAAGCCATGGTCCCATGAGCGGTATTCGCACAGGTCTAAACTTTACCCGTAAAGATTTTCTACTGGTGATGGGGGTGGATCATATTGGCGTGCCTGGCGTTAGCGCCTTGTTTCTATACAAAGCGCTACGCCGCCATGATGCCGAAGCGGCAGTGCTTTGTATAGGAGGGCGACCGATATGGACGGCAGCGTTATTGCGCGCCCGCCTGCGCAACCTATTACCAACCTTTGGGGATAATGGAGATTATCGCCTGGGGCGCTGGTTCGAATCCCGACATACGGTTTACGTCCATGATCCGTTCCCGGCTTCACGCATCCCATACAATATTAATAATCCTGATCAACTGCGCCGCGCCCGGGCCGTTTTCAGGGCAGCTAAAATGCATGAATGCAAGACTTGAGCCCCTCTTGCCAAACCCACACTCAAGCCAGGCGCAGACCCCTCGACTTCGCTCAGGGCAAGCCACCTTCAAACATTGAAGAGCCTGCCCCAAGCGAAGCCGAGGGATCTTAACCCCTTATAAATCAGGTCTACGTTCAAACGGACCCCCTGTTTTTTCGCTTATAAATCAATGAGTTATAAAGGGGATTGTAGAAAATTCCAGAACTTGAAAAGTTTACTGTTTTTTTTACAAAACTGTCACAATCCACAGCCCATTTTTAACCCGGCGAAAAACCAGCGCAATGCCGTTTTTCGCCAAGTAAATCAGGCGCTTAGCCTCTCCATTTTGTTAAAGAACACCCAGGCCAAAACATTGGCTCCGGGTTCGGTCATGTGCTTGATAACGATCAAGGCAAATCACCTGTTAGGCAAGGTAAACTTCGAGGAGCATCGCAACTTTTGGGAACTCTCTTAATATTTTCTTATCAACGGTAATTAGCGGAATATCTAAATGCTGGGCTAAAGCAACAAATTCACAATCATATGCAGAGCAATTACTAGAATTTACAAGCTCCATGATCCTGGAAGAGGAAATTTTATACTCATTATTATCTAGCAGCTTTTCTGCTTGTTGAATGATTATCAATATATCGTTAAGTCCCAAAATATCTTTACGCAAATACTGGGTAAGAACACTTCTGAATTCACTTCGCCATAAAACTGGAGCGCACCAACGTGAATCAAGGGTTAATAACTGTTCCGCTTGTAGAGATTTTTCACCTGAAATATAAAGATAGGCAATGATGTTAGTGTCAACAACAATCACAATCGACCTTCATTCTTTGCTGCTGTTAACTCATCATTAGTTATGGGGTTGGCATTAGTTTTTTCTCTTAATATACGGGCGGTTTCAATTTGTTCAGAAATATCTATTTTATGCGTGCCAAGGCCCCGTTCAATATAATAAATTATTTCACTATTTAAGCTTCTGTGGTGAGTTTTTGCTGCTTCTTTAAGTTGCAGATAAAGTGGCTCAGGTATATTTTTCAAGGTTAATGCAGGCATGAGACATCCTCAACAAGTTAAACCAATATGGTATCATTATGGTTTCTTGCGCCGGGTGTGTCAAGTGCAAAAAGCCTAACAAATAGCTGAGCAAAGCGTTATAAGATCTCACGATAAATCGGTTCAAGGAAGTCTTGCGATGAGTGCGGCTGGTAAACATCTCTTTTTCATGCCACATTTCCATAAGGGTGCGGATGTAGTGGTCTAATAAAACCGGACACCAACACAGGTGTGATTCATTATGTTCAGATTCGAGGCGTAGATTGCGCATAACAGCAGGGCTATTGCGAAGATTTACCACAATGAATCCGGGCATAAAGAACGCAAAATACGAGTGCATGAGTTGATCAGAGATCCCTTGGCGTTGAATAAAGCTGCACTCATATCGCGAGGCGATATAAGCGTTTTCATGGTTATCACCTGCTTCACAGGACGCCTATGGCCGTCCGTCTGCAAGAATTGTCAGCTTTTACTCCACTTCGTCCTCGTGAACCCAGCCATCGTTCATCAAAATCAATCTGGCTGACCGGGCTTGATTCTGTTCCAGCTTTCGGAGTAATCGCGGAAACGCCTTTATAATTGTTTCTTTTTTTGACCAATCTTTTATATCTTTTGGTGACACTAAAAAACTGACATCTGATATCGTGTGCCCCATAGATTGAGACGGTTCAGAAAAACCGCTTATTTCATTGACTTCGTATGTTGCCACACAAAATCCTGTTTTTGAGAAGAGTTGTTTGCCTTTTTCAGAGAGTGCATAGATTTTCGCAGGAATGGTGATCTTTTCATCGTCTGCCGTGCTTTTATTTACCTTTGCGCTCCCGTCTTGTACCTCAAGCATGCCAATACCAACCAATGCATCGAATTCTTGTGTTATTTGAGATTTTTGTTCGTCTGTCCCTTTGTTATCTGAAGGTAAGAGCTTGATAGTTACTGGAAACACATGATAAGAAATTCCTCGCCACGGACTCTCCTGAGGCGAAATCGTAATACAATTTTTATCCAGATATGCGTTGATAACTTTCTTGAAATTGTCTTTGCTCGCATCTTTTGGCGAGCTGCAACCAACAAGAAGAATGACCAGCACTATCGAGGCAAATATTGAATAGATATGCTTCATTATCTCTCCTATTGAATGCCAGGCATTTTTGTATATCTATAGGTTATGGATTGATCCACTGGGCAAACCCGGTAATATTTATTGGAATAGTCTACACTACCTTGTCGGCAAAATTTGTTCCATGCTGGTTTAAGTGCAGCCGGGAAAGAGTGAAAGCAATGATACTTGTGGCAATCATCTCGCGGCTTACCCAGAAACCGGCTCAAGCTGGGGTTTCGTCAATGCTTTGCCTGTCTCTTGTCATATTCGCATCATGTCAATTATGATACCGGGTAATGAATATTGTTCCATGCTGCGATAATATGGTTCTATACAAGTGTCCTGATAGTACGCATTATCATAAATCCGGTTGGACGCGAAAGAGTAGATAACCATGCCATTGTTGTGAGTTCAGGGTTGCCTGACATCATGCCGGAAGATCACAACAGCCAACAGAAGTCGGTTTCGATGAATGAACAGGATGGATTCTGGATGAAAGAGGCGCTGGCACAAGCGCAACAAAGTCTCTCAGAAGGCGGTATCCCCATTGGCTCAATCCTGGTGTATAGAGGACAAATCATTGGGCAGGGATACAATCAACGAACACAGAAAGGAAGCGCCATTCTGCATGCCGAAATGGACGCGCTCGAGCAAGCCGGCAGACAACACGCGCTTGTCTATAGTGAATCCACCCTTTATACCACATTATCTCCCTGCGCCATGTGTTCGGGCGCTGTTTTGTTATATCAGATCCCAAGGGTCGTCATCGGAGAGAACCAGAATTTCATGGGTGAGGAAAACCTTCTGCGAGAACGTGGTGTCGTAGTTGACGTGCTCCAGGACAAAGAATGCATAAATTTGATGTCCATTTTTATCCGGGGAAACCCGGAACTGTGGCAGGAAGATATTGGAAAATGACGAATAATAGCCTGATTACTGGAATCTAATTCTGATGAAAGGAACATCATCTGGTGTGCCCGAAAAAAACCATGAGGGTATCATGATTTCTCATAGCAAGATCATCTCGTATGCGTTAAAAAATCATGACAGATGAACGGCTGGTCGTAGAATTACGTGATTTGAAATTTACGACACCCTTGATGCTTCTATCCGGTTGTGACGGTTTTGGGCAGGAGCACGAAAGGATAGTGGGCGCTGATACCTCCTTGATTGGTGCTGTTTTTCTCAAGGGCACCACGGTCGAACCTCGTCTGGGAAATCCTGCACATCGCTTATGGGAAACGCCATCCGGTTTGCTCAATGCCATCGGATTGCAAAATCCGGGCGTTGATGTGGTCATCCGGGATCTGTTGCCTCGACTCGATACCCGGACGACACACTATATCGCCAACATTTCCGGTGCCACGCTTGAGGAATACAGGGAATTGGCGCGTCGTTTTGATGAAACGGTAGTCAGTGCCATTGAAATCAATGTTTCCTGTCCCAATGTTAAAGCCGGTGGCATGCAGTTCGGGAATGACCCGGATATGTGCGCTCGCGTGATTGAGGCTTGCCGATCAGTCACAGGAAAACCACTGATCACCAAACTGACACCCGCATACCACGACACTGCATTGCTGGCGCAAAAATGTATTGATGCGGGTACCGATGCCTTGTCCTTGATCAACACCGTTTCTGGAATGGCATTTGATATCAGAAAGCGCCAACCAGCGCTCGGTTTCGGGCAGGGCGGATTATCCGGCCCGGCGATCAAACCTATTGCCTTGCTGAAAGTTCATCAAGCGGCGCGCATCTGTCGGCCAAGGGGTATTCCAATCATCGGCCAGGGCGGTATTACCTGTGCTGAAGATGCCATTGAATTTTTCCTTGCAGGCGCTGATGCCATAGGTATCGGCACCGCGTTATTTTATGATCCGTTGATCTACAAAAGAATCCACGAGGATCTTCTTGACTATCTCGCGCAGCATCAATTGAATCGAATCACTGATATCAAACCATGGAGTAAGCAAAAATGAGAATTTACCGCAAAATCTGGATTTTACCGACGTTAATCCTCCCCTTGTTATCCTGGAATGCGCAGGGACAGGACCGCGATGAGGATTACCGGCTCAAACTGCCTTCGATTGAAAATCGATTGCCGCCACTGCGGACTCTGCGGCAGGAATTACACTTGAATGATCAACAGTTTGAGGAAATCAGCGAAATCATGCTGGAAACCCGGAAAGAAGGGCGGGAGATCATGAAAGAAGCGTTCGATGAATTAAGTAAGGTTTATGCAGAAACCAAAAAGGATATTAACAAACAGCTAACGCCAGAGCAACGGGAAACGCTGGCGGATATGGAAAAATCGCACGATTACTGGAAAGATGAAGTGGGCAGATGGAAAGATCGGCTGGAAAACCGCCAACAGCGCCGCCAGGACGATGATTGGAATAACGACCATGACAGGAAATCACACGATAGGAAATGGCAGCGCCATCATGAGGATTGATTTCTAAAAATGCTCTCCCTACCAGAGTGATGAATCAAACTACCATGCAATAGCAGAATGGAACCATCAACATGTTACCGCTATAAGTAGTAGCATGTTGATCTCCATCCTACCTTATGAAACCACGTTCAAATGCTATGAGCCATACGATTCACAGCCCTGCACCAATCCGGAACACGCCGTCTTTTCACCGGCCCAGGCTCTCTGGCATGATTTGAAAATAAGTCTACACATGAAAGATCGTGCATTGTCCACCATATAAAAGAATTGATTGATGATTGCTTCCAGAGTTCGATATGGTATTTATACGCTCATTCTAATACTTATAGTTGCCCTTTTAGGAGTAACCGGTCTGATCCTGGAGAATTATCGGGAACACGAAACTATCGAGCAGCAACATTTTGACTCCTACAAACTCGCCGAAGGCTTCCAGCAAAGCTCCGAAGACCAGACCCGAATGGCGAAAAACTATATCGCAACGGGTGATTCCCTCTATGCGTACTACTATCAGGAGATCATAGGGATTCGCAATGGTGTTCAACCCCGCCCCATGGGCCTTGGCGCGAGTTACTGGGATCATGTGATTGCAACCGGGGAAAAGCCCACGCCTGACGGTCCTGCGATTTCATTCGAGCAACGCATGCATGAAATGAACTTCTCCGAGCCACAGTTCCGGAAACTGAATGAAGCGCAGGATATTAGCCTGAAACTGGGCCAATTGGAAACCAGGGCCATGGAATTGGTCAAGCAATATTCATCGGATACAGCGTATCCAGGCAACCTTGACGCAAATACTGCCTTCGTGCGCGCGCGCCAGATATTATATGGTTCCGAATATCTGGCAACCAAAGCCAGGCTCATGTTCAGCATCAATCAATTCAAGCAGGCGCTTGATCAAAAAGCCAGTCAAAAATTGAAAGACAACCAGGAAATAGGCATTTTCTATATTCAGATAGAGTTCATTCTGACTGGATTACTCCTGGTGTTGTTGCTGATCTCTTTTTTTTCTGCAAAAGGAGTAAGAACCGAAAGAGCGCAACCAGTGGCTATGGGTAAACCACAATGGATGCGGCTCAAAATTCTGCTTTCCTCCATTTTCATTATGGTCCTGATTACACTCACTGTAGATATAGTATCCACTGTATTATTTTTCAAAGCTTCGATCCATCAGCAAAGAGATGATCTGTTACAAATGGCGCAAGCCCAGAGTCGCCTGATCCGAACGTTTGCGACTCTGGAACAACCGGCTCAATCCGGACCATTGAATGAGGCCAGTATAGCGAATCTGCTTGAGCGAATTACAAAAGCGCATGCTCATAGCCTGAGAATCGGTAAAACAGGTGAACTGTTGCTGGCACAGCTTGAGTCCGGGGAAATCACCTTTCTGCTCGAACCTCGTCATGTGAATCCCGGGCAAAACATGCGTCTGCCATTTTCAGATAGTGGGCGTGGAGAAGCCATGAGGCGCGCGCTCTCAGGGGAATCCGGAACCATGATTGGTCTGGATTACCGGGGCGAGGAAGTTCTCGGTGCTTATCAGTTCCTGCCCGAGCTCAAATTGGGGCTTGTCACCAAAATGGATATCTCGGAAATTCGAGCGCCCTCGATCCGTACGGGACTGGTTTCTGCTGCCGCCGCGCTTCTGCTTGTTGCTGCAGGTTCCGTACTGATGGTGTGGTTGAACAATCCTCTAATTCGCCGGGTCATTGAAAGCAATGACAAGCTTGAACGGGCTAATATCCAGCTCGAGCAGGCCAGCCGTACCAAGAGCGATTTTCTGGCCAATATGAGCCATGAAATCCGCACTCCCATGAATGCCATCATCGGGATGTCACACCTGGTCAAGATGACCGAACTCAGTGCGAAGCAGCGGGATTATATTGAAAAAATCCATCAATCGGGGCAGCACTTGTTGGGCATTATCAACGATATTCTCGATTTCTCCAAGGTTGAGGCTGGCAAACTTAACTTTGAAACCATTGATTTCGAGCTCGAGAAAGTTTTGGTACAAGCAGGTCAACTGGTTGGAGAAAAAGCACATGCAAAAGGGCTGGAATTTATTTTTGATCTGGATAACACCATTCCCGATCATCTTCTCGGTGATCCGCTGCGCCTGAGCCAGATTTTGGTCAACTACGCCAACAACGCAATAAAATTCACCACTGAAGGCGAAGTGATTATCCGCTCCAGGCTTCTGGAAAATAGTGACCATGACATTCTGGTACGTTTTGAGGTTCAGGATACCGGCATTGGTCTGACCGAAGAGCAAAAAGCCAATTTATTCCAATCATTCCAACAGGCGGATACTTCCACCACACGCAAATATGGGGGAACCGGCCTTGGACTGGCCATTTCCAAGCGGTTGGCTGAAATGATGGGCGGCGAGGTTGGCGTAGAAAGTGAATTTGGCAAGGGCAGCACTTTTTGGTTCACCGCCAGAATAAAGAAAAGGCTCTCTGAAATCCAGGCAAACGAATCACACGTGCCCGCTGTCGAAATGCGGCAGCGACATGTTCTGGTGGTGGATGATAACGCTATGTCGAGGCAAATTATCTCCGAGATGCTCCAGGCCATGACATTCCGCGTCGAGGAAGCTGCATCCGGCGCTGAAGCAATCGAAGCGGTAGTCAAGGCGGATGCCGCCGGGAATGCTTTCGAAGTGGTTTATGTGGACTGGCGCATGCCGATAATGGATGGCTATGAAACGGCGCAAAAAATCAAATCATTGACATTATCACAGGCAGTTCCGCATTTGATCATGATCACGGCTTATAGTGAAGCCGGTCTATCACCCGATAATGGATCCGGTTTGGAAGCGCTGTTGTTGAAGCCGGTCGCACCTTCTATACTGTTTGATACGACCATACAGGTTCTCGGTGGTTCATCACGGCAACGTATTCAATCGTCATCATCTCTGGAAATTCCTCGCAGCATGGAACTTTCAAGGGTGCGCTACGCACGTATTTTGCTCGTTGAAGATAATGATCTTAACCAGCAGGTGGCCCTGGAATTACTCGCAAGCGTGGGTATTCAAGCAGATCTGGCAGACAATGGCGCTGTAGCAGTAGAAATGGTTCAACAACATCACTACGACCTTGTCCTGATGGATGTACAAATGCCGGTGATGGATGGCCTGATCGCAACGCGGAAAATCAGAGGATTAGCGCAATTTTCCGATCTCCCGATCATCGCCATGACCGCCGGCGCCACGATTGAGGAGCAACAAAGGTGCATGGATTCGGGGATGAATGCCCATGTAGCCAAACCCATCGACCCGACCCATCTGTTCGCCACGCTGGTAGAATGGATTCCACCACGCGAAGTTGAGCCTGATGATACGCAGAGCTGGCCTGTCATACCAGCGAACCCAATCAGCCCGGATGTCAACGCTTTGCCAGACATCGCGGGTCTGGACACAAAAACCGGTCTCCGCAGGGCCTCGAACAACCAAAGCTTTTACCTGGATCTTTTGCGCATGTTTGTGCGTGGGCAGCAGGATGCCACGGCGCAAATACGCACCGCGCTCGATGCTGGCAAGTTCGAGGAAGCGCAACGCATTGCCCATACTCTGAAAGGGGTTTCCGGTAATATAGGGGCCAACGAAATCTACCACGGTGCCGCTGCTCTGGAAGATGCTATAAAAACGTTCGCACAGAGGAACATCATTGATCCAATTCTGGTAGATGCCGAAAATCGGCTGGCACTATTAATCAGCGCCATTTCCATGGCGTTGACTGAGAAAGAAACCGCTTCACGAACAGAAAAATTTTCCATGGATGAATTTGCACCAATCGTAGCCGAATTGGGGAAACTTCTGGCGGAATCGGGTGCGGACTCGGTGGAATATTTTCAGCAACATCGGCAGATATTACAGCAGGCTTTTGGTAACGCCAGCATAAAAATTGCCCAGGCACTTGAAGATTACGATTTCGAAGCAGCTGAAATCCTGCTGCAGGAAGCCAACATATGTTTTATTGAATCGGAAGGAAATTCAAATGTCGAGTGAAACAACGAATATGTACCAGGCAACCATTCTGGTCGTAGACGATACCCCCGACAATCTGAGCCTGATGAATCATCTGCTCAAGGATGAATTCAAAGTCAAGCTGGCCAACTCCGGCAAACGGGCGCTTAAGGTTGCCTGCTCGGATCAGCCACCGGATATCATTCTGCTGGATATTATGATGCCGGAAATGGATGGCTACGAAGTTCTGCGCAGACTCAAGGCAGATGATAAAACCCGGGATATCCCCATCATCTTCCTGACAGCCATGAACACCGCCGAAGACGAGCACAAAGGGCTGGCGCTCGGGGCCATCGATTATATCTCAAAACCCATCAGCCCACCGATTACATTGGCACGCATACGTAATCATATCAACCTTAAAAAGATGGGCGATTTTCTCAGGTCGCAAAGCGCATTCCTCGAAAATGAAGTCCGTGAGCGCACCCGTGATCTACAGGCTATTCAAGACGTAACGATTCTAGCCATGGCTTCTCTGGCAGAAACGCGCGACAATGAAACCGGCAATCACATCCGTCGCACCCAGCTGTATGTCAGAACTCTGGCACACTATCTCAAGAATCATGCGCGCTTCGCCTGGTTTCTGACTCGTGAGAATATCGATCTGCTCTATAAATCAGCACCTTTACACGACATAGGAAAGGTTGGAATCCCTGATCGTGTATTGTTAAAACCGGATCGCTTGACAGAAGATGAATTTGAATTGATGAAAACCCACACCACTCTGGGGCGTGATGCGATTCATGAAGCGGAAGACAGGCTGGGCATGAAGGTTCCTTTTTTGAACCTTGCCAAAGAAATAGCCTACGCACATCAGGAGAAATGGGATGGTTCGGGTTATCCCATGGGATTATCCGGTGATGATATTCCGATTTCAGCCCGCCTGATGGCACTGGCTGATGTTTATGACGCGTTGATCTCCAAAAGAGTGTATAAACCAGCCATGAGCCATGAGCAAGCGCGGGATATTATCATCGCTGGGCGGGATAAACATTTTGATCCCGCTATCGTGGATGCGTTCATCGCCACGGAAGATGAATTCCGAAGTACCGCCGCCAAATATCAGGATTGAGTTTCGTCCACCCGATCCACTCTCGATCATCTCATTGTTAGCGCAATCGTAAAAGCATTGCCATGTTTGAGGAGATGGTTCACACTGGACTGGTTACCGGATGGACCTCAAAATTCAATACAATCCGGCTTTAAGTTCCGCGTTGAGCAATTCTGCCTGTTTTTTAAGACCATCCAATATCGCCTGTTTCTTCTGCGTCGAGACTTCCGGTCGCCGCATAGCGGACAGTTGTTGCTCCATGCGCTCGATTTGCACGCTTAGAGCCTCGTTCTCCACGCCAGTCTGTTCCACAGCGGCGCGCAGTTGCCTCCATGAACGATCAAGCGCTTCGTAGTCTGCCTCTTTAGCCGTTTTTTCTTCGCTGGTTCTTAGTTGTTCCTGTTTCAGAGTAGCCGACCACTGTCTCAAGGCATTATTGAGCGCCTGCTGATTCGCGACCTGCTGTTCCATTCCCCGTTTGCGTGCTTCATAGCCATAATCTGGACTCATGCTGCAATTTATGGCTCGGACAAAACCGCTCTTATCGGGATCGCATTGTTCATAACTGGTTGCGCAAGCAGCCAGCCCACAAATCACTCCCAAACTCAAAACTCGATGCGCAAGCTTCCTCAATTCTTTTCCTCCATCCAGGGCGGACAATCAATCACGCTTTATTAATGGCTTATGTTCTATGGGCTTGTTTCAATCAGCATATTATCCACTATCGGGTCAGGTTTGTCCTTCTATCTGGCGCACATGCTAAAATCGGGAGCACGGTAACAGTGCATATGCCGCGTGTGGTTGACCACTCACCCTGCAATAAAATACCTCCATGTACGGCGCTTATATCCTTATACGATGCAAAAATTCAAACGATGCAGGCATCTCTTATTGCATTAACGTTTGACGAAGATAAAACGCTGCTATCTATCTGGGACAGGATCTAGGCTCAGGACCTATAAAATGCATTATGGGTTCTTTGGTGTTTGAGGATTCCGCAGCTCGTGCAAATATGATTCAATAGTGTTTTTCTCACTTTGAGGGGTCACAATTGTATTACTTAAGCCAAGACCAGATAAACCGTATCCGCCCTTACTTTCCAGCTTGCCGTGGCGTCCCGCGCGAAGATGA